>ERZ779623.166-NODE-166-length-33815-cov-18.495201_pt1 | contig 33815 bp, 38 predicted proteins | sample MGYA00514189_ERZ779623 | MGnify/ENA primary metagenome ERZ779623 (study PRJEB29562, sample SAMEA4376712) | mouse gut metagenome | isolation source: Cecum | study: EMG produced TPA metagenomics assembly of the A DSS colitis mouse model was used to assess the... | reverse complement strand
ACAAGCCGCAAAGGAACACTTTTCACCTGCAATCCACCGGGGATACAGAATGATATGGTCTATGGGGACGTTATCAAATCGTTATCAAAAGAGGGGTGTGAAACCGGGAAGGCGTTGTGCCGCAACGGGTTCAGGACTTCAAAAACTCATTCCCACTCAATCGTCCCAACCGGCTTCGGCGTCAGATCATACAGCACCCGGCAAACCCCCGGCACCTCCGCCAGAATCCGCCCCGTGATCTTCTTCAGCACCGCCCAATCAATCTCCGGCACCTCCGCCGTCATGGCGTCCACCGTATTCACTGCCCGGATGATCACCGGCCAGTCAAAGGCCCGCTTGCCGTCCCGCACCCCGGTGGACCGGAAGTCCGGCACCACCGTGAAGAACTGCCACACCTGCTCCGCCAGCCCCGCGGCGGCGAACTCCTCCCGCAGGATGGCGTCCGACTCCCGCAAAGCCGCCAACCTGTCCCGGGTGATGGCCCCCAAACACCGCACCCCCAGGCCGGGGCCGGGGAAGGGCTGCCGCTCCACCATGGAGGAGGGCAGGCCCAGGGCGTGGCCCACACAGCGCACCTCGTCCTTGAACAGTAGACGCACCGGCTCCACCAGCTCAAAGTCAAAATCGTCGGGCAGACCGCCCACGTTGTGGTGGGCCTTCACGCCGTCGCTCTCCAAAATGTCGGGGTAAATCGTCCCCTGGGCCAGGAAGTCGATGCCCTCCAGCTTCCGGGCCTCCTCCTCAAACACCTTGATGAACTCGCCGCCGATGATCTTCCGCTTGCGCTCCGGCTCGTCCACCCCCGCCAGCAGATCCAGAAAACGGTCAGCGGCGTCCACATAGATCAGGTTGGCGTCCAGCTGATTCTGGAACACCTCCACAACCTGCTCGCTCTCCCCCTTGCGCATGAGGCCGTGGTTCACGTGGACGCACACCAGCTGCCTGCCAATCGCCTTGATGAGCAGCGCGGCCACCACCGACGAGTCCACCCCGCCGCTGAGAGCCAACAGCACCTTCTTGTCCCCCACCTGGGCGCGCACTTCCCGGATCTGCTCCGCAATGAAGGCCTCCGCCAGCTCGGGGGTGTTGATCCGCTTCATGTCTGCGGGACGCATAATTTGTTCCATAGGTCCATCCTCCTTTGTGTTGACTCGATCAGTGTATTATACATCATGGAAGCCTCCCGCGCAAGTGTGTGACAGCATTGTCCCGTCCGGACAGCGAAAATGCCGGAGATTTCCCACCGGCAGGCAAAAAGGGGCTTGCGAACCGGGGCGAACTACACTATAATAAACACGTCGGGCCTGTCAAGGCCCGCCATGCGCCGGAGAAGGCAGACGGCCTGCCGCTGCGAATCCCGGCGCGGAGGGATTATTATGGTAAAAGCGATTGTAGGGGCAAACTGGGGCGACGAGGGCAAGGGCAAGATCACCGATCTGCTGGCCGAGACCTCCGATGTGGTGGTGCGCTTCCAGGGCGGGGCCAACGCGGGCCACACCATCATCAATGACTACGGGCGTTTCGCCCTGCACATTCTGCCCTCCGGCACCTTCTATCCCCACATCACCAACGTCATCGGCAACGGGGTCGCGCTGGACGCGGCCAAGCTGGCGGCGGAGCTGAAGGAGATCACCGACCGGGGCGTGCCCGCCCCGAACCTGATCGTGTCCGAGCGGGCCCAGCTCCTCATGCCCTACCACGTCCTCCAGGACGGGTACGAGGAGGAGCGGCTGGGCGGCAAGGCCTTCGGCTCCACCAAGAGCGGCATCGCCCCCTTCTACTCCGATAAATACGCCAAGACGGGCATTCAAGTATGCGATCTCTTTGACGAGGACCGCCTCTGGGACCGTCTGAACCGGGCGGTGGAGCTGAAAAACGTGCTGTTTCAGCACCTCTACCACAAGCCCGCCCTGGACGCCAAGACGCTGTACGATCAGCTTCTGGGCTACCGGGAGCTGATCCGCCCCTACGTGGGGGACGCGGTGGGCTTCCTCCACCAGGCCGTCCGGGACGGCAGAACCATCCTGCTGGAGGGCCAGCTGGGCTCCATGAAGGACCCGGATCTGGGCATTTTCCCCATGACCACCTCCTCCCACACCCTGGCGGGCTACGGCTGCGTGGGTGCTCCGGTGCCCCCCACCGCCATCCAGGACGTGATCTGCGTCACCAAGGCCTATTCCTCCTGCGTCGGCTCCAGCACCGAGCCCTTTGTCAGCGAGCTGCTGGGCCCCGAGGGGGACGAGCTGCGCTGCCGGGGGGGCGATCAGGGGGAGTTCGGGGCCACCACAGGCCGTCCCCGCCGGGTGGGCTGGTTCGACGCGGTGGCCACCAAATACGGCTGCATGGTGCAGGGCGCGACCCAGGCCGCGCTGACCTGCCTGGACGTGCTGGGCTATCTGGACGAGATCAAGGTGTGCGTGGGCTACGAGATCGACGGGGAGGTCACCGACGTGTTCCCCACCACCCCCAAGCTTCTGGGGGCCAAGCCTGTGTTTGAGACGCTGCCCGGCTGGAAATCGGATGTGCGGGGGATCACGGACTACAACGCCCTGCCCGCCAACGCCAAGGGCTACGTGGAGTTCCTGGAGGAGCGGATCGGCGTGCCCGTCACCATCGTGTCCACCGGGCCGAAACGCCACGAGATCGCGCTGCGTCAATAAGGCCGTTTTTCCCGCGCCGCAGGGAAGCCGGACGCCCCGCCCGCATGGGGCGGGGCGTCCTTTTCGCTGGGCTGGGCAGCCAAAGAGATCAGAGGGGGAACAGAGGATGGCGGAGCAGACAAGCTGTCACGCTTACTTTTCCATTTGCAGTGACGGGATCATAGAGCCTGGGGTTGGTTTTATCGCCAACAAAAACAGCGATTTCGACCCGGAGGAGATGACGAAGCGGCTGGGCATCCAGCCCTTCAGGACGAGCAGAATGGGGTCGCCGAGGAGGACGGGGCACGGGACATTCCCGTTTTCCTCCTGGCACGCCTGCCTTCAGAAGGAGCCCGCCCTGGACGGAGAGGAGCAGTGCCTGCGGATTGTGCGGATGCTGACCGACAAGATCCCGGTGCTGAACGAGATCCGGCGGGAGGTGGACGTGGAGTTTACCCTGATGATTGTGACCGAGATCCATCATGAGGAGCAGCCTGTTCTCTGCTTTGGCCGGGAGATCATTGCGTTCTGTTATCTGACGGGCACGGAGATCAGCCTTGACCAGTTTATTTACGGGGAGGAATCCCGCAGGGAGTTGGAAGTGGAGGGAACCGCATGACACTGTATGAACGCTGCTGCCGCCTGGAGCTGGATCTCGCCCAGATCGGGCTGGAGCGGGGAGACTCCCGGGGCGGCTACTTCTGCGACCCCGTGGGGGCGGAGGCCATCGGCTGGGCGGGGGTGGACGGCATCCACTTCTGCTTTGTGGAGGGCTTCGGGGAGACGGTGTTTGCCGTCAGCCCCGCCAACGGGCCGGGGGACTATGTCCATCCCCTGGCCCGGAGCTTCGAGGACTTCCTGCGGCTGGTGCTGGCCTGCGGCGGCGTGGACGCCCTGGAGCAGGCGTGGATGTGGAACCGGGGGGAGTTCGACGCCTATTTGGAGACGTACCCGCCCGGGCCGGAGCAGCGGGCCGTGCTGGACGGGCTTCGGGAGACGCTGGGGCTCGCGCCCATGGACGACCCCTACGGGTATCTCAAGGGGGTGCAGTCCGGCTTTGATTACGGCGCGCTGAAATTTGGCAAAGAATATTACGAGCTGGCAGGGGAGCTGGAGCCCGCCGCCCCGCCGGAAAAGCCCCAGTGGAAGGTATACTTCCACAACGGTTTCGGCCGCCACTGGGGGCACGACAGGGCGGGGAAGGAGATCCCCGTCAGCAAAACCCTTTCCTGGGGCGGGAAGGTGTGGCACATCCCGGCGGTGTATTCCTGCGGGAAGGGGCTGGTGGTGGATCTGTGCGTGGAGATCGACCCCGCCGAGCTCCGGGCGTTCCGAGAGAAATGGGAGACGGGGGAGGAGGATGCCCGCCTCACCCCGGAGGATCAGGAGCGGCGGGACGCCGAAAACCCCATGAATTTGAACTATAGGCCCAGGCTGACGGTGAACGGCAGGACGCTTGAGGACCGGAGCGGAGTAGGAGTTGGGTGGACCCCTGATTCCTGCCGCCCGGAAGGAGAGCGGAGCCAGCAGGACTGGGAATGCCGCCAGCTCATGGAGCATTACGGGCTTGACCAGTTGCGGGGCTGGATGTTCTGGCGGGATTCCTTCCCATGGGCCACCAAAACCAAGCCGGCGGTGAAAACCGTCTCCCTGTCCCTGGAGGGGGAGGCGGTTTCGATACCGGGGCCCCGGTTCAGGGTGTCCGGGGCGGGGGATGCGGTGCCCTTCACCCATCCCGTCACCGGGCAGGCCCATATTCTGCGCGTGGTGGGGTATGAGGAGGAGCAGGTGGATATGTCCTGCCTGGAGGACGGGTGGGACTACCCCGCCCATTGTACCGTGATGTCCTATGTGACGGAGCCGGATCTGCCCCGGGAGTCGCTGGCGGTGCGGGACTGCGGGCAGGGGGACAGTCCCCGCCCCAAGCCGCTGGGGGAGCTGGCGGCTGTGACAGCCACCGGCAGCGTGGACGGCCCCACAGAGGCCTGCTCCATCGGGATCATCGGCGGATCGGACGGGCCTACGGCGATTCTGGCGACCCACGCCAGGGCCTTCCTGGATACTGATCCGCCCCAGCTCCGGTCCGCCAGCTCCGCCCTGCGGTTTGAGCCGCCGGAGGAGCTGGAGTGGCGGATGGTGTTCCGCCAAAAAACGGTGGATGGTATCACCGTGGAGCTTCTGCCCTGAACAGAGGCGCGGCAGGCCCCGGTGGAAAATAGGTAACGAAAAAAGTGGACAAGAACACCCGCCAGCCCTTGCCATGACAGGGGCCGGCGGGTGTTTCACTTTATGATCCCGCTGCTGGTTCAGAGTGTCCCCCGCAGAACGTCTCACGGGCCGTCCCGCGGTTACAGCTCTGGCGAATGGAACAGGTCCGGGTCCTGCCAGTGGTCCAGGTCCGTGCCCTCCCTGGGGGGCGTGGACTGGGGGCCCGCCTGAATCCGCCCCGCCACCAGGCTGGACAGATCCTCATAGGGCGGCTCCCGGTACCGGGGATTCCGGGCCACGTCCGCGGGGTCGTTCCTTTCTATGGGCTTCATGGGCGTCCCTCCCTAAAAAAGGAGCGGGGGGCGCAGCCGCCCCCCGCTCCCGCCGGTGTCCCTTCAGAGGGTGGCGCGGGCCGCGCCGCCGTCTTAGTAGCCCCGGCTATTGGAATTTTTGTTCTCGGAGTTCTGCTGGTTCTTGTTCTCGGGATTCTGATGGTTCTTGTTCTGAGAGCTCTGCTGCTTTTTGTTCTCAGGGCTCTGCTGCTTCTTGTTGTCAGGGCAGTTGTTCATTGTTATCACCTCACGCAGGACAGTATGCCACGGCGGGGCCAAGGTTATACGCCCAGGAAAATTTTTTCAAAAAAAGGATACCATAATCGGGACAGCTGTGATATAATTTTCACAACGAGACCGCGCCCCTCATTTCAAGAAAGGAATGATGCCGCCGTGAAATGTCCGTACTGTGCCCAGTTAGAGAGCAAGGTTGTGGATTCCCGCCCCGCCGACGAGGGGAGCAGCATCCGCCGCCGCCGGGAGTGTCTGGCCTGCCGGAAGCGGTTCACTACTTACGAGATCGTGGAGAGCCTGCCCCTGATGGTGATCAAGCGGGACGGCAGCCGGCAGGCCTTCGACAAGAGCAAGCTGCTGGGCAGTATGCTGAAGTCCTGTGAGAAACGGTCGGTGTCCATGTCCACCCTGGAGGGGATCGCCAACGAGATCGAGCAGTCCCTGCAAAACGAGATGGTGCGGGAGGTGCCCAGCACCGAGATCGGCGAGCTGGTGATGGAGAAGCTGAAGGGGGTGGACGAGGTGTCCTACGTCCGCTTCGCCTCGGTATACCGCCAGTTCAAGGATATCAACACCTTTATGGCGGAGCTGAACCGCCTGCTGGAAGAAAAATAAAAACAGGATCCTCCCCGAACCACCGGGGAGGATCCTGTTCATTTCATGCGTTCCAGCCGTTCCCGCTCGGCCTGGCTCAGGCGGTGGTAGCTGGGGGCCATGGCGGCGGCGGATATGAGCCCGCCCCCCCGGGCCAGCTCCAGGGCGCACCGGGCCACCCCCCAGGCGGTCTGGTACAGCAGATGGGGCGGCATGAGGGCGCAGGGCAGGCCCTGGCCCTCCAGCGCGGCCCGCACCAGATGGGCACCGTCCCCCACCAGGGCCTGGGGCGCGGCGGCGGCCCTAACCTCCGCCGCCAGCTCGTCCAGGCCCATGGCCCGGTCCTCCGTCAGCCGGATCAGCGCGCCGCCCTCCGCCCGGAAGCGGGCGCAGTACACCTGGTTCCGCCTGGCGTCCATGGCGGCGCAGATCTCGCCCCCCACATGGGCGCACTGCCACGCCATGGACTCCAGGGTGGAGCAGGGGGCGCAGGGCTTGTCCTCCGGCCACGCCAGTCCCTTGGCCGCCGCCACGCCGATGCGCACCCCGGTGAAGGAGCCGGGGCCTGCCGCCACCGCGATCACGTCCATGTCCTGCAGGGCCAGCCCGGTGTTTTTCAGCAGGTCGGACACCATGGGCATGAGGGTGGCGGAGTGGGTCAGCCCGCTGTTCTGGAAGGACTGGGCCAGCAGCCGGTCGTCCTCCGTCACCGCTGCGGAGGCGGTGACGGCAGAGGTCTCCAACGCCAGGATTTTCACAGCTCCACCCCCTCGATGGTGATCATCCGGTCGCTGTCCCCGTCCCCCCGGACGATGGACACCCGGACGGCGTCCGGCTCTATGGCCTCGGCCACGTTTTCACTCCACTCCACGGCGCAGATGCCGCCCCGGGCCAGGTAGTCCTCCCAGCCGATGTGGAACAGCTCGTCGGCGTCCCCCAGCCGGTACATATCAAAGTGGAACAGGGGCAGGCGGCCCCCCTCGTACTCGTTGACAATGGTGAAGGTGGGGCTGGTCACCCGCTCCTCCACCCCCAGGGCACGGGCCATGCCGGACACGAAGGCGGTCTTGCCCGCGCCCAAATCCCCGGTGAAGGCCACGACCCGGCCCGCGTCCAAAGCCTCTGCCAGACGCGCCCCCAGGGCCTCCGTCTCCGCCGGGCTGTGGGTGATCCATTCCATTTGCGGTCACTTCCCAACATATCGTGAAGATTCTTAAAACTCTCGCAAAACAGTATAGCATATCCTGACGGAATGTGCTATACTATTTTGCGATTGTTTTCAGTGCCTCCCGCCCTGGGGAGCGGGGAGGTGCTGCCGCCGATTTTCCGGAAAGGGGAGAACACCGTGGGGCCTGCGCGCACCGTCAGGGAATTCTTCAAAAAGGGCGACGTGCTGCTGCTGGCGTTGTGCGTTCTGGCCAGCCTGATGGGGCTGGTGCTGATCTACTCCGCCACCCGGTACGATCCCGACCTCCACAATTATGCCATGAAGCAGGCCCAGTTTATCTGCATGGGCATCGTGGCCTATGTGTGGGTCACCTTCATCGACATTGAGTACCTGATGGAGAAGTGGTGGTGGGTGTTCCTGCTGCTGGGGCTGTTTGTCATCGCGCTGATCAAGCCCTTCGGGCGGTTGGCCGGCGGCAACAAGAGCTGGGTGTTCCTCCCCATCCCCCACTTTCCCGGCTTCCAGCCGGGGGAGATTGCCAAGCTGTCCTTCATCGTGGTGCTGGCCTGGATGATCAACAAGGAGCGGCCCCGCGGCCTGGGGCGGTTCCCGGCCCTGGTGAAATACGTGATTCTCACGGGGGTGTTCGCCGGGTCGCTGGCGGTGCTGTCCGGCGACTGGGGCATGGTGATTGTGTACCTGTTCATCTTCGTGGTGATGGCCTGGGTGGCCGGGGTGAGCAAGTGGTGGTTTATCGGGGTGGGCGTTCCCATGGTGGGGGCGGTGGTGTTTTTGTGGCACTTCATCCTGCCCCGGATCGACAAGCTCTGGAGCGACTACCGCATCATGCGCTTCCGGGTGGTGGTGGAGCACTGGAAGGGCAATAACCTGGACCCCCAGGGCCAGGGCTGGCAGCAGAACCAGTCCCTGACCGCCATCGGCTCGGGCCAGCTCACGGGAATGGGGTGGCTCAAGGGGGTGAAAACCCAATCCTACCGGGAGGACGCCCTGAACGCCCGGCACACCGACAACATCTTCGCCGTGTGCGGGGAGGAGTTCGGGCTGGTGGGCTGCTGCGTGGTGCTGCTGATCCTGCTGGCGATCATCCTGCGGTGCGTGTGGGTGTCCCGCCGGGCCAAGAGCCATATGTCCGCCTATATCGCCATGGGCATCGCCGGAATGCTGATGATCCAGACCATGATCAACGTGGCGATGACCCTGTATATCGGCCCCGTGATCGGGCTGACCCTGCCCTTTTTCAGCTATGGCGGATCGTCTACGCTGACGCTGTTTATCGCCATGGGGCTTGTGTCGGGAATTAAGATGCGGCCCCTGCCGAGCTGGCTGAAGGACAGGAGCCAGCTGTAATTGGTGAGCACCCACCCCGAAAGGGGTGGGTGCTCTTAACTGTTAAGTGGATTTTCAAGCGGGTGGCGGCTTTCTGCGGTTCGTCAGCATAACCGATGTCTTAATTTCCCGATTATCGCCAACGGCGGCATCTGCTCTTGGGAGGATGCTGTGGGATACAGTTTTTGACGTGGGGATGGGAATCCCCCAATATACCGCCCCTATCCGTTAGCAAGGTTCAAACCCCTTTTGTCCACGCGCTCCTCAAGAAAGCGTAACCCGGTGGAACACCTTCTTCCCCTTCTTAAGGATCACACCCTCCCCAACAAACCTCTCCTTAGCAAACTGAGCCGCAGGATCAGACACCTTCTCCTCCGCCGCCATCACGCCTCCCTGCTGAATCAGCCGCCGTGCCTCGCCATTGGAGGCCGCCAGCCCGCACTTCACCAGCAGGGTCAGCGCGCCGATGGCCCCATCGGTAAAGTCCGCGTCGGTCAGGGCGGTGGACGGCATATCCGCCGCGCTCCCTCCGCTGGAGAACAGGGCGCGGGCCGCCGCCTGGGCCTTGTCCGCCTCCTCCTTGCCGTGCACCATGCTGGTCAGCTCCCAGGCCAGGATCTCCTTGGCCTGGTTCAGCTGGGCGTCCTTCCACTGGTCCATTTCGTCGATCTGCTCCAGGGGCAGGAAGGTGAGCCAGCGCACGCACTTCATCACGTCCGCGTCTCCCACATTCCGCCAGTACTGGTAGAAGTCGTAGGGGCTGGTCTTGTTGGGGTCCAGCCACACCGCGTTGCCGGCGGTCTTGCCCATCTTGTTCCCCTGGGAGTCGGTGAGTAGGTTGATGGTCATACAGTGGGAGTCCTTCCCCAGCTTCCGGCGGATCAGCTCCGTGCCGCCCAGCATATTGCTCCACTGGTCGTTGCCGCCGCACTGGAGGTTGCAGCCCACCGTCTGGAACATATGGTAGAAGTCGTAGGACTGCATGATCATATAGTTGAACTCCAGGAAGGACAGGCCCTTCTCCATCCGCTGCTTGTAGCAGTCCGCCCGGAGCATATTGTTCACCGAGAAGCAGGCCCCCACCTCCCGCAGCAGCTCCACGTAGTTGAGATCCAGCAGCCAGTCGGCGTTGTTCAGCATCATGGCCTGGCCCGGGCCGTCGCCAAAGTCGATAAACCGCTCCATCTGGTGCTTGAAGCACTGGGCGTTGTGGTTGATGTCCTCCCGGCTCAGCATCTTGCGCATATCGGTGCGCCCCGAGGGATCGCCGATGGTGGTGGTGCCGCCGCCGATGAGGGCGATGGGCTTGTTCCCCGCCTGTTGGAGCCGCTTCATCAGGGTGAGGGTGACGAAGTGCCCCGCCGTCAGGCTGTCCGCCGTGCAGTCGTAGCCGATATAAAAGGTGGCCTTGCCGTTGTTGATGAGGTTCTTCACCTCGTCCTCGCTGGTGACCTGGGCCACCAGGCCCCGGGCCACGAGTTCGTCGTAAATTGTCATGTTTTTTTCTCCTTTTTTCGTTTTTGATAAAGCTCCCAGGCCTTTTCCACCGCCCAGGACTGGTAGTCCAACGCCATTTTCTCCCGGCACTCCTCCACCGGAAGCCAGACCAGCTCACGGCCCGGCTCCCCCTGGGCCGCCTTCTCTCCCAGCTCCATCAGGTAGATGTGGCCGATGGGGTGGAAGGGGACTTGCCCCTGCCGGGTGAAGGTATACTCCTCGCCCACGCACACTTTTTCGCCCACCGTGGCCGGGTACCCGATCTCCTCCATGACCTCCCGGCGGAGGCACTCCGCCTCACTCTCCCCCGGCTCGATCCCGCCGCCCAGCAGGATATACACCGAGCTGTCCGCAAAATGCACGAACACCATCCCCGCCCGGCCCGCGCCATCAAAGGCCACGCCATAGGCCCCGGGCCGCGCCCCGTAGTCCACACCGGGCCGGGGCGCGCCAAATACTCTGTACTCCATCTTATTGCTCCTTCTGCATCAAAACGCCCCCTGTCCCTTTGGGACAGAGGGCGAAAGCTCGCGGTACCACCTCTGTTTTGCCGCCTTCTCACGAAAACGGCCTCGGGGGGTTCCCAGCAGAACCCCTGCGCTGTACCGGGCGCACCCGTCCGGCCCTACTGGGGAACGGGCCCCGTTCAGGCGGCTGCTCCGAGGGGTATTCGCCGGACGCCCCTCTCCCCCTTCCACCAAAACGGGGGCTCTCTGGGCAGGCACGCTCCGGCTACTGGGCCTCATCCTCGCATTGGCTGGATTTTACCACAATCCTTCCGGTTTGTCAAACCCTATTCCGCTCCCGGGCGTGCTCAGAGACAATTTCCAAATATATGAAATACTGTAAGTATTATGTAAATTCATAAATATTACAAAAAATCCTTTACAATCCAATCAAAACCTGCTATACTATAGCAAACCCATAGGAAAGGAGGCGATGGCAATGAAGGTCATCCACACTGTTCCCGTTGATATCGACGAGTTGATCTTCGCCGGAGAGATTACCGTTCCCAGCGACCGCTGAGGGCAGACGGAAACTTCACAGGCAAAGATGACTCGTCCCTTTGGGGACGTTTTTATTTTGGAAAAAACCCGGCCGCTTGAGACAGCGGCCGGGTTTTTTCGTTTATCTGCGGCTGTTCCTGCCCAGGAACCGCAGCAGGTACAAAAACAGGTTGATAAAATCCAGATAGAGCTGGAGGGCGGAGTAGATGGACGCCTTTTGCAGCATCGCCTCGTCGCCGTAGAAATACTCGTAGTTGGCCTTGATCTTCTGGGTGTCATAGGCGGTGAAGCACAGGAACACCACAATGCCCACCATGCACACAATCCGCTCCAGCGGGCTGAAGTCGATGAACATCATCAGCAGCCCCGCGATGAGCAGGAAGATCAGCCCGCCGATGAGCAGCGGGCGCAGCCGGGACAGGTCGGTTTTGGTAAACCGCCCGTACAGCGCGAACGCCCCGAAAAACAGCGCGGTCAGCCCAAAGATGAAGATGAGGTTGGCCACCTCATACAGGACGAAGTACACCGAGAACACCATGCCGTTGATCAGGGAGTACAGCGCGAACAGCATCCGCGTCACTCCCACCGGCCGCTTCTGGATGCCGGCGGACAGGATCAGCACCACCGCCAGCTCGGCGATCAGCAGAATTATGGGCAGGGATGGGATGGAGAACAGGTAGAATACCGTCCCCGTGTAGGCCAGCACCGCCGCCAGCGCAAAGGTGATCATCAGCCCCACGAACATCCAGCCGTAGGTCCGGGCCACATACTGGTTCAGCGTCAGGTGCGCCTTGGCGTAATCGCTGTCAAAGTCATAGCGGTTTATGTTGCGTTCTTCCATGGTCAACTCTCCTTATCCACCTGTTTCATCTGCTTCAGGTTTCCGATTTTCTCCGCGCGGCGGCTCAGCTCGGCCAGCACGTCCTCCAGGGGAATCCCCTGTTCCGCCAGCATCACCAGAAGGTGGTAGATGAGGTCGGACACCTCCCCCACCGTATCGGTGGGGACGTTGTTCTTCGCCGCGATGATGGTCTCGGCGCACTCCTCCCCCACCTTTTTCAGGATCTTATCCAGCCCCTTGCCGAACAGGTAGCAGGTGTAGGAGCCTTCCTGTGGGTTGGCCTTCCGGTCCAGGATCACCTGGTACAGGGCCTCCAATGTGCTGTCCATAGCATATCCCTCCCGCGCTTTTGTTATTATAGATCAATCCGCCGGAAAAAGCAACTGTCTGCTCCCGTGTGGCAGGTGGGGCCGTCCGGGGCGCAGAGGTAGAGCAGGGTGTCCGTGTCGCAGTCGGCGTAAACCTCCCTGACGTGGAGGAAATTCCCGCTGGTCTCCCCCTTGTTCCAGAGCGTCTGACGGCTCCGGCTCCAGAACCAGGCGGTTTTCGTTTTCAGGGTCAGCTCCACCGCCTCCCGGTTGGTGAAGCCCACCATCAGCACGTCCTTGCTGTCCGCGTGCTGGATCACCACCGGGATCAGCTCCGATTTTTGAAACAGCAGATCCAGATCAAACATTTCCTATTCCTCCCAGGGCGGAGTTTCCTTCCTCCGCTCCCATGGTTCCTTCCCCTTTACAGAGGGCCGTTCCTTTTTCGTCCGCCTGCGTTTTTCCACCTTGCTTTCTACCACGGCCCCCACCATCTCGCCGACGATATCCAGCACCAGCTCCAGCAGATCGTCTATCACGGTTCCTCACCTCCGCACCGGGATATTCCGTCCCCGCAGGAAGTCCTTTACCTGGGGCACCGTCAGCTCCCCGAAGTGGAACAGGGACGCCGCCAGGGCCGCGTCGCAGCCCGTCTGCTCAAACACCTCCGCGAAGTGCTCCAGGCTGCCGCACCCCCCAGAGGCGATCACCGGAACGGACACCGCCTCCGTCACCGCCCGGGTCATGTCCAGGTCAAAGCCCGCCTTGGTGCCGTCCGCGTCCATGGAGGTGAGCAGAATTTCCCCCGCCCCCAGCTCCTGGCCCCGCCGGGCCCACTCCACCGCGTCCAGCCCGGTGGGGATGCGTCCCCCCGCCGTCACCACCTCGTACCAGCCCTCCGGCCTGCGCCGGGCGTCGATGGCCAGCACCACGCACTGGGAGCCGAACCGCTCCGCCGCCCTGGAAATCAGCGTCTCGTCCTTCACGGCGGCGGAGTTCACCGAGATCTTGTCCGCCCCCGCCCGGAGCAGATGCCGGAAGTCCTCCAGGGTGCGGATGCCGCCCCCCACGGTGAGGGGGACGAACACCTGGGAGGCGGTGCGCTCCACCACATCGGCCACGGTGTCCCGGGCGTCGCTGGTGGCGGTGATGTCCAGGAACACGATCTCGTCCGCCCCCTGGTCCGAATAGAACTTCGCCAGCTCCACCGGGTCGCCCGCGTCCCGGATGTTGACGAAATTGACCCCCTTCACCACCCGGCCGTCCCGCACGTCCAGGCAGGGGATGATGCGCTTGGCTAACATGGCAAGCCCTCCAAATAGCGGTCGATGTCCTTCTGGCGTTTCAAAACCACCGTTTTCTCCGGGTACTGCTCCGCAACCTGCCGGAAGGCCGCCCGCTTTTCACGGGTGCGCCCCTTCCAGAGAATCCACCACATAAATTCCAGATCCATCTTTTCCTGGCAGCCCTCCGCCATATCGGGCCGGGATTTCCCCCGAAAGCGAATATACCGCCTCCACGCCCGGACGAAGCAGGCCAGCCGGGGAAGATCAACCATGATAACTTTGTCCGCTTCCTCCAACCGCCGCTCAAACTCGAACTTGGTGTAGTTCCCCTCGATCACCCACTCCGGGTTTTCCATGAAGTCGTGAACCATCCGATGGGCCTCGTCCCGATCCCGCTCCTGCCACCCAGGGGTAAACTGGATGGTGTCGAAGTGCAGCACCGGGATACCGTACCGCGCCCCCAGCGTCCGGGCCAGAGTGGATTTCCCCGCCCCGCAGTAGCCCAGCACCGCGATCTTCATGACTGCGGCCCCGCTTCCCGGACGGCTTCCGCCAAGTCCAAAGAACCGGCATAGTACGCCTTGCCGATGATGGCCCCGTACAGCCCCATGTCCCGGAGCCGTTTTACGTCGTCCAGGGTGGTCACCCCGCCGGAGGCCACGATCCGGCACCCCACCGCCCCCTGCAATTCCGCCAGCTGCTCAAAGCTGGGGCCGGACAGCATCCCGTCGGTGGCGATGTCGGTATAGATCAGCGTCTGAACTCCCCGCGCCTCCATCCGGCGGGCCAGCTCCACACCCCGCAGGCCGGAGTCGTGCTCCCAGCCCGCGGTGCGCACACGCCCGTCCAGGCAGTCGATGCCTACCGCCACCCGCTCCGGGCCATACTGCTTCAGGGCGTAGTCCACCACCTCCGGCTTGGTGACGGCGGCGGAGCCGATGACCATCCGGGCGGCCCCGGCCTCGCCGACGGTGATCACGTCCAGCTCGTTTTTGATCCCGCCGCCCAGCTCCACGGACAGGCCGGATTCCTGGATCACTTGATAAATCAGGGGGAAGTTGTGCCGCACCTCGTCCCGGGCCCCGTCCAGATCCACCATGTGGACCCATCTAGCCCCGGCGGCGGCGAAGGCCTTCGCCGTCTCCAGCGCGCTGTTGGCCACCTGGCTGACGGTGGAGAACTCCCCTTTTTTCAGACGGACGCACCGCCCGTCCTTCATGTCGATGGCAGGTAACAGTATCATGAGATGAACGCTCCAAAATTCTTTAGAATTTGCAGGCCGGTCTCGCCGCTCTTTTCCGGGTGGAACTGGCAGCCGTACACGCCGTCCCGCCCCACCGCCGCCGTCACCAACGGGCCGTACCGGGCGGCGGCGAGCACGTCCTCCTCCCGGGCGGCACAGCCGCAGTAGGAGTGGACAAAGTACACATAGGCCCCCTCGTCCAGCCCCCGGAACAGGGGGGAGGGGTTGGGGAAGCTCAGGCTGTTCCAGCCGATGTGGGGCAGCTTCCGCTCCGTGGGGATCCGCTCCACCCTGCCGTGGATGAGGCCCAGTCCGGCGCACCGCCGTCCCTCCTCCCCCCAGTCAAACAGGAGCTGCATTCCCAGGCAGATGCCCAGGACGGGCTTGCGCCCCGCCTGCCGGATCACGGCCCTGTCCAGCCCCGTCTCCCGCAGCTTGTCCGCCCCGGCGGGGAAGGCCCCCACGCCGGGCAGGATCAGGGCGTCCGCCCCCTCGATCTCCCCGGCGTCCCCGGTGATCAGAGGGTTCAGGCCCAGGTAGGCCAGGGCGTTGGAAACGCTTTTCAGGTTTCCAACGCCGTAGTCCACAATGGCGATGGTTTTCATCACAAGGCCCCCTTGGTGGAGGTCACGTCCTCCCCCTCCACCCGGACGGCCTCCTTCAGGGCCAGCCCCAGGGATTTGAACAGGGCCTCGGTGATGTGGTGGGCGTTGTCCCCGTACTCGCATTTCTGGTGGAGGGTCAGCCCCCCGCTCACCGCGAAGGCCCGCATAAACTCCACAGTGAGGCAGCTGTCATAGCCGCCGATCACGGGCTGGGGCATGGGCGCGTCAAACACCAGGAAGGGCCGGTTGGACAGGTCCAGCACCGTGCGGCACAGGGCCTCGTCCATGGGCACGAACACCATGCCGAACCGCCGGATGCCCTTCCGGTCCCCCAACGCCTCCCGGAACGCCTGCCCCAGCACGATGCCCACATCCTCCACCGTGTGGTGCCCGTCCACATGGAGATCGCCTAAAGCGGACAGATCCAGCCCGAACCCGGCGTAAAAGGCAAAGGCGGTGAGCATATGGTCGAAGAAGCCGATGCCCGTGGAGACGCTGACCTCCCCCCCGTCCAGGCAGAGGGTGAGGGTGATATCCGTCTCTTTTGTGGTGCGCTGAATGGACGCTTGACGCATGGACGCGCCCTCCTTTCACTCAAACCGAACCTGGATGGAATTGGCGTGGGCGGTGAGCTTCTCCGCCTGGGCCAGGGCGATGATCTCCCCGGAAATGGGCTCCAAAGCCTCCCGGCTGAACTCCAGCACGCTCATGGACTTGAGGAAGCTGTCCACGCTGAGGGGGGAGAAGAACCGGGCCGTCCCGCTGGTGGGCAGGACGTGGTCCGGCCCCGCCAGATAGTCGCCCAAAGGCTCCGGGGTGTACGCCCCCAAAAACACCGCCCCCGCGTTCTCGATCCGGGGGAGCAGGGCGCGGGGGTTCTCCGTGACGATCTCCAGGTGCTCCGGCGCGATCTCGTTGGACAGCTCCACGCACCGCTCCAGATCCCCGCACACGATGGCGCAGCCGAAGTCCCGGAGGGACGCCTCCATGATCCCGCTGCGGCTGAGATAGCCCGTCTGCCGGACGATCTCGCCGTCCACCGCCCGGGCCAGCTCCCCGTCGTCGGTGAGCAGCACCGCCGAGGCCAGCCTGTCGTGCTCGGCCTGGCTGAGCAGGTCGGCGGCCACGTATTTCGGGTCGGCGGTCCTGTCCGCGATCACCAGCACCTCCGATGGCCCCGCCACCATGTCGATGTCCAGCGCGCCGTAGGCCAGCCGCTTCGCCGCCGCCACGTAGGCGTTCCCCGGCCCTACCAGCTTATCCACCCGGGGGATGAAGCCCGCGCCGAAGGTCACCGCCGCCACCGCCTGGGCACCGCCCACGGCGATGACCCGGTCCACCCCGGCGATTTTCGCCGCCGCCAGCACAGCGTCGCTGAGATTCTCCGTGGGGGGCGTGAGCATGACGATCTCTCCCACCCCCGCCGTCTTGGCGGGGACGGCGTTCATCAGCACCGAGCTGGGGTAGGCGGCGGTGCCGCCGGGGACATAGATCCCCACCCGGCCCAGTCCCCGGACGATCCGGCCCACCCGGCCCCCGTCGGGGGAGGTCCACTCCCCGCTTTTTTGCAGCATCTTCTCGTTGTAGTCCCGGATATTCCGGGCGGCGTGCTCCAGGGCGGCGATCAGATCCGGCGGACAGGCGGCGTACGCCGCATCCAGCCGCTCCCGCCCGATCTCATAGGGCGGGTTGTGGTCGAACTGCCGGGAATACCGCTCCACCGCGGGCAGGCCCTCCCGCCCCACGTCCTCCAGAATGGCCTGGACCGCCCGTTCAATGTCCGCGTTTTTCTCCGCCGCCCGCGCCCGCATGGCGTTGATCTGACGGCGTTCCGCCCTGCCGTCCGCTTGGATTATCGTTATCATGCCCGTCCCTCCAGCTCCCGCTCCACGCGGGATAAAAAGTCGGTGATCCCGTCCTTGTGCAGCTTCATGGACGCAGTGTTCACAATGAGCCGCGCCGACACCTGGGCCACGTCCTCAATGGGCTCCAGACCGTTTTCTCTTAGGGTGGCCCCCGTCTCCACGATGTCCACAATGCCGTCCGCCAGGTCCAGGATGGGGGCCAGCTCCACGCTGCCCTCGATCTTGATGATGTCCACGTCCATCCCCTTGCCCTCGAAGAAGGCCCGGGTGACGTTGGGGTATTTGGACGCGACCCGCCGGGTCTTGTAGGTGCCGTAAAAGTCCGAACCGGCTTTCACCGCCAGGGCGAACCGGCACCGCCCGAAGCCCAGATCCAGCACCTCGTAAAAGGCCCCGCCCCGCTCCAGAATGGTGTCCTTGCCCACCACGCCCAGGTCGCAGACGCCGTGCTCCACGTAGGTGATCACGTCGGGGGCTTTAGCCAGCACCGCGTCCAGCGGGTAGTTGGGCAGGGCGTGGATGAGCCGCCGCCCCGGATGGCGCACCGGGGCGCAGTCCAGCCCCGCCGCCTCGAACAGCTCCACCGACTTGTCCTGCAAGCGTCCCTTGGTCAGGGCGATTCTCAGCCGTCCGCTCATACCGTCAGCCGCCTTTCCATTCCGTCCTCCAAAACCAGCACCTCTGCCGCTCCCTTTTCCCGGGCCAGGGACAGGGTGCTGTCCAGCGTCCGGCAGGGGGACAGCTCGCAGCTCCCGGCGGGCCTGCCATCCACCTCCGCCAACGCCCGGGAGAGCTGGCCGGGGCCGTAGTGGATCACCGTCTCCAGCCCCGGCGTCTCCAGGTTGAGGCAGGCCCCCACCGCGTCCACGTCCACGGCAAATCCGGTGGCCTCTGCCTTCCGGCCAAACTGCTCCATCAGGCCGTCGTACCGTCCGCCGGACAGCACCGGGGCCCCCGCCCCGGCGGCGTACCCCCGGAACACCACCCCGGTATAGTAGTCCAGCTGGTGCACCAGCCCCAGGTCGAAGCGCACACAGTCCCCGTACCCGGCGGCGGACAGCTCGGCGGACAGCCGCCGCAGGTAGTCCAGGCTGGCGCAGGGGCCCGCCAGCCCCTCGGCCTCGTCCAGCACCTCCGCCCCGCCGAACAGGTAGGGCAGGCGGCGCAGGGCGGCGCAGGCGTCCTGGCCCCGGTAAGGCTCCAGCAGGTCGTTGAGCAGGGCGAAGCTCTTGCCCTCAATGGCGGCCCGCAGCCGCTCCAGCTCCTCCCGGGGCATCTTCATCCGGCCCGCCAACGCCCGGTAAAACCCGGCGTGGCCCAGCTCGATGTGGAACCGCTCCAGCCCGCAGCAGCGCAGGGCGTCCACCGCCATGGCCACCATCTCCAGGTCGGCCTTTTCCCCCACCGCGCCGATCATCTCCACGCCGCACTGGGCGATCTCCCGGCTTCCGCCCCCGTGGGCCAGTCGGTCGCGGAACACGGTCTGCTGGTAATAAAGCCGCTGGGGGAGGGGCAGATGCTTCAGCTTGGTGGCCGCCACCCGGGCGATGGGGGCGGTGCAGTCGGGCCGCATCACCATGATCCGCCCGGAGCGGTCGATGATCTTGAGCATGGCCTCCTGGGGGATGGGGTTGCCGGACTGGACGAACAGGTCGTAGTACTCCACCTCGGGGGTGATGACCTCGGTGCAGCCCCGGCGGCGGAACAGCTCCACCAGGGCGGACTGCACCTGGCGGCGTTCCAGGCACTCGGAGAACAGGCGGTCCCGGGTGCCCTCGGGGGTGTTGATGGGGATGTTCATGGGAATGGCCTCCAAATTCTTTAGCTCGCTAATGTGATGAATGATACCATATCTCCGCCGCTGTGTCAACCCTGGTTTTATACTGCTCGTAAAAGTTCGATATTTGTCCATAAAGCAGCTTGTTTACGCTTTTTCATATAGTCCGAAAAATTAGTTGCTTCAAACTCATCATTGTTTTTTTCCCAAACAGTGTCACATTCAGCACAAATATAGATAATCTCTTGGGTGCATTTAACCTTCGCTTCATATATAGGGCCTTCTCCGCAAAATGGACAAATCCTCATATAATGCTCTCCCTCAAGCCAGGCTGAACCGGCTGCTGTCCGGTGATCCGTCCGGCTTACCCAGAATATTGATGATAAGCTCCACATCTCCAAACTGCTCTTTCCCCCAATACCGGAACCCCAGCTTCTCCTGAAGCCCCCGGGACGCCGTATTGAACAGGGGGTATTCGCAGTCAAGGTAATCCACCGTGCCGTCCCGGAACAGCTGTCCTATCAAAGCACTCAAAGCCTCCGCCATCAGCCCCTTCCGCCGCTCCCATTTCGCAATGGCGAAAGAGAGCGAAGCACCCTTTTTACCCTGGAACTCCGGCGACTGGGCCACCTGTTCCACTGGTGGCTGGACGCAGATATGGCCGATGACCCGCCCGGTCTCCCGGCTGACCGCCGCAAGAAATTCCCCGTGATCAGTGTCCAGCAGCCATTGGAAGGTTTCCAGTGCCGACGCCCGGTCCACCAAACCGTTCAGCCCCAGCATCCGCTGAAGCTCCGGCTCCATGATGTATTCAAAATAATCCTCAAAATCGGCGGGTGTGTGCGGCCTCAAAATCAGCCGCTCTGTCTCAATCCACATTACGTTTCCTCCTCAAAACAGGCTGAACTGGCTGCTGTCCGGCAGATCCCCAAAGGCCCCCGCGTCCTTGAGCTGCTCCAGATGGGTGGAGGACACCTTGGAACAGGCCAGGGCGAACTCCTCGATGGACAAAAAGTCCTTCCCCTGCCGCTTCTCCACGATGTCGTCCCCCACCGTCTCGCCCAGGCCCGCCACCGAGGTAAAGGGCGGAATCAGCGCGCCCTTCTCCTCATCCACAATAAATTTTGTGGACAGGGATCGGCAGATGTCCATCCGGGCGAAGCTGAACCCCCTCCGGTAGAACTCGTAGCACACCTCCAGGGTGGTGAGCATATCCTCCTCCACCGCCGAGGGGCGGTCCTTCTTCTCCTTGGCGTTCTTTTTGGCGTTGATCTCCGCCATCTTCCGCTTCACCACCTCCATGCCCCGGCACATATACTTCTCGTCAAAGGCCTTGGCCCGGATGGAGAAATAGGCGGCGTAGAACGCCAGCGGCCGGTGCACCTTAAACCAGGCGATGCGGAAGGCCATCATCACGTAGGCCACCGCGTGGGCCTTGGGGAACAGGTAGGCGATCTTTTTACAGGACTCGATGTACCACTCCGGCACGCCGTGCTCCTTCATCTCGTCCTCCGCCCCGTCGGGCAGGCCCCGGCCCTTGCGCACCGCCTCCATGATCTTGAAGGCCCGGGTGTCCTTGAACCCCTTGGAGATGAGGAACAGCATGATATCGTCCCGGCAGCCGATGGCCTCGTTGACCTTGGCGGTGCCGGAGGTGATCAGGTCTTTGGCGTTGCCCAGCCACACGTCGGTGCCGTGGGAGAAGCCGGACAACCGAACCAGAATGTCGAACTGGTTGGGGTGGGTGTCCTCCAGCATTCCCCGGACGAAGGGGGTGCCGAACTCGGGGATGGCCACCGCCCCGGTGGGGCCCAGGACGGGATCGTCCTCAAAGCCCAGCTTCTCCGAGGTGGTGAACAGGCTCATGGTGTCCGGGTCGTCCAGGGGGATCTTCTTGGCGTCCTCCCCGGTGAGGTCCTCCAGCATCCGGATCATGGACGGGTCGTCGTGGCCCAGCATATCCAGCTTCAAGAGGTTGGACTCCATGGAGTGGTATTCAAAGTGGGTGGTGATAATGTCCGAGTCCTTGTCGTCCGCCGGGTGCTGGACCGGGCAGAAGTCGTAGATCTCCTTGTCCTGGGGGATGACCACCATACCGCCGGGGTGCTGGCCCGTGGTGCGCTTTACCCCCATGCAGCCCCGGGCCAGCCGCAGCACCTCCGCGAAGGGTACGTTGTCCCGCCCCGCCTGCTCCAGGTACTTGCGGACGTAGCCGATGGCGGTCTTTTCCGCCACGGTGCCGATGGTGCCCGCCCGGAACACGTGATCCTGGCCGAACAGCTCGAAGGTGTATTTGTGCGCGCTGGACTGGTACTCGCCGGAGAAGTTCAGGTCAATGTCGGGCACCTTGTCCCCGCCGAAGCCCAGGAAGGTCTCGAAGGGAATATGAAAGCCGTCCTTCTCGTAGTCCGCGCCGCACACCGGACACTTCCTGTCCGGCATATCCGCGCCGCAGCCGTAGGGGTGGGCGGGGTCCTGGGCGTAGTCGAAATCGGCGTGCTTGCAGCTGGGGCAGCGGTAGTGGGCGGGCAGGGAGTTCACCTCGGTGATCCCCGACATGAAGGCCACCAGGGACGAGCCCACCGACCCCCGGGACCCCACCAGATAGCCGTGCTCCAGCGAATTCTGCACCAGCTTCTGGGCGGACATATAGATCACATCGTAGTGACAGCCGATGATGTCCTTCAGCTCCGCGTTGATCCGGTCGCACACGATCTGGGGCGGGTTGTCCCCGTAGAGGGCATGGGCCTTGCCCCACACCAGATCCTTCAGCTCCCCCTCGGAGTTCTCCAGCTTGGGGGTGAACAGCCCGTCGGGCAGGGGCCGCACGCTTTCGCACCAGCCCGCCACCTTCTGGGGGTTGTCCACCACCACCTCCCGGGCCTTTTCCCTGCCCAGGTAGGAAAACTCCTCCAGCATCTCGTCGGTGGTGCGGAAGTAGAGGGGGTTTTCGCTGTCTGCGTCCTCGAACTCCTTGGCGGCCAGCAGGATATGGCGGTAGATCTCATCCGACCGCTCCATGAAGTGGACGTCCCCGGTGGCGCACACCGGCTTGCCCAGCCGCTCGCCCAAGGCCGCCACCCGGCGGTTGAAGGAGCGCAGATCCTCCTTGTCCCGGGCGATCCGCCTGCCCTCCCGGTCCGGGCGGAGCATATAGGCGTTGTTGGACAGGGGCTGTATCTCCAAAAAGTCGTACCAGGACGCGATCCGCTCCAGCTCCCGGTCCTCCCTGCCCCCGATGACGGCCCGGAACAGCTCCCCCGCCTCGCAGGCGGAGCCGATGATCAGCCCCTCCCGGTTCTCGTCAATGAGGGATTTGGGCATGATGGGGAAGCGGTTAAAGTGCTCCAGATGGGCCTTGGACACCAGCTTGTACAGGTTGCGCAGGCCGGTCTGGTTTTTCGCCAGCAGGATCAGGTGGTAGGCGGAGCGGCGGCCCCGCCCGCCCCGCCGCTGTCCGGCAAAGGCCCGGTTGATCTGGGCCGCCCACTCCACCCCCCGCTCCTTCAGCATGGGGATCAACGCCGCCAGGATCAGGCCGCAGGTCTCCGCGTCGTCATAGGCCCGGTGGTGCTGGAAGGGGGGGAGCTTCAGGGCGTTGGCCACCGTGTCCAGCTTGTGGTTGGGCAGCTTGGGAAGCAGGTACTGGGCCAGGATCAGGGTATCGAAATAGAGGGGGTCGAAGCTCCGGCCCGAACGGCGGCAGTATTCCCGGAGGAATCCGGTGTCAAAGGCGGCGTTGTGGGCGCACAGGGGCGCGTCCCCCGCCCAGTCCAGGAAGGCGTCCATCGCCTCCTCCGGCCCGGGCGCGCCCCGCAGCAGCTCATCGGTGATCCCGGTGAGGGAGACGGTTTTCGCGCTGAGGGGGTGCCCCGGCTGGGCGAAGGAGGCGAACTTGTCCACCACCGCCCCGTCCCGTATGCGCACCGCGCCGATCTCGATGATGGCGTCTGTCCGGGCGTCCAGCCCCGTGGTCTCCAGGTCGAAGGCCACAAACTCCCCGTCCAGGGGCGCGTCGCCGGGGCCGTGGACGGCGGCCTGCTCGTCCACGTCATTCTGGTAATACGCCTCCACGCCGTAGAGGATCTTGATCTTTTCCCCCCGGCCCGAGGCGTTGTAGGCGTCGGGGAAGGACTGCAATACCCCGTGATCGGTGATGGCGATGGCGGGGTGGCCCCACTCGATAGCCCGCTTCACCACCGCCTTGGCGTCGCACAGACCGTCCATCATGGACATTTTGGTATGTAAATGCAGCTCCACCCGCTTGTCCGGGGCGGTGTCCTTCCTGCCCTCGGGCTTGGGGGCCTCGTTGATGCCGTAAGGCTCCAGCACCAGATCGCCGTTGTCAAACCGCCCCACGGTAAGCCGTCCCTGGACCTGGAGCCGCTGGCCCTTCTTCACCTGGCTGATGATGGGCTTGGCCTCCTCCCCCTCCATGAACCGGGTGACCCGGATGGAGCCGGTGAGGTCGGTGATATCGAAGCACACCACCCAGGCCTTCCGCCGGGGAAGCTCCCGGTGCTCCACGTTGAACACCTCGCCCTCCACCACCACGCTGCCCATGTCCAGGGCCAGCTCCCCCATGGGGACGGGCTTCTTTTTCCCGCTGATCTTGCCGTAGATCTGCTTGACCCGCTTTTTTCCGCCGCCGGAGGCGGGGGCGTCCGTCCGCAGGACCTTCCGGCGCATGGCCGCCATCTGGGCCTCCAGGCCCTGGGGCTTCCGCTCCTTTGCCGGGGCGGGGGCTTCCTGGGGGAGCTTCCGCTCCGCCGGGGGGGCGGGCTGTGCCGCCGTCTCCTTGGGCTGCGGTGAGGGGGCCGGAGCCTCCGGAGCGGGGGGGGCTTCCACCGTCACCACCGCCTCGTGAAGCCCGAAGGCCGCCTTCAGCGTCTCCTCGGCCCGAACAAGCGTTTCGCGTGAAACATCTGTTCCTACCGCCGCCACCTCCATGGCCCGCCGCTCCCGGTTCACCCGCACCCGGACGGGATAACTCCCTAAAACAGCCAAAACCCCTTCCGGGAAGGGGCAGTTGGCAAAGGTCTGTTGAAAGGTTGGCATCGTTCTGTCTCGCTCCTTATCTGCCGCTGGCCTTGAGGGCATAGCGGGCCATGTCCACGACGCCCTGGTTGTTTTTGCCCGCCTTCTCCCGCACACCGTCAAAAACCATGCCGCATTTGCGCATGACGCCGCCGGAATGGGGGTTGTTGGTGTCGTGGAGGGCCACAATCCGCTCTACGCCCACCTGATCAAACAAGAAATCAAGCACCGCGCCCAGGGCCTCGGACATGATCCCCTGATGCCACCAGCGTCTGCCCATGCAGTAGCCAATCTCCGGAGCCTCTCTGTCTTCACTCCAGTGTGCCACATTGATATTTCCGATGGGCTGGGAGCCATGCTCCTTTAAGACAATCGCCCAGTTATAATAGTCGTCCTTTTCATACTGAGGCACCCACTGCCCCAGGATGCCCTCCGTCACCGACACATCGGCATGGGTGGGCCAGGTGAGGAACTTCGTCACCTCGTCGTCGCTGGCCCAGTTGGCGAACATGGCGGGGGCGTCCGACGGCTCGAACCGCCGCAGGATCAGCCGCTCCGTCTCTATGTACTGTGTTCCGATATGGTTCATGGTGTTCTCCTCCTTACGGTATCTCTCATAAAGGCCGCTGCGGCCAGTCCCAGTCGTACCGCACCCGGCCGCTTTTGTGCCATATGCGGATATCCCGGCGGCCCCAACCCTTTTCCACAGACTGGGCGGCTGTCATCAGCTCCTCAGAAAAGTAGGAGAACGCGTTCCGCAAAACCGTTTCCTCGTCCCCCAAAACCTCCAGGATCGTAACCTCTACGACATTTCGCACCTCGCCGTCTCCGTTGGCGTACATATCCTCCAGAAATTCGATATACTGGCCAATCTTCTCCCGATCCTCATTGAGCCGCAGCAACGGCACAAGAGCGCGGTGCAGCACGTTAAAAAAGACGTGGCCCAAAATCTCCCCGTAGTCCTCCAGATGCTCCTGGTATGCCATGCGGAATTCCGGGAACCGCTCTGCCAGCGCGAGGGCAAACGCCTCTTTGCTGCCGTTCATGTCACAGCTCCCCGATCAGCTTCATCAGCCCCGGCACCAGCTCCTCCTCCGGCACCCTGGCCACGATCTCCCCGTGCTTGAACAGCACGCCCTCGCCCTTGCCGCCCGCGATTCCCACGTCCGCGTGGCGGGCCTCGCCGGGGCCGTTGACCACACACCCCATTACCGCCACGGTGATGGGCTTGTCCACGGCCTTGAGCAGCTCCTCCACCCGCTCCGCCATGGGGATCAGGTCGATCTGGGTCCGCCCGCAGGTGGGGCAGGCAATCAGCTCCGGCCCCTCCCGCCGCAGGCCCACGGCCTTCAAAATCCGCCGGGCGGCGTAGACCTCCTCCGCAGGGTCGGCGGTCAGGCTCACCCGCAGGGTGTCCCCGATGCCCAGGCCCAGCAGTCCGCCGATGCCCGCCGCCGCCTTCAGCTCGCCTATGTCCCGGGTGCCCGCCTCGGTGACGCCCAGGTGCAGGGGGTAGTCGTACCGCTCCGCCATCAGGCGGTAGGCCCCCATGGTGGCGGGCACGGAGGACGCCTTCAGCGACACGCAGATGTTCTCGAAGCCGTACAGCTCCAGCAGGCGGATGTGGCCCAGCGCGCTTTCCACCATGGCCTCCGGCGTGGGGCCGCCGTACTTGTCCAGCAGCTCCTTCTCCAGGGAGCCGCCGTTCACCCCCACCCGGATGGGAATGCGCCGCTCCTTGCAGGTCTTGGCCACCGCCTCCACCCGCCGGGGCGAGCCGATGTTGCCGGGGTTGATGCGGATCTTGTCAACCCCCTGCTCCGCCGCCGCCAGGGCCAGACGGTAGTCGAAGTGGATGTCCGCCACCAGGGGCAGCGGACTGCCCGCCTTCAGCGTCCCGATGGCCCGGGCCGCCTCCAGGTCGGGCACCGCCACCCGGACGATATCGCACCCCGCCGCCGCCAACGCCCGGATCTGGGCCAGGGTGGCGTCCACGTCGTGGGTGGGGGTGTTGGTCATGGACTGGATGGAAACGGGAGCACCCCCGCCCAGGGGGACGCCGCCCACATAAAATTTCCTTGTCATATCAGGCACCGCCTACGCAAAGATGTTCCACACGTCATGGAGGGCCACCACCGCCATCAGGGCCAGCAGCACCACAAAGGCCCCGGCGTGGACATAGCCCTCGTATTTCTCCGGGATGCGCCGTTTCGCCACGGCAAAGAGGAGCCCGTTCAGCAGCACGAAGAAGATCCGCCCGCCGTCCAGCGCGGGGATGGGGAGCATATTCATCACCGCCAGGTTCACGGCGATGAGGGCCATCATGCTGAGCACATCCAGCACCCCCGCCAGGGCGGACTGGGCCTGATCCTGGGTCTGCTCGCCTATCTCGGACACCACGTCCACCACGCCGATCACCCCGGACAGCTGGGACACCGCCACCCGGCCCGTCACCAGATCGCCCAGGCTCACCCACACGATGCGCACAAAGTCCACCGTCTGCAAAAAGCCATAGCGGAGGCGGCCCGGGAGGGACAGCTCCTCCATCTGGCCGATGGTGATGCCGAATTTTTTCACCATCCGGCCGTTTTCCTCCATCTCAATGGCGCGGGTCATGGGGAAATCGTCCAGGACGACGCGCTGTCCGTCCCGCTCCACCACCAGATCGATCCCGCTCACGCCGTCGTTGCGGTCCAGGTAGAGGAAGGCGTCGCTGCGCTGCCAGATTGCGTGTCCGTCGATCTCCAGAAGCCGGTCCCCCATCATCAGGCCGGACTCCCCTTCCAGGGCGAAGCCGTCCATGAAGCCGGAGATGATGGGCGCGCTGACCTGGCTCACGCCCAGGGACAGGACCACCATGATCACCAGCCCCAGCAGGAAGTTCATAAAGGAGCCGGCGCACAGGATGATGATCTTTTTCCACCCCTTCTGCCGGGAGAAGGCCCGGGGGTCTCCGGTGTCCTCGTCCTCCCCCTCCATGGCGCAGTAGCCCCCCACGGGGAAAGCCCGAAGGCTGTACAGGGTTTTTTCTTCCTCCCAGGGTTCCCCCGTCCCTTTCCGGCTCTGCCAGATCGCAGGGCCCATGCCGATGGCGAACTCGTTCACCTTCACCCCCAGCAGCTTGGCGGTGATGAAGTGTCCGAACTCATGGATGGCGATCAGCACACCGAACAGCACAATCACCAGCAGGATATACAGGAATCTTGCCAAAATGTGTCACCTCACAGATTGATAAACCGCCTGACGGGCGGCGCGGTCGGCCTCTAAAATCTGGTCCAGCCCCGGGCCGTCCAGCACGGGCACCCGGGCCAGGGCCTCCTCCACCAGCCGGGGGATGTCCAGAAATCCAATTTTGTCCTCCAAAAACAGCCCCACCGCCGCCTCGTTGGCCCCGTTGAGAATGGCGGTGGACGTGCCCCCCCGCTCTGCGCACTCCAGGGCCAGCCCCAGGCACCGGAACGCCTCCGGGTCGGGCCGTTGGAAGGTGAGCGGCGGGCAGGACAGCAGATCCAGCGGCTTGGCGGGGCCGGGGGTCCGCTCCGGCCAGGTGAGGGCGTACTGAATGGGCAGGCGCATATCCGCGCTCCCCAGCTGGGCCAGGATGGCCCCGTCCCCGAACTCCACCAGGGAGTGGATGATGCTCTCCCGGTGGACGACGATCTGGATCTGCTCCGGGGGCACGGCGTACAGCCGCATGGCCTCGATGAACTCCAGCCCCTTGTTCATCAGGGTGGCGGAGTCGATGGTGATTTTCGCGCCCATGGCCCAGTTGGGGTGCTTCAGGGCCTGGGCCTTGGTCACCCCGGCCAGCTCCTCCCGGCTCCAGCCGAAGAAGGGCCCGCCGGAGGCGGTGAGGATCAGCCGCCGCACCTCCCCCCGGTCCCGGCACCCCTGTAGGCACTGGAAGATGGCGGAGTGCTCCGAGTCCACGGGGACGATCTCCGCCCCCGCCTCCCGGGCGCGGGCCATCACCAGCTCCCCGGCGCACACCAGCGTCTCCTTGTTGGCCAGGGCGATCCGCTTGCCGCAGGCGATGGCGGCCAGGGTGGGCTCCAGCCCCGCCACCCCCACGATGGCGGTGACCACCGTGTCCGCCCCGGGCAGGGACGCCGCCTCCAGCAGCCCCTCCCGCCCGGACAGCACCTTGACCTCCGTGTCCGCCAGCCGCGTCCGCAGATCGGCGGCGGCTTCCTCGTCCACCGCCACCGCCAGCCTGGGCCGGAACCTCCGGGCCTGCTCCTCCGCCATTGGTGCGCTGCGGTTCACCGCGATGGCCGCCACCTCATGGCCGCAAACCGCCGCCACGTCCAGGGCCTGCCGCCCGATGGAGCCGCTGGAGCCTAAAACAGAAAGGGTCCGTCTCATCCCATCACCTCAAACACCGGCAGGCACTGGACGATGAACAGCACCACCGGCCCGCAGAACAGCATACTGTCGAACCGGTCCAGCATACCGCCATGGCCCGGCAGCAGGTGTCCGAAATCCTTCACCCCGTACTGCCGCTTCACGAAGGAGAAGGCCAGATCCCCCACCTCGGTGGCCAACGCCCCGAACAGCCCGCACAGGGCCAGCGAGAGCAGGTCCACGGGGACGCGGGCGATCTCTCCCGCCACCAGCCCGTACAGCAGGGCGAAGGCCACGCCGGACACGAAGCCGCCGATGTACCCCTCCACGCTCTTGTTGGGGCTGACCTGGGTGACGCCCCGGTGCCTGCCCAGAAACACCCCGGCGAAGTAGGCCCCCGCGTCGGTGACGAAGGTCAGCAGCACCGCCAGCAGGACCAGGTATTTCCCGTACTCCAGGCACCGCAGCTCCACCAGCGCGGCCAGGGCCAGGGGGATGATCACCCCGCCGAACAGGCACACCAGCACCTGCTGGAAGCCCACCGGGGCACTGTGCCCGTCGTAGGCCCGGATGGCGCACCAGAAGCAAACCGCCGTCACCACAAAGGCGCACAGGTTCACGTAGGCGGTGCCCAGCCCCGCCCAGCTCCCCAGGGGCAGCACGGCGGCGGAGGCCATGGCGGCGATCCGCATGGGCAGGGACACCCGCCCCTCCCCGGTGGCCCGCAGCAGCTCGAAGCAGGCCATGGCGGCGATGAAGCACACCACCGCCGTCCAGGCCAGGGGGGGCGGCACCAGCATCACCGCCAGCAGGGCCGGGGTGAAAATCACCGCGACTAAAATCCGTTTTGCCATGTCACACACCTCCATACCGGCGGGAGCGGCCCTGGTAGGCCGCCAACGCCCGGAGCAATTCATCCTTGCTGAAATCGGGCCACAGCACGTCGGTAAAGTAAAATTCCGCGTAGGCGGACTGCCAGAGCAGGAAGTTGGACACCCGCACCTCGCCGCTGGGCCGGATGACCAGATCCGGATCGGGCACCCCGGCGGAGTAGAGGTATCTTCCGAAGGCGTCCTCCGTGAGGTGGGACGGGTCGGCCCGCCCCTCGGCGCAGTCCAGGGCGAAGGACTTGGCCGCCCGGAGCACCTCGTCCCGTCCGCCGTAGTTCAGGCAGATGTTCACCTGGCAGCCGTCGTAGCCCTTGGAGATCTCCTCCGTCTCATGGCACAGGGCCTGGAGGTGGGGGGCCAGGGGGGACAGGTCGCCGAAAAAGGCCATCTTCACCTTGTCCCTCGCCATGGTCTCAATGGCCTCGTGGAGGTACTTCTCCAGCAGCCTCATGATGGAGGCCACCTCGTCGGCGGGCCGCTTCCAGTTTTCCGTGGAGAAGGCGTACACCGTCAGGTACTCCAGCCCCAGCTCCTTGGCAAAGGTGGCGATGGTGCGGAAGGTCTCCGCCCCGGCGGCGTGGCCCGCCTTCCGGGGCAGGCCACGCTTTTTGGCCCAGCGGCCGTTGCCGTCCATGATGATGGCCACGTGGCGGGGCAGTCGCTCCAGGTCCACCCTGGACGCCTCGCGGCGGCGAAAAAGTGCCATAGAAACCCATCCTAACCTTATTAGTAGTGTTGACAAAAAAGAACCGCGCCAACCGTCCGGACAGCAGACAAGGGGGGCGCGCCCCCCTTGTCTGCCCTACGCGGTTCGCTCAAACCGCCATCAGTTCCTTTTCCTTGGCCGCGGTGAGGGCGTCGATCTCCTTGCAGCGTTTGTCGGTAAGCTCCTGAAGCTCCTTCTCGTCCTCTTTCCGGTCGTCCTCGGTGATCTCGGACTTCTTCTCCAGGGCCTTCAGCTTCTCCATGGCGTCCCGGCGGATGTTGCGGATGGCCACCTTGCCGTTCTCCCCGTACTTGCGCACCTGCTTGGTCAGCTCCATGCGGCGTTCCTCGGTGAGCTGGGGGAAAGCCAGGCGGATCACCCGACCGTCGTTCTGGGGGTTGATGCCCAGGTCGGAGCTCTGGATGGCCTTCTCGATGGCCTTGAGGATGGACCCGTCCCAGGGCTGGATCTGGAGGGTGCGGGGGTCGGGGGTGGAGATGCTGGCCACCTGCTGGATGGGGGTGGGGGTGCCGTAATACTCCACCTGGATCCGGTCCAGCACGCCGGCGTTGGCCCGGCCCGCCCGGACGCTGGCGAAGTCCCCCTTTACCGATTCGATGGTCTTGCCCATCTTCTCATCGTAGGTTTTGCAAAATTCCGTCATTTTACTTCCTCCTTCACAATGGTGCCGATCTTCTCCCCGTGGATGGCCCGGAGGATGTTCTCCGGGTCCTTCAGCGCAAAGAGGAGGATCGGGATATTGTTATCCATGCACAGGGACGCGGCGGTGGAATCCATCACGCCCAGGTGGTTGGCCAGCACGTCGTCGTAGGAGATGCTGTCGTACTTCACCGCCTCCGGGTCCTTGAGGGGGTCCGCGCTGTATACGCCGTCCACGTTTTTGGCCAGCAGGATGATCTCCGCGCCGATCTCCGCCGCCCGCAGCACCGCGGCGGTGTCGGTGGAGAAGAAGGGGCTTCCGGTGCCGCAGCCGAAGATCACCACCCGGCCCTTCTCCAGGTGCCGCACCGCCCGGGAGCGGATATAGGGCTCGGCGATGGACTTCATCTCAATGGCAGTCTGCACCCGCACGTCTATCCCCTTGTTTTCCAGCACGTCCGCCAGGGCAAGGCAGTTGATGCTGGTGGCCAGCATCCCCATGTGGTCGGCCCGGGTGCGGTTGCTCATGCCCCGGCCGTCCTTCAGGCCCCGCCAGAAGTTGCCGCCGCCCACCACAATGCCCACCTGCGCGCCCTCGGCGGCGCAGCGGGCCACCACGTCGCACACCTTCTCGATCACGTCGAAGTCCAGCCCCCGGCCGGCCTCGCCCCCCAGGGCCTCGCCGCTCACCTTCAGCAGGACGCGCTTGTACTTCAGCTCGCTCATGACTCCCTCACACTCCCGTTCGTTTTTTCATATGCCCCTATTTTATACTAAAACCTCCCATTTGCATAGGGGCAAATTGAAAATTTTCCGTGTATTTTCCCGTGCCGCCCCTTCCCCCCGCCGCGTATAGTGGGACAGCCCCTTCTCATACATTGATAGGGACTGGGAAAGGAGGCCATACTATGATCTGCCGCATCGCGGAGCTGCAATATAAGGAGGTCATCGACATTTCCGACGGCACCCGGTACGGGTTTGTGGAGGACGTGGAGCTGGACCCGGACAGGGGGGCCATCGAGAGCATTGTGGTGGGGGGCCGCTCCCGCCTGTTCGGCCTGCTGGGGCGGGAGCCTGACCAGGTGTTCCCCTGGCCGTCGGTGAAGCGGTTCGGGGAGGATATCATCCTGGTGGAGGGCCGCGCCCGGGGCACCCGGGACAGAAACCGCCGCTGAGCGTAATTTTTTCGAAAAAACGGCAAAAAGCTCTTGCGTTTCTGGTCCGCACATGATAGAATGTTCCGGATTCCGCACGGGAGCGGATCTTTCGTCCGGTGCCCTCCCCGGAGGGCGGGCGGGAGGGATGAGGCTCCCGGAGGTACAAAACCAATTCTTAGGAGGAAACAAACCATGGCAGTCGTATCTATGAAGCAGCTTCTGGAGGCCGGCGTGCATTTCGGCCACCAGACCCGCCGGTGGAACCCCAAGATGGCCACCTACATCTACACCGAGCGCAACGGCATCTATATCATCGATCTGCAAAAGACGGTGAAGAAGCTGGAGGAGGCCTACAACTTCGTGAAGGAGCTGTCCGGCAACGGCCAGGCCCTTCTGTTCGTGGGCACCAAGAAGCAGGCCCAGGAGGCCATCAAGGAGGAGGCCGGCCGCTGCGGGATGTACTACGTGAACGCCCGCTGGCTGGGCGGCATGATGACCAACTTCAAGACCATGCGCACCCGGGTGGACCGTCTGAACCAGCTGAAGAAGTGGCAGGAGGACGGCACCTTTGACAAGCTGCCCAAGAAGGAAGTCATGAAGCTGATGGGCGAGATCTTCAAGCTGGAGAAGTACCTGGGCGGCGTGGTGGAGATGCGGAAGCTCCCCGGCGCGCTGTTCGTGGTGGACCCCCGCAAGGAGCGCAACGCCATCAACGAGGCCCGCAAGCTGAATATCCCCATCGTGGCCATCGTGGACACCAACTGCGATCCCGACGAGATCGACTATGTAATCCCCGGCAATGACGACGCCATCCGGGCCATCAAGCTGATCTCCTCCGTCATGGCCAACGCCGTGCAGGAGGGCCGCCAGGGCCAGGACGCCGCCCCCGCCCCCGAGAAGGCCGAGGAGTCCGCCGCGGAGTAATCCGTCCCTGTTTTACAGCGTTCCGCGCCCGCCCGAGGCGGGCGGGCGCGTCCTTTTACAATATTGATTTTGGAGGTAACGACAAATGGCAATCACTGCACAGGATGTAAAGACCCTGCGGGAAATGACCGGCGTGGGTATGATGGATTGTAAAAAGGCCCTGGCCGCCTCCGACGGCGACATGGACAAGGCCATCGAGTGGCTGCGGGAGAAGGGCCTGGCCGCTTCCGCCAAGAAGGCCGGCCGCATCGCCGCCGAGGGCATGGCCTACGCCTCCGTCATCGACGGCGTGGGCGTGGTGGTGGAGGTCAACGCCGAGACCGACTTCGTGGGCAAGAACGAGAAGTTCGTGGATTTCGTGAAGGGCGTGGCCGCCACCGTGGCCTCCTGCGCCCCCGCCGATCTGGACGCCCTCATGGAGTGCAAGTATAACGGCACCGACCTGACTGTCACCCAGCAGCAGCAGGAGATGGTGCTGGTGATTGGCGAGAATATCAAGGTCCGCCGCTTCGCCCGCTTCGCGGACGGCGTTTCCGTGCCCTATATCCACGCCGGCGGCAAGATCGGCGTGCTGGTCAACCTGGCCGTGGAGGGCGGCATCGATGTCACCGAGATCGGCAAGGATCTGGCCATGCAGATCGCGGCCCTGAACCCCCGGTTCCTGGACAAGTCCCAGGTCACCCAGGAGGTGCTGGACGAGGAGAAGAAGATCCTCCTGGCCCAGATGGACAACGACCCCAAGATGGCCTCCAAGCCCGCCCAGGTCAAGGAGAAGATCGTGGTCGGCAAGCTGAACAAGTTCTATGCCGAGAACTGCCTGCTCCAGCAGTCCTTTGTAAAGGACGGCGAGGTCACCGTGGAGCAGTATGTGGAGGCGGCCTCCAAGAAGCTGGGCGGGGCTGTTACGCTGAAGGACGCGGTGCGCTTTGAGAAGGGCGAGGGGATTGAGAAGAAGCAGGAGAACTTTGCTGAGGAGATTGCGAAGCTGGCGAAGTGAGGGGTGGTGTGACTGCTTTACCAAAAACGCACACACTGTCGTTCAAATGATGACCCCAAAAAGGGCCTGTGGAATTTATCCACAGGCCCTTTTAATTGATGCTTTAGCTAAATAAAACCCCTGGTTCTACCAGGGGAGAATAAAAAGCC
>ERZ779623.163-NODE-163-length-34224-cov-8.274693_pt1 | contig 34224 bp, 19 predicted proteins | sample MGYA00514189_ERZ779623 | MGnify/ENA primary metagenome ERZ779623 (study PRJEB29562, sample SAMEA4376712) | mouse gut metagenome | isolation source: Cecum | study: EMG produced TPA metagenomics assembly of the A DSS colitis mouse model was used to assess the... | reverse complement strand
TGGGCCGTAGAGTTCGTTCACGGCCTCAGCATACATCAGCAGCACATCGGCAAAGCGCATACGCACGCTGTTGATACCTGTGTTCGAGCCACTGGAAGCACCCAGCGGAGACTGCATATAGAGTTTTGACCATTTGCCTGCCCCCATGCCGGTTACGCCCATATCAATCTCCTGATTCAGGTCTTTGTCATATTTATAAGGCACGCAAGTCATGCCGCGGCGCAAGTCGTCCTTGTCAAACGAGTAAACGTAAGTCCCGCAGAAAGTTACGTAATTGCGGGCACTGCCATAGGCATGTTTCCCTTCCGCGATAGTGACACCGATATTATAGCCGTAGCGGCTTGTGACGCTCTTCAGCATCGGGACGGCAAAAAGCACATCGTCATTGTTGGCTGTCTTCCAGTTGCACTCGTTCACCCACAGGTTCTCAAAACTTTGGGTAAGGTCGTGCTTGCTTTCTTTAATCACCTTGCCCAGCCAAGTGACGGCAATCTCATAATAATGTTCAAAATTATCGCCACGTTCCATATAACCGACATGAGTCACGTCCTCTTTGTCGGCACGAAGCGTCCAACCGCCACGGTAGAGGGCAAGCTGCCCGATAAGCGCCTGGCAATATTCACGGGAAGCACGCTCCACGCCATAATCCAAATCAGCGGCATATTTCATCATCGGTTCCGCGGCTATCAGGTCATCTATCAGATATTCCAGAATGACATTACGGTCGGTAGTGCCCAAGCTGAAGAAGTTATCCGTAGATTCGGTCGGTTCGGTGACAAACACGACATCTCCCCATGTGCGAATCAAGTCCAGATAGAGCATGGCACGAAGCGTTTTCACTTCTCCATACATCTGTTGTGTCTCGGTAGGAATGTCACCGGTGACTTTGGCGGAAAAAAGCGGTGACTCCTGCACAGCCTGCAAAAAGTCGTTGGCATAGTTGATGGCGTAATACAGGTTGTTCCATGTAGCGTTCAATACCGACCATGTGGGACGGGAGTCAAAACAGCCGATATCCGAACCGTTGGTATTGACCGTATTGTTCTTGAACGAGCTCATCTCCACATCGGTATTCGTATTCAAGCCGCTGGCAAGGTTGCTGCCGTACAGTCCGTCCTCCGTCATGGAAGAGTAGATGCGCGTCATCAACGCCTTCATTTCCGCCTCGTCGGAGAATATGTACTCGGGAGTAAAACCGGAAGCCGGCTGCACGTCCAGAAAATCATTGCAGGATGTCAGGGAAAGCATGCTTCCGGCAATGAGTGAATATATCAGTTTCTTATTCATAGTTCTTCTTTTTATAGATTTCAATTAAAAAGTCAACTGTGCGCCGAATGTATAGGTACGGCTGCGCGGATAACGGTTGTAGTCAATGTTCGGAGTCAACCCGGTGGCGATATTCACTTCGGGGTCATAGCCGCTATATCCGGTGAGGACAAACAGATTGTTGCCCGACACATAGAAACGGACTTTGTTCAAACCTACTTTCCTCGTCCATGCTACAGGCAAGGTGTAACCGAACGTAGCCGAACTAAGACGCAGGAACGAGCCATCTTCCACCGCATACGACATACTGATAGGACGTCCGATGGAAGTAGGATTCCACATGGTCGCGTCTTTGTTGAATTCCGCCAGTATTTCGGGACTATAACGAATCTCATTACCCATGTCGTCAAAGTTGCGCCAACGTTTGTCGGATGCTATATCCATCAGGAAGTTATTGTCTTTATTGTCCGCCCAGGTGGTCAGCATAATCTTGTTGGCATTCAGCACATCAAAATCGTACATATAACTGAAGAACATACTCAAATCAAACCCTTTGTAAGTGGCATTGAGTCCGAAACCACCCGAGAACTTCGGAGTAGTGTTACCAATAACGGTACGGTCGGCTTCCGTCAACTGATAGGGATTGGTGCTGTTGGGGTCTACCGGAGTCAGTTTCTTGAACTTGGCATTACCGGGACGCGGAGTGTCGGACAACGGGCTTGAATCGACTACGCCCGCTTTCAACTTCCATGTACGAGCTTGCGCATCGAAAGATGCAAAGTCGTCTACGGTGTAGAAGCCGTCGTTCACGTACCCGTAAATCAAGCCGCTTGTACCGCCTACATAAGCACGGTAGTCATCGGAATTTACGACGTCGTTTCTCCATCCCGAAGTAAGAATCCATTCCTTTTCACCGCTTGCCAGTTTGTCAATCTTGTTTTTATTATGACCGATATTGAAGGTAGCGTTGAGCGAGAAATCCTTCGTCTCTACCAGCCAGGCATTTAATTGAAGTTCGATACCGCGGTTCGAGGTCTGTCCGACGTTGGTCATCAGTTTGGTGTAACCGGTGTAACCCGGGATGTCCGAAGGAACCAACAAGTCTTTCACTGTATTCCAGTAATATTCGATAGTACCGCTCAGACGTTCTTTGAAGAAACCGAAGTCAAGACCGATATTGCGTGTAATGGTCTTTTCCCACTTCACATCGGGATTGTACACATATTTAGTGTTATAGAACGTGTAGTAATAATGGCTTGTCTCGCCCCATCCCGCCGGACGGTTATTGTTGGCACGATACAATTTCTGATAAAGGTCGGTGTCGATGCGGTCGTTACCGGAGATACCATAACTGAATCTTAACTTCAGGTTGGATACCACCTGACTGTCTTTCAGGAAATCTTCGTTAGACATACGCCATGCCAATGCTCCTGCCGGGAAGAATCCCCAACGGTTGCCGGACGCAAACTTGGAAGAGCCATCGGCACGCAGCGTCACTGTAGCCAGATATTTGTCGTTATAGCCGTAGTTGACACGCCCGAAGAAAGAAGAGATTCGCGAAGGAGAGTCGGACACCGAAGAGTTTTGGTAAGCAGTTCCCAATGACAGATTGTCAAATGCTTTTTCCGCCGTGATGCTTTCAGGGAGATAACGGGTGGAGAAAGTTTTGGTAGTGGTCTGGTTATGCTTGATTTCCTGTCCGAGCATCAGGTCGATGGAATGCGCGTCTTTCAACATGAAGTTGTAGTTCCACACGTTGGTAAGCTGCCACTTGGTGCCTTGCTTCATGCTCCATTCCGCCATCGGCTGATTATTGTTGTTGCGGGCATTGCTTGTGCCCATTCCCCAAAAGCGGCGTTGCTCTTCGGAATTATTCTCAAAACCAAACTCGGTGCGGAAGGTCATACCTTTTATGATGTCCCATTTGACGGCACCCATCGTATTGAGAGACTTGTTTATTCTCTTCTTATAGTTCTTCTCCGATTCTTCTATCGGATTGAAGCGGGTCACTTCATCCAGTTGGTCGGGGTCAAAATAGGTATCATCCTCGGGAAGCGTCATATATTCGTCCAGACCGGTGGTAGGTCTTTCGCGCAAAGCCGTCAGCAGGCTGACCCCTTCCGTGCCTGAACCGTCCACCTCTTTATGCAGCAAGCGGGTGCGGTACTCAAGTGTCAGGAATTTGTAAGGCTTGAAGTTGAAGGAGGCATTCAGATTGTTCTGTTTCAATCCGTTGCCCACCATCACGCTCGGCTGATCCTGATGGATGAAAGATAGTTTATATTTGATTTTTTCAGTACCTCCGTTCACGCTGAGGTCTATCGACTTTGCCACCGGATTGCTTCCGAACACTTCATCCTGCCAGTCGGTTCCGGGATTGCCCTGATAGATATAGTGTTCATACGCATGCCCGTATTTATTATTAAAATCCGTAGGATTAGAGCTTTTCTGGCGGGCACTTTCATATTGCATCAGTACAAATTCGTAAGGATCCATGACATCGAGCTTCTTTGACAGTTCTTTGGTCTGCATATAAGCATTGAGGTTAATCACCACACGCCCTTCCTGCGGACGCTTGGTGGTCACCAGAATTACACCGTTGGCTCCACGTGCCCCATAAATAGCTGTAGAAGCCGCGTCTTTCAATACCTCGATAGACTCGATATCCGTAGGAGGAACATCATTGAGACTGCTTACTTCAAAACCGTCGAGGATGATAAGCGGGCTGTTATCCTGTGTGATAGATCCTCCGCCACGTACCAGGATTTTGATTTCGGCATCGGGAGAACCGTCTACCGTGGTCACCTGCACACCCGGCAATTTACCGACAATGGCTTCGCCGACAGAAGTGGTCTGCACCTTTTCCAATATCTTGCCGGACACACTGGCGATAGAACCGGTAAGGTTGCCTCGTTTCTGGGTTCCGTAACCGATTACTACCACGTCGTCCAATACGCCGATTGCTTCCTTCATGTGGATTTGGATATTGGAGGTACGTCCTTTCAACGGTTCTTTTACCTCTTCCATACCTACATAGCGAACTATCAGCACAGCCTTGGCTACATTGGGCACACCGGCTAATGTAAATTTACCGTCCAAATCGGTTGTAGCACCTATCGAAGTGCCTTGCACCGTCACTGTGGCACCAATCACCGGCCCCATGTCATCGGTCACCGTACCGGTCACGGTAGCAGTCTGTGCCATAGCACCCACCGCTACCCACAGCAGGATAAATATGTTTATGATTATTTTATTCATCATTCTATGCTTTTATTATAAATAGATTTATTTGCTCCACAGGTTTATTTCTTTTCCATTACTACACCGCCCTGGTTCTGATAGTAGATGATGTGCTGTACCAGGTTGTGGAAATAAACTTCGATGTTCGGATAGCGTCCGTTAGGGTCGACCGAGGAATTTATCTGCCATGCGTCATTCGGGTCGTTGGGGTTCAGGCCGTAAGCCTCTTCCCAAATATCGGGGATACCGTCACCGTCCGTATCAGGCCAAGGTGTCAATGATTTCACGGAAATATAACCTTCGGTATCCGATACGGTATCAATGATTCCGGGCTGTTTGTCCTTGCCGTCCTCTTCAGGTTTGGAACCGATATGGGTATAGGTACCTTCCCTTACTTCGCGGACTACACGCTGGTCTATCAAGTCCCTGCGCAGAGAGGCTCCGGCGTATTCAAGTACTTTGTCATAAGCCTGCGCGGCTGTATGACTGGTCACTTTGCTGTAAGGCTGATAGTCCGCCATCTTCATGGCCTGCTTGTCAGCATCGGGAACATTACCCAGTGAAGAGTCAAATTGTTCCCAGACACCTTTTGTCCAGTTATCAGTCGTTGCATCAGAGTTACCCGCTACATAGTTGCCGTTAATGTAGGCTCTGGCAGTAGGGTCGCTCGAAAGAATCCGGTAAGAGCGGTTGTTGGTTCCGGTGGCAGGCCCCGGTTTGTAGTAGCAGTTGGTAAGGTTGAAAGACGCGTACTTTCCGCCGTAACTGCCTTGTCCCCTTCCACTCCAATTATAATAGACGTTGTTTCGCACATCGAAATATCCGGTAAAGTCGTAAGATTCTTGTGTGCCGGGAGCGGACAAGTCGGAGATACGCGGGCAGCGGCTACCGTGGTGTGCCAGTAATATATGGTGGAACGATGCGTTGTCACCGCTAAACATGGCTCCGTAACCGTGGGCGCCCTTGGCGTGATTGGACAGGTTCATGCTTTCGGAAGCAATGCACCATTGTGCCGTGAAGTTCCGCACACCATAGAAAGTCAGCGTCTCGTCCACACTCCATCCTGCCGTAACGTGGTCGATAATGGCATCTTTGAAGTAACGCCCGCCGATAGCGTCTTCACCATAATCGGCAAACTGGTCGCCCGGACGGCAGCGTAGGAAGCGGACAACGGCATTCAGACTGGAGCCTGCACCTATGGCCGGATCTTTAGAGAGATTGAAGGTGAAGTTATAGTTCTTCAAGGTAATACCGTCACCCGGCGCTGTCTGTCCGATAATGCTCAGATTGGGATACTCGTTCAGATACAGACCTCTTTTCAGTTCGATGATACCGGATACGTCAAAGACAATCGTACGCGGTTGGTTGGATTTTTCGATTCCGTAACGTAAGCTTCCCTCTATAGGAGTTTCATTTTTGTTATAGTCTGCCAGCGTTGTCACATGATAGATTTCGCCGCCACGACCGCCGGTAGTAAAACGTCCGCCACCCTCAGCGCCCGGAAAAGCAAGGATAGAAGCAGAAGTGTCATCACCGATGCTTGTATCGGGTCTGCCGTATTGGAAAATGGTAAGTGTCTTATCCAATATCTTGACTGTCGCCGTACGCGGCAACGGGCTGTTACTGTTATCTTCGATATTCAGTACCACCTCGTCGGCAGTAGAGTTTTTCTTGTCCTGCGTAATCCATGTTTCGGATATGGAAGCATCGTAATCTACCGGATTTTCTCCTTGCGGAGCCGATATAACCAATGTACGGAATTTATAAGGAAGGATATACTCGTCCTGTTCTATGGTTACCTTACCGCTTACTCCGTCCTGTGTCACTTTCAAGATGCGTTGCAAGGTGTATCCGCCTACGGAATTGAATGCCAGAATAGCTGTCCTGTCTTCCTGATTCGCATTGGCGTCTACGGTGAATGTTACTTCATCAGTAGCAAAGCTACGGGTTCTTGGTGTTGTTTCTTTCAACTTAATCCAGTTGTATTCTTCTGCTATATCCACATCCCATTCCACGTTTGCCACTACTTTGCAGACAAATGTACCTTCCCTGAACGGCAAGGGATCTGATGAACAATCAAACAGAATATCGGGGTCGGCACCGAGTTGCTCAACACTAATCTCCTGTTCCAATGTAGAGCCTGCGCCCGTCATTGAAACTTTGACCGTACCCGTACGCTTAGGCCCGTCCGTATTCTCGGTGAAGAACAGGCGAAGGTCGCCATTGCCCTCTCCCGAGTTTTTGGATATACTCAACCAGCCACCTGTCGAGGTCACCTCGGCAGTCCATTCAGAGGTAGCCGTTATGTTGATGGTGAACGAGCCGTTCACATTGCTCAGCTTCACCTCGTTTTTCGACACTTCCAGTTTGGCGGCAGTTGCGGCTGCATTCGAATCGTCATCCGCACCACATGCGCTGAACAGTCCTGCCAACAGTATGAATAGAAAATATCTCATGTCTTGTATCTTTATATTATTAATACTCTATTGATTACTTTATCCAGTGCGAATCACCGATTCCGTTTGTATATACTTCAGAGTTTGTATCGGTAATGGTAAAATCTCTGTCTGCCACATTCTTGAAGAGTGTTTCCATCGGAAGGGCTGTTTCTGCCGGTATTTCAGCGGCATCGACTCCCCAGTTGGCTACTACAAAACCGTTGGTGCGGTAGTTATTCGCGAAAGTCTTGGTGGTGATGTTCCTTGTCGTAAACCAAGTTCCCTGACTGGCTTCACAAACACCGCTAAAGAGATTGTTGCGGACAATCAGGTTGAATGAAGAAGTATTCTTCGGATTCAAATCAAAGAAGGTCATTCCGACAGGAGCCATACTTACGAACGTACAGTTCTCTATTGTCACGTTGAGTTCTCCTGTCATAGAACCCAAACCGGTTATCAGGGCTTTCGTCAAGTCGTTGGCATGGAACGTGGAATTTCTGAACACGAAGTTATGCACCGGAGCATCTTGTTTGGTAGAAAGACCGAACATACCGCTCTTGCTAGAATTCAAGCCGAAGAACCGACAATTTTCAATCACAATATTATCAACCACCTGCTTCTGGGGGGCATCCACTTCTTGATACCACATTGTACGTCCCAAGTCGCTTATCTCACAATTCTTCCATGAAATAGTGGATACATGGAAAGCCTGGTTCTTAAACTTGAAGAAGTCGGAAGTTGTCACTTTTATTTTCAGGTTCTCGAAGTGGAAAGCTTCAATAATGGCATCAGGGCAGTTGATACTCATGTTACCCATTTCCATATATGCCGGTTCTTCGCCGTCACCCGGTGTCTGTCCCATGATATAGAGAGCTTTCGGAATTTCGGTCTGTGTACCTAATTTATAGGTCGCGCCGGCTTTCAGGAAGAGTTTCACCTCGTTCACCGAAGCATCTGCCAACATCGACTTACAGATAGATTCAAGGTTTTCTTCCGGACTAACGTATCTGTATCCGTCGGGGATTCTCATCGGAGCTTCGGGGTTGATGTCTTCTTCATTCCATCCTTCCGACGCAATGGTCACAGTGTAGTCCTGTATTATCGGCTCGTCTACATTGTTCAACGCAAACGCCACTTGTACGGTATCATCAGGCAAAATGGAGAATGCCCCGTCAATAGCTTTAGATTGTATCACCGTATTGTTCTTGTCCAGATAGTCGATACGTACGGAAACTTTTTCATTTCCGCTCTGCGTTTCAAATAATACAAGGTCGTCAGTGTAGTTCACGCCACCGGTAGCAGTCTCTTTCTCACGTTGCACTTCTGTCGGAGCTTTTACGAAAGTAGCATCCGAAAGCCTGAAGCCTGAGACAGGTGAAGATATTACCGCACGTAATTTTGAATAGCTCTTATCGGATTTACGGTCGGTGGATTTCAGGCGAAGCACTCCTGTACGGCTATACATACGTATGCTAAGCGGATCATTAAAGGGAGACTTATACGTCACCGGTGCCGAAATGGCATACTTGGTTTTGCCCGCCGGATCTTGATTGATCACAATATCATTCAGATTCTTCGGAGCAGGGATAGAGTCGGACTGCGTGGTAGAAATGATATTATAGCTTCCGTCAGCCAACTGGAAGCGGTAAAGCGATGAATAATTAGCCACATATTCACCATCGGACGCATAGATAAACAGAGGTTTGTTGGACGAGCCCGTGTTCACCGACCACGGTTCATCATCCAGAAACAACTCTATATCTTTTACTACCGAGGTGGCATATCGTTCTTCTTCAGAACAGGCAATGGTTCCCGACAGGAGTATCAGTCCCGCCAGTGAATAGAATATACTTTTCATAAAACTCCTGTTTTTAAAATTCTGAAACTTCTAATGTAAACGGTTGAACCGGCACACCTTTTTCTTTATATGTAACCGCACGCACTGACGGCCAGGGTTCGTCCAGGTAATTTTCATCCGTAATCTTCATGTGTACGGTAGAACGTTTGGAAGGTTCGAAGCCTATGCCTGTATCAAGAGGGCTGATTATACGGTTCACCTCTTCGCCCCCTTTCAGGTAGACCACATCCACTGATGTCCTGGAACTGCCGTTTATTGTCGGAAACGAGTAGACCGAAGCGGTAAAGCCGGTAGAAAGACTAGTGGAGAAGGTCACATCTTCTACTATACATTCTTTACTTTTCACTTTATACCCCACTGCCACATTCGTAAAGGTGACATCCAACCGGTCAAAACGGGTGATTGCATTCAGTTCTTCTTCCGTCTCCTTAGGTTGGAACACTGCCTGTCCCACCAAGCGCTTCAACTCTATATTGAGCGAGCTGACCGACTTATCAGAAGTAAATCCCACGACATCCGAAATATATACCGGTTTTTGAGCAAATACATCCTGATAAACCACTACCTTAGAAAGGCTGTCCGTATCTACCAGACGCGTAGCGTTCGCCACAACGAAAGTTTGCAGGTTCTCTCCCAAAGGCAGGTCTACTTTCAAGTTCCCGTTACCTAAAGGAAGGTTCTTTCCATAAACCATGGAGTCTGTCAGATATACATAAATGCCGATTTCGGAAATTCCCTGTCCGGCAAAGGTTTCAAGACTCGCCCTACTGAAAGAGAGTCCGACAGGATGCATCTCGGGCGCATTGGGAAGTTGTTCATCCGGTTCCCATTCATCATCCATCTGCTGTGTACAAGAGCAGCAAAAGAGAAACAACAGAAGAAATAGACTTGATAGATGTTTCATAAATATTAGTTTATATAGTTTAAAGATAATCATTAGTTAACACATTGGTCTTTCGACAGTGCAAAATTGAGAAAACAAATGGAAACGAAAGAGTAAGATTTAGTAGAAAAGGAGTAAAAAACGGACTTGGCACAAATAATACTCCTCATCCGCACAGAAGTGTAAAAATGATGTGCCCTTCCTATGTTATCATAAAACATAGAAAGGGCACATCATCAAAAATCACCGTTTTGAACGGTAAGTTATCGGGTTACTTTTCTTAATTCACCTGTATCCTTTATAATCCCAACCGTTCTTTCAACAACCGGTAACCGGAAAGGCTCACCCGCAATTTCACGCCGTTTTTCAGTAATAGCTGATAGGTTTCTTTCCCGAATAATTCAACCCGTGATATTTGCGTCACATTGACAATCGTAGAACGATGCACGCGGACGAATGTATCCGGAGACAGGTGTGTTTCAAAGTACTTCATCGTCTGTTCTTTCAGATATTCACCGGATGGGGTTATCAACATCACATAATCCCCGCATGCTTGTATGTAGATTAACTCATCGGACTTGACCAAATGAATACGTGAACCGTCTTTTACTGTAATGCGGTCGATTAATTCGACTGGCGGTTCAGCTTGCTGTTCGGTCACCTGATGCACAATCAGTTCCTTTTCGAATTCCCGGTTCAAGGCTTCTTCTTTGGCTACAATCAGGCGATACCAAAGAGTGACCGCAATCAGAATCGGTAGTCCGAATAATAACCGGAAAGGTATCGTTTGGGCGAAAGGGATATAAGATACTCCTGCAATCCGCTCCATAATGTCACATACCATAAAACTACCTGCCAGCCAAAGCAGGATTCCGACCAGTATCATAATGACATCCGTCTGGAACAGCGAAACAAGTCCGACGACAAACCACGCCAGGTAAGCAATGGCCGCCAACCAAGCAATCGTTGCTATTCCGTCTACCAAAGCGGGAATATAGCCGGTTCCTGTGTATCCACACACCAAGGCAACCTGGCAGGTAACCAGAACCAACGCCAGCACCAGCATCGGAATCCAGCGAAAAGGATAATCTATAATCGGATGTGCTTTCATAGGCTAACCTTTCACTTCCAGACCGCCGAAAGAGATCTTGCCCCGAATTACTAATACACTGTCCTGATTAACATCCCCGTTCGGCCAACGCTTGTCATCACACCCGCCAAAGAAGGCGTTACATTTAAATACGATTTTCCAATCGGAAGGGGCATATATCTCAATTCCGCCCCAGTTACAATCCACGTCGATATAGGTTTCTCCCGACGCAATATGGGTATGGCGCAAATCAATAGTTGTCCCGCCAAATGAAGTACGGACTTCGGCTCCTTTAAATAGTTCGTCAAGGACGACGTGGCGTGCAGCCCCCCAAACATTCTCCGAATGTAAAAAGCCGTCGACCGAATCGGACTGCTGCTGTTGTTCATTTCCAAAGTTCATGCCGGGTCTGCCCTGATGCATTTCCATCCATTTCTGCCGATGCTCCATTGCATGCCGGCGCGCCCATTTCGCCTTCTTGTCCCTACCGGGTTTGAAGAAAAACAGAATACCTGCTATAATCAAGGCGAAAGGCCAAACCATTGCCTGTGAATTCTCCGGCAACCATGAAAGTCCGCCTATCAAAAAATAGACACCTATTAAAAAAAGTACGATTCCACCGATGAAATGACGACGAATCATTGAATAGACACCTATTATAATAAGGAGTGAATGCCAGGATACGATCATATCGAATACTTCAGTAGTAATCCATCCCATATTGCGGGCGAACAACAAAACCCCGGAAATAATAAAAAGCGAAGCTATCAGAATCTTGCCGGAAAAGCCTCTGCCCGCAGGTGAAAATGTTTGTTTCTCTTCCATCGTCTTTATATTTAATTGATTGATGGTTCAAAGATACGCCATTTCTTTGTGCTTCTACAGGCTTTTCTGTCGATTTACGGTTTAAAATCCGGTGAATGCCGGATAAAAACCGATGAAAAAGTCAATTTATAAACCCCGGATTCGTATATTTGCCGCGCTTCATAACACAAATATTACCTTCCAAAGCTAATTCCTACACCTTGTAGCAAACTAAAAACAAAAAATACGAGGTGAAAAACAAATATTGCACATCACTGTATCTTCATTCTCATACTTTTGTAGCGATGAATGAACTCTTTTATGAGTTTTTGTGAATTATCAAACAACAACCATTAATTAATAAACATGCAAAGAATGTCTAACAAAGTGAAAAACATGCGCTCCTTATTGCTAATACTATTTTCGGCAATATCGCTTAGCGTATCTGCGCAGACGATTACCGTACAAGGTAACGTGAAAGACACCAGCGGAGAGCCTGTTATTGGAGCCTCTGTTGTAGAAAAAGGTAATACGGCCAATGGTACGATTACAGATTTAGATGGTAACTTCTCTATTAAAGTAGACGGAAAGAAAACACTGGTGATTTCATATATAGGTATGAAAACACAGGAAATAGCCGTTCAAGGTAGAAAGACAATCAACGTACAGATGGTCGATGATTCGAAAGCGTTGGACGAAGTCGTAGTAATCGGTTACGGTACGGTGAACAAGAGAGACTTGACAGGTTCCGTAGCATCCGTAAGCTCCAAAGACCTGGCTGCCGTTCCCGTAGCCAGTGCTACCGAAGCCCTTACGGGTAAACTTGCCGGTGTAAGCATCACTACTACCGAAGGTTCTCCCGATGCTGATATTAAAATCCGTGTTCGTGGCGGCGGTTCGTTGTCACAGGATAACTCTCCTTTATATATAGTAGACGGTTTCCCTGTTTCAAGCATCAGCGATATCGCTCCTTCTGAAATTCAAAGCATCGACGTTTTGAAAGATGCTTCTTCTACCGCTATCTACGGTGCACGTGGTGCAAACGGTGTTATCATCGTTACTACCAAGAGTGGTAAGGAAGGCAAGACACAGGTAGATTTCGGCGCTTCTTTCGGTTTCAAACAAGTAACGAAGCTGACTGAAGTGTTAAGTCCGTATGATTTCGTTGCTTATCAACGTGAAATCGGTTCTTTAGACTATGGTAACTTTGCCGATATGGATATCTGGCGTTCTATCGGTGGCACCGACTATCAGGACGAAATGTTCGGACGCACCGGAAATCAGCAACAATATAATATAAACGTCAGTGGTGGAACAAAGCAGATGACTTATAGTGTCAGCTATGCCCACAATGAAGAAAAGAGTATCATGCTCAATTCCGGTTTCAAGAAAGACAATGTTAATGCTAAAATCAAATCTGAACTGAACAAATGGATGACTTTGGACTTCAATGCCCGTCTAAGCTACTCTACTGTTGACGGTCTGTGTGTTGGAGCGGACACTAACGAATCCAATGCAGCCTATTCATCCTTAGGTAATGCCGTTGTATTCCGTCCGGTCAGTTCACTGAAAAACAGTGATGATGACGAAGAAAACAGTTCGGCACAGCAAAAGTCTCCGTTGGAACGCCTGCTTGCAACAGACAAGACACGTAACACTTTCAATCAGAACTATAACGTAGGCTTAAACTGGAAACCGTTCAAGAACTGGACATTCCGTTCTGAGTTCGGTTACGGATGGAAGTATGACGATACGGAACAATACTGGGGAGTAGACGCAGTATCCAACTCCAAATACGGATACAACGGTCAGCCACAGGCTTATTTATTAAGAGAAAAGACCATGAGCTGGCGTAATGCCAACACTGTGACTTATGATAACAAGAAGTTATTCAAAGGTCGTGATAAACTGAATGTACTGTTAGGACATGAAGTAAGCAGCAGTCAGAAGAAATCAATCGAAAATGTATCGGTCGCATTCCCTGTCACAATGAATTTTGATGATATGAAAGCCAATATGGGTGCGGGTAAAGCTCTTGCCAACCAATCCACCATTGCTGCAAAAGAAAACATATTGTCTTTCTTCGGTCGTGTGAATTATAGCATGATGGACAAATACCTGCTTGCCGTTACAGTACGTGCGGACGGTTCCAGTAAGTTCAGTTCAGGAAACCGCTGGGGTGTTTTCCCGTCAGCCGCTTTGGCATGGCGTGTTTCCGATGAGGCTTTTATGAGCAACACCCATGACTGGCTGTCGGCATTAAAACTGCGTTTGAGCTTCGGTACTGCCGGTAACAACCGTATCAATTCCGGTTTGCTTGCCACTACTTACTCACTGGGTGGTAATGACGCACGCAACCCGTTCTTCAACGGCGAAAGCACTACCATGCTCGAACATGGCACAAACCTTTATAATCCCGACCTGAAATGGGAAACGACAGTGACCCGTAACCTCGGTCTTGACTACGGATTCTGGAACAACCGTATCTCCGGTGCTATCGACTTGTATTGGAATACTACCAAAGATTTGTTGATGCGTACTGAAATCCCGTCTCTTTCCGGTTACAACTACCAGTACAAGAACTTCGGACAGACATCCAACAAGGGGGTGGAACTATCTGTAAGCGCAGTCCTGTTTGACAAGAAGAACTTCTCCTTGAACTTTAATGCTAATATCTCTTACAACCGCAACCACATTGATAAACTGAACACCGACTCTCCCTGGCAGAGCAGTAACTGGTCAGGCAGCACAATGGCTAAGTATGAAGACTTCCGCGTAGAGAAAGGCGGACGCCTGGGTGAAGTTTGGGGATACAAGACCAACGGTCACTATACCGTATATGACCCTGTGACCAATCCTACCGGTGAACTGGTTTGGGGCGGTAGCGAATGGGCTTTAAAAGACGGTATGCAAGATAACAGCCCTACCATCACAGGTGGCAAATACTACCCGGGTGGTTTGAAACTGGAATGTGACAAGGACGGTAAGCCTCTCAAACAACGTTTGGGTAACACAATCGCTCCGACAACCGGTGGCTTCGGACTCGACGGCCGCGTAGGAAATTTCGACTTCAACGTATTCTTCAACTACTCTGTCGGTAACGTGATTGTCAATGGTACGAAACTGGCTTCTGCTTTCCGTTCTGGTTCAAGAAACGGTTATAACCTCAACAATGATTTCAGACTATCCAACCGTTATACCTGGATTGACCCGGAAACAGGCTTGAACCTCTCTTCCAGTTCAACAGATGTTCTCAATACTTACGGAGACATGACTGCTGCCGGACTACGTCTGAATGAAATAAACGCGAATGCCAATATGTATAATCCTGCCAGTGCCACTACCATGCAGTTAATAGATTACGCAGTGGAAAAGGCTTCATTCCTGCGTTTGAACAACGTAACCATCGGATACTCTCTTCCGAAAGCAATCGTAAAGAAAGCATTTATGCAGAATGTGAGAATCTATCTGACAGGATACAACCTGTTATGCTGGACTAACTATAGCGGTGCAGACCCCGAAGTTGACACCAGTAGCAAGAAAAATGCTATGACTCCGGGTGTTGACTATGCCGCTTATCCTAAGAGCCGTACATTCGTCGGTGGTATTAACGTTACATTCTAATTAAAACATGAAACAGATTTATCGTATGAAAATATATAAGACATTATTTTTGGGACTAGGGTTCGTCGCCCTGTCTTCCTGTTCGGATTTCCTGAATCAGACCTCACCGTCTGAACTGGATAATGAATCAACTTTTAATAATGCCTATTATGCAGAATTGGCACTAAACAAAGTTTACGGTAGCCTGACGCAAGACCAGACTTACTCTAACTTCCTGCCTATCATTGCAGGAACCAACACCGATTGTGAATTAATCGACGGTTTGGGTACTGACGCAAGCAACACTTCCAGCGAACGTGGTAACATGAACTACAACGCCAATCCGGGATGGGCGCAACTCTCAAAAGTATGGGATGCGATGTATGGAGTGATTGAGAATGCCAATCTCGTAGTGGATGGTATCAACAACAGCCAACTGATACAGCAATCGGGAGCAACCCGCACCAGCATGATGAGATTCCGTGCCGAAGCCATGACATTGCGTGCTATGGTTTATTTCGACATGATTCGTCTGTTCGGAGATATTCCTTTTAAAACCGAGACTTCCCAAAGCGACCTGTCCAACGTTTATATCGGCAAGACAGACCGTGACGATATCATGGACGAATTAATGCTCGACCTTGACGAAGCTATCGGATACCTGCCTTGGGCCGGCGAAGACGGTTACACTACCGAACACGTCAGCAAAGGTTATGCACACGCCTTATTGGCTAACATTGCAATGACACGCGCCGGATACGCTATCCGTGAACAGGCAAAAGACGGATATGTCACCGGAACAAACAGTGATGCCACTTATCCTACCCAACGTTGTAGCGACGCTAAACGTCAGGAACTGTTCAAATTGGCAGAAAAACACCTGGCCGCTGTTGTAAGTTCGGGAAAACACAACCTGAATCCTTCCGTAGAAGAATACTGGCGTTTGATGAATATCGCACGCTTAGACCAAACTTATCAGGAAAACCTGTTTGAAATCCCGATGGGACTGAACAAAAGTGGTGAGCTAGGTTATACTATCGGATACCGTATAAACGGTGTCAGTTCCCTGTTCGGCCCGAAAGGAAACTCATCCGGCAAGTTGAAACTGACTGCTCCTTATTATCTGTCATTCGGTGAAGGAGATATCCGTCGTGACCTGACTTGCGCTATCTCCCAACTTTCTACCGACAAGAATACCAAAGAATTCAAAGAAGCCATGTTGGGTAATGCCCCTTTCGGCCTTTACTGTGGCAAATGGGATTATCGCAAGATGATGGAAAATTCCGAATGGTACGCAGCCGTACTTGCCAGTGACCAGAAAGTTTGCTCCGGCATCAATGTAGTAAAGATGCGCTATGCGCAAGTATTACTGATGTATGCTGAAGTGGTGAACGAACTTTACGGCAAGGGTGCAACAGCCGAAGGTTGTACACTGACAGCTACTGAAGCATTGAAAAAAGTACACGACCGTGCTTATACCGATGCGACCAAGCGTGACGCTGCATGGACGGCATTGATGCAGAAAAATTTCTTCGATGCTATCGTTGACGAAAATGCATGGGAACTTGCAGGCGAGGGTGTTCGTAAGTTCGACCTGATTCGCTGGAACCTGTTGAGTGAGAAAATCGAAGGATTCAAGACTGAATATACAAATGCTGTGTACAATGGTACATACCCTCAGTATGTGAACTACAAATACCGTACGGACAATCCGATGTATATCGACATGACTTCTCTTGTATTCGGTGCCAAAGTGAGCGGATATGAGAACAAGGCATTCTTCGGTGCTGAAACGACAGACAAGGAACAGAAGAACCTGAAGGTAAACTTACCGAGTATTTCAGGCGGGCTGAACAAAGCTGTGAAAAACCGCTACTTATTGCCGATAGCTTCAACAACTATCTCTACCTCAAACGGTAAATTGCATAACTCTTATGGTTATTCTGATTAATCTTAAAATCATAAAATGATGAAGAATATAAAAAACATATTGGGAACGGGAGCTTTCATGCTCCTTGCCTCCCTAGCTGTATCTTCGTGTACAGAGAAAAGTGACTGGGACATCGACTCTTCTTACAGCCGTCCTTTCGGAACTGACGAAAATGGAATCGGCGTAGAAACAGACAACAAAGTAGCCAGAGCTACAGTGACATGGAGTTCAACACCGAGCACAGACTATTATCTTATCGAAATCAGCCCGAACGAGATGACGGATGAAACCCCGATGGGTTCGGACGAAAACGACAGCCAGGTTTATGGCAATGACCCTGCAAACCGCATCACGAAGTCACCTTATACCATAGATGATCTGACTGCAAACACGACTTATTATCTGCGTATCAAGTCTGTTTCCGGTGAAAAGGAATCTCGTTGGGTAAACTATAAAAAGACTTTCTCTTCAGTGAAGGAAGAAGCAATCCTGAATATCCCGTCTTCTGAAGACTTGCCGCAAGGCCAGGGAAAAGTACGTATGTCATGGGAAGCCGGATTGGCAGTAGACCATTTCGAAATCGTGGCAACCGGTTCAACTGATGTAACTTCACGTGATATATCTTCTGCCGAAGTTGCAGCAGGTGAAGCATGGGTTGAAAATCTGAAATCATTCACTGAATATACAATCAGTATCTATAACGGAAATACTTTGCGTGGTTCGCAAACAGTTACTATTCCGGGATTGGAAATCGAATCTACAATCAGTGATATCACAGCTAACTCTGCCGTATTCTCTTGGGAAGAAACAGTCGATGTGGACGAATATGCTTGTGTTCCTTCTACTGAAGGAGTTCCTGAATCGGGAACTAAATTATCAGCAGAAGACATTGCTGCGCATAAAGTAACCATTACAGATTTGGCTTCCAGCACAGAATATACAGCTTATGCGTTTGCAAACGGTTCTATCTGTTCCCGTATCACGTTTACGACGAAAAAAGGTAAGCCGACTGATTATACTCAAATGACATGGGAAGATGCTCTTACCAACTGGGATAACCTGTCAGGAAAAGTTCTTATCAATGTGTCAGGTACTGAAGGATTCGCACAGGAGAAAGAAAATATTGCATCAGGTGTTACCCATCTTATTTTCTGGGGCGACAACCAAAACGGAACAGTTGATATGACTATTAAAAAAGGAATTGGCGCCAGTGGAATATGTGATAAAGTAGAATTCCATAATCTAAATATCACAGACGAAGGAAACACAACCTTGATATACCAGAACAGTGCATCAGGTTGTATCAAAGAAATTGAAGTTACATCATGTACAATTACCAATATTCGCGGTATTGTTCGTATGAATGCAAGTACAAATGATGCTATGTCTGTTACCATTGACGATTGTGTCATAAAAGGATTGGGAAGAGCGGCAACATCTAATCTTTACGGATTGCTTCTTTCTGACAAAGTAACCTTGACCTCTATCAATTTAATGATTTCCAATACTTCTGTTATTGTAGCCAAGGGGGCTTCTGCATCCCAGTTCATAAGACATAAGTCAGGGCAAACCGGTACGGTAACAATTAAGGATTGTACATTCTATGATATGGCTGGAACTGATGCTTTCTGTAGAGATACTAAAAATATGACAATGACCATATCGAATACTCTATTCGCCAAAGGTGGGGTTAAACCTTTCTACAATACAGGTTCTGTTGCTACATCTCTGAATCTAAATGGTTTGTACAAGGCTTCCGACTTTACATTCGGTGCTGTTGATTGGGGAAAAGATTATACCAATATTCCTTTAACTTCCGACCAACTCTTCCCTAATGGTGCAAGTGAAGACCTGACTTTTGGAGCAGACGTACCTGAAGAATGCAAAGCTATCGGTGACCCACGTTGGAACAAATAACTAAATAAAACCACAAGGTTCTTCGTCAGAAACAAGACCTGACGAAGAGCCTTCTCTAAAAAGCAACAGATATTATGAATACAAATTCAATCTATACAATAAGTAAATACTTACTTCTGTTCTTGCTGATTCTCACAGGAGTTTCTTGTAGCGACAACGATGACGCAGAAGACACAAGTATCCCTGTTCTTATTTCACAGAACATAAATGAAGGTGATGTAGTAGGCCCGAACGGATATGTAGAGCTGACTTTCAGCAAAGCTATGCGTCAGGCACCGGATACGGAAATCTACTTCAACGGGGGAATAGTACGTGTATCTATCAACTACGAAAGAGTGCGCTATACATTCTCAGGCATGGAAAACAAAGAATGTACATTTGAGATTCCTGCCGGAGCATTGACTGATATGCAGGGAAGAGCTTATAATGAAGACTTCTTTCTCAGCTTCACTGCAAAATCAGAGATTTCGGGCGGTGGAAAAGTATTTGACGCAGTAGTCGATTCAAAAGGAAATGGTGACTTTACAACCATTCAGGCTGCTATTGATGCCGCTCCCGGAGAAAAAACCAGCCCTTACAAAATCTTCATCACTAACGGTTCATACAATGAATGTATCCGAATTACTAAAAACAAGACTTTTATTCATCTGATCGGTGAAAGCCGCGATGGTGTGAAGATTCAGTATGCTTTGAACCGTGCAGGAAATTACAGTGATGAAACACAAGGAAATGCGACGGACGACGCATGGAAGTACTCCAGTAATAATCCGAACTCTGCCGTTCGTAAAGCAGGATATACAAAAGACCAGAACTGTGTTGTTTTAGTTGAAGCTACAGATTTCTACGCAGAAAATGTTTCAATCATCAACCTTTACGGTGCATTATCCAGCCGTTACACAGGTGGATTGGGCAAAGACGGACAAGCCGAAGCATTGATTACACGTAATGACCGTATCTCTTTATATAATTGCGTGCTCGTATCTTTCCAGGATACATGGTGGTGTCGCCATAATGCTTACTCCGAAAATCTAGCTTACCTCAACAATACCTTGATAGAAGGTCGTACCGACTATATTTGGGGAAGCGGTAATGTGTTTATAGAAAACAGCAAGTTCTATAATACGGGAGATGGCGCCTACATAACTGCATCCGGCGAAACCGGAACTTGGGGATTCGTAATGAAAGACTGTACTGTGGATGGCGAAAACGGCATAACTGCCTTCTCATTCGGACGCCCATACAAGCCTAATACAAAGACTGTTTGGATTAACACCACACTGAAAATGGATATTGTAGCTCCACACTGGTCTTCCTGGTCAAGTATTCCTGCACTTTATGGTGAATACAATACGGTTGATAAAAACGGGGCAGTCATTTCTACCGAAGGTAAAACTGTCGGAAGCGGTGAGTATCAATTCACCAGTTCAGTACTTACAGCGTCAGAAGCAGCGAATTACACGTATGAAAAGATTGTGAGAGCCAATAGCTGGAATCCGAAGGAATATATGGAAACTCCTCTTGCAACACCGGCCAACGTCAATCTGAGTGGAAACGAACTATCATGGGATGCCGTATCAGGCGCTGCCGGTTACCTCATCTTTATGAACGGTAACTACGCAGGTCAGACTACCGACACTACCGTTACGCTGACTAACACCGACGAAGGCAATATCTATACAGTAAAAACTGTATGCCAGTACGGTACGGTAAGCGAATAAAAAAACAAGATTTAATAAAGGGTTCTTTGTCACATCATCAGTAAATACAATGTATGAGACAAAGAACTCTGTTTTTTAAAAGATAATATTTGTATGCTCGATTTTATTAAAATGGGATTAGTATGCTTCTGCCTGCTCAACCTGACGGTTGCTTGTAGCAGCGAAGACCCAAGCACTACCGATGAAACACCGGGACAAAGTACCGGTAACGGTGGTAACGAAAACGAAGGCGGTGAAGGTACACCTGACGAAACACGCTATGCCTTTCCGGGTGCTTACGGTGCGGGACGTTACACCACCGGTGGTGCAGGCGGAACTGTTTATACAGTAAATTCGCTTGATGACAACATGGCACCGGGAACACTACGCTACGCATTAAGCCGTACCGGGAAACGTACGATTGTATTTGCCGTCAGCGGATTGATAGAACTACAAAGTCCCTTGAAGATAACCAACGGAGATGTAACAATCGCCGGACAGAGTGCGCCGGGTGACGGAATCTGTCTGAAAGGGCATCCCGTATCCGTACAAGCAGACAACGTAATCATCCGTTTCATGCGCTTCCGCATGGGGTCGGACAACTTTACAACAGAAGCGGAAGCAGACAGTGGCGACGCTTTATGGGGAAAACAACATAAAGACATTATTATCGACCATTGCTCCATGAGCTGGAGTACCGACGAATGTGCTTCTTTCTATGACAACACCAATTTCACGATGCAATGGTGTATCATCAGCGAAAGCCTGAACCGTTCGGTACATACCAAAGGAAATCATGGTTATGGAGGAATTTGGGGTGGTTCACCCGCTACATTCCATCACAACTTGCTGGCTCACCACAGTAGCCGTACACCGCGTTTATGTGGCAGCCGCTACACCGGAAAACCGGAGAACGAGAAAGTTGATTTACGCAATAATGTATTCTACAACTGGGGGCCGACCAATGGTGGTTATGCCGGAGAAGGCGGAAGTTACAATTTTGTAAACAACTACTATAAACCCGGGCCTGCTACCAACACCAAGAAAAACATTGTAAACCGTATTTTCCAACCGAACGGTGATGACGGTTCAAATAAAAATGTCTTGGGAGTATGGGGTAGCTTTTACCTGAAAGGAAACTACTTCGACGGTACATGTCCCGATTTGAAATCAGAATATCAGTCTTTGCTTACTTCCGTAAACAATGACAACTGGATAGGATTACAACCTAATGAAACGGAAACAGCGCCACTTCCCAATGGAGGAAAAACAGCAATTCAATCAAATAGTGAATTTACAATTGGTGAAGACGCATCCGAATTTACCCAGTCGGCCAAAGACGCTTACAATTCAGTCTTAAAATATGCCGGCGCTTCCTTAAAGTATGACGATGTGGACAAACGCATCATTGCTAATGTTATCAACGGAAATTATACAGCCAATGGTAGCAATGGCAGTGAATATGGCCTTATTGACAAAGCAACCGACGTAGGTGGCTGGCCCGAATACCCCAAAGAAGAAGGCCCGAAAGATACAGACGGCGACGGTATCCCCGATGAATGGGAAACCGCTCACGGTCTGAATCCGAAAAGTGCTGCCGACGGTGCTAAATACACATTGAGCAAAGTATACACCAATCTGGAGGTTTACCTCAACAGCCTGGTAGAAAACTTATATCCTGACAAATAAGATTCTTTATATCCCCAAACACTTCAAAAGATTATGAAACAGAAAATATCCTTGTTCTGCTTAGCCATATTATTCGGCATGACAGGAATATGTACAGCATCGTGTTCTTCCAATGATCCGACAGACGATCCTGACGGAGGAACCAACAATTCCGGTGGTTCATCCTCCGATATCAAACAATTGGATTACGGTGAACTTCTTGCTTTCCCTTATGCCGAAGGTCATGGACGCAACACCACCGGCGGACGTGGCGGTAAAGTCTACCATGTGACCAGTCTTGACGATGACGCAAGCGGAAGCACCAGTGGAACGCTGCGCTGGGCAATGAAACAAGACGGCCCGAAAACGATTGTATTCGACGTATCAGGTACTATCTATCTGAAAGCGGAACTGAAAACACAGAAAGACAACCTGACTATTGCCGGACAAACCTCACCGGGTGGTATCTGTATAGCCAGTTATCCTTTCACCATCAATTCCAACAACGTTATTATCCGCTTCATACGTTTCCGTCCCGGCAACAAAGACGTGGACTGCGACGGATTGGGCGGATGCGACAAACAGAATATTATCATCGACCACTGTTCTGTAAGCTGGGGAAGCGACGAATGCCTGTCTGTCTATGGTATGCAAAACTCTACCGTGCAATGGTGCATTGCTTCTCAAGCCCTGCGTGTCACTGACGTAAAGATAGCGGCAGCCGGCAATGGCAAATTCGCCGCACACGGATATGGTGGCAACTGGGGTGGAAACTACGCATCCTACCATCACAACCTGATAGCCCACTGTGAAAGCCGTGTTCCACGCCTTGGTCCGCGCTACACGACATTGGCATTGAACAACAACGACGGGGAGCGCGTCGATATGCGCAACAACGTTTACTATAACTGGAGTGGTGAAGGCTGTTACGGCGGCGAAGCCCAGCATGTCAACATCGTGAACAACTACTACAAATCAGGGCCCGGTACCGACGATACCGGTAAGGCAGACCGTGCTTACCGCATCGCCAAGCCGGACGTATATCCGGTTGATTACTCCGGTGCGGCTTATGCCAAATGGCTTCAAACCTGGGGCAAGTTCTATATCAACGGAAACAAGGTAGCAGGCAATACCGAAGTAAGCAATGACAACTGGACAAAAGGCGTATTTGCACAAATGGACAACAAAAATTGCGGAACCACCGGACTGTGGGAGCAACATACCGAGATTAAATCAAATTCACCGGTAGTTGAAGCAGGCAAGGTAACAACCCACACAGCAGATATGGCTTATGAACGCATTATGTCATACGCAGGAGCCAGCAACTATCGTGATAAAGTCGATGAATTAATAATCAGTGACGTAAAAAACAGGGCTGCAAGCAGTACGGGTGACGCCAGTAAGTGGAGCAGTCTTTCCGGTTACTCACAGAACAAAAGAGGATATATCAACTACCCGTCAGACGCTTGTGCCGCTTTAGGAGTTAGCGACCCTTACAATGTACTGAAATCCGTGACTAACGCAAACGTAAAAGATACGGATGGTGACGGTATCCCCGATTACTGGGAAGAAGAATATGGCTTAAATCCCAAGAAATCGGCCGATGGCAAAGAAACGACTATCGACAAAAACGGAAAGTACACCAACCTGGAAATGTACCTTAACAGCCTGGTGCACGAAATCATGGTAAATGGTGCAGCAGGTGGTAGCATTGTGGAATAATTTTAGTAAATTCGAAGCCTAAAAGATTAGTAAGAATGAAAAAGAATATAATAGCAATCTGTAGCTTTGTACTGGCTTTTCCCCTGTTGGGACAAGCCATGCAACCGACCGTTTCGGGTGAAAAGACAACGAAAGAGTATCCCGTTCCCGACCGTAGCAAAGTAGCAGCTTTCCCCGGTGCCGACGGCGCCGGAAAGTACACCACCGGCGGTGCCGGCGGCGCAGTCTACACAGTTACCTCATTGGCCGACGACGGTTCCGAAGGAACTTTCCGTTGGGCAGTCAGCAAGAAAGGCCCCCGTACCATTGTCTTTGCCGTCAGCGGTATCATCGAACTGCAAAAGGCACTGAAACTGAATAACGGTGATGTAACCATCGCCGGACAAACTGCTCCCGGCGACGGTATCTGCCTGAAAAATTACACATTCTCCATTCAGGCAGACAATGTAATTGTCCGCTTCATCCGTTCACGTATGGGAGTAGACATCAAGCAGAAAGGTGACGACGCCATGAACGGAACGAAAGCTCACAAGAACATCATCATTGACCATTGTTCCATGAGTTGGTGTACGGACGAATGCGCCACTTTCTACGATAACAGCAACTTCACTCTCCAATGGTGCCTTATCAGCGAAAGTCTCGCCAACTCCATCCATGAGAAAGGAGCGCACGGTTACGGTGGCATTTGGGGCGGACAACCTGCCAGTTTCCATCATAACCTGCTCGCCCATCATACCAACCGCACTCCCCGCCTTTGCGGAAGCCGCTACACCGGAAAACCGGAAAATGAGAAGGTGGAACTGTTCAATAACGTGATATACAACTACGGGAGCGACGGAGCGTACGCCGGCGAAGGGGGATCTTACAACTTTATCAACAACTACTACAAGCCCGGCCCTTTCAGCGCAACAAAAGGCTCTTTCAAACGCCTGTTCACCGCTTATGCCGACGACGGCAAGAATAACAATGAAGCAGGTGTTCACGGCGTATTCTACTTCAATGGCAATTACATGGATCCGACTTGCCCGAAATTGACGGACAAGCAAAGAGAAGCCCTTTACAAAGTAAACAGGGACAACTCTTACGGCTTGGTCATCAAAAAGGACTTCGCAACCGAAAAGGAAGTATTATCCGGGAAAGCATTTGATATAGCCGAACACACTTCCCTGCAACCGGCAAAGAAAGCCTATAAGGATGTTCTCCAGTTTGCAGGCGCTTCCTATCGCCGTGATGCCGTAGACCAACGTATCGTAGAAGAGACACGCAAAGGAACTTATACCTATGAAGGTTCGCACGGAAGTACGAACGGAATGATCGACCAGCCGTCCGATGTAGGCGGATGGCCTGAATACAAATCAGAACCGGCTTTGACAGATTCGGACGGTGACGGTATCCCCGACGAATGGGAAAAGAAACATAATCTGAATCCTAACGATCCTTCAGACGGAGCAAAATACACTTTGAGTCCGGAATATACGAATTTGGAAATGTATATGAATAGCTTGGTGAATCACTTATATCCTAAAAAATAGAATAAACAAAAAGATACTACCAAAGAGGGACAAGACTTTTACAAAGTCCGTCCCTCTTTTGATTTATAACATAATTATTATGCAATTACCTGCCCACTTTCTCCTTATATTCTGTCGGCGTCATACCCACCTGTGCCTTGAAGCATTTGCTGAAATAACGCGGGTCGTTGATTCCGACCATATATGAAATCTGCGTCATATTAAACTCTCCGGTTTCAATCAGTTGGGTGGCACGCTTAATACGGATTTCCTTGATAAACTCGATAGGCGCCAGTCCGGTCAGTGTTTTCAGTTTCTTGAAGAATACCGAACGGCTGACAGCCAGTTCACGTACCAAATCATCTACTACCAAGTCACCATTATCCATATTCTGTTCCATCAGTTCCACCAGTTTATCCATAAACTTACGGTCGTTGGGAGACATATCGGGAACAGTAGGTTGAGGCTGAGTTTGCGCTCCCTGACTCAATTCAACTGAGTTTGCTTCCCCTGATACAACCTCTGCCGATACAGGCAAATTTTCGGGGACAGCGGACATATTGATATGCATCAGACTGTCCCGATAGAAGTTCTGCAACTTCTTGCGCTGCATCAACAGGTTTTCTACACGGGCTTGCAGATACGTAGCGCTGAAAGGCTTCGTGATATAATCATCCGCACCGTACTCCAGTCCTTCCAATTTACTTTCGATAGTAGTCTTGGCGGTAAGCAGGATAATAGGTATATGGCTGGTCGTCATATCCGCACGCAGTTCCCGCGTCATCTCGATACCGTCTTTTTCGGGCATCATCACATCACTGATAATAATATCCGGCAAATACTTCAACGCCTTGCTCCAACCTTCCATTCCATCGGCAGCTTCCACCACCCTGTACATCGGAGTAAATATGCTGCGCAGGAACTCACGCAATTCCTGATTATCTTCAACCAACAACATCAGCTCTTTGGAGTTATCTTCCGCCGACGTTTCTTTCTCCGAAGGCGATTCCTCAACTCCCCTACCGTCTGCTGCCACCAAAGTTTCAGACTGGAGCGACGCATTGGCTATATCCACCACCTGCCCCATCCTCGCCGGAACTTCCGCATCCTCAAGGATAAATTCCACTTCTTCGTCATAATGCTCTTTCCCTTTCAGGAAATCAACCTTGAAACAACTTCCTTCTCCCAGACGGCTATCGACGGAAATGGTAGCCTTGTGCATCTCCACAAGCTCCTTCACCAGCGAAAGCCCGATGCCCGTACTAGCCTGATTGAAAAGATTCTTATCCACCAGATTCTCAAAACGGACAAACAGCGATTTCTTCTTATTCTCGGCAATACCGATGCCTTGATCCTGCACGCCGATAGAAACGGTATTCTCGTCTTCACGGATGAAAATCGTAATCATCTTCCCGTTCGGCGTATATTTGAAGGCATTGGAAAGCAGGTTGAACACAATCTTTTCCAGTTTATCCACGTCCACCCAAAGGTAAAGATGCTGCTTCTCCGTCTCGAACAGGAAATCAATCCGGTGCTCCTCGGCAACGGCTTCGAAGTTATCCATCACCTTGCGTACAAAAGGCACTACATCCACACGCTGCACCTGCATCTTCATCTTCTTGTTCTGAATCTTGCGGAAGTCCAGAATCTGATTGACAAGACGAAGCATACGGTTGGTATTCCGTTCTACCACCACCAACTGCTCACGGGCATCCGCCGGCAATTTGTCATTCTTCAGGACTTGTTCCACAGGCCCCGCTATCAGCGTAAGCGGCGTGCGGAGTTCGTGGGAAATATTGGTAAAGAAACGCAGCTTTATATCCGAAATCTGCTGTTCGACGGACACTTCATGCTTCAACCGGTAAATGGTAAACAGAATATAAACCGCCACAAGAATGATAATCAGGATAAACAGCACATAAAGCACATACGCTACCGGAGTCTCCCAGAAAGAGGGAAGGATGACAATATTCAGCGTGCGCTCATTATCCACCCACACACCGTCGCTGTTTGTAGAACGTACACGAAGCACGTACTCCCCTTTCGGAAGATTCGTATATGTCACATTACGTTGCTTGTCAGCAAACGTCCACTGTTTTTCAAATCCGTCCAGAATATAAGCGTATTGCACATTCTGCGGATTCGTATAATCGAGTGCCGCAAACTGGACTGAAAAAATATTCTCTTTGTGCGAAAGCACCAATTGCTCCGTATCATCGATATCCACCCGCAACAACGATTTATCACCGGGCACAATCTCTTCATTGGTTACCATCAATTTGGAGAATACGACAGGCGGAACATAACTGCTCTTGCGGATAGAATCTGGATTGAATATAAAAACTCCGCCACTTGCCCCGAAAAGCATGCTGCCTTTCGCCGTCAACGCGGAAGCCGCCTCACTAAACCGCACCGGAAAAGTAATGCTACGCTCATCATAACTCTCAAACCGTTCACCGGACGGAACGAACTTACAGATTCCATTCTCGGTACTCATCCACAAATTCTGCTTATTATCCTCACGGATAGAAAGCAGCACGTCCGAAGGAAGCCCGTCCTGCACCGAGTAAGACTTGAACGTCCCGTGACCGTCCTCACTGATAGATACCAGTTTGTTGAGCCCGCCACCAAAAGTAGCCAGATAAAGCTCCTTATTCTTTGTGGGGATAATCCAGTGCACATCATTGTTACTCAGGCTTTGCGTATCGTTCGGCATACGGGAGAAATGGTAGAACTGTACATCTTCCGGCTTCTTGAAATTCTCGTCAAAGGCTACGGCTCCCGTAGTCGTCCCCACCCACAGGCGACCGTTATTGTCGGAAGTGATAAAACGGGCCTTGTAGCAGGGGTCGATAGGATACCCTTTCAGATTGTTACGGTGATTGATAAACATGACCTTTCCGTCCTCATTCTCCGTGAGATAATTGATACCGCTGCCAAAGGTAGCCGCCCAAATCCGTCCGTTATGGTCTTCGTACACACAATACACATTGTTATCGCTCAAACTATACATATCATCCTCATGATGAAGATAGCGGGTGAGCTTGTACGACATCCCCGAAGAAGAGGTTGACTCGGCACGGACAAGTCCGTCTCCTTTGGTAGCAATCCAGATAATCCCTTTCGAATCCTGAATGACAAAATAGGCTGTCCCCGTCATCGGAGTACCGGTAGTAGAGACAACGCCACTTTCCGTCAGATACCCCTTATACGTTCTGTCAGCATCATACAAACGGAGCAGGCCGTCCTTCACGCCTACCCACAGATTGCCCAGATTATCTTCACAGAGGGCACGTATTTCATTATGAAGCGATTCATATTCCTGCGGCACGGGAGTCATCATCGAAAAAGGTACATTGCGATAAGTCACCTTTTCCAAGCCTTTGGAATGGGTGCACATCCACAGGTTTCCCTGTTTGTCGGAGAAAGCCGAGTGAATCTTATTGGAGAAACGCCAGTCACGGCTACCCAACCCGTTATAAAAAGGAACCAGCCGCTTCTTCTGAGGGTCAAAATAAGAGAATCCGCCCCCATACGGATGTACCCACAGATAGCCGTTTACATCTTCATGGATATGGAAGGCCGGACGCGAACGTTCGGGATTGCTATATTCGATAAGAATCCGCTCGCGTGTCACCACTCCGGTGGCAGGATTGAAATGAGCCACCACGCCCGGTTCTTCCTGCTCGAACCACACTTCCGAGGAGCGGTCTACATAAGCGGAAAGAATCGGCTTCGCAGGCAACTCCCTGCATGTCAGGAATGAATAATGTACCGATGCCTTCGTTCCCAGATTATAGGTAAAGAAACCGTCCGAATCCGTAGTAACGACCGACATATCCGGCGAAACCATATGAATGGAAGTGATTCGTCCTTTTGTCGGAAGTTCGAGCAACGTAAATTCTCCGCTTCCTTTCTGATACGACCAGATACGGCCATGATCCGAAGCGAAACAGATATCTTCATCACGCTCCTGTACGGCATAGAAAGCCTGGTTCATGCCGCCGAACTTTCCCTTAGTCTCCGTAAAATAAGAAACAGGCTCTTTTTCTCCGGGACGAATCATGCCGAGCCCGTTGTCTGTCAGCAGCCAGTCGTTGCCTGCATTATCCTGATGAACTTTGAAAACATGCAAGGAAGGGAATAATTCCGTTTTACTGGAATAAATATCCCATGTCAGACGATTGTTCTCGTCCGGATGGGTAAGGATACGGATCGCTCCGTCATTTTCAGTCAGCAACCACACTGTTCCGTCCGGCATCACTTCGACGGTATGTACATTGAATGCACTCCCCTCTTCTCCCGCGGCAGGCACTTGTTCAAAAGTCTCCGTTTTCGGGTCGAAACGATGTACACGGTTATCATAGGTCAACAGCCAGAGGAAACCGTAACGGTCTTCGTACATACGGTCTACACGATTGTTTGTCAGACTGATGTAATTCCCCTGACGTGCCTTGTATGTCTTGAACGTGTATCCGTTGAAACGGTTAATTCCATCCCAGGTGGCAAACCAAAGGTTATCTTTATGATCCTGCAAGATGTTCATCACCGTATTTTGTGATAATCCGTCTTCAGTAGAATAATGGGTAAAAAAGCAATGTTGCTGCGCATGTGTCATGAACACGACAGCCAGCAATAGAATCACTGAAATTAAGGTTTTCTTCTTCATATTACGCGGTTCTGTGGCGTAAAGATAGAAAAATAACAGCATTCCAATGCTATCTTTTATCTGCTATTTAACAGAATCAAGTCATTCCGTCATTTAATTACCTTGTTTGAACGAGAAGCGTCTTCTCCATAACTGTACCATCCAATTGGTTATTCGGGAAGCCAAAGATTCGTCCAAGCTTGATATAACGGCTCTTTCGATTTCATGAACCCGCTCCAATTCCATGTCAAGCACTTCCGAGATCTTCTCTAATTCGGTTATTTTCCTTTGTAGATGGTCTATTTTCATCTTCTGCACTTTTATGGCTTCACGATACATATCGTTCATAGTAGTCTGATTATAACAAAACATTTCCAAATCATCCAGATAATCTACCGAAATCCGACATGTCTTTCACCAGACCAAGTATTCTTCAAGTATCTTACCATTTACCCAAACTTCGTCCTCTCTTTTACGAGTTCCTTCAAATTTCTCCAATTCTACCCACAGACGAATGGTTTCTTTCTTAACTCCATACTTTTGGGCAGCCGCTTCCAAACTAATCATTTCTGACATAGTGTTTGTTTTTAAGTGTTTAACAATAAGGAGTAAATAACAGTATATTGAATGATAGAAGAAGCATTCATGCTTTCAGATTCCCAATCGGCGGGCTATGGTGGTAGGGTCATTCCACGGGAAACGAAAGACCGACCGGATATAAGAAAGGCATGAATGCTGTTGTATCATATATCCACTTTCGAGGCCTTAGCAAACCTTTGCAAAAGATAATGATAACAACAGACACCCACGCCAATCGTTTATATATAACACATCTTTAAGCGATATGTTGATACATAGCCATTCACGTGGAGTATCTGCCGTATCATCTCTCTTTGCATGAAAAGTGCTAAGTTTTCGAAAGTGAGAGATAATACGTCTTTACTCCGTTTAGAAATAAAAACCGCTTTCTGCCTATTCCATCTCGCTGATGGGCAGAAAGCGTGCGACAAAGATATATATATTTTTTTAATACAAGAATAATACAGAGTAGAAATATGGGAATAGATATAAGAAGTTTTGTATTAGTCCGACTAAGCATTCATTCAAAGTTAGTTCAATATGCGTTTATTATAGTAGTATACTTAATAAAGTCTAAAAACAAGTTGCTTGATATTACATTTAACAGTCCGTTGACTGATTGAATGTACAAATGTCAGTACCTTTGTATTACTAAATAAATATAGTTATGATACATACTGTACCTAATCCTAAAATGACCGTTCACGAAGTTGAAAAGTTTCGTGAGAATTTTCGTAAGTGTGTATCCGGCAAACTCACACTTAAAGAGAAAAAAGCAATAGAAGCTAGAACGCAACGAATAAATCGTGTTGCCAAAAGAATAATTGCTAATAACGGTGGTAAAAACCCGATCCTTGGATATTGACATTTCCATAAATAAACTAACTGGAGAGGACATGAATAATGTTCTCTCTTTTTCATGTGGCTGTGAAGAACTAGATCATTTCTTTCATGAAGAGATATATCTATGCACTAAACATCACTATATTTCTGCTTACTGCGCTAAAGATATTCGAACGAATGAAATTGTAGCAATATTCACTTTATCCAATGATTCGGTTGTTATAGATAATGTTGAAGACAGGGATGATTTCGTAGAAATGTCCAAAAGCAGAATTGATAATGAGTACATTCCTACATTTGAAAAACAAACCTCATTTCCTGCCATCAATATAGGACATTTAGGTGTGCGTACAAATATCCAAAGCAAAGGTGTAGGAGAGCAAATATTAGATTTTGTCCTATATACCTTCTCAAATTACAATATATCAGGTTGCCAATTTATAACCGTTGATTCTTTGAATAATAAACGGACGAACAAGTTTTATGTCAGAAATGGATTTGCAAATCAGACTAACAGTGACAGTTACAATCCAACAAGACGTATGTATCTGCCTATACAATTATTCCAACCTGAATAAACATCTTAAAAACAGACTCGTGTCACATTCAACGTCTTACATCCAACAACTTATTCCCCTCTTCTACCGGATTCCAACCATCATCCCCTGCCAGAACTGTTTTCATCTCATATCCTTTTAAATTCTTCAACTGACGGGAGAAAGCGGCACGCGCTTTGGGATTGGCTCCTTCGCCACGGCTTTCGTATTCGGCGTAAAAGGCAGTTTTCTCGTTTTCCTTTTTTCCCCAGTTGTTCCATCCTTCGGGAAGAATATGTCTGCTCAGTTCGCAACGGATAAATACGGCTTGGGCATACGGACGCCAGGGACGGGACAGATATACTTTCGTGGCTTCCGGTTCAGCGGTGAGCTTGCAGTCGTAAAAGACATAGCCGTATTTTTTTCCTTTGTCGGTAGAAGGGGCGGTCACATAGCCGTCACGCTTGCTATGGATATGGCAACGGTTGAAGACAGCGGTAGACCAGCCGAAGATAAAATCGACGGTTCCTTCGATGTAGCAGTCTTCGTAATATTGGCGGCTCTGTTTGCTGTAAGTGTAGAGGGTGTCTTGGAAACCTAAGAAGCGGCAATTCTTGAAGAATGCACGGTCGGCAGAAACGAAGCAGGCGACGGCTTGTCCTACGGGGCCGGACGAGTTCTCGAATGTGATATTCTCCGCATAGAAGTCCGGAGCGTAGATATAGCAACTGGATGAACCGGAAGTTCCCATGTTTTCGCCGAATACATTTTTCTTACTGGCGAAATCATCATTAGTCAGCACTGCACCGTCTTCTCCAATCAAGGAGATATTAATCTTGCTTTCAGGGATGATTATCTTTTCTTTGTAAGTGCCTTTGCGGACAAGAATCGTGGTACGGATATTTTTACGGAAGTCGGGGACGGCATTGATTACTTCCTGTACGGTGAAGAAATCACCGCTACCGTCTTGCGCCACTACATAATCGTAATGACGGATATATTTTGCCAGTTCGGGGATTTCCCTGCCGATAGCATCAACAGCCAGGCCTGCGATAGTTCGTGCTCCGTAGACATTCAAGTGGGTATTGTCTTCACGGCCTTTCGGAAAAGCGGGAACCTGATTGGGTTCGACAAACATGAAGAGTTTCTTTGATTCTACTGGCCCGAGCCCTTCCACCAGGTCATGCGTTATTTTATTCATATCAATAAATACGACTCCAAGCTCCTTTGCCACATTGCGCGGAGAATCCAGATAAGCTCCATGAGTGTCGAACAAGACTGTTCCTTCTTTGGGTTGTTTCGTTTCCCCCGGTGTCCGACGGACATCTTTAGCGATGGAAGCATCTTGCGGTTGAACGAAATTACGACGGACGATGGAATTAAACAATACAGGGATGCCGCCTTTGGCGCGGGTTTCGTTTACATAGCGGCGGAGATTGTCGTCGAAAGTGGTTCCCGGCTCGGTGTGGCGGGTGGAATCCGCCTTTTCATCGTTGTGTCCGAACTGGATAAAGACATAGTCGCCTTTCTTCACTTTGGAGATGACTTTTGCCCAACGTCCTTCGGAAATAAAGCTTTTGGAACTGCGTCCGTTGGCGGCATGGTTATCTATCTTTATGTCTTCGGAGAAAAATCCGGGAAGTACCATTCCCCAACCGCGTTCAGGATTTCCACCATCCAATTTCTTGTTGGCCATAGTCGAATCCCCTATCATAAAGATAGTTACGGCAGGTTTGTCCGCACGAAATGCAGAGCAAAAGATAAAGGCAACCGCCAACAACAGTACTAATTTACTTCTATTTTCTTTCATTTTCTCTATACTACTCCCTATAATAAAAAATCATTTTTCTCTTTCACCTATCACCGGCATCCTTCAAACGCCCTATTCATCGATGTTTCAAGCGGTGATAGGTTGTTTTTCAACCTATCACCCAACCTGGTTCTTCTTCACTTTTTGTGCATTCTCCCCTTTCTTATTTTTCTTTTCACTC
>ERZ779623.162-NODE-162-length-34596-cov-20.264295_pt1 | contig 34596 bp, 33 predicted proteins | sample MGYA00514189_ERZ779623 | MGnify/ENA primary metagenome ERZ779623 (study PRJEB29562, sample SAMEA4376712) | mouse gut metagenome | isolation source: Cecum | study: EMG produced TPA metagenomics assembly of the A DSS colitis mouse model was used to assess the... | reverse complement strand
GTCACCCGGGAGCGCATCCGGCAGATCGAGGCCAAGGCCCTGCGGAAGCTGCGCCACCCCAGCCGGAGCAAGAAATTAAAAGACTTTTTAAGCTGAACGCAAAAACGCCTCCCCCGTCTGTCGGGGGAGGCGTTTTGATGAAAGGGTTAAGGCTTCATTGCCACCGAATCCAGGGGAGTTTTTGACAGCTCATGCTGGATAAGCTCAATGACATTGTCAAATGCCAAGACCTGTTCATGATATTCATGGGTGCAGTATAATTTGCCGCTGTCGGCGATCCAGACCTGTGCGGGGTAGTAATAGCCGATTTCCCCGACCATGACAATTGGCTCACCGGCGCAGGCTTTTGCCGCGCTGTACCTGCCGGACTCTATGCTGTCATCCGGATCGTCGTACATAAAATCTTTTAGGTTGGTTCTGTACTCCGGGAGCTGTGGAAACAGCAGAAAATCAAAATCAGGACTGCTTCGTTCCAAATCTGTGTGCATAATATACCACTGGGACGCAATTCCGTAATATTCCTCATAAAAGGAGACGGACGGTGCGTTGAGCGGGACATTCTGTTTTTGATAGTAGTTCAGAACATTGGAAATATCCACCCTGCGGCCTGGATACCACTCGGCTTTCCGCAATGCCTGAAAAATACGTTCCAGTCTGCTCCCTCGCAGCGGCTCCCGGTCGGCCAATCCGTAATTGAGCTTCATTCAGGCTTTCTCCCGTCTTTTCATCGAAACACCCGGTTAAAATCCCGGGGCATCTTGGCCTTAAAGGTGATCTGCTCCCCGGTGGCCGGGTGGGTAAACGACAGCTCGTTGGCGTGGAGGCACAAACGCCCGATGGGGTTGGTCCGTGCCCCGTACTGCTTGTCCCCCGCCACGGGACAGCCCTTCTCCTTCATATGCACCCGGATCTGATTCTTCCGCCCCGTCTCGATGGAGATATCCAGCAGGGCGTACCCCCTCCCCGCCTTCACGATCTGGTAGCTGGTGACGGCCTCCTTGGCCCCCTTCCCCGGCGCGCCGGAAAAGCTCAGATGGGTGTCCGTCTCCACCAGGAAGGATCGGATGGTGTCCTGGGCGGGCTTGGGCACCCCCTCCACCACCGCCAGATAGCCCCGCCGTGTGACAATCTCGTTCCACCGGGCCTGGAACAGCTCCTTGGTCTCGGCGTCCCGGGCGAACATCAGCACCCCCGACGTGTCCCGGTCCAGGCGGTGGAGCACGAAGATCCGGTCGTCCACCCGCCGGGCCTTCACGTAGTCGGTGACCAGGTGGTAGGCGGTGCGGGTTTTCTCCTTGTCGTTGGCCACGCTCAGCAGCTTGGCGGGCTTGTTCACCACGATCAGGTGCTCGTCCTCATAGAGGATGGGGAAGGGCAGGGCGTCCGCCCTGGGGGCGGAGGCGGGCAGTATGGATACCTGCTGCCCCGGCAGCAGCGGCGCGTCGAACCGGGACAGGGGCACCCCGTCCACCGCCACGAGACGCCGGGACAGCAGGGACTTCACGTTGTTCCGGCTCTTGCCCTTTACGCGGGCCAGCAGGAAGGGGAGGAGCGTGTCGGGCTGGGTTACGGTGTAGACGGGGGCCTGGGCCTCCCGGCGTCTGTTGGCATAGTCCATATGGTCACCTGATTTCCTGATTTTCCCCAGTATATCACAGCCTGGGGAAAAAGTCCACGAAATTCCGGTGGACAGGCAAGCGGGGCCCGGGCGGCGCATATCCTTGCCAGAGGTGATTGCTGTGGGGGATAAGGAGGGCCTGCTGGCCCGTGCCTCCCGGATGTTCGACCTGCCCGCCGACGCGGTGGCGGGGGCGGCCCGGGTGGAGATCATCGGGGACGGGGAGCTGCGCATGGCCCCCCACCGGGGCATTTTGGCTTACGGGACGGAGGAGATCCACATATCCGGGGGGAAGCTGGTGGTGCTGGTGCGGGGGACGGGGCTGGAGCTGCGGGCCATGACCCCGGAGGAGCTGCTGATCACCGGGGAGATCCACGGGGTGGAGTTCATGAGGTAATCCGCCCGGGACGGCGGCGGAACAGAGCGTTGGAGGGAAGGGGGCGGAAGGCGTGAAGAAGCTCATCAACCTGCTGCGGGGCTACGTGGAGCTTCGGGCCACCGGGGCCTTCCCGGAGCGGCTGCTGAACCTGTGCGCCCAGAACCGGCTGCAATTCTGGCGGCTGCGCTGGCTGGACGAGACCAGCTTTACCTTCCGGGTGGCCCTGCGGGACCGGAAGCGGCTGGACGGGCTGGCCCAGCGGGCCATGTGCGATCTGGACGAACGGGGGCGTTACGGGGCGTCCGCCCTGGCGGAGCGTCTGGTGGAGGGACGCTGGGGGTTTCTGCTGGGGCTGGGCCTGTGCGTGCTGGCGGTGGGGTTCCTGTCCCGGTTTGTGCTGGTGGTGGAGGTGACGGGGAACGAGCGGGTGCCCACCGCCGTGATCCTGTCCCAGCTCCAGCGGGCGGGGGTGCGGCCCGGGGCCTACGGCCCCGCCATCCGGGAGCGGGAGGCCGCCAGCAACGCCCTGCTGGGCCTGCCGGAGCTGTCCTATCTGGCGGTGAACATCTACGGCACCCGGGCGGAGATCATCGTCCGGGAGGTGGAGAAGGCCCCGGAGCTGCTGGAGGAGGACGTACCCGCCGACATCGTGGCGGCGGCGGACGGCATCATCGAGGACATACAGACCGACGCGGGCCGGGCCATGTTCCAGGACGGGGACGTGGTGGCCAAGGGGGAAACCCTCATCTCCGGCGTGCTGGATCTGAAGGAGCCGGAGGGCGGGACGGTGGATCTGGGCAGCCTGGTGGTGCACGCTGCGGGCAATGTCACCGCCCGGACGTGGCGCACCCTGGAGGAAACCATCCCCCTTACCAGCCAGGTGAAGGAGTACACCGGGGAGGAGAGCCGGAGCTGGGGCCTGAAAATTTTGTGGTTTGACCTGGATTTTTTTGAAAACAGTAGCATTTCCAGTGGGAGATATGATAAAATAACGGAGACTGCGGAGCTGACCCTCTTTGGACGGCCCATGCCCGCCGCCCTCACCACCGTCACCCGCCGGGGCTATACCCTCCGGGAGGAGCCAGTGGACGGGGAGCAGGCGGCAAAGGAGCTGGAGGAGCTGCTGCGGTTCCGCCTGGAGGAGCTGATGGCGGCGCGGAAGGGAGAGGTCCTGCGCACCGACTTCGTCACCCGCCAGGAGGACGGGCGGCTCACCGTCACCCTGCTGGCGGAGTGCCGGGAGGAGATCGGCCGCACCGTGGAGCGGGAGGGAGAGGTGGGGCGGATTTACGGAACGCCCCAGGAGGATACCAAGGAAACCGGCTGAGGGCCGTAAAACAAGGAGTTACCAATGACAGAACAGAGCATCAGCATCGAGCGGATGGAGGAGGCCGTCAACCTGTTCGGCCTGTTTGACGAGAACATCCGCCTGATCGAACAGGAGCTGGACGTTTCGGTGGTGAACCGGGAGTCCAATTTGAAGATCAGCGGCGAGGGCGAGAACGTGATGTGGGCGGTGAAGGCCATCCAGGGCCTGCTTACCCTGTCCGCCCGGGGGGAGGCCATCGGCCAGCAGAACGTGCGCTATATCATCGAACTGGTGCGGTCGGGGAACGAGGGGAAGATCGCCCAGCTCGCCGGGGACGTGGTGTGCGTCACCGCCAAGGGCAAGCCCATCAAGGCCAAGACCATCGGCCAGCAGAAGTATGTGGACGCCATCAAAAACAACACCGTCACCATCGGAGTAGGCCCCGCCGGAACGGGCAAGACCTATCTGGCGGTGGCGGCGGCGGTGGCGGCCTTCCGGGAGAAGCAGGTGAACCGGATCATCCTCACCCGCCCCGCGGTGGAGGCCGGGGAGCGGCTGGGCTTCCTGCCGGGGGACTTGCAGTCCAAGGTAGACCCCTACCTGCGCCCCCTGTACGACGCGCTGTTTGATATGCTGGGGGCGGAGACGTATCAGAAGTACGTGGAGCGGGGGAACATCGAGGTGGCCCCCCTGGCCTATATGCGGGGCCGGACGCTGGACGACAGCTTCATCATCCTGGACGAGGCCCAGAACACCAGCCGGGAGCAGATGAAGATGTTCCTCACCCGGCTGGGCTTCGGGTCCAAGATCGTCATCACCGGGGACGCCACCCAGATCGACCTGCCGGCGGACAAGGTATCCGGGCTGAAGGAGGCCATGCGGGTGCTGAAGGGGGTGGAGGGCATCGCCATCCGCCAGCTCACCGGGGCGGACGTGGTGCGCCATGTCATTGTCCAGCGGATCATTAAGGCTTACGAGGACGACGAGGCCCGCAGGGCGGCCAAGCGGGACAAGCGGGAGGTCAACCGGTAATGGCAAAGCATAAAATCATGATTTCCGCCGACGTTCCCGGGGTGGACGAAGGCCTGCGCTCCTTCCTGCGTAAGGCGATCCGCACCGCCCTGGACACGGAGGGGGTGGACGTGCCCTGCGAGATCAACGTGCTGATCACCAATGACGGGGGCATCCACCGGATTAACCTGGATATGCGGGGGGTGGACGCCCCCACCGACGTGCTGTCCTTCCCCATGTTCGACCTCAAGCCGGGGGACAAGCCGTCCGGGGAGGACGCCGACCCCGCCACCGGGCTGGCCCCCCTGGGGGATATGTGCATCTCCTTGGAGCGGGCCAAGGCCCAGGCCAAGGAGTACGGGCACGCCAACCGCCGGGAGCTGGCCTACCTGGCCGTCCACTCGACGCTCCACCTGCTGGGCTACGACCACCTGGACGAGGGGGCGGAAAAGGCCCGGATGCGGGAGCGGGAGGAGTACATTATGAAGGAATTGGGGCTGGAAAGAGAGGGAAACGCATGAAAATACGCTATGCTTTGCTGGCGGCGGCCCTGGCGTTGGCGTTGACGGGGTGTCAGGCGGAGGAGCCAACGGGAACCGCGCCCGTTTCGCCGGAGCCGTCCCCCACAGCCGGCGTGCCGCTGAGAACGCCGCCGGAGCTCCCAAGCCCGGAGGAGCTGCTGGAGCGGCAGCCCATGGATGATACCCACGACGCCTTTCTGGTGGACACGGGCGGGAAGCTGGGCACGCTGCTGGTGACGGCGGAGCTGGGGGAACAGGACAGGGACACGGAGTTCGGCGATTACCACACCACGCTGTCCGTCTGGAACCCGGGGGATATGGACGCGCCGCTCCAAACCATGGCTGTCCTGGTGGAGGATATGGCGTTTGGCCATCACGAGGTGGTGGACGCCAATTTCGACGGGTACGTGGACTTCAGCGTCCTGTATAACATGGGAAACGCAGCCAGATACTGGTATCTCTGGGTGTGGGACGAGGCGGCGGGACAGTTCGCGGAGGTGCCGGAGTACCGGGAGATCTCCCTGCCCCGCCGCAATCCGGAGACGGAGGTCATCGATGGCTGGGCCAGGAACAGCGGCGGCGGGGACGGTGTGACCACCTTCCACCGCTGGGAGGACGGGAAGCTGGTGTGCATCCGGCGGATCGAGACGTGGTGGGAGGAGACAGATATGGTGATCCCCGAGACAGAGGGGACGGTGTTCGCCTACGGGATCAAGGTGGAAGATCGGATCGACGGGGAACTGACCCAGGTGTATTACAAGGAGCTCCCACCGGGGGAGGATTTCTTCGACGAGCAGGCGAAGTGGGAACACCTGGACTACCACGGGGAAAACTGAACATACTTACAAAAAATGCTCAAGAAAGTTGAGGATCACCTATGAACATCAAGAAAAGCGGCATCATCACCATCTGCGGACGGCCCAACGTGGGCAAGTCCACCCTGACCAACACCCTGGCGGGGGAGAAGATTGCCATCGTCTCCCCCAAGCCCCAGACCACCCGCAACCGCATCTGCGCCGTCCTCAACCGGGGGGACAGCCAGTTCGTGTTTGTGGACACGCCGGGACTGCACAAGGCCCGCACCCGGTTAGGCGACTACATGGTAAAGGTGGTGCGCCAGTCGGTGGCAGACGTGGATGGGGTGATGCTGCTGGTGGAGCCGGTGGACCGCATCGGCGGGCCGGAGCAGGAGCTGATCGGCCGCATCAAGGCGTTAGGCGCGCCCGCCGCCCTGGTGATCAACAAGATCGACACGGTGGAGAAGGAGAAGCTGCTGGCGGTGATGGCGGCCTACGGGGAGGCCCTGGACTGGGACGCGGTGGTGCCCATCTCCGCCAAGACCGGGGAGGGCGTGGACGAGCTGCTGGAGGTGCTGGGCGGCTGGCTGCCCGAGGGGCCCCAGCTGTTCCCCGACGGGGCGGTGACCGACCAGCCCGAGCGTCAGATCATGGCGGAGATCGTCCGGGAGAAGCTGCTGCGGGAGCTGGACCAGGAGATTCCCCACGGCACGGCGGTGGAGGTGACCAGGTTTTCCCAGCGGGACAACGACATCATCGACTGCCATGTGACCATATATTGCGAGAAGGCGTCCCACAAGGGGATCATCATCGGCAAGGGCGGGGCCATGCTGAAGAAGATCAGCACCCAGGCCCGGAAGGACATGGAGGCGTTCATGGGGGCCAAGGTGTACCTGGAGACCTGGGTGAAGGTAAAGGAAAACTGGCGGGACAACCCGGCGGCCATCCAAAACTTCGGTTATACGGAGGACTGAGCCGTGGTTGAGATTGAACGCTGGATGGAGGAGCTGGCGGGCAGGCTGGCGGAGCGGTTCGGCCCCCGGCTGCTGTTTCTGGGGCTTCAGGGAAGCTACGGCCGGGGGGAGGCCAATGAGGACAGCGACATCGACGTGGTGACGGTGCTGGACCGGGTGGAGCTTTCCGACCTGGATTTATACCGGGCCGTCGTGGGGGATATGCCCGAGGGGGAGAAGGCCTGCGGCTTCCTGTGCGGGGCGGCGGAGCTGAAAAGCTGGTCTAAATACGACCTGTGCCAGCTGGCCCGGGACACCCGGGACGTGTATGGACGGCTGAAGCCCCTGCTGCCGCCCCTGGGCCGGGAGGATTTGGCCCAGGCCGCCGCCATCGGGGCGTCGGGGCTGTACCACGCCGCCGTCCACACCTATCTCTACGCCCCCAGGGAGGAGTGGCCCGGTTTTTTGAAAGAGGCCCACAAAAGCGTGTTTTTCACCCTGCGGGCCCTCTATGAGCTGCGAACCGGGGAAAACCTGCGGGCCAAATGGGAGCTGCTCTCCCGGCTGGAGGGGGACGAGCGGGAGATTTTGGAATACGGCCTGTCCCCCACAGGGGAGCCGCTGGAGGACGTGTTCGCCCGCCTGATCCGCTGGAGCGGGGCCGTTTTAGCGGAAGCGGCGGAAAAAGCCTTGCCTGAATGAAACCGGACACAAAATTTCCCTGACATAATCAATCTGTCCCTGTTCATGCTAACGGTATGGACAGGAGGGATGGCAGATGAATCGAGAGTATTGGAAGCTGTTCTGGACCACCGGAATGCCGGAGGCGTGGCTGATGAGCCGGGACGGGGAGACGATGCCTCCGTCCGGGGCGGCCCAGGGGGGCGGGGCGGGGGCGGCTGGACCGCTGGCAGGTTCCCCGGTTCCGGTTTCGGCCAATGTGCCCGGCAGCCCGGGGAATCTTTACTGAGAGCCTGTACCCGCGGCCCCAAACCCCGTCCGGACGGGCTTCTTCCGCCCTGCCGCGCCGGGCTTTTGGAGCGGCGCAGGGCAGCCCCGGCTGTGAATTTAGAACCTGTATTCACAACCTCAAACGCCGTCTGGCCGGGTCTTTTTTCGCCATGCCGCGTTGAATTTTCTTGCAATACACAAAGTATTCCGGCGAAAATTCGCCTTGCCTGACGGAAAAATCCCTCGGCCAGCCGGCATCCTCGGCTGTGAATACAGGTTCTTAGGTTCTGAATCCAAGCGTCCCGGCAAACCGCCGGGGCGTACATAGGAGCGTTATTATGCACCTGACCACCAACGCCCTCGTCCTGCGCGAGGTGAATTACAAGGAATCGGACAAGATCCTCACCCTGCTGACGGAACAGGAGGGCAAGCTCACCGTGTCCGCCCGGGGGTGCCGGAAGAAGGGGAGCGTGATTGCCGCCGCCTGCCAGCTATTGGTCTGGGGGGAATTCACCCTGTACGAGTTCCGGGAGATGTGGTCGGTGAAGGAGACGGCATCGGAGCGGCTGTTTGACGGGATCAGGGCGGACCTGGAAAAGCTGTCCCTGGCCAGCTATCTGGCGGAGGTCACCGAGGCCCTGGCGGAGGAGGGCCAGCCCGACCCCGGCCTTTTGGCGGTGACGCTGAACTGTCTCCACGCCCTGGATAAGCTCCCGGTTTCCCCGGCCCAGGTGAAGGCGGCCTTTGAGTGGCGGGCCATGGCCCTGGCGGGGTATGAGCCCCAGCTGGAGCGGTGCGGGGTGTGCTTCCGGGAGCAGCCGCTGGAGCCCCACATCCACCTGGGGGAGGGCACCGTCCACTGCGCCGCCTGCCGGAGCCGCCTGGGTGAGGGGGTATCCATGCCGCTGACCCCGTCATCGCTGGCGGCCCTGCGGCACATTGTCTGGGGCCCCCGGAAGCGTCTGCTGTCCTTCCGGCTGGACGGGGAGGGCATGAAGCGGCTGGGGGACGCGGCGGAGGCCTATCTCATGACCCGGCTGGAGCGGGGCTTCCGGACGCTGGACTTCTACAAATCCATTACCTATAAACCTGCCGGGAGGCCCTGACGGCGGCCCGGCCCGAACCATTGAGGAAATTGATCATGACGCCATTATTTGAAAAATCCATAGAGACTCTGGAGCTGCCCCGGGTGCTGGCCCTGCTGGCGGAGGAGGCGGCCACCGAGGAGGGCCGGGAGCGGTGCCTCGCCCTGCGGCCCCTGTCCGTTCCCGGCGACGTGAGCCGCCTGCAAAAGCAGACCTCCGCCGCCTTCGACCTGCTGGTGAAGCACGGCACCCCGTCCCTGTCCGGCATACGCCCGGTGGCGGCGGCCCTCCAGCGGGCGGACCGGGGGGGCGCGCTGAATACGCGGGAGCTGCTGGACATCGCCCTGGTGCTGCGGTGTGCCCGGAATGTCCGGGAGTACGGCTCCGGCGGGGGCGAGGGGAAAACCGTGCTGGACGGCTACTTTGAAAGCCTCACCGCCAACCGCTTCCTGGAGGACAAGATCACCGGGTCCATCCTCAGCGAGGAGGAGATCGCCGACGCCGCCTCCCCGGAGCTGGCGGACATCCGGCGGCACATCCGGGCGGCGGCGGGCAAGGTGCGGGACGTGCTGAACCGGCTCATCTCGTCCAACCAGTCCAAGTATTTGCGGGACGCCATCATCACCATGCGGGGCGGGCGGTACGTGGTGCCCGTCAAGAGCGAGCACAAGAACGACATACCCGGCCTGGTGCATGACGTGTCCGGCTCCGGCGGCACCTTCTTCATCGAGCCCATGGGGGTGGTGAACGCCAACAACGAGCTGCGGGAGCTTCAGGCCAAGGAGCAGAAGGAGATCGAGCGCATTCTGGCGGAGCTGTCCGCCGACTGCGCCGGGTTCAAAACCGACATTGAGGACGATTACCAGACCCTCATCTCCCTGGACTGCATTTTCGCCCGGGCCAAGCTGTCCTCCGCCATGGGGGCCATGGAGCCTGCCCTGGGGGATCACATCGAGCTGAGAAGGGCCCGCCACCCCCTGCTGGACGCCAAGACCGCGGTGCGAAACGATCTGAGGCTGGGGGGGAGCTTCGACACCCTGGTGATCACCGGGCCCAACACCGGAGGCAAGACGGTGACGCTGAAAACCCTGGGCCTGCTGACCCTGATGGCCCAGTGCGGCCTGCACATTCCCGCCGCCGACGGCTCCACCGTCAGGGTGTGCTCGGCGGTGCTGGCGGACATCGGGGACGAGCAGTCCATCGACCAGTCCCTGTCCACCTTCTCCTCCCACATGACCAACATTGTGGCCATTCTGGAGCAGGCGGACAGCGGCACCCTGATCCTGTTCGACGAGCTGGGGGCGGGCACCGACCCGGTGGAGGGGGCCGCCCTGGCCGCCGCCATCATCGAGTCCGCCCGGGCCATGGGGGCCAATGTGGCCGCCACCACCCACTACGCGGAGCTGAAGGTGTACGCCATGACCACCGCCGGGGTGGAAAACGCCTCCTGCGAGTTTGACGTGGAGACCCTGGCCCCCACCTACAGGGTGCTCATCGGCATACCCGGCAAGTCCAACGCCTTCGCCATCTCCCGGCGGCTGGGCCTGCCCGGTTATATCATCCAGAAGGCCGCCGACCGGATTGACGCGGAAAACGTGCGCTTTGAGGACGTGCTCAGCCAGCTGGACCTGCAGCGGCAGGCCATGGAGAAGGAGAAGGAGCAGGCCGCCCGCCTACGCCGGGAGATGGAGGAGGCCCGCGCCCAGGCGGAGCAGTACCGCCAGCGGATCGAGGAGGAACGCCGGAAGGCCACCGAGAAGGCCCAGGCGGAGGCCCGGGCCATCCTGGAGCAGGCCAGGGACGCCGCCGACCGGACGTTCAAAGAGCTGAACGAGATGCGCCGCCGCCAGGAGCAGGCGAAGGAGTGGATCGACGACAACGAGGAGCGGGCCCAGCTGCGCCGGAAGCTGAACGAGGCGGACGCCGCCCTGGGCGGGCGGAAGGAGGAGCTGCCGCCCCCGCCCCCCACCCGGGACGCGGTGCCGGGCGACACGGTGGAGCTGCTCAAAATGGGCACCCAGGCGGAGGTTGTCGGGGTGAACAAGGACGGCACCCTCCAGCTCCAGGCGGGCATTTTGAAGCTGAAGGCCAAGCAGGACGAGGTGCGGGTGCTGGAGGACGTCACCGCCCGGAAGAAGCAGAGCGCGAAGGACAAGGCCCGGGCTGCGGCGGTGAGCCGTCCCTTCCGGGCGGCGGCGGCCAAGGCGGAGCTGGACCTGCGGGGCATGATGGTGGACGAGGCCATCGGCGCGGTGGACCTGTTCCTGGACAACGCCCTCATGGGCAAGCTGGAGACGGTGACCATCATCCACGGCAAGGGCACCGGCGCGCTGCGCAAGGCGGTGCGGGAGCACCTGAAAAAGAGCCGCTACGTGAAGGAGTACCGCCCCGGCGTGTACGGCGAGGGGGAGGACGGCGTGACGGTGGCCACGCTGCGGTGATCCGCGCCCCGGCAGGCGGAGCGGCGGCCTGAGACCGTGTCCGCCTGCCGGGGACAGTTGGGATGGTGAATTGTAGGCGGTTTTTCTAAAAGTGCCCACGAGAATTTGGTGAAAATGCTCTTGACGATCGGGGGCTAAATTTGGTATCCTATCAACGTACAAAGATTCGGAATTGAGGGCGGGCAGGCGGCATAACATGGGCTGCCCGGAGCCGAAACTTTTTGATGGAGGGAATACGCTCATGTTTATGAAAGAGACTATGGTAAACAACCAGGTTGGCCTGCACGCCCGTCCGGCCACGTTTTTTATTCAGAAAGCCAACGAGTTCAAAAGCTCCATCTGGGTGGAGAAGGAAGACCGCCGCGTGAACGCCAAGAGCCTGCTGGGGGTTTTGTCCCTGGGCATCGTGAAGGGCACGGCCATCAACCTCATTGCCGACGGCCCCGATGAGGAGGCCGCCATCAGCGCGCTGGTAGAGCTGATCAATTCCGAGTTCTCCGAGTAATTCAGCGAAGTTTTGAAAAGTGCCGCGGTAAGCGGCACTTTTTTTCATCAGAAGCGCGGAGCGTCCGGGAGCAGGGGACTTGGGCCCCGTTGCGAAGGATGCGCAGCGTGACAATGGGGGGGCGTGCGCTATGACATTTGAGGAGCTGCGGGACAAGGCCCACGCTTTGCCCCTGAAGCCGGGCGTCTACATCATGCAGAACGGGGCCAGCGAAGTGATCTACGTGGGCAAGGCCAAGGCCCTGAAAAACCGGGTGAGCCAGTATTTCCAGGACCAGTCCCGCCACAACGAAAAGACCCGGGCCATGGTGTCCCAGATCGACCACTTCGACGTGATCGTGGTGCAGTCTGAGTTTGAGGCCCTGGTGCTGGAGTGCGCCCTCATCAAGCGGCACCAGCCCCGGTATAACATCCTGCTGAAGGACAGCAAGGGCTATCCCTATATCCGGCTGTCGGCGGGGGAGTACCCCCGGTTTTCCCTGTCCGCCAAGGCGGAGGACGACAGGGCGCGGTACTTCGGGCCTTACGGCGGGCGGTTTGCCAGCCAGGGCATCATCGACGCCCTGCGGGAGGCCCTGCGCCTGCCGGGGTGCCGCCGGAAGTTCCCCCGGGACATCGGGAAGGAGCGGCCCTGCCTCAACTTCCACATGGGCGTGTGCGACGGCTACTGCCGGGAGGAGATGGATCAAAGCCAGTACGGGCGGTCCATCGACCAGGCGGTGCGGCTGCTGGAGGGGCGGCTGGACGAGGTGGTGGACGAGCTGACCGCCGAGATGGAGCTGGCGGCGGAGGAGCTGCGGTTTGAGAAGGCCGCCCAGCTCCGGGACCGGATCCGGTCCATCCAGCTGCTGTCCACCCGGCAGAAGGCGGTGGCGGGCTCCCTGGCGGACACGGACGTGGTGGGCTACCACCGGGGGGAGGCCAAGAGCTGCTTCGTGGTGCTGCACTACATGGGCGGGGAGCTGGCGGCCAAGGACTGGGAGCTGCTGTCCGTCCCCATGGAGGACGAGCAGACCACCGTGTCCACTCTGGCGGCCCAGTATTACGGCGGGCGGGGCCAGCTCCCCCGGCAGATCCTCCTGCCCTGCGACATCGACGAGCAGGTGGAGCTGGCCCGTATGCTCACGGAGGCGGTGGGCCGGAAGGTGGAGGTGCTGACGCCCCAGCGGGGGGCCAAGATGGAGCTGGTAAGGCTGGCCAACGAAAACGCCGCCGAGGAGGTGCTCCGGGCCACCACGGCGGAGGAGCGGCGTTCCAAGCTGACGGAGGCCCTGGGGGTTCTGCTGGGGCTGGACGAGCCGCCCCGCCGGATTGAGGCCTTTGATATCTCCAACACGGGCAGCTCGGACATTGTGGCGTCCATGACCGTCCACATCGACGGCAGGCCGCTGAAGCGGGATTACCGCCATTTCAAGCTGAAGGATATGCCCCACGCCGACGACTACGCCTCCATGGAGCAGGTGGTGGAACGCCGGTTCCGCCGCTACCTGGACGGGGACGAGAAGTTCGCGGACAGGCCCGGCCTGCTGCTCATCGACGGCGGGGCGGGGCAGGTGAGGGCAGCCCAGGAGGCGTTGGGCAGGCTGGGGCTGGGGGACATCCCGGCCTACGGCATGGTGAAGGACAGCCGCCACCGCACCCGGGCCCTCCAGGCTGGGGACGGCCGGGAGATCGGCATACAGTCCAACCAGGCCCTGTTCGCCATGGTGGGCCGCATCCAGGAGGAGACCCACCGCTTCGCCATCGAGTTCCACCGGCAGCAGCAGGCGGGGCACCTGAAGGGCTCGGCACTGGACGGCATTCCCGGGGTGGGACCCACCCGGAAGGGCCAGCTTCTGAAGGCGTTCAAGAGCGTGAAGGTGGTAAAGGGGGCCTCGCTGGAGGAGCTTTGCGCCGTGGTGCCCAAAAACACCGCCCAGGCGGTTTACGCCCACTTCCACCCCGCAGGGGAACCAGCAGATAAGGAGGACGCGCCATGAGAGTGATCACGGGAACCGCCCGGGGCAGGCGGCTGGCGGAGCTGCCCGGCCTGGACACGCGGCCCACCACCGACCGGGTGAAGGAGGGGCTGTTCAGTGCGATCCAGTTCGACATCGAGGGCAGGCGGGTGCTGGACCTGTTCGCCGGAACGGGACAGCTTGGCATCGAGTGCCTGAGCCGGGGCGCGGCCTTCTGCGACTTTGTGGACAGTGCGCCCGCCGCCCTGAACACCGTCCGGCGCAACCTCAAGACCTGCGGCTTTGAGGACCGCGCCGCCTGCCACGGAAAGGATTTTGCCGCCTACCTTACCCGGTGCCGGGAGAAATACGGGCTGGTGTTCCTGGACCCGCCCTACGCCTCCGGCAGCCTGGAGCGGGCCATGGAGCTGATCACAACGATTGACATCGTGGTAGAACATGGTATAATGGTGTGCGAAAGTCCGGCGGACCGTCTCTTGCCGGAGGTGCCCGCCCCCTATGAGAAGGGGAAGGAGTACCGCTACGGCAAGATCAAATTTACCCTGTACCGCAGGAGGGCAAACCCATGAGACGCGCCATCTACCCCGGCAGCTTCGACCCGGTGACCCTGGGCCACCTGGACATCATCAAGCGGGCCGCCGCCATCTTCGACGAGCTGATCGTGTGCGTCAGCGTGAACTCCGCCAAGGACTCCGGCTTGTTTTCCCCGGAGGAGCGGGTGGAGCTGATCCGCAGGGTGACGGAGGATCTGCCCAACGTAAAGGCGGACTGCTCCCGGGAGCTGGTGGCGGAGTACGCCCGCCGGAGCCGTTCCCGGGTGCTGGTGAAGGGGCTGCGGGCGGTGTCCGACTACGAGGCGGAGATCCAGATGGCCATGATCAACGCCAAGCTCTACTCCCGGCTGGACACCATATTCCTGTATACCCGGCCCAAGTATGCCTACCTCAGCTCCACGGTGGTGAAGGAGATGGCCCGGTACGGGGCGGACCTGTCCGACTTCGTGCCCCGGCAGATCATCGAGGAGGTGCGCGCCAAGGTGGCGGGCGCGGCCCAGGAGGGTTGAGCGGTTTAGAACCTGTATTCACAACCTCAAACGCCGTCTGGACGGTGCTTTTTCCGCCATACCGCGTTGCGTTTTCTTGCAATACACAAAGTATTCCCGCGAAAACGCGCCTTGTCTGGCGAAAAAATCCCTCGCCCACCCGGCATCCTCGGCTGTGAATACAGGTTCTTACATCTGATATCCATTGACAAAAGGAGAGATCGGAAATGGCGACTGCCGTAGACGAGCTGCTGGATATGCTGTTCGACATGATCGATGAGGCGAAGAACGCCGCTTTCAGCGGGGAGAAATGCGTGATCGACCGGGACAAGGCTCTGGATCTCATTGAGGACGCCAAGAAGCAGCTCCCGGTGGATCTGGCAGAGGCCCGGAAGATCCTCAGTGCCCGGAACGAGTACATCGCCACCGCCAAGCGGGAGGCGGAGGAGATCCGCAAGCGGGCGGAGATCGAGGCCAACCAGATGGTGAGCGAGGCCCCGGTGATGAACCAGGCCCGGCAGAAGGCCCGGGAGATCCTGAACCAGGCCGAGGAGGACGCCAAGCGTGCCCGCCGGGAGGCCAACGAATACTGCGTGGACCTCCTGCGCCGCACGGAGGATGCCCTGGCCGCCGCCCATTCGGAGATGCGGCAGGTGCACAACCAGTTCCGCTCCGGCATGGGCTCCGGCTCCGGGGGCAGCTCCTCCTCCGGGGGCAGCAGAATGTACGACGCCGAGGCGGATCGGTAAAGGCCCGGTATATGGGACAACAAAATCAGGGGAAAGCCCGCCGTGCATGGACACGGCGGGCTTTTTTGCGCACAAATCCGGGAGGAAAAGAGGACAGGCTCGAATAAACATTTGCTGGATAAAACGGATGTTTGTGCGAACAAATGGTGGATTACAACCAAAAAAAGGCAAATCCGGCGGAAAAAAGTGCTTGCTTTTTGCTGGGGGGTAAGGTATACTGAGAAGCGTAATGGAGCGAAATGGAGGAATCCTTCTGTTTCGTGGAGCAGAATGGAGGGAGAGGGATGACCGGCACCTATGAGCACAGCATCGACAACGCCGGCCGCCTCATCGTGCCCTCCAAGCTGCGGGACAAGCTGGGCTCCACCTTCTATCTGGCGGTGGGGGTGAAGGAAAACCTGACCCTGTACCCCATGGAGACCTGGGACAAGCTGCGCCAGCGGGTGTCCGAGCTGTCCACCACCGACGCGGCGGCCATGGACCTGTTCTTCGCCAGCGCGCAGCTGTGCGAGGCGGACAAGCAGTGGCGGTTCCAGATCCCCTCCTACCTGAAGGACTACGCGAAGATCGACAAGGACGTGGTGGTGACGGGCAATAACGACCGCGCCCAGATCTGGAGCGCGGACAACTGGAAGGCCAAGACCCGCCAGCAGCTCAATCCCGAGACCATTGCCAACCTGATGAAGAATCTGGGGATCTGATATGGAGTACACCCACAAGCCGGTGCTTTTGAACGAGTGCCTGGACGGTTTGAATATCCGCCCCGACGGGATCTACGTGGACGGCACCCTGGGCCGGGCGGGCCACTCCAGGGAGATCGCCGGACGGCTCACCACCGGGCGGCTCATCGCCATCGACCGGGACCAGGCGGCGTTGGACGCCGCCCCCGCCCGGTTCGGGGCATTGATGGACAAGGTGACCCTGGTGCGGGGGAATTTCGGGGATCTGCCCGCCCTCCTGTCCGGGCTGGGCGTCTCCGGGGCGGACGGAATGCTGTTTGACTTCGGGGTGTCCTCGCCCCAGCTGGACGACGGCAGCCGGGGGTTTTCCTACCTTCAGGACGCGCCCCTGGATATGCGGATGGACCAGTCCGCCCCCCTCACCGCCCGGGGGGTGGTGAACGGCTGGAGCCAGGAGGAGCTGAAGCGCATCCTCTGGCAGTACGGGGAGGAGCGGTATTCCGGCCCCATCGCCGCGGCCATCCTCCGCCGCCGGGAGGAGGCCCCCATCGAGACCACCGGGGAGCTGGCGGAGCTGATCCGCGCCGCCATGCCCGCCAAGGCCCGGCGGGAGAAGCAGCACCCCGCCAAACGGTCCTTCCAGGCCATCCGCATCGCCGTCAACGACGAGCTGGGAGAGGTGGAGCGGCTGCTGGGCGGCGTGCTGCCCCTGCTGAAGCCGGGGGGACGGCTGGCGATCATTTCCTTCCACTCCCTGGAGGACCGGCTGGTGAAAACCGCTTTCGGGGAATGGGCCAGGGGCTGCACCTGCCCGCCGGACTTCCCGGTGTGCGTGTGCGGCAAGACGCCCAAGGTGAAGCTGGTCGGCAAACGGCCCATCACCGCCTCGGAGGAGGAGCTGAACGAAAATCCCCGCGCCCGGAGCGCGAAGCTGCGGATCGCGGAGAAGCGATAAACCCCAAACCCCGTGGATGGACGGCGGGACGCGGGGCGTACAAAGGAGACGTGTTCCATGGCAGAGCAGAGGAGAAACAGAAGATACCGTACCAGCGGAAACGTGGCCTACCAGCCCGAGGTGGAGCAGGAGTCCCTGCGGGAGCCTGCCCGCCGGGAGCGGATCCACGGCAATACCGTCCGCCGCCAGTCGCCTGCCGTTCGCCCGTCCATCCAGCCCCGCCGCCGTCCGGCCCAGCGGCCCGACGTGCAGGTGCGCACCCAGACCGCCGTCGCGCCCTTCGCCGTGGTGGGGGTGTTCGCCGTGCTGGCCTGCACCCTGCTGCTGGTGGTGAGCATCGCCCAGCTGGCGGAGGCCAACTACGACATGGTGTCCCTCCGGGGGGAGCTCACCGATCTCCAGGACGAGGGCCGGGTGCTCCAGGCCAAGTATGAGCTGATCTTCGACCTGGAGGCCATTGAGAAGCAGCTCCTGGCCGACGGCACCATGGTCCGGGGCCGGGCGGGGCAGACGGTCTACCTGGACCTGTCCGAGCCGGACAGCGTGGTGTATTACGACGGGGCGGGGAAGGGCCTGTCCGCCCTGCTCCAGCGGGCGGAGGAATATCTGGCCAATCTGCTGTCATAAACAGGGCGGCGCGGCACATACACTTGCCATAGACAGAGACACCGGGGCGCGAGGAATGTAGCTTTCCCGCGCCCCTCTTTCCAACATTCGCGGAGGTAATATCCCATGCAGGAACCCAAACGACCCCCCCGCCGGAGCGGCCAGGGGCGGAGCAACCGCAGCCTGTTCCGGCGGACCATCGTGCTGATGCTGGCTCTGGGGATCGGCCTGTTCATCCCCCTGGTGGGGCAGCTCTACAAGCTCCAGATCGTGGAGCACGCCCAATGGGAGGAGCAGGCCGCCATTCAGCAGACCAAGAGCATCGCGGTCAACGCCAACCGGGGCGTGATCTACGACCGGGAGGGCCGCATCATGGCCATGTCCGCCACGGTCTACAAGCTGATCCTGTCCCCCCTGGACCTGGTCAATTCTGTCAAGGAGGACTTCAAGGGCAAGGAGGATAAGCTGGACGAGGACGCCTACAAGCAGGCCCTCTATGACCGGAGGAAGCTCATCGTGGACTGGCTGGTGGACACCTTCGGCTATGACGAGGACTGGCTCTGGAAGCAGATGGAAAAGACCAACAACGCCTGGATCGAGCTGGAGAAGGAGATGGAGGAGGAGGACGCGGAAAAGGTGCGGGCCTTCACCACCAAAAACCGGATCACCGGCCTGCTCTACCCCACGCCGTCCAGCAAGCGGTATTACCCCTTCTCGTCGGTAGGCTCCCACGTGCTGGGTTATCTGTCCCAGAACGAGAACAGCGGCGACCGGAAGGTGGGCGCGCAGGGCATCGAGGCGGTGTATGAGGACGCCCTGTCCGGGGATCTGGGCCGGGTGGTGACCTCCAAAAACGGCGCGGGCATGGAGATGATCTCCGGGTACGAGATGTATTTCGACGCGGAGGACGGCTGTGACCTGACCCTCACCCTGGACGAGCGGATCCAGGCCATGCTGGAGCAGACCCTGGAGGAGGGCATCGAGACCTACGACGTGCAGAACGGGGCCTTCGGGCTGGTGATCAACCCCAAGACCGGGGCGGTGCTGGCCATGGCAAGCAGCCCGGATTTCGACCCCAACCACTACTCAACGATCCTCAGCGAGGATCTCCAGCGGGAGCTGGAGGCCCTGGCGGCGGAGAAGGGGAAGGACAGCGAGGAGTACGGCAAGGCGTGGAAGGAAGCCTGGGATAAGCAGATGCGCAACCGGGCCATCGGGGACGCCTATGAACCCGGCTCCGTGTTCAAGCCCATCACCGTGGCGATGGCGTTGGAGGAGGGGGCTGTGTCCCTCAATGACCACTTCTTCTGCGGCGGCTCCTTACAGCAGAACGGCTGGCCCAAGCCCATCAGCTGCCACAAAAAGGCGGGGCACCAGGATCAGGACCTCACCCATGTGGTGATGAACTCCTGCAACGTGGGCCTGATGAAGATCGCCGAGAAGCTGGGCGCGGAGACCATGTGGAAGTATTTCGACGACTTCGGCCTGTTCGACAAGACGGGCATCGACCTCAACGGGGAGCTGCCCCAGGGCATTTTCTGGCCCGGCGGCGAGGAGTATTTCACCGGACCCTACGGATCGTCCTCCGTGGCCACCAGCTCCTTCGGGCAGACCTTTGGCATCAGCCCCATCCAGATGATCACCGCCTTCGCCTCCGTCATCAACGGCGGGCACCTGCTCCAGCCCTATCTGGTGCAGTCCATCACCGACGGGGACGGGAACACCGTGTACTACCACGAGACCACCGAGGTGCGGCAGGTGATCAGCGAGGACACCTCCGACAAGGTGCGCAACATCCTGGAGCAGGTGGTGAGCACCAAGGAGGGCTCCGGCCACAACGCCAGCCAGAGCGGCTACCGCATCGGCGGCAAGACGGGCACCTCGGAGAACATCGCCATCAAGAGCATCGACCCGAATAACGACGACGTGATGTGCTCCTTCATGGGCTTTGCCCCGGCGGACGATCCCCAGGTGCTGGCCCTGCTGGTGTACGACACCCCCCAGCGTTCCGCGCCCAGGTCCAACTACACCGCGTCGGGCACCTACATCTCCGGCGGCAATATCGCCGCCCCCATGGCGGGGCAGCTCATCGGCAGCATTCTGGACTATATGGGCATCGAGCGGCAGTATTCCGGCGATGAGCTGGCGGGGCCGGACACCCCCATGCCCAAGGTGACGGGCCAGGAGCTGACGGTGGCCAAGGGGAACCTGCAAAAGGCGGGCTTCGAGTGCCGCACGGTGGGCACGGGCAGCATCGTCCAGGGCCAGGTTCCGGCGGCGGGGGCGTCCATCCCCAGCGGCTCCACGGTGGTGCTCTACCTGGGGGAGGACGCGCCCGGGGAGCAGGTGGCGGTGCCCAGCCTTGCGGGGCTGACCCCCACCCAGAGCAAGAACAAGCTGGAGGAGCTGGGACTGTTCATGCGGGCCTCCGGCGTGGTGGACTTCAATGACCCGGACGTGGTGCAGGCCAGCCAATCCATTGACGAGGGCACCCTGGTGGCCCTTGGCACGGTAGTGGAGGTGCGGTTCGTGAGCAGTATTGACTATGGGGACCATCAATAGTACAATGGGCGGGCCGGTGGCGGTGGTGGGCCGGGGCGGGACAATGACCGCCCAGCTCCTGCGCCGCCTGCTGCCCCTGCCCGTGGTGGAGCTTACCCCCTGCCAGGCCGCGCTGTACGAGGGACGCTGTGAGGCGGTGGTGGTGGAGAACTTCGACCTGCCCGCCGAAAGCCGGGGGCTGAGCGGCTGTGCCGCCGCCCGGTGGGAGCTGTCCCGCCGGTCCGGGGTGACGGTGGTGGGCCTGGACGACCCGGAGGGCAGGCGGTTCGCCGCCGCGGTGGGGGGCGGGGTGTACGCCTACTCCGACGGCAGGCCCCAGGCGGATCTGACGGCAAAGAACGTCCGCCTCCGGGGGGACCGGCTGGAGTTCGAGGCCCTGGCGGGCGGCGAGCTGCTGCGGGTGCGGGTGAGCGCGGGGGAGGAGCCCCGGCTGTATGACCATCTGGCGGCTCTGGCGGGCGCGCTGGCCCTGGGGGTACCCCTGGAGCAGGCGGCGGCCCGGCTGGAGCACTGAGTAAGAACCTGTGTTCACAGCCGAGGATGCTGGGTGGGCGAGGGATTTTCCCGCCAGACAAGGCGCGTTTTCGCGGGAATGCTTGGTGCATTTCAAGAAAACGCAACGCGGTATGGCGGGAAAAGACCCGTCCACACGGCGTTTGAGGTTGTGAATACAGGGTCTAAAAGAGAATTACCAAGGAAAAGAGAGTTGGAGGGAAAACCATGCGGATACTGTTGGCGGCGTTGGCCGCGTTCGGCATCTCGGCGGCGGTGGGATGGGTGCTCATTCCCGCCCTGCGCGCGCTCCACGCGGGCCAGTCCATCAAGGAGATCGGCCCCAACTGGCACAAGAGCAAGGAGGGCACCCCCACCATGGGGGGGATCATGTTCATCGCGGCGGCGGCGGTGTCCGTGCTGGCCTTCGGCTGGCGGGACATGGCGGAGGGGAGCTGGCAGGCGTTGTTTGTGCTGGCCTTCGCCCTGGTGTGCGGCGGCATCGGCTTCATCGACGACTACGCCAAGATCCGCAAGCACGAGAACACGGGGCTTACCGCCGGGTGGAAGTTCCTTCTCCAGCTTGCGGCGGCCATCGCCTTCCTGGCCCTGCTGCGGTGGCAGGGGATCTTGTCCCCCACGCTGTACGTGCCCTTCCTCAACGCGGAGGTGACCCTCACCTGGGGGGTGTACCTGGTGTTCGCCGCCTTTGTGATGGTGGGCTGTGTCAACGCCGTCAACCTCACCGATGGGCTGGACGGGCTGGCGGGCTCGGTGACCCTGGCGGTGTGCGTGTTCTTCGCCGTCCTGTCCAAGTGGTGGGAGATGGGGGCGGTGGGCGTGTTCGCCGGCGCGCTGGGCGGGGGACTGCTGGGCTTCCTGCTGTATAACTTCCACCCCGCCAAGGTGTTCATGGGGGACACCGGGTCCCTGTTCCTGGGCGGCGCGGTGTGCGCCATGGCCTTCGCCCTGGACGTGCCGCTGGTGCTGGTGCTGGTGGGCGTGATCTACATCGCGGAGACCATGAGCGACATCATCCAGGTGGGCTGGTTCAAGCTCACCCACGGCAAGCGGATCTTCCGCATGGCCCCCCTCCACCACCACCTGGAGCTGGGGGGCTGGAGCGAGGTGCGCATCGTGCTCACCTTCACGGGGATCACCATCGCCTTCTGCCTGCTGGCCTTTGTGGGCGTGATGTACCGCTACGCCATTTAGACGTTAAAATCGGGGCCCCCGCAAAGCCGCCTTTTGGCTTTGTGGGGAGAGGAGAAGCAAGGGAGCGAACGCAGTTTTCGCCGCAGGCGGAAACGAAGTTGAGCGGACTTTGATTCGACGAAAGGGGCGAGTCCCATGGCCAGAAAAGCCAAACGAGATCTGACCATCGAGCAGAAGCTGGCCCGGGGGCCCATCGACCTGCCCTTCCTGGCGTTGGTGATGCTGCTGACGGCCCTGGGGCTGATCGTGCTGCTGTCCGCCTCCTTCCCCTCCGCCATGTATAATTTGTCCCCCAAGGTCACCAACACCGGGGGGGACCCCCTGTACTACTTCAACCGCCAGTTCGGGTTCGCGCTGATGGGCGTGGTGGCCATGTTCATCATCTCCAAGATCGACTACCAGCAGTTCCGCTGGATGTCCATCTTTGTGCTGGCCGGGTCGGTGGTGCTGATGCTGCTGGTGTTCGTCCCCGGCATCGGCAAAACCGGCGGCGGCGCGGCGCGTTGGATCAAGCTGGGCCCCGTCCGTTTCCAGCCCTCGGAGATCGCCAAGGTGGGCATCATCCTGTATTTTGCGGCGCGGTTGTCCAAGCGGGGCATCCAGCTTGGCCCGCCCAAGGACAAGAAGTGGAACCGCCGCACCCTCCTGGGCCGAACCTGCGAGCGGCTGGACAACATCGGCTTCCTGGAGCTGGTCCCCTACGGCATCGCCCTGGTGGTGGTGCTGGTGGTCATCTACCTCCAAGGGCATATGTCGGCCATGATCCTGGTGATCGTGGCGGCGGCGTCGGTGCTGTTCGCGGCGGGCATTTCCCTGGGCTGGTTCGCGGCGGCGGGTGCGGTGGTGGCACCGCTGCTGTGGTTCATCATCACCCAGACGGACTACATGAAGGCCCGGATTGACATCTGGTTGGATCCCTTTGTGGACCCAAGGGGAAATGGTTATCAGCCCATCCAGGGCCGGATTGCCATCGGATCCGGCGGGCTGCTGGGGGTGGGCTTGGGCAACAGCCGCCAGAAATACCTGTTCCTCCCGGAGGAGCACAACGACTACATCTTCTCCATCTGGTGCGAGGAGATGGGCATGGTGGGGGCGGTGGTGCTGATGGCCCTGTTCGCCCTGCTGATCATCCGGGGGTTCTGGCTGGCCCTCCACGCCCGGGACCGGTTCGGCACCCTGCTGATCGTGGGCATCATGTCGCTGATGGCCTTTCAGGTGTTCTTCAACATCGGCGTGGTGACGGGCTTCCTGCCCCCCACCGGGATCTCCCTGCCCTTTTTCAGCTACGGCGGCACGGCGTTGATGATCACCCTGGGGGAGATGGGGATGGTGCTGAGCGTATCCCGGCAGATCACCGCCCCCAAGGCGGAGTAGGAGAAAGCGTCCCTCCGCCCTCACGGGGAGAGGACGGGCAGCGAAATGAGCGGGCTTTCGCCGGGAGGCGGAGGCGGGAGAATGGAGCTTGTGACGAAATGAAAGTGATATTTACCTGCGGCGGATCGGCGGGCCACGTGAACCCGGCCCTGGCGGTGGCCCAGCAGTTTGAGGCCCATCACCCCGGCTGTGAGATCCTGTTTGTGGGGGCGGAGCGGGGGATGGAGCAGCGGCTGGTAAAGCAGGCGGGCTACCCCATCGAGACAGTGACCGTGTCCACCTTTGAGCGGGAGTGGAGCTGGGCCCACGTGAAGCACAACATCAAGAGCGCGTTCAAGCTCCCCGTGGGCCAGCGGGAGGCGGCGGCTATCGTGAAGCGGTTCAAGCCGGATCTGGTGGTGGGCACCGGGGGCTATGCCTCCTATCCCGCCGTCCATGAGGCGGCGAAGCGGCATATCCCCTGCGCCATCCACGAGTCCAACGCCTACCCGGGCCTGACCACCCGGGCGTTGGCCAACAAGGTGGATCTGGTGATGGTGGGCTTCCCGGAGGCGGCGGAGTACTACAAGGAAGCGAAAAAGGTGGCCGTCACCGGCACCCCGGTGCGGGGGGAGTTCTTCACCCTGGACCGGGCCCGGGCGCGGCTGGAGCTGGGGCTGACGGACAGCCAGCCGTTGGTGATCTCCTTCTGGGGCTCCCAGGGGGCGGGCCACATGAGCGCGCGCACGGTGGACTTTGTGGAGCGGTGGGCGGCGGAGGGCCGCAGGTTCCACTACGTCCACGCCGCGGGCCGGGACATCGACGAGATGCCCGGCGAGCTGAAAAAGCGGGGGATTGAGGTCTCCGATCAGGAGATCCGGCCCTATATCGACAATATGCCGGTGGTGATGGCGGCGGCGGATCTGGTGATCTGCCGGGCGGGGGCCTCCACCATCGGGGAGCTGACCGCCCTGGGCAAGCCCGCCATCCTGGTGCCCTCCCCCTTCGTGGCGGCGAACCACCAGTACAAAAACGCCAAGGTGCTCTACGACCGGGGCGGGGTGGAGCTGGTGGAGGAGAAGGGCTGCACCGGGGAGGGGCTGTACCGCAAGGCGTTGGAGCTGCTGGCGGACGGGAGCCGCCGGGCGGCCATGGGCCGGGCGTTGAAGGAGGTGGCGGCCCCGGACGCGGCGGGGAAGATCTACGAAAATTTAATGGAATTGCTAAGAAAATAACGGCTGAAGGGCCATCCGCATAGAATGGGACGAAATTTCTTTTCTATGGGGAGGCTTTGCCATGAGCGTGATATACATACGGGGCGGCGGGCCCCTGGAGGGCGAACTGGCCGTCCACGGGGCGAAAAACAGCGTACTGCCCATTTTAGCCGCCTGCCTGCTGGCCCGGGGCCCGGTGACGCTCCACAACTGCCCCCGGCTCACCGACGTGGACGCCGCCCTGGGCATTCTGCGCCGCCTGGGCTGCCGGGTGGAGCAGGAGGGGCACGTTATCTCGGTGGACCCCGCCGGGGCGTCGGGCTGTTCCATTTCCGAGGAGCAGATGCGGGCCATGCGCTCGTCCATCATCTTCCTCGGCCCCCTGCTGGCCCGGGCGGGGGAGGCCCACCTCACCTATCCCGGCGGCTGTGAGCTTGGCCCCCGGCCCATCGACCTGCACCTGTCCGCCATCCGTGCCCTGGGCTGTGAGGTGACGGAGGACCGGGGCATCCACTGCCTCGGTCGGCCCCGGGGGGGCGAGATCCAGCTGGCCATGCCCAGCGTGGGGGCCACGGAGAACGCCATGCTGTGCGCCGTGGGAGCGGACGGCCCCACCACCATCACCAACGCCGCCCGGGAGCCGGAGATCGGGGATCTCCAGGGCTTCCTGAACCTGCTGGGGGCGGACGTGCGGGGGGCGGGCAGCTCCACCATCACGGTGGAGGGGGGCCGCGCCCTGTCCGGCGGGGAGTACACCGTCATGGGAGACCGGATCGTGGCGGCCACCCTGCTGTCGGCGGCGGCGTCCGCCGGGGGGCGGGTGCGCCTGCGGGGGGTGGACTGGCGGCATTTGTCCACGGTGCTGTCCGTGTTCCACCAGGCCGGGTGCCGGGTGGAGAGCCGGATGGAATACGTGGAGCTGGAGCGGAACCGGGAGCTTCCCCTGAAGGGCGTGCCCACCATCCGCACCGCCCCTTACCCGGGCTTCCCCACCGACGCCCAGGCCCCGGTGATGGCGGCGTTGGCGGCTTCCCAGGGCTGCACCCTCTTTGTGGAGACCATGTTCGACAGCCGCTACCGCCACGTGCCCGAGCTGATCCGCATGGGGGCGGACATCACCACCGAGGGCCGGGTGGCCCTGGTCCGGGGGGTGGAGCGGCTCCGGGGGGCCAGGGTGGAGGCGTCCGACCTGCGGGGCGGCGGGGCCTTGGCCGTGGCCGCCCTGGGGGCGGAGGGAGCCACCGTCCTGTCTGGCCTGCGGCACATCGACCGGGGCTACGAGGGGCTGGAGGGAATGCTCCAGGCCCTGGGCGCGAGGGTGGAACGCCGGGAGGAATAGGCAGATCCAAAGGGCCCCCGCAAAGCCGTCGTTCAGGCCTTGTGGGGAGAGGAGGAGCAAAGGGAGCGACCACGTTTTTCGCCGCAGGCGGAAACGGAGTGAAGCGGATTTTACGGCGACGATGAGGTGATACCCATGGCACGACAGCGCAAACATCCCCGGAGCAAGCGGCGGCGGGGCCGGTTCCGCGGGCTTTATAAGCTCCTGTCCATCCTGCTGATCGCGGCGGCGGTGGTGCTGGCGTGCGTGGTGTTTTTCCGGGTGAATTCCGTGGAGGTGACGGGCAACGTGCGGTACACCGCCGCGGAGGTCATCGCCGCCTCCGGCATCGAGATGGGGGACAATCTGGTGGTTCTGCCCCGGAGCCGGGTGTCGGCGGCCATCTGCGCCAACCTGCCCTATGTGGAGAGCGTGTCCGTCAAGAAGGCCCTGCCCGACGGGGTGGTGCTGGTGGTGACGGAGCGGGTGGCGGCGGCATCGGTGGAGTCCGCCGAGGGCCGCTGGCTGGTGTCCGCCCAGGGCAAGCTGCTGGAGCTGGACAAGGGGGCGGTGGAGACCATCCGGATCACCGGGCTGACGGCGGTGGGGCCCTACCCCGGCGGCATGATCCAGGCGGCGGAGGGGCAGGAGGCCACCCTGCGCTACGTGGGGGAGCTGCTGGGGGAGCTGGAGGCCCGGGGGCTGCTGGCCCAGTGCACCGCCCTGGACTGCTCCGCCGCCACCTCCATGACCCTTGACTGGGGGATCTACCGGGTGAAGCTGCCCCGGGGCGGGGATTACAGCTACTATCTGAGCCTGACTCAGGCCGCGCTGGACAGCGGGAAGCTGCCCGAGGGGGTGCCGGGGACACTGGATCTGACGATAACCGAGGGCAAGGTCAATTTCAAGACGGAAAAGTGAGGCGGAACAGGAAAAATTTTCCCGGCCCCAAATTTTCTATTGACCGCCTGGGCAAAAAAGGGTACAATAAACAATATATAGTCATTTGGGTAGGTCTTGACACATTTCACTGTTTTACATAGGAGGACTTAGGTATGGCGTTTGTAATGGATTCCGCCGTGAACAACGATGACGTTCTGAAGGTCATCGGAGTGGGCGGCGGCGGCAATAATGTGGTGAACCGCATGGTGCGTGCGGGGATGCAGGGGGTGGAGTTCATCGCGGTGAACACCGACCGCCAGTGTCTCAACGCCTCCGAGGCCACCCAGAAGCTGGCCATCGGCGAGAAGCTCACCGGAGGCAAGGGCGCGGGGGCCAACCCAGAGGTGGGCCGGGAGTCCGCCCGGGAGAGCAAGGAGCAGATCACCGCCCTGCTGGAGGGGGCGGACATGGTGTTCGTCACCGCCGGAATGGGGGGCGGCACCGGAACCGGAGCGGCCCCCGTGGTGGCGGAGCTGGCCAAGGAGAAGGGGATCCTCACCGTGGGCGTGGTCACCAAGCCTTTCAACTTCGAGGGCCGCCGCCGCATGGAGCAGGCCGCCAAGGGCATTGAGGAGCTGCGCCAGAAGGTGGACTCCTTGGTGATCATCCCCAACGACCGGCTCCAGTACGCCACCGACGAGAAGATCACCTTCGCCAACGCCTTCGCCATCGCCGACGACGTGCTGCGGCAGGCGGTGCAGTCCATCTCTGACCTGATCAAGACCACGGGCCTCATCAACCTGGACTTTGCCGACGTCACCGCCGTCATGAAGGACGCGGGCCTGGCCCACATGGGAGTGGGCCGGGGCTCCGGCAAGAACAAGGCGGAGGACGCCACCCGCATCGCCATCAACAGCCCCCTGCTGGAGACCTCCATCCAGGGGGCCAAGGGCATCATCGTCAACATCACCGGGCCTATGGACATGGGCCTGGAGGAGGTGGAGCTGGCCGCCGAGATGGTGAAGCAGGTGGCCGACCCCGACGCCCTGTTCATGATGGGCACCGCCTTCGACGATACCCTGGAGGACGAGCTGCGGGTCACCGTGATCGCCACCGGGTTCGGCGAGGTGGACAACCCCGTCCCCGGCCAGGAGGAGCCCAAGCAGGAGGCCAAGGTGACCCCGATCCAGACTGCCGCGCCCGCCAGGGAGGACAAGCCCGACTGCGTGCCCGCCGGGGTGGGGGCCGTCATGCCCCCCAAGCCCCTGTCCAGCACGGCGGCGGAGCCGGAGCCCGACCCCTTCGACGATATCTTCCGGATCTTCAATAAGAAGTAAGAACCTGTATTTGCAGCCGAAGATGCCGGCTGGGCGAGGGCTTTTTTCGCCAGACAAGGCAAATTTTCGCAGGAATACTTTGTGTATTTCAAGAAAATTTAACGCTGGATGGCGTAAAAAGACCCGTCCAGACGGCGTTTGAGGTTGTGAATACAGGTTCTAAATACAGGCTTTGAAACGCACCCCCTCCCGGACGGCTGGCCTGGGAGGGGGTTGCGGGCATAAGGGGGAGGGCCATGGAAACCGTACCCGCCAAGCATCTGCTCCACCGGAACCGCTCCACCGAGTGGTTCGGCACTGACCACACCATGAACCTCTACCGGGGGTGCTGTCACGGGTGCCTGTACTGCGACAGCCGCAGCGGCTGCTACCGGATCGAGGGGTTTGACACCGTGAGGGTGAAGGCGGACGCCCTGCGGATTTTCCGGGACGATCTGGCCCGGAAGGCGCGGCCCGCCTTCATCAGCATGGGTTCCATGAGCGATCCCTATAACCCCTTCGAGAAGGAGCTGGAGCTGACCCGGCACGCCCTGGAGCTGATGGACGCCTACAGCTGCGGCGCGGCCATCGCCACCAAGAGCCCTCTGATCACCCGGGATATGGACATTCTGGCCTCCATACAGGCCCATTCCCCGGTGATCTGCAAGCTCACCGTCACCACGGCGGACGATGGGCTGGCGGCCAAACTGGAGCCCCACGCGCCGCCTCCGTCCTGCCGTCTGGCGGCGTTGGGGGAGCTGAGCGGGGCGGGGCTGTTCGCCGGGGTGCTGCTCATGCCGGTACTGCCCTTCCTGGAGGACAGCGAGGAGGGGGTGCTGGCGGTGGTGGAGGGGGCGGCGAGGGCCGGGGCGCGGTTTGTCTACCCCGCCTTCGGCGTCACCATGCGGCAGGGCCAGCGGGAGTATTTCCTGGACGGGCTGGAGCGGGCCTTCCCCGGCCAGGGGCTGAAGGAGCGTTATCTGCGGCGGTTCGGGGACCGGTACTGGTGCGCCAGCCCCAGGGCGGGGAAGCTTTGGCAGGCGTTTACCGCCGCCTGCCAAGGATCCGGCATCTTATATGATATGAAATCCATCATTCGGGCGGCGTCCCTGGGCTATGGGGATCGCCAGCTCACCTTTTTTGATTGACAGGGGGAGGGCGCATGGGCATTCGGGGACGGTTCGCCCCCACTCCCAGCGGGCGGATGCACCTGGGGAACCTGCTGGCGGCGTTGCTGGCGTGGCTGGACGCCCGGAGCGGCGGGGGAGAGCTGGTGCTGCGGATCGAGGATCTGGACACACAGCGGACAAGCCGCCTGTTTGCGGCCCAGCTCCTGGACGACCTGCGGTGGCTGGGGCTGGACTGGGACCAGGGCGGCCTGGAGCCGGACTATAGGCAGAGCCGCCGCACGGCCTGTTATGAGGAGGCGTTCCGCCTGCTGGAGGAACGGGGGCTGATCTACCCCTGCTACTGCTCCCGGACGGAGCGGATGGCGGCCAGCGCGCCCCACCGGGAGGACGGGGCGGTGGTGTACTCCGGCAGGTGCTTCCGCCTCACGGCGGCGGAGCGGGCGGAGCTGGAGAGGCAGGGCCGCCGTCCGGCGTGGCGGGTGCGGTGCCCGGACCTGTCCGTCACGGTGGAGGACGGGAACTGCGGCACGTACACCGAAAACCTGGCCCGGGACTGCGGAGATTTTATTGTCCGGCGTTCCGACGGGGTGTTCGCCTACCAGCTGGCGGTGGTGGTGGACGACGCCCTCATGGGGGTGAACCACGTGGTGCGGGGGCGGGATCTGTTGTGCTCCGCCCCCCGGCAGGCGTGGCTCCATGAGGTGCTGGGGTACCCGCCGCCCCGGTTCTTCCACACGCCCCTGCTGCTGGCCCCGGACGGGCGGCGGCTGGCGAAGCGGGATCACGACCTGGACATGGGCGCGCTGCGGGAGCGGTACTCGCCCGGGGAGCTGACCGGGCTGCTGGCGTGGTACGCGGGGCTGGTGGACAGGCCGGAAAAAGTCACAGCGGCAGAGCTTGTTCCGCTGTTCTCATGGGCGAAAGTGCCGAAAAATGACGTTGTTGTGGGTTGTCCTTGACAGGAGGACAGGCAGAGCGTACAATGGAAAAAATCCGGAATTTTATGAAAACAGGAGGAGTGGATTATGGCCCAGTTCGCATGGAACGAAAAGTTTGTCAAGACCGGCCTCACCTTCGATGATGTGCTCCTGATCCCCGCGGAGAGCAATGTGCTCCCGGCGGACGTGGATCTGCACACCCGGCTGACGAAAAAGGTCACCCTGAACATCCCGGTGATGAGCGCGGCCATGGATACGGTCACCGAGTCCCGGATGGCCATCGCCCTGGCCCGGGAGGGCGGCATCGGCGTGATCCATAAAAATATGTCCATCGGCCAGCAGGCCGAGCAGGTGGACATTGTGAAGCGCAGTGAAAACGGCGTGATCACCAACCCCTACTGGCTGGGCCCCGGCCACACCCTGGCGGAGGCCGACGAGCTGATGGCCAAGTTCCGCATCTCCGGCGTGCCCATCTGCGACGGCGGCAAGCTCATCGGCATCATCACCAACCGGGACATGAAGTTCGAGACGGACATGAACCAGCTCATCGACAACGTGATGACCCGGGATCACCTGGTCACCGGGCCGGAGGGCACCACCCTGGACGAGGCCCGGGAGATCCTCCGCAAGCACAAGATTGAGAAGCTGCCCATCGTGGACGACCAGTTCCACCTGAAGGGGCTGATCACCATCAAGGACATCGAGAAGGCCCAGGTGTACCCCAACTCCGCCCGCGACGAGAAGGGGCGTCTGCTGGCGGGGGCGGCCATCGGCGTCACCGCCGACGTGCTGGACCGGGTGGCGGCACTGGTGGAGGCGGGGGCGGACGTGCTCTGCCTGGACTCCGCCCACGGCCACTCCCGGAATATTCTGGAGTGCGTCATGCGCATCAAGTCCCTGTACCCCGACGTGCAGCTGGTGGCGGGCAATGTGGCCACCGCCGATGGCACCCGTGCCCTCATTGAGGCGGGGGCGGACTGCGTGAAGATCGGCATCGGCCCCGGCTCCATCTGCACCACCCGGGTGGTGGCGGGCATCGGCGTGCCCCAGGTCACCGCCGTGTTCGACGCGGCCCAGGTGGCGGCGGAGTACGATGTGCCCATCATCGCCGACGGCGGCATCAAGTACTCCGGCGACATCGCCAAGGCCATCGCCGCGGGCGGCAATGTGGTGATGCTGGGCTCCCTGCTGGCGGGCTGTGAGGAGTCCCCCGGCGACACCGAGGTGTACCAGGGCCGCCAGTTCAAGGTCTACCGGGGCATGGGCTCCCTGGGGGCCATGTCCCAGGGCTCCAAGGACCGCTATTTCCAGCAGAACAACAAGAAGCTGGTGCCCGAGGGTGTGGAGGGCCGGGTGCCCTACAAGGGCCCGGTGGCGGACACCATCTACCAGATGATGGGCGGCCTGCGGGCGGGCATGGGCTACTGCGGCTGCGCCACCGTGGACGAGCTGCGCACCCGCGCCCAGTTCACCCAGATCACGGCGGCGGGGCTGAAGGAGTCCCACCCCCACGATATCTATATCACCAAGGAAGCCCCCAACTACACGCTGAATCCCCAATAAGCAGAACGCCCCCCGGTAAAACCGGGGGGCTTGTCTTTTACAGCTTTAAGGCTACGGCAGGGGCCTCGGGCCGCAGGGGGTCCAGCAGCAGGATCTCCAGCCCCCGGTCCATGGCGTAGTTCAGGGTGTACTGGGTGCCGCCGGAGGTGCCGTTGAACACCGCCAGCACCGCCCCCGCCCGGTCCACCAGGTAGCGGTCCCGGCGGTGCATACAGTAGCGGTCGTAGTGCTGCTGTACCACCGTCTCCAGGTCGCAGCGGTCCAAGATATCCCGCCAGCGGCGGCGTTGTCCCTCCGGCCAGCGGTCGGCCTGGGTGGGACAGGGGACGGCCCCCTCCACCGTCAGGCCAGGGCAGCGTTCCCGCAGCTCCAACGCCGCCTCGGCGAAATAGAGGTCGCAGCCCATGGCCATGCCGGAGATGAAGTGCCGGTAGCCCTGGCGGTACAGGGACGCCAGCTCCCGCCCTATGCTGGTCCGCAGGGCGGCGCAGCGCGGATCGGCCTCGTCCAGTCCCCAGGGCAGCTTTTCCGGCCGGTGGCCGGTGAAGCAGCAGGTGCGGCCGGGTTCCATGGCCACGCCAATCCCTCCCATCGTTGATATAGTACGATTGTACTATATCGGTGGGGAACAGTCAAGGGGGAATGGAACGCTCGTTCCAAAAAAAGTTTCGACACAATCCGGCAAAAAAGGGGGTTGCAATTTTCCCGGTCCGGGGCTATAATATGGGACGGAACAAGTGAATGAATGTCTTCAGGGCGGGGTGAAACTCCCCACTGGCGGTAAAGTCCGCAACCCGCGAAAGCGGTGGATCCGGTGAAACTCCGGGACCAACGGTTACAGTCCGGATGAAAGAAGACGCGCGGCCCCTCTTGAGGTAGTGTTGCGCCTGGAAGACAGTCTTTTCAGGCGTTTCAGACTATTTCAGGAGGTTTTTGTTATGTTGGAAAATCTATCAAAGCTGTGGACGGCGGTGCAGGAGAACGTGGTGTTCCTGCTGGCATGCCTGCTGGTGTTCGCGGGCATCTTCGCGGTGGCCCTGCTGCTGGAGAAGCTGTGGCTCAAGCCGGAGAAGCAGTCCCCGGCCCGCCGGGTGGCTTACGTAGGCATTTTCGCCGCCATCGCCGCCGTGGTGATGTACTTCGAGTTCCCGCTCCCCTTTACCCCCAACTTTTATGAGCTGGATTTCAGCGAGATCCCGGTGCTGATCTGCTCCTTCTCCCTGGGCCCGGTGGCCGGGGTGGTGTGTGAGTTCCTGAAGGTGGTGCTCAAGCTGTTCTTCAAGGGCACCTCCACCGCCTTTGTGGGGGATCTGGCCAACTTCGTGGTGGGCTCCGCCCTGATTCTGCCCGCGTCGGCGGTGTACTTCGCCAACAAAACCAAGAAGGGCGCGATCCTGGGGATGGCTGTGGGCACCGCGTGCATCACGGTGGTGGGCAGCCTGTTCAACGCCATCTACCTGATCCCCACCTTCTCCGTCCTGTTTGGACAGCCGCTGGACGTGATCGTAGGCATGGGCACCAAGATCAACCCCGCCATTACCAGCGTGAACACCTTGGTGCTGTTTGCCGTGGTCCCCTTCAACCTGCTGAAGGGTGTGGCGGACTCCATCATCACCTTCCTGCTGTATAAGCACATTGAACGGCTGCTGAGAATGAAGTGACAGAACAAACGCCCCTCCGTTTTTCGGAGGGGCGTTTTTCGCGCCGGGCGTCAGCCCTGGGCGTAGTAGTTGATGAGGCACCCGGCCAGAATAACGTCCCGCTCCTCCCGGGTGAGGCCGGGGAGGGAGAGGACCACGGAGGTCTCCCCGCCGTTGCGCAGGACGGCGGCGGTGATGGTCTCGCCGTCCCCCTCCAGCAGGGCGCGGATGCCGGGGAGGTAGACCCGGTCCCCCGGCAGCAGGCACAGCTTTTCCAGGTTGTCCGCCACGAAGGGCAGCATACCCCAGTTCACCACGTTGGAGCGGTACCGCTTGGTGGCGTACTCCGAGGCGATGTTGGCGCAGCCGCCCAGCACCCGCTGGCAGGAGGCGGCCTGCTCCCGGGCGGAGCCGTCCCCCGGCTTCAGGGCCATGATCAGGGAGCCCAGGCCGGTGCGGGCGGGGTCAAAGCGGCCCAGGGCCCGCTTGACCTCGGGGTCGGCGGGGTCCTGGCGGCGCAGACGCTCCACCACCTGGACGGCCTTGGCCCGGTGGACGTACTGGGGGTCCTTCCGGGACAGGGCGAACTCGGACAGCAGCAGGGGGTTGGAGCGGTAGGAGGAGGTTTCCCCGGAGGGGATCAGCTCGTCGGTGGTGGTGACGGGGTCGTAGATGGCGGAGCAGACCGTCAGCAGCAGGTTCTCGGGCAGGGGGATCTGCTCCGGCCAGTCGGCGATGTTGGGGCCGAACACCAGCTCCTCCCCGGCCTGGGGCCTGCCCACGCCGAAATAGACCCGGGACTGGTAGGGGCGGTCGTCATAGGCCCACTGCTCGTCGGGGCGGTCGGCGGGCACGTCGGGCAGCTCGTCCGCCCCGGTGAGGACGCCGCCCATCCGGGCAGTGGCGGCGATGGAGCGGGCGTCCATGAGGGCCACATAGGAGATCTGCCCGTCTCCGGGCTTGGAGCCCTCCCGGTTGGGGAAGTTGCGGGTGGAGTGCCGGACGGAGAAGGCCCCGTTGGCGGGCACGTCCCCCGCCCCGAAGCAGGGCCCGCAGAAGCAGGAGCGGATGGAGGCCCCCGCCGCCATGAGCTGGGCGATCGCGCCGCACCTGGTCAGCTCCAGGTTGATGGGCATGGAGCCGGGGTAGCAGGACAGCCAGAAGGCGTCGTGCCCGGTGGAGCAGCCCTTGAGGATCTCGGCGGCCCGCTTCAGGTTCTGGAAGGTGCCGCCGGAGCAGCCGGCGATGACGCCCTGATCCACCCGGAAGCGGCCGTCAAGGGCCTTGCGCAGCAGGGAGGGGGCGTTTTTCACCCCAAGCTGCTCCGCCGCGTCCACGTCCACCTGGTGGAGCAGGTCGGCCATGTTGGCCTTGAACTCCCGGATGGGGAAGGCGTTGGAGGGGTGGAAGGGCA
>ERZ779623.160-NODE-160-length-35003-cov-6.234520_pt1 | contig 35003 bp, 31 predicted proteins | sample MGYA00514189_ERZ779623 | MGnify/ENA primary metagenome ERZ779623 (study PRJEB29562, sample SAMEA4376712) | mouse gut metagenome | isolation source: Cecum | study: EMG produced TPA metagenomics assembly of the A DSS colitis mouse model was used to assess the... | reverse complement strand
CTGTACCGGGCCAAAGGTGACGATCTACGCCGAGGACTTGGAGAACATGGTCTACGAGTGCATCTCCGCAAAGCTGGCAGACCTGAAGGAGATGAACCGCACCACCAAAAGGGGCGACACGGCGGAGGTCAACGAACTGAAGCTGAAGATCAAGGCTATTGAGAAGTCAGAGAAGCAGCTTCTGGATACCATGCTGGCAGGCGGGTTCAATGATGATCTTTTGGCTCTGGCGAATCAGAAGGCCACCCAACTCAAAAGGGATCGGCTGGCTTTATATGAGCGGATAGAGGACTTAAAGAGCAGTCCTTTTCCCGTAGCGCTGATAGTCTGCAATCCATGGCTGATTTCTTCGTCCTTGCTCTCCGACATGGAAAGGAGCGTGTCGCAAAGGGAAGTGATGGGAGTGACCGAATTCATAATCTCATGCGTAAGTACACGCGTCAGGCGAATCCATGAATCTATTTCCTTCTCGTCCAGTTCGGTATTAATGTCATTTAGTGCCAGGATGCGCAGATGCTCTTTGCGCACATTGATTTCAGATACGCGTATAGACAGGTTGACCGTTCCCCGCTCATTATGAAAAGTAACTTGCAGCTTATCTCCGGGACGGCAATTTTCCATTCTGTTCATCAATTCGGTATCTACTTTACTTAACTGGCGAACGTGCGTGAATATATTCAATCCTATAAGCCGCAGAGCTTCTTTGTTCTTCTGGTAGACTGCCCCGTTGTCATTAAGTACTAACAATCCGGTGCTGACAAAGTCCAAAATCAGTTCGTAGTATTTTTCCTGTTGCGCTGTTTCCGACTTTACATTATATAAGATATGTCCAACCCGGTTGAGCGCTACATTAACTTGCCTACTTTCCATTGTTCCGTCTTCTTCGGGAAAACGAAAAGTATTGTCGTTATTCTCTAAAGCATCAATCATGAAAAGTACTTGCTTGATATGATGGCGGTATAGCCGCATTTGCCATATGATACTAAGAATCAGCAGAATGGCGCAGATACCGAATCCTATATATTCCTTCTGAAAGCCAAACCAGACAGTCAGCAAACAAGTACAGACAGTCAGTACTATCCTGAACCAATATCGGTAACTAAGTTGCCGGAAGAACTTTCTCATAATCCGAACTTTTTCATCTTGTTATAAAGAGTCTGTCTCGTTATTCCCAGTTGGCCGGCAACTGCCGATAGATTTCCTGCGCAGGCGTCCAGGGCTTTCCGTATCATCTGTATTTCCATCTCTTCCAATGTCGAAATATTTTTCTCCTGAATCCCTACCGTACGTGGAACGGATAATTGAAACAGCTCGGCAGGAATCAACGGACTGTCATTGATAATGATAGCCTTTTCAATTACGTGTTCCAGTTCGCGGATATTTCCATACCAGGGATGCGCTGTCAGTTTCTCTTTTGCTTCGGGCGTAAATGTCATCACAGCCTTGTCATATTGTTTGCAGAACCGTGTGATAAACCTTTCCGCAAGTGGAATAATATCCTCTTTCCGTTCTCGCAAGGGAGGAATTTCCACATGAATGGTATTGATTCGATACAGCAAATCTTCCCGGAATTCTTCTTTCCCTACCATCTCTTGCAGATTTCGGTTCGTTGCGCATATCAGACGGATGTCAATAGGAATAGGAGTATTGCTTCCTACACGCACAATGCTTCGGCGTTGGATGACAGTCAGCAGTTTGGCTTGCAGATGATAAGGCAGGTTTCCTATTTCATCCAAAAACAGGGTGCTTTTGTCGGCAGACTCGAACTTGCCTGTACGGTCGGCGTGTGCATCCGTGAAAGAGCCTTTTATATGCCCGAAAAGCTCGCTTTCAAACAAGGACTCCGTGATAGTCCCCATATCAACAGCAATCATTTCTTTATGTTTCCGGTTGGACAGGGAATGAATTTCACGTGCCAGCATCTCCTTTCCCGTTCCGTTCTCACCGGTTATCAGGATATTGGCATCGGTGGCGGCCACCTTTTCAATCAGCGTGCGGAGTTGCTGCATCACTTTGCTTTCTCCCCAGTACATAGTCGGATGAACAGGCTCTTCTTTTACGCTCGTTTTCTTTTCGCGGAGTGTAGACGCGGCTGCGGTTTGCAGGGTTGCCACTAGCTTTTGGTTATCCCAGGGCTTCACGATAAAGTCGGTTGCCCCTTCCTTTATCCCCCGGATAGCCAGTTCAATATCCGCGTAAGCCGTAAAAAGTACGACCGGAAGCCCCGGACGTACTTTCTTTATTTCTTGCAACCAAAACAATCCTTCATTACCGGTATTGATGCCCGATGTAAAATTCATATCCAGCAATATTACTTCCGGCATCTCTTCCCGAATGACGCTTGTCAGCGTGACGGGAGAGGAGAGTGTAACGACTTTTGAGAAATAACTTTTTAAAAGGATTTGTACTGCGGTCAGCACCCCTTTATTATCGTCTACAATGATGATTGTTCCTGATTTACCCATTTTCGTGTAAGTTTGTAATGCGCAAACTTACGAAAAAAGTAGTTGATAATTCAATATTTGGATTTCAAAATTAAATTTACAGCCATTGGAACTTCAATCCGAAAGACAGGCTCAGGTAATCACGCGGACGGAGATAGCTATTCTGTACGGCACTAATCAAGTACAGGTCGCACGTACTTATTTCATAGAAAAATGTCACGGACTTTGCCAGAAATCTGCGTTGCGGGTCAATATCATAAGTCAGCCGCTGCCCCATAAAGACATGAAAACGTACTTTACTTGAAAAACCATAATAGCCTTTCGGATAACGGTCGGGCTCATTTACCCAAAATTGGTCTCCGAATACCGTATTCATATAAAGACCGCAGGCAAGAGGTTCCGTAGAGAATCCTTTCCCTATATTGATGCTCCAGGGCATATAATTCTGTTTGAGCGTCAGGGTTACCTTTGTCTTCTTTGACGAATACTTCGGGATAAATCCGAGCAAAACATCCGTTTCCCATTGATTCCGCTTTCCATAGTCCCAACCTGTGCCGAAAGAAAGCAATCCCATATTTCCGGCATATTGTATCTTGGAATGAGTCGGGATGATTCGTTCCCAGTTCCTGCGCAAACGGTGTACCCGTTTGTCATAACGGGAATGCTTGACATGCTTGGGTGTGGCAGGCAATACAGAATCCGCCTTGATAACAGTAAAGACCGAATCTCCTGTATGAAAGGCAATAATCGAATCATCCTTAATAACAAAATGGAGTGATTCCATTTTAAACGTATTAATGAGAGTATCCGTCTTGCAAGTGGCCGAAACCAGTAAGGGGAAGGAGAGGAGTACCGACAGCACTCCTGCCCGTAAGATATATTTAGTATTTAACCAGTTCATATTCGTATTTTTCCGGAGTTATGGTAAACACCAGATAACTGCGGTAATCCATGCAGTCACTGGTGATATAATGTATGCCATCATCAAAAATCACGTCGTCCCGATGATGGTGGGTGTGCGCGGCCGTGCAGAATTGTATGCCCGGGTATTGAGTGACATAACGATGGAATACTTTTGCCACGTTATCATTGAATACATCCGTATAAGGACGCGCATGCATACTAATTACTGTCTTTTCAAATTCATCGCTTCTGTTCGTTATTTCCTGCTCCATGAAAGTGAAATCGGGAACGGGCTCTGAATAATCATATTCCAGTGCATTGGTATTCAGACAAACAAACTTCACATTGCCTGCAATAAAGGAGAAATTCGTAGCACCGAACACAGCTTTGTATGTTTCCGCCCCCGTACCCAAACAGTCATGGTTCCCAATCAGAGCCACGTAAGGTACGTTTAGCCCGTTCATAATATCACGTTGCCAAAGGAATTCTTTCGTCACCCCGAAGTCACTCATATCTCCGCCGTGAATGACGAAATCAATATCATTCCGTTTATTAATCGCTTTCACGAAATCTTCCGTTTCGTCATACCAACGTTGTGAATCGCCCATGGTTACGAAGTGTAGTGTAGTCTTCCCTTTGCAATTCGCTTCTATCTTTTCGATATTGTGTGCATTGACATTAGTTTCGCCACTGATGCGGACATCGTACGGGTGATAATCTATCATACCACATCCGGAGAGGAACAGACACGACAAGAGTACATATAAATTCTTTCTCATCATAATTAAATATTATAGTTTAGAAAACTTTACGCAAAGATATAGTTTTCTGTTTGGATGGACAACGGCTAAAACGCGAATGAGGAGTGAACGAACAATAAATGTGTAAAATAGAACAGTTCACTGTTGTCTAATAATTAGACGCTGCTGTCTAATTATTAGACAGTATTTGCAAGACTCTAAAAGGTAAACATTTGATAATGAGTCGCTATTCTTTTTGGCACGCTTTCTGCGTTTAATAAATAGAGAAAAAACAGAAAAACATCTAAAATATGAAACAACTCTATTATGTAATTCGGACTTTGTTGCGGGGGCGTGGTTCAAACATTATCAAAATCCTTTCTTTGGCATTGGGACTGACAATGAGTATCCTGTTGTTTGCCCGTGTAGCTTTCGAGCAGAGTTTCGATAAGTGCTTCAAGGAGTATGATAACCTATATCAGATTTTCTCCGTCTTTTCCACGAACGGACAGACTTTTGAGCCGCAAGATAAGAATTGCGGCCCGGTGGCAGGCGCTATCTTGGAGAATTTTCCCAAGGAAGTGGAAGCGGCTACCAGTTATTGTGACTGGATGGGAGCCCCTCTTTATAATGGAAGTGTCCGTTTCGATGCCCGTAAGCTTGTAGCCGATTCACTTTTCTTCAAGACGATGGGGATTGAAGTACTGAGTGGTATCCCTGAAAAAGAACTGATGCAGAAAGACGTTATCTTTTTGAGCGACCGCCTGGCACGGAAGATGTTTGATAAGGAAAACCCGATAGGGAAAGTAATCACCTACAACAAGGATATAGAGTTAACGGTAAAAGGAACCTTTGCCGACATCCCGGAGAATTCCACGGTAAGACCGGAAGCCGTGGTTTCCTTACCTACCATTTGGACTCGTAATTGGGGAAATTACTCATGGAGAGGGGGAGACAGTTGGCTCGCCTTTATCCGCTTTCGTCCGGGAGCCGACAAGTCGGTGGTAAATGCCCGCATAGATGAAATGATAAAGAAATACCGTCCTGCGGAAGATCAAAAAGTGGTAGGTTATACAGCTTTCGTGAAACCTATTCGTGATGTTTATCGCGAGTATAAGGATGTGAAGCGGATGCGGAATATCATGTCAATCCTGGGAATTATCATTCTCTTTATCGCTACCTTGAATTATGTCTTGATTTCCATTTCCTCACTTTCTCAACGTGCCAAAGCCATCGGTGTACATAAGTGCAACGGTGCAGGCAGCGGCAGGATATTAAGTATGTTCCTGTTGGAAACAGGCGTCATTATTCTACTCGCATTGGTGCTGATGGGCTTAATCCTGTTGAACTTCCGTGAATTCTTTGAAGATACCGCGTCTGTTGAGCTAAGCGCCCTGTTCGCTTTAGACCGTCTTTGGGTACCTTTGCTAATTGTCGTCGTACTGTTCGTAATAGGCGGAATATTGCCCGGTCGTCTGTTTGCCAAGATACCTGTATCCCAAGTATTTCACCGCTATACCGAAGGAAAGAAAGGTTGGAAACGGCCGTTACTGTTCGTGCAGTTTGCCGGTGTAGCCTTTATCTGTGGACTGATGTATGTAGTGATGTTACAATATTATTATGTACTGAACAAAGAGCTCGGATATAACCCGCAACGTGTTGTCGTAGCCAGTGCCAGTTTTGGAAATGACGAGAATCAGAATTATGCCCTGACTTTCTTTAAGGGTTTGCCGTATGTAGAGGCGGTGTCCAGTGCCGATACCCATCCGGTGTATAGTTATAGCGGGACAATGATTCAAAATGAAGGTGGACAGTCACTTTTTTCATCCCGTTATTGTGATATGATGGAAGATTATCCGGCAATGATGGGGATGGTTATGAAAGAAGGACGTATGCCGCGCAACCGTGAAGAAACGGTAATCAATGAGACATTTGGCGAATGGATGCACTGGGGAAACGACCTGCTGAATCGTACCGTCTACAACTCCGGTTATGTCTGCAAGGTAGTGGGAGTTCTCAAAGATTTTCGTATCGGAAATTTCACTAATCCGCAACAACCTATCACCATTATGGTCACCAAGAAATTTGGTTCTTGTGTCCACATCCGGCTGAAAGAACCATTCATGGAAAACCTTCAGAAACTGAATAAAGAATCGGCAGAAGCATTCCCCGATAAAACGATTGATTTCCGTCCGATGGAACAAATGATAAAAGACAGTTATAATTCAGTCCGTGTATTCAGTAACGCCACTATGCTGGCAGCGATAACCATGTTCTTTGTGATGCTGATGGGATTGATAGGATATACCACCGACGAAGTCCGTCGCCGTTCCAAAGAGATTGCCATCCGTAAGGTCAACGGTGCCGAAGCCTCCGGTATTCTGGAAATGCTGGTGAAAGACGTGCTCTATATAGCCGTTATTGCAGTTGTTATCGGTGTGATAGCTTCCTGGTATGTTAATGATATGTGGATGGATATGTTTGCCGAACACGTACCCGTCAGTTGGGCGGCCTATGTCCTGATAGCGATAGTCAACCTGCTTGTCATCGTTGCCTGTGTCGTTTGGAAATCCTGGCACATAGCGAATGAAAACCCGGTAAACAGTATTAAAAGCGAATAATTAAAAACATAAAATAAAAAGATTATGATTGAAATAAACAACATCAGTAAAGTATTCCGTACTTCCGAAGTGGAGACAGTAGCTTTGAATCACGTAAGCCTTGACGTAAAAGAAGGAGAGTTTGTAGCCATTATGGGGCCTTCCGGCTGTGGTAAATCTACCTTGCTGAATATCCTCGGACTGTTGGATAATCCCACTGAAGGGTCATATGAGTTGATGGGACAGGAAGTTGCCGGACTGAAAGAGAAGGAGCGCACTCATGTTCGCAAAGGCAAGTTAGGCTTCGTATTCCAAAGTTTCAACCTGATAGACGAACTGAACGTCTACGAAAACGTGGAACTCCCTTTGACCTACTTGGGCATTAAATCTTCCGAACGTCGCCGCATGGTGGAAGACATTCTGAAAAGAATGAATATCAGCCACCGCGCCAAGCACTTTCCGCAACAGCTTTCCGGCGGTCAGCAACAGCGTGTAGCCATTGCCCGCGCCGTAGTGACTAACCCGAAGCTGATTCTTGCCGATGAGCCGACAGGTAATCTTGATTCAAAGAATGGCGCGGAAGTGATGAATCTACTGACGGAACTGAATAAGGAAGGAACTACCATTATTATGGTGACACACTCACAGCACGATGCGAGTTTTGCCCATCGCACTATACATTTGTTCGATGGCAGTATTGTAGCGAGTGTCACAGCATAAAAAAATACGAAACAGTATGAGACAAATCTACTATAGTATACGCACATTACTACGTGAGCGCAGCTCGAATATCATAAGAATCATCTCTCTTTCACTGGGACTGACCATTGGTATTCTGCTTTTCTCTCAAATTGCTTTTGAACTGAATTACGAACAATGCTATCCTGAATCGGAACGCCTGGCGATTGTGCGTGGTCAGATAACCAATCTTACTTCCGGTGAAACGATGGGTGATGATGGTTCTAACTACGACTATACGGTTTGTGACCCGGTAGCGGCTACCCTGGCACAAGATATGCCGGAAGAGATTGAGTCCGCCAGTTGCGTTCTTTCCGGTGGACAATATAAGATGTACTACGAAAACAAACTAATACAAGACACTCATTATATATATGCCGATACCTGTTTCTTTCAGACTTTCGGCATTCCGGTATTGAAAGGCAATCCGAAGGACATGATTATGCCGGGCAGTGTTTTTGTTTCGGAGAGCTTTGCCCGTAAAATCTTCGGAGATGAAGAACCGGTAGGAAAAATCCTTTCGGCAGATAAACAGAATGACTTTACCATCCGCGGCGTCTATAAGGATGTACCGGAGAATACGATGTTGACTCATGACTTTGTCGTTTCCATCCATCGTGACGGGGGATACCAGGGTGGAGCCGGTTGGAATGGTAATGATGTCTTTTATGCTTTTCTTCGCCTGCACCATGCTTCGGACATTGATAAGGTGAATAGTAAAATCCAGCGGGTAATCGAGAAATACACGTCTTCACAAATAGACGACTGGAAAGAAGATTATAGTATCATTCCTTTGGTAAAATATCATTTGGAATCTTCCGAAGTACACAAACGCCTGTTCATTTACGGTTTTCTGGGTTTCGCCATTTTCTTCGTGGCTATCATGAATTATATGCTAATCTCCATCGCCAACCTGAGCCGTCGAGCCAAAAGCGTAGGAGTGCACAAATGTAATGGAGCCAGTTCTGCTAATATCTTTGGAATGTTTATGGCGGAAACCGGACTTTTGGTCATCTTATCCGTACTTGTCAGTTTTCTGTTGATAATCAACACACGCGGTATTATTGAAGACCTGCTTTCCGTCCGTCTATCGTCTCTGTTCACTTGGGGAACACTATGGATACCGTTACTTACCATTGTTATACTTTTTCTCTTGGCAGGCGGAATGCCGGGACGATTATTCTCACGCATACCTGTCACACAAGTATTCCGCCGTTACACGGATGGCAAAACGGGTTGGAAACGCTCTCTGCTATTTATTCAGTTCTCCGGTGTCTCCTTTGTCTTAGGATTATTATTAGTCACCCTATTGCAATACAATCATCTAATGAATCGCGATATGGGAATCAATATACCGGGACTCGTTCAAGCTGAAACCTGGCTGCCTAAAGAAACCGTGATACACGTCACGGACGAACTACGCCGCCAACCTATGGTGGAAGGAGTAGGGGGCGCAATGAACAGCGTACTTGGTCAGTATTGGACACGTGGACTGATGAGCAACGATGGAAAACGAATCGCTACACTCAACTTCAATAATTGTAGTTATAACTATCCCGAAGTAATGGGAATGAAAATTATCGAAGGAACTACCCTTAAGAAACAAAATGATTTACTGGTGAATGAAGAACTGGTTCGTTTGATGAAATGGACGGATGGAGCGGTAGGCAAGAAACTAAACGATGTTTCGGGAACGATTGTCGGCGTTTTCCGTGATGTACGCAATTATAGTTTCTATGCCAATCAGGCACCTATTGTCCTGATAGGAGACGAGAATGCCAATCACGCATTTGATGTTCGTCTGAAAGAGCCCTATAAAGAGAATTTGAAACGCTTGAACGAATATGCCGAAAGCACCTTCCCCAATGTGGCTTTGCGCTTCATTTCTATGGACAGTATGATAGAGAGTATGTATAAAGATGTATATCGTTTCCGTAATTCTGTTTGGATTACCTCCTGCTTCATTCTGCTGATTGTGATAATGGGATTGATTGGTTATGTGAATGATGAAACCCAGCGTCGAAGCAAAGAGATAGCCATCCGAAAAGTGAATGGAGCTGAAGCCTCTCATGTCTTGCGCCTGTTGATACGTGACATCCTGTATGTCGCCGCGTCTTCCATACTGATTGGTATAGTCACTGCCTACTTTGTAGGAAAAGCCTGGCTCGAACAGTTTGCCGAACAAATAGATATGAATCCACTGCTTTTCGTGGGTACAGCATTCCTGGTTCTCTTGTTGATAGTGGTTTGTGTTGTACTGAGAGCTTGGAATATAGCTAATGAAAACCCGGTGAACAGTATCAAAGCGGAATAAGAACAAATGATAGAAATAGGAAAAGGGAAAAGGAAAAGAAATAGAGAAAGGCTGTCTTATTAGACAGCCTCTATTGCATGTTGTTTCGACACCTTCTTAATATAAATCATCAGACTGACAACCGCCGTAATAAACGCCAATGCATCCGATACCGGCATACTAATCCAAATCCCTTTCAATCCTAAGCCCCACCAATTGGGGAAAAGCAACAGGCAAGGCAACAAATAAAGCAACTGCCTTGTCAGCGAAAGGAAAATGCTGATTTTCGCCTTGCCGATACTTTGGAAGAAGTTGCCGATAACAATCTGTGCCCCTACGAACGGGAACATCAACACCGTTAAGCGCAGCCCTTCTACGGCAAGTCCGATCAGTTCATCATTATCCGTAAAGAGCGCGGACACCGCATGCGGGAAAAACTCACAAATCAGAAAACCGCTGCTCGTGATAACCACTCCCGAGATAATCCCCAGTTTCAACGTCTGCTTCACCCGATCTATCTTCTGTGCCCCGAAGTTATAACCGACAATCGGCTGCATGCCCATCGTCAATCCCAATACAATCATAACATAAAGCGTCAGCAATCGGTTGATGATACCATACGCGCCGATAGCCATATCGCCCCCATATTCCTGCAAACTGTTATTGATAATAATGACAATGGCACACGCACAAACATTCATCAGAAACGGCGACATGCCGATAGCGAAAATACTCTCCACGATTCTCCGCTTCATCTTCCATACCTTTCCTTCAAAATGCACCGTGCTGTCTTTCTTCATAAAATGGCTCACCACCCACACCATGCCGATCAACTGCGAAATGACCGTTGCCGTAGCAGCTCCGCGCATTCCCCATCCGAAGTGGAAGATAAAGATAGGGGCGAGGATGATATTGGCCACCACCGTCACCATAGAAGTAAGCATCGCCTTCTTTGGATAGCCGGTAGCACGCATCACGTTGTTCAATCCTATCATCGTATAAGTAATGGGAGTTCCCAATAAAATAACCTGCATAAAACTACGTGCATAAGGCAACGTATCAGGACTCGCCCCGAAGAAAGTCAATATATCATCCAAAAAGATGAAAGACAATATCCCGAAGAAGAAAGAATTTGTGATGCAGAGCATCAGCGTATGTGACAGAATCTCCGTAGCCCCCTTCATATCCTTTTGCCCCAGACGGATAGAAGCAAGCGTAGAACCGCCCGCCGACACTAACGTACAGAAAGCCACCACAAGATTCATCAGTGGGAAACTGATAGCCAACCCCGCAATAGCCATCGGGCCGACCCCATGCCCGATAAAAATACTATCAATAATATTATAGATGGAAGTAATCGTCATTCCTATAATAGCGGGAATGGAGTATTGTAACAGCAGTTTGCCGATACTCTCTTTTCCTAAGATATGTGGGTCGTTCTTGCTCATGCGTCAGTCGATTTGTTGGATAAACCAGTAGAATTGTTGGATAAAAACGTATGTTACGTTTTTTTTAGCTTTGCAAAGGTACGAATAATTTGCCTGATTCGATGATTATTCGGAACTTTGCGCCCGTTGATACACAAGGTTTAACGTTTTAGGTAAAAAGAAAGTTTGATATGAATACAACAAAGACAATTGCGGCACTGTTCGACTTCGACGGTGTCATTATGGATACAGAGACGCAGTACACCGTTTTCTGGAACGAACAAGGACTGAAATATCTGAACGAAGAAGATTTCGGGCGCCGGATCAAAGGACAAACCTTGGCGCAAATCTACGAGAAATACTTCTCGACTCTCCCCGAAGCACAGCAGGAAATCACAGCGAAACTTAACGTCTTCGAGAAACAGATGTCCTACGAATACATCCCCGGTGTAGAAGCCTTTATCGCCGACCTGCGCCGTCATGACGTAAAGATAGCCGTAGTCACCAGCTCCAACGAGGAAAAGATGCAGAATGTCTACAATGCCCATCCCGAATTTAAAGGAATGGTAGACCGCATCCTTACCGGTGAGATGTTTGCCCGTTCCAAACCCGCTCCCGACTGTTTCCTGTTAGGAATGGAAATATTCGAATCCACCCCCGAAAGCACATACGTCTTTGAAGACTCCTTCCACGGCCTGCAAGCCGGAATGACTTCAGGCGCAACCGTTATCGGACTCGCCACCACCAACTCCCGCGAATCCATCACCGGAAAAGCCCATTACATCATGGACGACTTTATCGGAATGACCTATGATAAACTCTTGACGCTGAACCGCTGACCCCGTTCCGCGCTTAACGTCTTCATCCATCTTCCCAACCGCCCGTCAGCTATCCCTGACGAGTGATTGAGAGGATTTTTTGTATTTCCTTCTCTGTTATGAATTAAATGTTATAACTTTGCCCCGATTTTTTGCTGATGTTTAACGACACAGCTCAAAACACATAATAATAAATTTATAATTAAAACTTAAAAAAGACATGGCTGGTTATATATCAGATGACACAAGAAAGGTGACTACTCATCGCTTGGTTGAAATGAAACAGAGAGGCGAAAAGATTTCTATGCTTACTTCCTATGACTACACGATGGCACAGATTGTAGACGGTGCAGGAATGGATGTTATCCTCGTAGGCGACTCCGCTTCCAATGTAATGGCAGGTAACGTAACCACGCTGCCCATCACGCTTGACCAAATGATTTATCACGCTAAGTCCGTAGTACGTGGTGTAAAACGTGCCATGGTAGTCGTTGACATGCCTTTCGGTTCCTATCAGGGCAACGAAATGGAAGGACTTGCTTCCGCTATCCGCATCATGAAAGAGAGTCACGCCGATGCTTTGAAACTGGAAGGCGGAGAAGAAATCATCGGTTCTGTGAAACGTATTATCAGCGCAGGTATTCCGGTAATGGGACATCTAGGACTAATGCCGCAGTCTATTAATAAATACGGAACTTACACCGTACGCGCCAAAGACGACGCTGAAGCTGAGAAACTGATTCGCGACGCCCATTTGCTCGAAGAAGCGGGCTGTTTCGCCATCGTACTCGAAAAGATTCCGGCAACTCTTGCCGAACGTGTAGCTTCCGAGCTGACTATACCTATTATCGGTATCGGTGCAGGCGGTCATGTAGACGGCCAGGTACTGGTTATTCAGGATATGCTTGGCATGAATAACGGCTTCCGTCCCCGTTTCTTGCGTCGTTACGCCGATTTGTATACGGTGATGACCGATGCTATCAGCCGATATGTATCCGATGTGAAGAATTGCTACTTCCCCAACGAGAAGGAACAATATTAAACAAACTATATGGCAGTTAAATTGTGGACAGTGCATTTTATGCGGATATGTGTAGCTAATTTGCTGTTGTTTATATCCTTGTATGTGTTATTTCCGGTGCTTTCCGTTGAGATGGCCGACCGTCTCGGAGTGCCGGTCGCACAGACAGGAGTAATCTTTCTCTTTTTCACGCTGGGAATGTTCCTTATCGGCCCTTTCCATGCCTACCTCGTAGATGCATACAAACGTAAGAGTGTGTGTATATTCTCTTTTGCCCTGATGGTAGCGGCAACGGTAGGTTATGCTTTTGTGACTAACATAACGGAACTTATCCTGCTGAGTACCGTACAGGGATTGGCATTCGGCATAGCCACAACAGCAGGCATCACCTTGGCAATCGACATCACCAACTCTACACTGCGCAGTGCGGGGAATGTCAGTTTCTCATGGGTGGCACGCCTAGGGATGATACTGGGTATCATTCTCGGAGTATGGCTCTATCAGAGTTATTCCTTCCAAAATCTGCTGTCCGTCTCCGTTATCACCGGAGCAGCGGGAATCCTCGTAGTGTCCGGTGTCTATGTGCCTTTCCGTGCGCCGATTGTCACCAAGCTCTATTCCTTCGACCGTTTCTTGCTGTTGCGGAGTTGGGTGCCTGCCATCAATATGATTCTGATTACGTTCGTGCCGGGACTACTGATTCCGCTCGTTCATCCTTTCCTTAACGACTCTGTACTCGGAACTACGGGAATCCCCGTACCTTTCTTTGCAGGAGTAGGAGTAGGATACCTCGTATCTCTGTTTCTGGCACGCCTGTTCTTTATGAAAGAGAAAACGCTCAGACTGGTCATTGTAGGAATCGGACTGGAAATGCTGGCTATGTCCCTGCTGAATGCGACTACTTCGATAGCCGTTCCTTCCGTGCTCTTAGGACTCGGACTGGGGCTTATCCTGCCGGAATTTCTGGTCATATTTGTGAAACTTTCCCATCATTGCCAGCGTGGAACGGCAAACACCACCCATCTTCTGGCAAGCGAGGTCGGAATCTCCTTAGGTATCGCCACTACTTGCTATCTGGATTTGGATACCGACAAGATGCTTCATGTCGGACAGATGGTAGCTTCGGTCGCTTTAGTGTTTTTCGTCATTGCGACGTATCCTTATTATATAAGAAAGAAAGTGAGATAAGAGGGATAAAATCCCTCTGGAAAATGGCGTCACTATACTGTCCGGATAGTGACGCTATACTATAAAAATAGTGACGCTATCACATGCGGATAGCGTCACTATTTTTATTGCATGAATTCGTAGTTAATTCCGGCTTACCTGTTTCACTCCTTTCACCGTCCTCAGCTTCTTGATAAGCGCTTCCAGTCTTCCCGTATCGCCGACCATAACCGTCAGCGTCCCCGAGAACAAGCCGTCATGCGAGTCAATGCCGATAGAGCGGAGGGTAATCCCGTTCTCCTTGGATATAATAGAAGTGATATTCGTCACGATACCAATATCATCGTGTCCCACAACGCGCAGCGTGATAGGATACTGTGTACCTACCGACTTACCTGCCCAGCGGGCCTTCACAATCCGGTAACCGAAACGTTCGCGCATCTGATTCGCGTTCGGGCAGTCCTTCCTATGAATCTTAATTCCCCCGCTTACCGTCACGAAACCGAATACATCATCACCGTAAATAGGATTACAACACTTCGCCAGTTTGAATTCCAATCCTTTCAGGTTCTGGTCAATCACAAGCACGTCCTCTTTCGAAGTCGTCTCTTCCTGCGTAGCCTGCAAGTTATATCCCTCGGCACTGCGATACACAATCTCGTCATGCGTATCATTATCCCGCTTCTGCTGCTCGATGTATTTGTCCAAAACTTCGTTGACATCCAGTGCTTCATCAGCTATTTTCTGATAAAACTCCGTCACGTTCTTGAACCCTAAACGCTTGATAAGACGCATCATTGTCGCCTCGTCATACTCCAGTTTGCGGTTCTTGAACTTCCGTTCCAGTGTCTCTTTTGCAAAGTCATGTTGACGTGCCACCATCTCTTTGAGAGCCTGCCGGATCTTCGTGCGGGCTTTGGAAGTGGTCACAATATTCAGCCAGTCCTGTTTCGGCGTCTGCGTATTCGAAGTCATAATCTCCACCTGGTCGCCGCTGTTCAGCTTCTGCTTCAGTTGGACATTCTTTCCGTTCACCCTCGCGCCGATACACTTGCATCCCAATTTGCTATGGATATGGAAAGCAAAGTCGAGCACCGTAGCCCCCTTTGCCAGTTTGAACAAATCCCCTTTGGGCGTGAAAACGAAAACTTCGTCCTCGTAAAGATCCATCTTGAACTGATCCATTACCTTCATCGAGTCGTTGTCCGCATTCTCCAACGCTTCCCGCACCGAAGTCAGCCATTCGTCCAGACCCGTTTCGCCTTTGATACCTTTATATCTCCAGTGCGCGGCCAGTCCGCGTTCCGCGATTTCGTCCATGCGGCGGGTACGTATCTGCACTTCCACCCATTTCCCTTCCGGGCCCATCACAGTGATGTGCAACGATTCGTAACCATTGCTTTTCGGGATAGACAACCAGTCGCGTAGCCGCTTCGGGTTCGGTTGATACATGTCCGTCACGATAGAATATACCTGCCAACATTCCTGCTTCTCCTTCGCCGGTTCCGGTTCCGAATCCAGGATAATACGGATGGCAAACAAGTCATAAATCCCTTCAAACGGAGTCTTCTGTTTCTGAATCTTGTTCCATATCGAATGGATGGACTTGGTACGCCCCTTGATGTCGAACTTCAGTCCCGCTGCCGCCACCTTCTTTTGGATAGGCTCGATAAAAGCAGCGATATACTTGTCGCGTGACGCCTTCGTCTCATTCAGTTTATCCTTTATATAATAATAGGTGTCCCGCTGTGTATATTTCAGCGACAAATCCTCAAGTTCCGATTTCAACTTGTAAAGTCCCAGCTTATGCGCCAACGGAGCATACAGATAAGCAGCCTCATTCGCTACCTTGTTCCGGTCTTCCTCGTTGCCCGTATCCTTGATTTTGCGCATCACGTTCACGCGGTCGGCAATCATAATCAGAATCACACGCATATCTTCGGCAAACGAGAGCAGCAGGTTACGGAAATTCTCCGACTCAATCGCCGGACTCTTGGCATAGAGTTCATTCGTTTTCACCAATCCCTTGATGATGCTCGCCACATCTTCCCCGTATTCCGCATTCACTTCCTCGATGGAGAGTATATGCGCTTTCACAATTTCGTGCAGCATGATACCAATCAGGCACGAGCCCTTCATTCCAATTTCTTCGGTCACGATAACCGCCGTTTGTAAATCTCTGATGACGGGATTCATCCCGAAGTTATTGCGTTGCAGCCCGTTACATTGGGCAGCTTTGATTAGATGTTTCTTTAACTTTAGGCAATCCTGCCAGGAAATGCTGTCTCCGGCAGATAGCATCAAATGCCGGTAGAGTGAAAAAAGCTCCTTTTTTTCCTCTGATGTAAAAAAGACGTCCATATTCAATCTTGTTAATTCGATGTAAAAGTAGTTTTTTTCTTGGTTATTCGGCAAGAAGTAAATAACATTTTGTATTTTTGGGCATCAATTAATAAAAATAGATATTATGATAACGACACAGGACAAAGAGTTGCTTGCCAGGAAAGGCATTACGGAAGAGCAAATAGCCGAGCAACTGGCTTGCTTCCAGACAGGTTTTCCTTTTTTGAAACTGGACGCTGCGGCTTCCATCGAGAAAGGTATATTAGCCCCCGGCGCTGAAGAGCAGAAAGCATATTTGGCAGCATGGGACGCATATACAAACACGGATAAGACTATCGTGAAGTTTGTACCGGCTTCGGGTGCCGCGAGCCGTATGTTCAAGAACCTCTTCGAGTTTCTGTCTGCCGACTATGATACGCCGACTACAAAATTTGAACAAGCATTCTTCGACGGTATCAAGGATTTTGCTTTCTATGACGACCTCAACGTAGCTTGTCAGCGTACAGCCGGAAAAGACATCTCCGGATTAATCGAGGAAGGTAACTATAAAGCCGTAGTTTCCGCATTACTCGAAACTGCCGGCTTGAATTACGGCGCACTGCCGAAAGGTCTGCTCAAATTCCATAAATATCCCGAAGGCGCACGCACCCCGTTGGAAGAACATCTTGCCGAAGGAGCTATGTACGCAGCCGGAAAGAGCGGCAAAGTCAACGTGCACTTCACCGTATCTACCGAGCATCGTGAACTCTTCAAGAAACTGGTGGAAGAAAAGTCCGGCGAATTTGCCAAACGTTACGGAGTAGATTACTACATCACATTCTCCGAGCAGAAACCGAGTACCGACACCATTGCTGCCGATATGGACAACCAACCGTTCCGCGACAACGGCAAACTGCTGTTCCGTCCCGGTGGACACGGCGCGTTGATTGAGAACCTGAATGACCTCGATGCCGATATTATCTTTATCAAGAACATCGACAATGTTGTTCCCGACAAACTGAAGGAAGACACCGTTACTTATAAGAAACTGATTGCCGGCGTACTCGTCTCCCTGCAAAAGCAGGCATTCGAATATCTCGAACTGCTTGACAGCGGCAAATATACGCACGACCAAATGATGGAAATGCTCCAGTTCCTGCAAAAGAAACTTTTCTGCAAGAATCCGGAAACGAAAGACCTCGAAGATTCCGTACTCGCTATCTATCTGAAGAACAAACTGAACCGTCCAATGCGTGTCTGCGGAATGGTGAAGAACGTAGGCGAACCGGGTGGTGGCCCGTTCCTTGCATACAACAGTGACGGAACGATTTCCCTGCAAATCCTCGAAAGCTCTCAAATTGACATGAACGACCCTGAGAAGAAGGAAATGTTCGAGAACGGTACACACTTCAACCCGGTAGACCTGGTATGTGCCGTGCGTGACTATAAAGGTCATAAATTCGATTTAGTGAACTACGTGGATAAGGCAACTGGCTTCATCTCCTACAAATCAAAGAACGGCAAAGACCTGAAAGCTCTTGAACTTCCCGGCCTGTGGAACGGTGCGATGAGCGACTGGAATACCGTATTTGTAGAAGTTCCCCTCTCTACCTTCAATCCGGTGAAGACGGTGAACGACCTGCTGCGCGAGCAACATCAGTAAAGTAAAAAGACGATCGCCCGGTCGGGGAAAACCGGGCAGCCGTTTTCCACAAACTAACAGTCCGGTTGCGTTTGAGCGGCTCTGCATCCGCAAGCAACCGGCTATTTAAAAAAGAGTGTTTAGAATGAATCAGATTGAGAAAATCATTGATATTGCTACCTGGAACAGAAAAGAACATTTCGAGCACTTCAGTGCTTTTGACGACCCGTTTTTCGGAGTGACGGTCAACGTAGACTGCACCCGCGCATATCAGGAAGCCAAAGACAAAGGCGTATCTTTCTCCCTCTTGGTGCTGCACCGGATTGTTACCGCTGCCGCCAAAGTCGAAGAGTTCCGCTACCGTATCGAAGGGGATAGGGTAGTGTGCTATGACAGCCTTCTGCCCGAAGCCACCGTAGGCCGTGCCGACCATACGTTTTCTTTCGCCGCCTTCGAATATGACCCGGACGAACTTACCTTCATCCGCAAAGCGAAAGCCGAAATGGAACGTCTGCAAGCCACCACCGGACTGAACAAAGGGGGGACATTCCATCCCAACGCCATTCATTACTCGGCTGTTCCGTGGCTCGTTTTCACAGATATGAAACACCCCACCAATATGCGTTCGGGCGACAGCGTCCCAAAAATCTCCACCGGAAAGTATTTCCGTGAAGGAGAGAAACTGCTGCTACCTGTCTCCGTCACTTGTCATCATGGACTGATGGATGGTTATCATGTTGCCAAGTTTATTGAAATCCTCGATTTATAAACTTCGTTCTAAAAAGACAAACCAGGCGTCTATGAGATTCAAAATACCAAGATGGAAAGGCATCGCCTTCCGTTTTACCTTCTGTTCGGCATTACTTTTTCCGGGAGCTTTTTTACATTCACAGGAAGTCCGGCAAGATACACTGGAAGATACCCGTCAGGATGTGAAACAACTTCAGGAAGTTGTACGTGAACTCCGACAGGAAGTCAGGAAGCTACAGGAAGAAATCCGTGGACTCCGGCAGGGATATTTCCCGGAATACGGGGAATACCGATTCGATTCCGTTTCGGCATACACTCCTCATCGCTTTATCCATCGCCTGGGCATAGAAGCCCGCCCGCAGTACGTATTTCCCACCAATCCTTTCCTGCGTGGAGAGAACGAGCGGTGGAAACCGATTCAGACGTCTTTTGCCGCCCATTTGAAATATTCATTCAAATTCCGTCCCAATACTTGTGCCGATCGCATCTATGGCGGTGCCTATCAAGGTTTCGGTTTGGCTATCACCACCTTTGGCGACAAGAAACAGCTCGGTGACCCTTTCACTTTCTATCTATTTCAAGGTGCACGCATCGCGCGTTTCAATCCGCGCCTTTCGCTCAATTACGAATGGAATTTCGGTATTTCCGCCGGATGGCAGCCGTATGACAATGATTATAATTCCTATAACGGAGCTGTCGGCTCCCGCATGAATGCTTACCTCAATGCAGGTATTTACCTGAATTGGGCGTTCTCCCGTTATTTCGACCTGATAATCGGTGGCGACTTCACGCATTTCTCCAATGGAAACACCAAGTTTCCCAATGCAGGAGTGAACACTACCGGAGCTAAAATCGGACTGGTTTACAACTTCAACCGCGAGGAATCCGACCTGACCAAATCACTGGTAACTCCATTGATTCCCCGCTTCCCACGCCACATCAGTTATGACCTTGTCATGTTCGGCTCATGGCGGCGGAAAGGAGTGTATGTAGAGAGTGGAAAACAGATTGCTTCTCCCGGCAGTTATCCCGTGGCGGGATTCAACTTTGCCCCGATGTACAATCTCAATTATAAATTCCGTTTCGGAGTTTCGTTGGATGGTGTTTATGACGGCAGTGCCAATGTCTATATCGAAGATGTGATTACAGAATACGGAGATACCGGTGCCCGCCGTTTTTGCAGACCGGGAATCCAGCACCAGTTAGCCTTGGGTGTTTCGGGGCGTGCGGAATACGTGATGCCTTATTTCACAATCGGCGTCGGACTTGGCTCGAACGTACTTGGGCGTGGTGACTTGCGTGGCTTATATCAGGTGTTTGCCTTTAAAATGGACATCACCCGTAGTTCATTCCTTCACATCGGTTACAATCTTCAGAACTTTCAGACCCCTAATTACCTGATGCTCGGACTCGGTTTCCGTTTTCACAATAAATATCCGAAAGTACGTCATTAAAAAAGGCCGTATTTCATCGAAATATACTAATTTTGCATCACTAATATAAAACACTCAAAATGATGAAGAAAATACTGTTACTCGGTTCAGGAGAACTAGGAAAAGAGTTTGTAATTTCAGCTCAGCGTAAAGGTCAGCATATCATTGCCTGTGACTCTTATGCGGGAGCTCCCGCTATGCAAGTGGCTGATGAATTTGAAGTATTCGACATGCTGAACGGTGAAGAACTGGAACGTGTCGTAAAGAAACACCAGCCGGACATTATCGTGCCGGAGATTGAAGCCATCCGCACAGAACGCTTGTACGACTTCGAGAAAGAAGGAATCCAAGTAGTGCCCAGTGCCCGTGCCGTCAACTTCACGATGAACCGCAAGGCCATCCGCGACCTTGCCGCCAAAGAACTCGGACTGAAAACAGCCAAATATTTCTATGCCAAGACACTGGAAGAACTGAAAGAAGCTGCCGCCCAAATCGGTTTTCCCTGTGTGGTAAAACCTTTGATGTCATCATCCGGCAAAGGACAATCCCTTGTGAAGAGTGCCGACGAACTCGAACACGCCTGGGAATACGGATGCAGTGGAAGCCGTGGTGATATCCGCGAACTTATCATCGAAGAATTTATCAAGTTTGACAGCGAAATCACCTTATTGACCGTTACCCAAAAGAATGGCCCTACCTTGTTCTGCCCGCCCATCGGACATGTACAGAAAGGTGGCGACTACCGCGAAAGTTTCCAACCCGCACATATCGACCCCGCCCATCTGAAAGAAGCGGAAGAAATGGCGGAAAAAGTAACCCGTGCCCTGACAGGCGCCGGACTGTGGGGAGTGGAATTCTTCCTGAGCCACGAAAACGGAGTTTACTTCTCCGAACTTTCTCCACGTCCGCACGATACGGGCATGGTGACACTGGCAGGAACGCAAAACCTGAACGAATTTGAACTTCATCTCCGTGCCGTACTTGGTCTGCCTATTCCCGGTATCAAGCAGGAGCGGATAGGGGCAAGTGCCGTTATCCTTTCTCCGATTGCCAGCCAGGAACGTCCTCAATATCGTGGATTGGAAGAGGTGACAAAAGAAGAAGATACTTATCTCCGCATATTCGGCAAACCGTTTACCCGTGTCAACCGTCGTATGGGAGTAGTGCTCTGCTACGCTCCGTTGAATTCCGACCTCGATGCGTTGCGTGATAAGGCAAAGGGAATCGCTGAAAAAGTAGAAGTGTACTAAAAAACAAACATGAAAAAAGCCCACCTTTTTGTAGCAGGTGCAACCCTGCTGCTACTGACTGCTTGCTCGCCCAAAGTGGTGACCCATATCTCAAAAACTTATCCGGACGTGATTCCGGCAGATTCTGTGCACGTTATCGAACCGGGCGGGATGGTTCCTAATACTGCCGAAACGATAGGACGTGTTGCGGTAGTAGACCGGGGCTTTTCCAATAAATGCCGTTACGACCAGGTACTGCGTCTTGCACAGGAAGCTACCGGGAAGAACGGCGGGAACGGGCTTGCCATTACCGACCATCTGGAACCTTCTTTTTGGGGAAGTTCCTGCCATCAGATTTCCGGCCTGATGCTCCGTCTTTCGGATATGGAAGTGGATACGCTGAAAGTGAATCCGTTGCAAGATGTGATTGACCTTGGGCATGTGGTAGCTAAGGAAGAGAAGGAGAAGAGACGGGCGCCCGCCAGTACTATCGAAGCCAGTATAGGTTATGGATGGATTACAAGTAAACTCTATGACCCCGACGGAAAATCTTTGGGAAATAAAGGTGGCTTGGAATGGAAACTTTCTTACGAATATACTTGGAGTAGCGGTTGGGGCATCGGATTGCAATATTCCGGTTTCAAAACCTCTTTCCCCGGCGGGGACATGATGCTTTCTTATATCGCTCCCGAATGGGTGGCGCGTTACCGATGGGATAAATGGATGATGAAAGCCGGCTTGGGTGTCGGTGTATTCCTTTATCACGAGCCTTTCTATAATTCTACCGGAGTAGGAGCGCATGCTACGATAGGTATGGAATATATGATTGACACCCATTGGGGTATTGGTGTAACTGCGAATACGGTTAACGGCAGTCTGCCCGACCGTAGCGAAGTGAAACTGAAAGATAATGAACGTACCGGAATTACCCGTATCAATGTTCTTGGGGGAATACGCTACTATTTCTGATTGTCACTATAAGTTCAGAATCTATTCCTTTCATTAAGGAAATCATATCAAAAGGCGGCTCATGTTACTTGGACATGAGCCGCCTTTATGTTGGAATCATAATAATCCCCAAATAATAAATTATAGATTTAAAAATATCCGGCTTGGCTTTCTATATTCAAAAAAATATTGTTTCATTTATAAAGTGGGAAATGATGAATTTAGTAAATAATAATTATTGTAGAAAAGTAAATGAAGAAAGAAAGTTTAGTCTCGTTTATGAGAGAGATTGCAGCGGAATTACAAAAAAGTGGGAATTTAGGGACTGCCCATGTATATAGGAGCAGCTTGAATGCAATACTCACTTTTCATGGTTCCGAAAAATTATCGTTTTATCAGTTGACGCCCGAATGGTTAAAACGTTTTGAGAGTAGTCTTCGGAAACGTGGATGCAGTTGGAATACGGTGTCTACTTATATTCGTACTTTGCGGGCGATTTATAATCGTGCGATAGACAGACGGATAGCTGTATATGTACCGCATTTGTTTCATTCGGTTTATACAGGTACACGGGCAGACCGTCAGCGTGCATTGGATATGGAAGACATGAAGAAAGTGTTTGCCCGTCTGCCGCGACAGGCTACTGCTTCTGTTTCTTCTGCTATGAGAGAGGCGCAAGAGTGGTTTATTTTGATGTTCTTGCTTCGTGGCTTACCGTTTGTCGATTTCGCTTATTTGCGCAAGAGTGACTTGCGGGATAACGTCATCACTTACCGTCGGCGTAAAACAGGACGTCCGTTGTCGGTGACACTGGCCCCGGAAGCAATGATTTTATTGCGGAAACATATGAATCATGATGTTAGGTCTCCTTATTTGTTTCCTGTTCTGAAAAGTGGGGAGGGGACGGAAGAAGCCTATCGCGAATATCAATTGGCATTGCGTAGCTTCAATTATCAGTTGGCTTTGCTAGGGAAATTCTTGGGGCTTAAAGACCACTTGAGTTCTTACACCGCACGCCACACATGGGCTACGACTGCGTATTATTGCGAAATTCATCCGGGTATTATCTCCGAAGCGATGGGGCACTCATCCATTATGGTGACGGAGACATATCTGAAGCCGTTTCGAAACAAGAAAATTGATGATGCAAACGGGCAGATTATTGATTTTGTGAAGCGGTCGATCGGTGGCGCAATAGCTTAATAAATAGACTGTTACTTTGTAGGTAACAGGAATATTACTCCGCTGCAAATATGGGCATATTTCTTAATTTAAACAAATAAAATACGACTTTTTTTCTTCTAAATGAATCTAAAAGGGAATTGACACGATAAAACATATAGATTTTTTGCTTTAGAGCTCTTCTACTCTCTGAATTTTGCAAAAAGCTTCCTTCCCTCTACTACCCTTTGGAAGCAGAGGTAAGAATATTTCATCTTTAATTAGGCTGTTTTCCGTATTGATTACTCTAAAAGAGCAGGAACAAAGGTTTTCCTGTTACCTACAAAGTAACAGGAAAAGGGATGGTATAATTAATAGTGAAGTGATATGATACAACAAATTCGGAAATTTTGCAAATCAAGACATCGTGGTGTTTATAATGAGTTGGCTATCAAGTTTAGAGTCTCTCCCTGGAAGATTTATAAACTTGCACATGGAAAGCGGGCTGTAACTAATGTAGATTCGGATATACTGGAAGAGTTGTTTGAACGTGGCATCATTAGTGGGATAAGACCCTATTAGGCAAATTAGATATAATTAAGATTAGAAATAAGGGAAGGAGAGCTGTATAATGGATATTAAGAAGCATAATTTTATTTTTATTGTAATGTTGTTCTTATTGGGGACAACAAGCGTGTTAATGGGTGGTTGCCAGAAAGACTACGACGGACAACTGGAAATCATCCGTAATCAGATAAAGGATGGAGAAATCAGTTTGGATAATCTAAATTCAAAGGTAATTCTTATTGACGAACAAATCGCGGCATTGCAAAAAGCATTGGAAGATGCTGAAACTACGGAGGAGCATAAAAAAGATATTCAGGCGGTTCTGAAGAAACTGGATGATGTGAAAACGGAACTGGAAGGGAAAATCGCCGGTTTGGAAAGGAAAATTGCGGATAACAATGAAGAATTAATCGGTATTAAAGACTCGATTGAATCTTTGGAACAGCAGTTTAATGAGAATTTATTGGCTATTTCTATTGAAATCCAAGGTATTGATGTTCGTCTTGACGCTTTGGATGGGCGCGTGAATGCGTTGGAAGGACAGGTGAAAGCGCTGGAAGAAATTCAGGACGCTATTCAGGATGAAATTGCCAACTTGGAAGAAAAATTGGAAGAAGAAATAGTAAAGGGTGACAAGCACTCTCAAGAGCAGATTGATAAACTAAATAAAGCACTAGATGATTTAACCGGCTTACAGAATGACTTGACAACAAAGATTGATGAGCTTACTAAGCGCGTGAACAAAATAGCTACTGATGTACAACATCATGAACAAGATATAAAAGATGCTGCACAGGATATTGTAGATATTAATATCAGGATAGATGGGGTAATAGCGGATAATGCTGCCGAGCTTAAAGATTTGCGTAATACAATTACGGATATTGATAAGAAATATACTGTCTTGAGTGGCAACTTCGAAAAGTTGAATGAGGAATTTAGTAAGTTAAAAGATGATTATACTCAAAAAATAGCGGAACTTGAAAAACTGATTGACAAAGTAGACCCGACTAAAATATCAAAAGAAATTGAAGGTATTAAACAGGCTTTAAATGATTTGTCCAAAGATGTTGCAACAAACAAAGCCAACATTATATCTACAAACAAGATTGTGGCAGAGGTTAAGACACAGGTTGGAAAATTGAATCGAATAGTTGAGGATCACGAAAAAAGGATATTGGCCATAGAAAAGGAAATAAAATCCATACAAGAGGACATAAAGAATCTGTTTGACCGTATTCAAAGCATGGTGATTATTCCTCAATATACAGGGAATTATGTAAAATTAGAGACTAGTAATGAGAGTAATAAGAAGTACAAATTGACTATGGAGGTTGATATCAGACCTTTCAATATAGCGGAGAAGATTGCAAAGGATGCGTTCTCAATCTCTGTAAAGTCGGTTGAGCCAACTCCGACTCGTGAAGTGTCTGAACTTCTAGCTTTTAACATAGAATCTGTGTCTTCTAATAAAGGAAGTTCTACTTTTACAATAACAGCATCAACGACAATGGAAATCGAGAATGCATCTATCTATTCAACTCCTATGAATTTCCAAGTAGCTCTTGCTTTGAACGACGTAAGCGTTGGTGCTTCAAAGAATGATAGACTATCTGAGTATATGGGCGTATATTATGTTGCACCGGGGTCTGTTGATGAGGGTGCGCTTTATAAGTTCTATGAAAAAAATGGGGATACGAAAAAAGAACTGGAGAATGTAAAAGAAAGTATATCCCCTACCATTTCAGAATCAGATTGTTATCAAAGATACTTTTTGATAGACGGCAATTTCATGAATCAATCACATCCTATTTTTGACTCTAAGATTACAGCTAATCGAGGAGAACCCCAAACGTTAGCTAATGAAGGAGAGGATTTAGAGGTAGAATTTAGTTTAGCTTCTGCTGCATATAGCAATCAAACAAGTCTTGGCTTGGCGAATTGTTTTACCGTATCCAGCAATGGGATTATAATGCAAATAAAAGATGCATCCGCGTACGTGAAGTCTTTGGATGGCGTTAAGATATTTGTTGGCTTACAAGCTAAGAAAGGTTCAGTTAAATACGGTAAACATTGCTATATCTGTGTAGTTCTTAAAAACAATCAAAACTGATTGCGATTTATTGTAAACAATAAAATTGATACAAATGAAAATATTACGTTATGTAGCGGTAATAATATGGTGGGTGTATTTGCCGGATATGACTGTTTCAGCCCAAGATATACGAATTTCAGACCCTTACGCGAATTATCCTGCTAAAAAAGCGATGTACGCTGAGTATTCACGTTGGAGTATCGGACTGAATGGTGGTGTCCCTTTCTTTGCCGGCAATTTCCGCTCTATGTCATTGGGGAATAACTATTGGGGCGGAATGGCCGGCATACAAGCAGGATATCAGATTAATCCTCTTTTCGGAGTGCGTATGTCCGTAGATTACGGAGTGAACAAAGCAGGTTCTAAAAACTATGAGGATGACTTTATCCTACTGCCTGATGCGGAAACTTATTACAATGTCAATCTTCCTAAGGGCGCTAAATACTATCGTGAACTTTATAGTTCCATCAAGATGTGGAACGTCGGTTTGAATTTTGAGACAAACCTGTTTAACCTGTTCCGCAGAAGTGACGGTGACCGTCGTTGGGGAGTGATTGTATCTCCGGGCATCTATTTGCAGAAATTTTCGCCTACCGTGAAATCAAAATCGGACGGTAAACAATTCGCTTCTGAAATCAGTAACAAACTGAATATCGGCTTGGGCGGAGATTTGGCTGTACGCTATCGGGTGAACCGGAATATTGATTTACAGCTGAAAGGCGGCATGATGTGGGTAAATAATAATACCCTCGACGGAGTGAAAACCATATGCGATTGCAAACATAGCAGTATGGTCACTGTTCAGGCAGGTGTTATCTGGAAAATTGGTAATGGCACGAATAAGAAGAAAGATAATATCATGTATGCTCCGGGATATTTGCCGGAATGGAAGCGTGCGACGCGTACGGTGACTAAGATTATCCATGATACTATTTATATAGAAAAGAAAATCATAGAGAAATCTCTCGAAGTGGTAGTTTGTAAAGGCTTGCCTGATTTGCCTGCTGTCTATTTTGAACGTGGCAAGTCGAAATTGGATACGGATAAATATGCTATCCAGTTGTTTACTATAGCCCAAGCCATGATGAGTAGTCCTTTATCCGAAATTGATATTCTGGGATTTGCCGACCATACGGGCGGGGAAGCGATTAATGCCCAACTTACGAAGAAGAGGGCGGAAGCTCTGAAGAAGTTTTTGGTAAAGGTTGGTATTGACGGTTCCCGGATTCATACGTATGGTATGGGAAAAGATATGAAAATAGAGAAAGAACTGCAATTCTCGGAGAAAGCTCGTCGTACAGAAATCAAAGCAATCTTGAATAAAAAATGACCAGTCATTGGTTAATTGTCAAACATGAATAATTTAGTAATATTTTTCAACGTAAAAAAACTAAACCCTGTTTCAGGCTTTCTTGGGAATATTGAAAGACCTGAAACTCATCTCAGAAAGTTGGGGCTTGTGAAAGTCCGGGCTTTCAAAATCATGAAAAGGGATATCGCCTTATATCTATGGGGTATTCCTTTTCAATCCCTAATTTTTTGAAACATCTTCCTTTGTTGCGTAAAAAGCGTCAGTCCTCATTTCCCTTGGATAAGGGGATGTTTCAAAAATACAAACGCCCGGGTCTGTGAAGATCCGGGCGTTTCGGTTTCTTCAAGAAAACTTTCGTACAGGATTTTGTGTTTTCTTAATTTGAAAAGTGTATCTTTGTAGTATATTAAAGATTGGAGGTCAATATGGATGATACTTTAAAATTAACAGAATCCTATTGGGAAATGTTGAAGTCGTTGAGTGATGAAGTGAAATTACGTTTGGCAACGCGCCTTACCGCATCTGTGGTAGCGTCAAAATCGAATAGCATGGATAAGACGGAAGAAATGCTGAATAAACATCTTGGGGTTTGGAAAGATGACCGCACTACGGCTAAGATTATTGAGGATATGTATGCGGAACGTCAGAATACTAAAGCTCCCCTGAATTTCGATTGATATGGTAGGAAAGTATTTACTTGATAGTAATATCTGCATTTATATTCTAAGGGATAAAAAAGGAATGCGTGAGCAATTAAAGAAAGTGGGATGGGAGAATTGTTATATTTCAGAAATGACAGTCGCGGAACTGTTATATGGTGCTGAATGTAGTAATGCGGTTGAGGATAATATAAAAGCTGTTAACTCTTTTTGCTCGGATATGAAGATTATACCTGTTGGCATTGCATTGGCCGAATACGCCAAACAAAAAGCAAGATTAAGAAAAAATGGAGTTTTGATTGATGATTTAGATCTCTTTATTGGCTGTACAGCCCTTATCTCTAATTGTATAATGGTCACGGAAAATGTGAAACATTTAGAGCGCATTGAAGGTATTCATTTTGAGAACTGGTTGATGGAGAATCTATAAAGCTGTTTAGTAAGAAGAATTATATGAATCGGAATCCTGTACGAAATTTTTTCGTGCAGGATTTTGTGTTTTCATTAAGACGTCTTTAATCTTTATTAAACAAAGAAGGGAATAGGATATAGTTTTGTGCTCGACCACAAAACTAGTTGTCATTGCTACTATTTTATCTCTCAGTTAATACACTGATTTTAAATAAGCAGATATAAAACTCTGCGAATATATGGAGTTTATTATTATTTTATCATCAGATAATACGTATTACTTTATAATTGTAACTGAAAGATTCCGATTTTGTCATTTTTGTAGTATTTCTTGGGCTAATAAGTGTTATCGAACGACAAATAATGACAAAGGAAGAACAATCTCACGTATTTGTTTCTACATTTGCACCGTTGTTTATTTAACTATTTCTTTTGATGATAGTTTATTAGAAATAGAAAATAGATGAACAAAAGCTGAACTTAGCTGTTTATTATAATAGTAAAACAGATAAAGCGCGAAATATTCGTTCCTTGTCATACTATTAAGATTCAATAGGAATAGAGAAAGAATAATATAAATAAAAAGATTGCTTATGTCACAGATTATCGGACATATCTCGCAGGTTATCGGCCCTGTGGTCGATGTGTACTTTGAAGGTACGGATGCAGAACTGGTGCTGCCAAGTATCCATGACGCACTGGAGATAAAAAGGCCAAACGGCAAAATACTGGTTGTGGAAGTTCAGCAACATATCGGTGAGAATACGGTGCGTACCGTAGCAATGGACAGTACCGACGGACTGCAACGAGGCATGAAGGTGTATCCCACCGGAGGCCCGATTACCATGCCGATCGGTGAACAGATTAAAGGCCGGTTGATGAACGTGGTCGGTGATTCTATCGACGGTATGAAAGAACTCGACCGCAAAGGCGCTTATTCCATCCATCGTGATCCCCCTAAATTTGAAGATTTGACAACTGTGCAGGAAGTGCTCTTCACAGGTATCAAGGTTATCGACCTGCTCGAACCGTATGCCAAAGGTGGTAAAATCGGTTTGTTCGGTGGTGCCGGTGTAGGAAAGACTGTATTGATTCAGGAACTTATCAACAATATCGCCAAGAAGCATAACGGATTCTCCGTATTCGCCGGAGTAGGTGAGCGTACCCGTGAAGGTAACGACTTGCTGCGCGAAATGATTGAATCGGGCGTTATCCGCTACGGCGAAGCATTCAAGGAAGGGATGGAGAAAGGTCACTGGGATCTTTCGAAAGTAGATTATAACGAACTGGAGAAATCGCAGGTATCGCTGATATTCGGTCAGATGAACGAACCGCCGGGAGCGCGTGCTTCCGTAGCATTGTCCGGACTGACGGTAGCGGAATCTTTCCGTGATGCCGGAAGCGAAGGCGAGAAACGCGATATCCTGTTCTTCATTGATAATATTTTCCGTTTCACGCAGGCCGGTTCGGAAGTGTCCGCCCTTTTGGGACGTATGCCTTCCGCCGTTGGTTACCAGCCGACACTGGCTACGGAAATGGGTGCGATGCAGGAACGTATCACGTCTACCCGCAAAGGTTCCATCACCTCTGTACAGGCTGTGTATGTGCCGGCTGACGACTTGACAGACCCGGCTCCCGCAACGACTTTCAGCCACTTGGACGCGACTACCGTGCTCGACCGTAAGATTACGGAGCTGGGTATCTATCCGGCTGTAGACCCGTTGGCTTCTACTTCCCGTATCCTTGACCCGCACATCGTCGGCCAGGAACATTATGACGTAGCGCAACGGGTGAAACAGATTCTGCAACGCAACAAGGAATTGCAGGATATTATCTCCATCCTCGGTATGGAGGAACTTTCGGAAGAGGACAAGATGGTAGTGAACCGCGCCCGCCGTGTGCAGCGTTTCCTTTCACAACCGTTTGCCGTAGCCGAACAGTTTACGGGTGTGCCGGGCGTGATGGTGACTATCGAAGATACGATTAAGGGATTCAGGATGATTTTGGACGGTGAAGTGGATTATCTTCCCGAACAGGCTTTCCTGAATGTCGGAACCATCGAGGAAGCGATAGAGAAAGGTAAGAAACTGATGGAACAGGCAAAGAAATAAAAACATAGAGTGATGAAAGAACTGCATTTGAGTATAGTATCGCCCGAGAAGAGCATATTCGACGGAGATGTGAAGATTGTCACATTGCCGGGCACCATCGGGTCGTTTTCCATTCTTCCGGGGCATGCGCCCATCGTCTCGTCATTGAAAGCGGGTACGCTGAGTTACACGACGTTGGAAGGAGAGGAGCATACAATGGATATTCAGGGTGGTTTTGTCGAAATGAGTGACGGGACGGTTTCTGCCTGTATTTCCTGACGGAAAAAGACGAGATTAAATAAGTACAGAAGAAAAACACAGTGACATTATGGTGAACATTAGTAAAACGAAACGGAACTTTATCGGTTTGCATACTTTATTTGCAATCTTAAGCGCGGCACTTGGGGCGGTCATTTTGCACTTTGCTCTGCCCGGGCATTATTTCGGCGGATATCCGTTCATTCCGGTTTATTTCTATTTATTCGGTTTGTTTAGTATCTATATGTTCGATGCGTGCCGACTGCACGCTCCGCAAAGAATGTTACTGTTGTACCTGGCGATAAAGATGGTAAAGATGATTCTTTCTATTATCCTGGTCTTGATTTATTGCCTTGCCGTACGCGAAGAAGCCAAAGCGTTTCTGCTCACGTTTATCTCGTTCTATTTGATATATCTGATATTCGAAACCTGGTTCTTCTTCTCCTTTGAAGTGAACCGGAAACTGAAGAAGAAAAATAAGAAGAAAAATGAAACAGTTGCATAACATAGTAGCTCCTTTGGTTCTGTCCTGCCTGATGTTGGTGGTCAGCCTGCCGGTTCTTGCACAGGAACAGGCGGGGGATGCGACTTCTCAAACGCAGGACGGGATTACTCCGAAAGAAGAAGAGGAGAACACGGTGGACGTGAAGGAAATCGTGTTCGGGCATATCGGCGACTCATATGAATGGCACATTACGACATGGGGTAAGACGCAGATTATTATACCATTACCCATCATCGTTTATAGTGGTAGTACAGGTTGGCACGTGTTCCTTTCTTCCCGTCTCGAAGAGAATGGCGGTACGTATGAAGGACTCTCCATCGCTCCCGCAGGAAGTAAGTACGAAGGCAAATTGGTGGAATATAATGCGGCAGGTGAGCAGGTTCGCCCTTGGGATATTTCTATTACGAAAGTGACATTCGCCCTGCTGTTCAACAGCGTATTGCTGCTGGTTATCGTGTTGAGTGTGGCGCACTGGTACAGGAAACGTCCCCAAGGAGCCAAAGCGCCGGGTGGATTTATCGGATTTATGGAGATGTTCATCATGATGGTGAACGACGACATCATCAAGAGTTGTGTCGGCCCGAACTACCGGAAGTTTGCCCCGTATCTGCTGACAGCGTTCTTTTTTATCTTTATCAATAATATGATGGGATTGATTCCGCTCTTCCCCGGAGGTGCGAACGTGACGGGAAATATCGCCATTACCATGGTACTTGCGATATGTACGTTCCTGGCAGTGAATATCTTCGGAACGAAGCATTATTGGAAAGATATCTTTTGGCCCCATGTGCCCTGCTGGCTGAAAGAGCCCGTGCCGAAGATGCCGAACATCGAGTACTACGGAATCTTTACGAAACCGTTTGCCTTGATGATTCGTCTTTTCGCCAATATGCTGGCGGGACATATGGCGATGTTGGTGCTCACTTGTCTGATATTCATCTCGGCAAGCATGGGGCCTGCGCTGAATGGCACGCTGACGGTGGCTTCCGTATTGTTCAACATCTTTATGAATGCGCTTGAACTGTTGGTTGCTTTCATCCAGGCTTATGTATTTACCATGTTGTCGGCAGTGTTTATCGGACTGGCACAGGAAGGAGCAAAGGTCAAGGCAGAAGAGAAATAAATAGATGAATAAATAGAGAATAAAAAGAGAGTAAATAAAAAATATAAACCATTTTAAAACTGAAAATTATGATCCTATCAGTATTGTTACAAGCCACTGCGGCAGCAGTAGGAGTAAGTAAATTAGGTGCAGCTATCGGTGCAGGTCTTGCAGTAATCGGAGCTGGTTTGGGTATTGGTAAAATTGGTGGTTCGGCTATGGAAGCTATTGCACGTCAGCCGGAAGCGTCAGGTGATATCCGTATGAATATGATTATCGCCGCCGCCTTGATTGAAGGTGTGGCATTGTTGGCGGTAGTAGTTTGTCTGTTGGTATTCTTCCTCTAAGCCTATGTCATTACTATTACCTGATAGTGGCCTGTTGTTCTGGATGTTCCTCTCATTCGGGATTGTGTTCGTGATATTGGCAAAATACGGCTTCCCCGTCATCATCAAGATGGTGGAAGGCCGTAAGACCTATATCGACCAGTCCTTGGAGGTGGCGAGGGAAGCCAATGCGCAGTTGTCCAAGCTGAAAGCGGAAGGCGACGCGTTGGTGGCTGCTGCCAACAAGGAACAGGGACGCATCTTGAAGGAAGCGATGGAAGAACGTGACAAGATTGTTCACGAGGCCCGCAAGCAAGCCGAGATAGCCGCACAAAAGGAACTGGATGCGGTGAAACAACAAATCCAGATTGAAAAGGACGAAGCTATCCGCGATATACGTCGCCAGGTGGCTGTTCTTTCGGTCGATATCGCCGAGAAGGTGCTCCGCAAGAGTCTTGAGGACAAGGATGCGCAGATGGGCATGATTGACCGGATGCTGGATGAATTATTAACCCCGAATAAGAACTAAGGAAGATGGAAGTCGGAATACTCTCGATGCGTTATGCAAAAGCGATGATTGAATACGCGCAGGAAAAAGGTTTGGAGGACAGGATATACCAGGAATTTATGACTCTGGCCTATTGCTTCCGTGCCCAGCCCGGGTTGCGTGAAACGCTTGAAAATCCTGTCGTCACGACGAAAGAGAAATTGGCGCTGGTCTGTACCGCTGCCGATGGTGACGGTAAGTCAACGAGGGAGTTTGTCCGTTTCATCACTTTGGTATTGAGAAACAGGCGTGAGGGCTATCTGCAATTTATCAGCCTGATGTATATGGATCTTTACCGGAAACTGAAACATATCGGTACCGGCAGGCTGATTACGGCCGTGCCCGTCGATAAGGAGACGGAAGACCGGATTCGCTCTGCTGCCACGCATATCCTGCACGCCCAAGTGGAACTGGAAACGGTGGTGGATCCGTCTATCGACGGTGGATTTATCTTCGATATCAACGACTACCGGCTGGACGCGAGCGTTGCCACGCAGTTGAAGCGAGTGAAACAACAATTTATTGATAAGAATAGGAGAATTGTATAATGTCTGAAAATATAAGAGTAAGCGAAGTATCGGATATATTGCGCAAGCAGCTCGAAGGAATCAATGCCAATGTGCAACTTGACGAAATCGGTACGGTGCTCCAGGTGAGCGACGGTGTTGTCCGTATCTATGGACTGCGGAATGCCGAAGCGAATGAACTGCTTGAGTTCGACAATGGTATCAAAGCAATCGTGATGAACCTTGAAGAGGACAACGTAGGTGCTGTGCTACTGGGGCCGACGGACAGAATCAAAGAGGGATTTATCGTGAAACGTACCAAGCGTATCGCCTCTATCCGTGTGGGAGAGGGGATGTTGGGACGTGTCATCGACCCGTTGGGCGAACCGCTCGACGGTAAAGGGCTCGTCGGTGGCGACCTGTATGATATGCCGTTGGAACGGAAAGCTCCGGGAGTTATCTTCCGTCAGCCGGTAAACCAACCGTTGCAGACCGGACTGAAAGCTGTGGATGCCATGATTCCTATCGGTCGCGGACAGCGTGAGTTGATTATCGGTGACCGTCAGACAGGAAAGACCTCTATCGCGATTGACACGATTATCAACCAGCGTAATAACTTTCTGGCGGGTGACCCTGTATATTGTATCTATGTGGCTATCGGTCAGAAGGGTTCTACCGTTGCTTCTATCGTGAATACGCTTCGCGAGTACGGTGCACTGGAATACACGATTGTAGTTGCCGCCACAGCCGGTGACCCGGCTGCATTGCAGTATTATGCACCGTTTGCGGGTGCCGCCATCGGTGAGTATTTCCGTGATACCGGTCGTCATGCATTGGTTGTCTATTATGACCTTTCCAAACAAGCGGTAGCTTATCGTGAGGTTTCTTTGATTCTTCGTCGTCCGTCGGGACGTGAAGCATATCCGGGTGATATTTTATACCTGCACTCCCTTCTGTTGGAGCGTGCGGCAAAGATTATCAGCCAGGAA
>ERZ779623.158-NODE-158-length-35272-cov-8.537127_pt1 | contig 35272 bp, 29 predicted proteins | sample MGYA00514189_ERZ779623 | MGnify/ENA primary metagenome ERZ779623 (study PRJEB29562, sample SAMEA4376712) | mouse gut metagenome | isolation source: Cecum | study: EMG produced TPA metagenomics assembly of the A DSS colitis mouse model was used to assess the... | reverse complement strand
GCGCCTAATTTTGTGGTATAGTTATAAAATCTAACCGCACAGGTAGAAAAATTTTCGAGATACTTATTGACATTCTCTCCCAAATGTATTATTGTATTAGTGTATTAATCATTTAACACACAAGGAGGTATGTGCATGGCATGGCAAATGAATTCTGACCGCCCGATCTACTCACAATTGTACGACAAAATACTCATCCGTATCGTGTGCGGCGTCTATAAAGCAGGGAACCGGCTGCCAAGTGTCCGGGATCTGGCTGCCGAGGCAAATGTCAACCCTAACACAATGCAGCGCGCCTTTGCTGAGCTTGAAAACAGCGGACTGATCGTGACACAGCGAAACAGCGGGCGTGTAGTGACAGAGGATATGACCAAAATAGAATCCGCCAGACACCAGCTGGCACTGGTCCAGGTAAACAGCTTTATCACAAATATGCGGGAACTTGGATATAATGATCATGAAATTATGGAACTAATCAAAAGTATCGTCCACTAATATTATTTAAGAAATTCAGAAAGAATTACCGAGGGAGGGAATCAAAGTGAACGAAAATAACAGTATGGCATACTCACAGAACAATGCTGCACCAAACGACAATACACAAAGCACCTCAGTATATGCACAAAATGATATTGCACAAAACAATCCAACGCCGGTAGCGGAAAACGATCCGATCACAATACAGTACAATGCTGCGCAAACTAGTCAGCAATCAACTCAGAATAACGCAGTACAGGGCATCCAGGCTTCTACCCAGACCAGGAACGTACAGGAAGATCAGCCTTCTGCCCCGAGTGAACCTGTTTACCTGCAGAAAAATAACATCCCTACTAACATCCCTGATGAACAAGTATCCAACCGCTATCCAACGAACAATGTCCCGCTTCTGCAGCTCAACGACCTGTGCAAACGATATCCGGGAATGGGCACCTATATGTCTGTCTTCCATATGAATCTGATCATACCAAGAGGGCGGATCATCGGTCTATTGGGTCCAAATGGATGCGGGAAAACAACCCTGATCAAGATGATCAACGGTCTTCTTTCACCTACGTGCGGCAATGTGCTGATCAACGGTATGGAGCCATGCCCTGCAACCAAAAAGGTCGTCTCCTACCTGCCTGAGCGCACCTACCTGGACAACAGTATGAAAGTCTCACAGATGGTATCATACTTTGCAGATTTTTATGAAGACTTCTCGACTGAGAAAGCTTATAGTATGCTGGGGGCACTTGGCATCAGCAGCGATGCGCGCCTAAAGACTCTCTCCAAAGGAACTAAAGAGAAAGTACAGCTGATCCTGGTCATGAGCAGACAGGCAGACCTGTATATCCTCGACGAGCCGATCGCCGGTGTCGATCCCGCCGCAAGAGATTACATTCTGCGCACGATCATCACCAATTACAATCCAAGCTCAACTATTATATTGTCGACTCACTTGATATCTGACATAGAAAATGTATTAGACGATGTGATCTTTATGAAAAACGGATCCCTTATGCTGTATACATCTGTTGACTCGATCAGAAGCCAGATGGGCAAATCCGTAGATACTTACTTCAGGGAGGTGTACGCATGTTAGGAAAACTATTAAAATACGAATGGAAGGGACTACGTTCCCCACTTTTGATCATGTTGATCGTGCTCGGGGCAACGACTGCACTGACTTGCGGTGTCATTCTGACCATCAACCCCAAATACGACGATGTGATCGCATGGTACTCGATGATGGCACTGATCCTTTCGATTTTTTTGTACTACTTTGGGCTCATCGGCTGCACACTCGGAACAATGTTGATCATCGCCATACGGTTTTATAAGACCTGCTATACCGATCAGGGCTATCTGACACACACGCTCCCTGCAACCACGAGACAGATCCTGAATGCCAAGATCATGGCTTCCATTCTGATCTATCTGATAATGCTGGTTGCGATCGCCGGCACGATATTTGTTATTTTTCAAGTTGCGATACACCATATATTCTCGCTGATCCCTGGCGAATATGATGAACTGCGCAGGGCATTTTCGAGAGAATTCTCATCGATTCTCTATGAATTTGAGGATGAACTTGGCATCAGTTTTGGCGGATATATTGCATATCTGGTGATTTATTTCATCATCGCACTCATCTCAAATATTGTGACCGTACTCGGCTGTGTTTCCTTAGGACAGCTGTTCGCAAAACACCGCATCATCGGTGCGATCGCTGCATACTTTGGCGTACATTTTATCATGCAGATCATTGGTTATATGTGTTCCTTACCCATGTACACCAAAATGCTCATGGCAGATTCTTACGCCAGCGACCTCACCGCTTTTGGGATCATGTCGCCAACCATGAACCTGACGCTGCTTACAACTGTCATCCTGGCAGTGATCATGTACTTTGTCAACCTGCATATGATGACCAAGAAACTAAATCTCGAATAAACAGCATCAGGGCATCTATGCATGGTCAAGTAAAAACCGCGCAGGTCTTTGGACCTGCGCGGTTATATTTTTCTCATATTCTCCAATCTCTCATGCAATCGCCTGATCGTATCTAGTTTTGCTTTATCTGTTATCTCCCGCCCTGACTCAAAATATCTGACACGAATGTCATTTTTCTGCATATCCCAATCTGTTTCGGCGGTTGTGAGCGGATCCAGAAGCGCATGTCTTGCATCCAACACCCTCATCAGCTGACGCACTGTCCCAAGACTGCCATCGATCATATGTACCTGCTGCGGGATCAGATCCCGAAACGTATCCTTGAAATAATTGAAATGGGTACAGCCCAGCACAAGCTCTCCATATCTGTCAAGCGCATACCCGGACAGCTTCTCCTTAAGATACGCAGTCACTCTGTCCGACACAAACTCACCGCGTTCTGCAAACTCAACAAGTCCTGGCAGCTCTAACAGGTCCACTAAATGTTCATCATCAACGCGCTCCACAAGCTTTCTAAGCTTTTTCTCGTGCGCCGTGAGCGGCGTTGCGACCACCAGAACCCGTTTTCCCCCACTCTCCGCCACTGCCGGCTTCACTGCCGGTTCGATCCCTATAATGGGCACCGATCCATACCTGCTGCGCATCAGATCTGCAGCCACTGCAGTCGCAGTATTGCACGCGATCACAACTGCCTTGCAGTCATGCTGTACCATGAAGCGAATGACTTCATCCACATAGGACACGACCTGTTCCCTTGTCTTGATGCCATACGGAACATGATCTGTATCTGCATAAAATATATAGTTCTCATGCGGCATCAGCGCCATCGCCTGGTGCAGGATCGTCATGCCGCCAATACCCGAATCAAATATGCCAATGTTCATTTTCATCTTCTAATCCCCAAGGAACTGCCCAGTGCTCCATCCAGACAGAAATAAATGCTCTGATACGCATAAAATACCCGCAAATCCCTGTAGACTTGCGGGCGTTATTGAGAGAGCGAATAGCGAGACAAGCTCGCATACGATGTAAGCTATATCAATTTGTGCAATATTTCATACCGCACTTGCTTTCTAATTATACAACATATTTAATTGTTTGAAAAGTGATTTTTAGTCTATTTTCACTTTTCATCATTTTCACCATATTTTATTATTAAACACATATAAATTTATGCACTACGTTCTGCACAATATCAAAAGGCTTCGTCCTCCCTATACACGATCTGCCCGTCGATAATGGTCATCAGCGTATTCGTGAATACTTCCATGGGATTTCCGTCAAAGACAGCGATGTCTGCATCCTTTCCCGGCTCTATGCTGCCGATCCGGTCCGACACGCCGCAGATCTTGGCAGCATTTGTAGTCATCGCCTTAAATCCATCCTCCAACGACAGCCCGTGTTTTACACTCAGTCCCACACATAACGGCAGCGACTGGATCAGCGATACCGGATGGTCTGTCGTGATCGATACCATCACGCCAGCTTTTGCGAGTATTCCTGCTGTCTTAAACGCCACATTCTGCACTTCGATCTTGTTGCGGGAAGCCAGATCGGGTCCGACGATCGCAGGAAACCCGGACGCAGCGATCTCCTCAGCGACGAGATGTCCCTCGCTGCAGTGATCAAGCGTCATATCGAGACCAAATTCTCTGGCGATCCGGATCGCTGTAAAGATGTCGTCCACACGGTGTACATGCGCCTTTAGCGGGATCTCCCTCGCAAACACGGGACGCCAGGCCTCATAGTGAAGATTGTAGTCCGCACCGTTCTGTTTGCTCTTCTCAAGATATGACCGCGCATTCACCAGCTCTTCGCGGAGCAATCCGGCGATCGCCATACGGGTTACTGGCGATGTGTTCATGCCGGCATAATTTACTTTCGGATTTTCACCAAAGGCAATTTTCATGGCGGAAGGAAATTTTAAGATCAGATCATCGATCCGCCTTCCACTTGTCTTTACAACAGCAAACTGGCCACCGACAACGTTTGCGCTGCCGGGACCAATGTTCGCACAGGTAATACCAGCTCTCACTGCGTCAGCAAAGGCTGCATCCATCGTATTGATCGCATCGATGGCGCGGAGCATCGGGGTGACGGGATGAACTGTCTCATTGCAGTCATCGCCCTCCTGCCCCTTCTTCTCCTCGGTGATGCCCATATGACAATGCGCCTCTATAAGCCCTGGCATTACCAGATGATGGTTCACATCTATTTTCATGCAGTCCGCAGATTCAGGAACTTCAATCTCAGGAGATACTTCAAGGATCTTTCCATCCTTGATCAGTATGCTGCCCTCAATGATCTCTGTGTGATACTGTTCTCGAATCGTGTCACTCATACTGCGGATTGCCGCATTTTCCAACAAAAGCATTTCTGTAAAAACGATAGTATGATCTACCGCGACGGTGTTTACCGCAGCAAGATTTACCATGCCTTTCCTATTTATTGATTTTGACCGACAGATCTGTGTAATGGATCAACTGGTTTTCCGTCTTTTGTAAGCTTATAATAAATATTTGCGCCCTCTTCAGTGTAATAGATCGTCGGCTTTGCGACCTTTCCGACAATATCGCCAGCCGAAACCCTGTCCCCTGCTTTCACGCTGATGTCACCGAGCTGCCCATAGGTGAGCATATATCCGTTCCCCAAATCAAAGCGGATCGTGTTTCCAGTCTGCGAGTCATAGTACACATCCGAGACAATACCATCTGCTGCTGCTGTGATATCCTGCCCTTCACTGGCTGAAACAACGAGCGCCGGATTGTAACGATACTGCTGCATTGTGGAGTGATACACAGCCTTATCCATACTGTAATCCAGCAATACATTCCCAATGATCGGGAGCGCAAGTGAATCCTCCTCAGTAAAATTCAGAGGTGTGTCAGCTATGATCTCCGATTCCTGTCCCTGTTCCTGCCCATCCATGAACACAGCTGCCTTGTCTGTGCCCGCTTTCGCATTATCCTGTCTGGTATTCTCAACCTGCCCGGAGTTTACCTCCGTAAAAGACGGATCGACATCCATGTCATTATTGTCACTCAGATCATAAATATCTGGATCGACAAATCTGGTGTCTATCTGTGGATTTTTTGTGGATTCCGCATTAGACTCTGCTTTACCCGACACAAATCTGGTATCCGCCAGACCAGTATCGCCTTCCTCCGCTGTAATGTTTTCCTGTTCCATTCTCGCAAAATCTATACGATTTTCTTCTTTTTTCTTTTCGTCCTGCGATGACATATACACACCTGCAAGAGTAAGTGCCGACAGCACAAATACCGATGCTGCTATGATGCTGATCTTCTCCTTCTGCAAGGCAGGACGCTTGTTATTTCGTCTGTTCATCCTTTCCCTCCATTTCCGGCAAGCCCTTTGCCTAAGGAACCTTTCGCCACAATGTACCTGCGCCTCTGCGGGCGTATGTCCATCATAACCGGTTCCTTTACCATAGCATTGACTCGTTGGAGGGTTTTTATTCATGGATTTACTCGTAAATAATTACCCTGATATCCCCATAAAAATACTTTAATATCTCATAAAATCCCATACCTGAAACCGCCATCTCATACGCAAAATTGAGTGAAAATCCGACTCCGTTTCCCGCCTCCCCCACAAGCATACCTGACGGTGTGGTGGTAAAAAAAGGAGCCGTCATTACCTTTCCATCTCTTGTAATCACAGCTCCCTTTGTGGCATCTACTGCCTGCCCTATCTCATTAAATCGATTATCCCTGCCGCCAAACGGCAATGAATCCATGTTTGAAAACACTTTCGTGTAAACAGTGTCTGTCTGGATGATCCTGTAGAAATCTCCCGCCCCGAACTGCATTGTATCATAGTCAAGCACCTCAGGCCACTGCTCAGCCTCCCATGCGGATACGATACAGCTGCGGCACACGATCGCAAGCGCCTTTAGATACTCCTGTTCGGGATCATACACTTGATCCATCTTGACGATGTAATCCTCAGAACTGGTGAATTCGGTATCCTCTGGTATCACACTGTACATCAGAAACCCTGTCAGCGTTTCCGGCTTATAATAAAATGTACCATTGTCTTCCTTTACCGAGATCTCAAAGCTTTCATCTATGACACTTGTGTCATCCTCCTGTTCTTTCTGGTTATGCTTATCCGGCTTGATCAACAGCATTCCGATCAGAGGTACACACACAATAAAGGCTATGACTCCTGTCAGTTTTCTCACGGACAGATCACCTACTACACATTTACAGTTGCTATATTTTATGCACTTTTCCCGATGCTATACCTTGTACCATATCAGGGATCGCCCAGAAACAGCGTGCGCAGGCTGCACATATTATCTCTGAACGACCTTTTTCGATTCTAAATTCCTCAGAAACCGTGCGGTCAGTCTGTCAAAAAACACGTTGCACACGATCACAACCGTGTTGTCAAATACAACCGCCAGCACGGTGCATACGATCAGTGTCAATACCACACTCACCCCGATGCCGCCGATACATCCAAACCGCAGCGCCGTGATGTGAAACCGTCCCTGCACTATGACAAACAGCGCGTACCAGTGTATCAGTATGATAGAGTAGCTGTACTTGGAGCACAGACGCACCAATACGTTGGATCTCCCCTTGAAGCGATCCTTACGATCTGCAAACAGGGCAAAGATCCCAGCAGATGCGATCACCATCGTCGGCGTACTGCCGTACACATGATTCATCTGTGCAGAATCCATATAAACCACCACACTCATCACTATATAAGACACTGCCGCCGCGATCATCATGACATGATTTCTCCGGGATGCGCCCGCCAGACGATTCTGTCTGATTATGATGTAGCCCAACAAGAACACTCCTTCCCATCCTGCAAGGAATGTTGCCGCGCCGAACGTCATCCCAAACAGCGGCAGATACGTTGTCAGCATGTTCAGCACCAGTATGACCGCCGCCATTGAAAAAAGCAGCCTGTCGCTCATGTGCTGTGCCATCACCCTGAAAAACGGCGTCACGAGGTACAGTGCCACGATCGTGTAGATCAGCCACAAGTGCGGTCCCACATCAGGCGCCCCTGTCACGATGCGTTTCAATGAACTGCCGATATTGCGGGGCGGAAGAAAGTGCACCTCGCCGTTCAACGATAACAAAAGCAGATAGTACGCTATCAGCGGTATGATGACTTTTGACGCCCTTCTTATATAGAATGCCGCAACGCTTTCTGTTGTATTCTTTCCTGAATTCAAAAGCAGGGCGCCCGAAAGCATGACATACAATAAATTGCAGCAAAGTCCAAGACTCAGCCCGCAGACGAGCACCAGGCGTTTCCAGCCTGCATCCGCCAGATCCACCATCGGTGAACAGGAATGCGCAAGGATGACAAGGATCACGGCAAGCACTCTCAGATAGTCAAAATAAACTTCGCGGTCAGGTGACGGCTCCGCACCCAGAAAAACATTTCTAACATAGCTTTTCACAGTGAACCGCCCCTGTCTCATACAGACCCGGTGTGCCCAGAAGATCAGAGCAAACCCTGCAATGACCGCCGGAAAATACCAGATACACGCCTTTACCGTATCTGCCGACACATAGGCATGTGCAGCCATCGGCTCATCGCAGCTTTGTATGCCTGCAAGCTTAAAATCGCCGTCGATATCAAATCGAAATGTCTCGTACTGTCCTGCAGGAATCGGGATCAACAACGATTTTTCGCCTGTCTCCAGCGCACTTTTCACAGAGTGTTTTTCCGCAATGTTCTCGTTCATTCCGGCGTAGAATACCTGCACCGGAAGTGGCTCTTCTCCCTCCCAGGCCTCGCCAAACTTTAATTCGATCCCGCCAATTCTCCCTGCCGCAGCGACACTGTCGTCCTCTGAGGCAAATGTTACGATAAACTGCGGATCCTCCCCAGTTACCACAAAGCTTCCGCCCGCTTGGGCTTGCGCCGTCACATCATAATTGTGAACTTCAAAATCTGATAACAACCACTCTGTCACTTCTCCCTGCATCTCATAGTGCCATGACAAGTTTCGGTAAAACACCGTTCCCAATGCCGTTACAATCAGAAGAAACAAAATAACATAAGCAAATCTCGATCGTTGTCTCATTGTCTTTAATCCTTTACCACAAGCGTCAGCTGGATACGGATCAGCGTACCATAATATCCATCGCCTGCTTTTCATTGATGAGCGTGACTTTCCTGTGTGCCCCGCCAAATTCGCCGTCAAGTGTCCACGCGATCTCATCCTCTGACTCGATCACCAGCCTGCTTGACTTAAAACTGTACATATATTGTGTGTCAATATTCCTGATCGCGAGCGCCGCCAGGATCGAGTTGAGCTCTATAGGATTTTTGGGCATCTTGATCAGTGTCACCTCAAACAGGCCGTCATCCAAAGCGATCTTTCCCTTAAAGACATTTCCCGCGATGCTCTTAAATCCCCCTACAGAGTATGAATTTGTAACCATTCCGTAGATAAAGTCATCCTCTATCACCTTTTCCTCTCCATTTTCTGACAAACTTGTCACTTTTAAGTGATAGGATTTGATATTCTGCAGATGTTTGACTCCCTCTAAAATATATGCCATATGTCCCAACATATTTTTCATTTCCTGGGGTGTTCCATAAGACACTTCCGTAAACAGTCCAAACGCCGCGATATACACAAAGACATCCTCGTTAAACCGCCCTACATCACAGGAGAATACAGTACCGCTCACAACTGCTTCTGCCGCTTTTTTCATGATGGACGGAATCTTTAAACTATTGGCAAAGTCGTTGGTGCTCCCCGCCGGAATGTAGCCGATCGTCGTCTTGAAATCAGACTGCATCATCCCAGTTACGATCTCATCGAGCGTTCCGTCACCGCCGCTGCACACGACAAGCTCATAGCTCTTTTTGCGCTCACGCATGACGCGGCATGCATCTCCTCTTTTCTGTGTAGGATAGACTGTGACCTCGTATCCGCTCTTTACCAGTATATCCACGATCTCCAGCAGATGATTCCTGATCAATCCTTTACCAGAATGTGGATTTATTACAAATAATGCTTTTTTCATAGACTTCTCCCGCATTTACGCCTAACTGCCTCCAACAAACTGTGAAATATCTCTTCCTAACTGTTCCTTATCTTCCCTGCCAGCTCACTCAGTTTTCTTAGTCTGTGGTTCACTCCCGATTTGCCCACCTTAGGGGTCAGATACTCCCCCAGCTCTTTTAACGTGGCATCTGGATATTCAAGACGAAGTTCTGCCATCTGCCGCAGATGGTCTGCCAGGTTGTCAAATCCGTAATGCTCTTTGATGTACTGGATATCATCGATCTGCTTTGACGCCGCGTTGACTGTCTTTGTGATATTTGCAGCCTCACAGTTGACCTTTCGGTTGATCGCATTGCGCATATCCTTCAATATCCGCAGATTTTCGAGATTCATCAGAGAAATATGTGCGCCCATGACATTGAGCAGCTCCACGATCTCCTCGCTCTCCTTGAGATACACAACCTGATATTTTTTCCGTGCCACGACCTTCGCATGAATGTCATAAAACAACAGTGTGCCCACGAGCTGTTCCGCCTGCTGTATATCACTGCACACATATTCCAGGTGATATCCTTTCTCAGGATTGCTCATGGAACCAATGCTCAAAAAAGCTCCTCTCAAAAAGGCGCGCTTACAGCACAGACTTTTGATCACCAACGGATTTACAAGGTTGTCACCCTCCTTGTCCTTGATGACCTGCTGCACTTTTTTTATGACACTGATGTCATTTTTATCCAGAAACAGCCGACACTGTCGCTGCGCATCCGACAGTGCAGTGTTGCTCATCAATTGCAGTTTTTCAAACAGCATCAGACATCTTGATGCCACAAGAGGTGTATCCGATGGAATCTCAATGCACCTGATACCCTGATCATCCGCCCTCAATGCCCCTGAATAGACAAGTATTGCGGCAAGCTCTGCAATCTGACAATGCCTCGCATCATTTTCAAGCTTTACAAGCTCCTCCTTTACCTCTCCTGAAAAAGACATAGCCCACCTCTTATTCCGCGTTACTTTGTATCCCTGTGCCGGAGCGTCAATCCATAATCTCCCTTGTCCTTCATCCGTCTGTAGAGTTCCCCAGCCAGCGTCACGCTTCTGTGCTGGCCTCCTGTACAGCCGATCGCAATGACAAGCTGATATTTTCCTTCATTGACATAATGTGGTATCAGAAATTGGATCATATCCGTCAACTTGTCCACAAACTCATGTGCCTCCGGAAAACTCATAACGTAGTCCTGTACTTCCCGGTCAAGCCCGGTCTTTTGTTTTAACTCATCAACGTAAAAGGGATTGGGCAGAAAACGCACATCAAACACCAGATCCGCATCCTGTGGAATGCCATTCTTAAAGCCAAACGACATCACATTGACCATCAGGTTGTTGTACGCCTGATTGCTGACAAAGATCCGGTCAAGCTCTGCCTTCAGCTCCCTTGTCAATAAATTCGTCGTATCGATCACATAGTCCGCCGCCTGCTTGATACTTGCAAGCAGCGCCCGCTCCCTGGTGATGCCGCTCATCAGATCGCTGTCGACAGACAGCGGGTGAACACGTCTTGACTCCTTGTATCGCTTGAGCAGCACACTGTCCGCCGCTTCAAGGAAAAGGATCTCAAAAGTATATTGTTCACGCAGGCGTGCCACCAGCTGGTTGACATCCTCAAATGACTGGTCCGCCCTGACATCCAGCCCCAGTGCTACCTTTAAGATCCCATTGTCCGGCATGGCTAACAGTTCCATGAATTTCTCGATCAGGGGGACCGGCATATTGTCCGCACAATAATATCCTGCGTCCTCCAGCATTTTCATGGCAGTCGATTTCCCCCCGCCGCTCATACCAGTAACGATCACAAATCTCATCTCTATCTTCCTTTCTCTCCAAAGCCCAGCATGATCACTTCCGGCTCGATCGTAACCTGCGATGAAATCTTCACCCGCTTCTGTACTTCCGCAATGAGTGTGTAAATATCCGCCGCAGTGGCGTTTCCTCTGTTTATGATAAAGCCGCAGTGTTTCTCAGAAACCTGCGCTCCACCTGTCGAAAAACCTCTAAGTCCTGCATCTTCTATCAGTTTCGCCGCAAAATGCCCTGCAGGCCGCTTAAACGTAGACCCTGCGCTTGGATATTCCAACGGTTGTTTCTCGCGCCTTCTTGCCGCGAGGTCCTCCATCTTAGCCCTGATCTCCTGCTGGCTGCCCCGCGCAAGCGCGACCGACGCTTCCAGCACGACCAGCGGCTCCTCTTTCAATATACTATGCCTGTAAGAAAACCGCATCTCCTCTGCCTTTTTCTCAATGACCTCCCCGCGAGGCGTCATCAGCCGCACACACTTTACCACATGGCGCATTTCCCCGCCGTAAGCGCCCGCATTCATGACGATCGCACCGCCCAGACTTCCAGGGATACCCGCTGCAAACTCAAATCCGGTCAGCCCGTATTCATACGCTTTGTGTGCAACTGCCGCAAGCGATGCGCCCGCCTTGCAGACAAGCGTTGTTCCATCAGGTTCATCCAATACAATATCTCCAAATTCCTTTGACAGATGGAGTACAACCCCCCTGATACCGCTGTCGCTGACCAGCACATTGCTGCCGTTTCCCAGCAGATAGTAGTCCGTTCCAGGCTCGCTATATCCCTCAGCGCTCAATGCCGCCAATACTTTTTGAAGCTCTTTTGAAGTATTTATTTCCACAAAGATGTCAGCTTCACCCCCTACGCGAAAGGTGGTGTGAGCTGACATCTTCTCATCTACAAGTATTTGCTCCGGCTGCAGTATGCACGCCAGTCTTTGGCAGAGTTTTTGTTTTGCGTTCTCATCAAACTCTCTCAAATGATTACCTCTTCATTGCTTTGCTTTATTCTAATATTAACTTAGCTGCACCGTAAATGCCAGCGTCATTTCCGAGTGTTGCAAGTTTGAACTGTGCTTCTCTTGATCCGTGGAATACATATTTTGTGTAGTATTTTGAAACGTATTCACACAAAATGTCTCCTGCTTTGGACACCCCGCCCCCAAGGACAAACAGCTCTGGATTCACTACGCCTGCGATCGCCGCAAACCCTTTTCCAAGATAATCTCCAAACTGCTCTGCCACTTCACAGGCAAGCTTATCTCCCTCCTTGACGGCATCAAATACAGCCTTGGCACTCAGTCTCCCTTCTGCCTTCGCAGTCCTGAGTACACTGTCCTGTGCCGACGATGCGAGCTTTCTCTCAGCCAGCCTCACCACGCCTGTCGCAGATGCATACTGCTCCAGACAGCCGTGATTGCCACATCCGCACGCATCCGGTTCATTGTCCTCAATATGGATATGTCCGATCTCTCCGCCCGCACCTGTTGCGCCTGTCACCATCTTTCCATTGATGATGATCCCGCCGCCGACACCTGTGCCTAGCGTGGCGAGTACCATGTTCGTACAGCCTTTTCCGCCGCCGCACCACATCTCTCCGAGCGCCGCCACATTCGCGTCATTGCCGGCCTTTACCGGCATCTGCAGTATGCCGCCAAGCGTCTCGTTAACATTGACCACATCCCAGCCGAGATTCACTGCCTTATGTACGATGCCGTTATCGTCCACCGGGCCGGGCACACCGATGCCCACACCGATCAGATCCTCTTTCGCGATCGCTTTCTCCGCCGTCTTATCCAGGATCGCCTTCGCGATATCTGGCAGGATCTTGCTGCCATTATCCTCTTTTCTTGTCGGTATCTCCCACTTCTCCAGCACATTCCCAGCCGGATCAAATAGACCGATCTTTACTGTCGTTCCACCTAAGTCCACTCCGAAACAATATTTACTCATCCTTCTACTCCTTGTATCCTTGCAATCAACCTACGAAGAACGCTGCCTTTGCGCTCTTATCCTCATGCCCTACTCTTCATCATCCTCGCGCGGTTTCGAGAGTGAATTCTGCACACGCTGATACAATTCCTGTGCGGCGTTGTAGCCCATCTTCTTCTGACGATAGTTAACTGCTGCCGACTCACAGATGATCGCGAGATTCCTCCCCGGCCGGATCGGGATATTGTGACACACGATCTTATTACCAAGATATTCTGTATAGTTTTCTTCCAGACCTAATCTGTCATATTTCTTTTCCTTATCCCAGTCTTCCAGACGGATGACAAGATTGATGTTCGTGGTATTCATGACACTCTGCACGCCGTACAGCGTCTTTACATCAATGATCCCTATACCGCGCAGCTCGATAAAATGGCGCGTGATATCAGGCGCTGAACCGATCAGTGTATCGTCACTCACCTTTCTGATCTCCACAACGTCATCTGACACCAGCCGATGACCGCGCTTAATGAGTTCGAGTGCTGCCTCGCTCTTACCGATACCGCTCTCACCAGTGATGAGTACCCCCTCACCATAGACATCCACAAGCACCCCGTGAACAGATATGCAGGGAGCAAGTTTGACATTCAGCCATCTGATGATCTCAGCCTCAAACGCGGAGGTCGTCTTCTCTGTTACCAGAAGCGGGACATTATTATTCACTGCGATCTCCATGAACATCTCATCCGGATGCAGTCCCCTGCAGAAGATAATGCATGGTGTCTTCTCCGATATTACTCTTGGGTACACTTCCTCTTTTCTCTCCTGGGACAGATTTTCCATATAGGAAAATTCTACAAATCCAATGATCTGCGGCCTCGTCTCCTCAAAATGTTCAAAGTAGCCAGCCAGCTGCAATGCCGGTCTGTTGATGTCCGGCTGGTGGATCTTGATATTCTCCACATCGATCTGCGGTGTAAGATTTTTAAGTTTGAATTTTTCGATTACTTTTTCAATGCTAACGCTTGCCATTTTCCCTCTTCCTTATATTTAGGAACTGCACAACCTGACTGAGGAACTGTCCATAGATCCCCCCCTCGTTGTGACGGGCAGTCTATCAACAGTTCCCTGTCTGTCTCTGTACAGTACCTTACTTATATACTAATGCATATGCAGTGGTCGGTTTATCCGTTCTGAACGTGATCGTCTCCGCAGCCGCATCAAGATCATCATAGATATAAACTGTACCTGTACCGATCGCCAGCAGCCGGAAGCTTCTCAGCGGACTGCGGTATTCAGCCGGAATCGTAAGAACATACTCCAGTTCCTTCTCTGTTTGATAAACTGACTTTTTTTCCTTCTCCACATTGAGATTGAAAGTGGTCGCAAAGGTATAGTCGCCAATAAATGCAGCATATGCTTCGTAACATGCCAATCCGGGATAAAGCCTCTGTGCTGACACTTTCAACGAATAATCTGGAGTGTTCGCTGACAACCGGCAGATATTGGTTGCCTGATTGCCGTTCTCATTGTCCTGCAGACTGTTCCACGGCGCCTTTGAGTCATTCGCCCAGAATACATTGCTGATGGTCGGATTCGTACTGTTCTGGAACGCCTCCGCCCTTCTTTTGTCATTGAGTATATAACATGCCCCCATCGTGTTGGACTGCGCAAACGCCTGTATACTGTCCAGACTTGTATAGGGTATCGTCCCGTACATGCGTGTCTCTACCGGTGCGTCTGCAATCCGAAAGATCGGGCAGTACGCGATCCCCTCGAAAGCATTTTTGTTCTCGATAAATGTGCTTGTGTACATCTCGACCGACTTAATGTTTGAACACTTATAAAAAGAATACTCACCAATCGAAGTGATCGTACTTGCGATCCTCAGGTGCGTCGCCGAAGAAGTGTGCCACGGTCTCTCATACAGCTTCCAGTAATCCGCGTCCGGAAGGGCGCCCGTACCTTCTATTGATATAACGTCATTTGCGATCCTGACTTTGATATCTGTCCCCTGCAGGTAATGCCATCCATCTCCAGGATGCGTCCATATCTCCCCTTCTGCCCTCACCGTCACCACTGGCATAACAAGCAATGTCAGAACCAGCGTCAGCATAATGGCTAATCTCTTTTTCCATTTCATTGTCATATACATCCTCCTCCATATACTATGGTCGATTAGCTGTTTTCCATTTTATTATAGCATACAATGTCAGGAGATTCCACAAGACTTTGCATAAATTTTTGCAGCCACATTTTACCTTATGGACGCTGTCCGCGCCCCGATTGATCTCTGCATCATCTCAGTCATCGGCGGCACAAACAGCAGCCTTTTGCGCTGGATTCAGATGAATATGTACGATTTTTCTCAGCAGTTCTTAAGTACAGGACGATTTTTGATATTTATTGCAGAACTCCCATAATACGGCTTTCTGCTGAAAGCTGCTTTTGCTTCCGGCGTGATACCTCCTACCCTGAGTTCCTTCTCCGTAACCTTCCTGTACTCCGAGATCTCTCTCTCGATGTACACATTGACAATGCGTGCTGCCCCTTTTTCATTCATAAAATCCATATAAATTTCCCCCTTTTACACTAATTTTTCTGCAGAAGCTGTTCACAGCCTCTTACACTTTATATAGATTTTCTGTTTCCGTATCGGTAACGATTCCGTCAGATTATTTATAGCATACTATCCTTTCTTTTTCAATACTTTTTGTGCAATTCTTATAGAATCATGTCGCATTTCCAAAATATTCGTTTATTTTGCACTTGTTCTGGCAGATAAACTTTTACTTTAGTGGAAGTTTCCACCAACAGATGCGCTTTAACAGGTATTGATTAAATTCGATTTCAAAAAAATGAAAAAAAGCCAAAAATATACTTGATTTTTTTCAAATATCCAGTATAATATATACGTAGCTGTTCAAAATATACCAATTGGTTGTGTGGTTCAGTTTGATAGCGCACCGCGTTCGGGATGCAAGGGCAGTTATAAAAATTTCATACATCGGCGTGTGGCTCAGCTTGGTAGAGCGCTACGTTCGGGACGTAGAAGTCGCAGGTTCAAATCCTGTCACGCCGATTTTTTGAAAGCACGGGCTTTATGAAGATCCGTGTTTTTTGTTATTATTTTTTATTTTTTTGATGAAGATTTTTTGACTGAAAAAATGAAGTGTGCCAAAGAATGAAAAAGGGTGCGTTCCAATGTATGCCAGAGGGTTTTAAAAAGGGGCTAGTACACCGTTTTCTTAATCCTCGTATACAAAGTGCTTGATATTTGTATCAGTGTTAGGCGGAAGAAGGAGGCGATGCGGCGGCATCGTTGACTGACGACAACATAAGGACTGTTCCAGTCCTTTGCAATGATGCAAATAGCAAGTGCTTGGTATATGAGGAATTAAAAAGCGCTCTAGTACTCCATCCTCCGCAATCTTTGCATGTTTATCGATAGCGTTCTATCAGTTGGTTGGAGATCATTTTCAATTTTTATTTCTTATAAGACTTCTTTTCAGATTTGTTTTCAGATTTCTTAGAAGAATGTTTTCTAAGTTGCTAAATGACACAGAAGATGATATAATCGACAGGAGACTGATCCATATATGAAGAAGGAGAAAACAATATGAAGAAATCATTATTTGCAATCATGGCTGCGACAATGGTACTGAGCAGCAGTCTAACAGTATCTGCAGCACCCGAGACCATGCCGGACGGGACAATCTTCGATGCGGAATACTATGCGCAGAACAATCCCGACGTAACCGCGGTATTGGGGACAGATAGGGATGCCCTGTATCAGCATTACGCAACGTGCGGGAAAGCAGAGGGTCGTCAAGCATACGAAGGGATAGACAACACCACTACCTCGGCAGGCTCTGTCCTGCTCGAAGCAGGCGATGAAAATTATCTTAGAATGGGATATCTGATGTCAGGCTTTGGTTATAGCTTAACGCCAATAACGGAAAACGAATATTATACTATTGAAAATGGCGAGGTGATAAAGCACCGGGAACCACTGGAAACGCCGAGAATATCCGACCCCGCAGCAGATTTTGTCAGAAGCGACTGGTCAGAAGATCCCAGATACCAAGCGATAAAAAATGAGATCATACAGATGATCTCAGAAAAAGGAGCAGGGGCAGAGATTGACGGAGAGACATTGAATTTCACACAATATCCAAGAAGCCAAGAAGAGAGAAATACCATAAATCAAATGTTAAAAAATCTGTCCGTAGATCTGATGAAGAGCGGTATCTTAGAAAGCTGTTCTCTCTCATGGAGTTCAACAGACGGATATCTTTATTTTGAAGATTGGGGTTATGAAATGGCTGTTGATATTTTTGCGAACCAAGTCCAAGCCACCACATCACAATATGACGATCATCCAGAGATATGGAACTATACGAAAAGATCTCGGAGCGAATTATATGATGACAGTGCCGAGATCGATGAGGGATTTGGAGACGACTGGGGATTTTGGCTGCAAAATTAATAAGAATGCGCCCTCATTTATCCGGAACGCAGAGGCCGCAGGTTCGAATCCTGTCGCATCTGATCTATAGAAAACAAAAAACACTGGTCTTTCCCAGTGTTTTTTGTTTTCTATAGATCAGATGCGATCTTCCACTCGATCACTGCCTTAAACAAATCCCCATCGATCTCAATGCCAAACTGCCCGCCCTGCAGCTCGATAAAACTTTTGGCGATCGCAAGTCCCAGACCGCTTCCCTCACTGTTCCTGGAAGCATCACCGCGGACAAACCGCTCTGTCAGATCCGTCGAATCAACGATCAGCTCCTGTGCGGAGATGTTTTTCAGCTCGATGCGGATCTTCTTTGCAGACATACTTTCTGCCTCTGTGGTGATCACTTTTGCCTGTACATAGACGCGCGTGTTCGGCAGCGCGTACTTTGTGATATTGACGTAGAGGTTCTCGAAGATCCGGTACGTTTTCTGGCTGTCAAGCTGCAGGATGATCTTTTCCTGCGGCATGTCGAACCGTATCTCCAAGCCGGATGCCGTCATTCTGTCCTCGTGTTCAAGATACACCTGGCGTATTAGATTACAGATATCCACCGCGACAGGCTCGAGCCGGACATTGCCGCTGCTTGCCTTGCTGATCTCAAACAGATCCTCTATCAATACTTTCAGTCTAAGCGCCTTGCGCTCAAGTGTTGCCAGATACGACTGCCGCTGTTCGTCTGTTATCTTCTCGTCCTTTAGCAGATCCGTGTAGGTGATGATCGCTGTCAATGGTGTTTTCAGGTCATGTGAGACATTTGTGATGAGCTCGGTCTTCATGCGCTGGCTCTTGACCTCCTCCTCGACCGCTGTGCGGAATCCTCCCTGTATCTGATACAGCTCCTCCTTATAGCTCTCAAAAATCCCAAAATCGCCCTCAAATGCATTGTCAAACTTCCCCTGTGCGATCGCGTTCGTCGCCTGCAGCAGATGTCTGTATCCCTTTTGTATCCTGCCAATGTAGCGCCGCAGCACAAAGTAGAGCGCCACGGAATAACATATCATGAAAATGCTCCCAAGGCTCAAAAAGCAGCATGCCATCGATGTGATCAGACACTGCATTATGACCACCTTTTTCAAAAACCTTGCTGTATCTTCTCTCAGATCAACACTTGCCAGCGAATCATTCCATCTGACACGGATATTATGGATAAAATTTTTTATCCGTCCCCAGTAACGATACAACAGGCTTCTGTTTTTGATAAAAGAGCGCAGTCCCCTGAAAAGATCCTGTATACTCAGCAGACACCAATACCACACGCCAAACAGCAGGAACATCACGACAAACAAGATCACAAAATCAATCTGTTCAGTGATAGAATATAGCTCATTTACATAATAGACGAACATTATAACGTACTCACAGAAAACAACCGCCAGAAACCACTGAATCACCAGGATCAGCTCTGCGGAGCGCCTTGTACCTGCCGTTTCTGCCATACACTGCGGCATATAGCGCGACAGAAATCCAAAAACGACCGTGATCACCCCGAGACACAACAGATACCATCTCCCTACGCCGACTCTGCCATAATATATCGCCTCTTTATTGTCAGATCCCATATAATGCTTGACAGAAGCTTTCCCGGAATCATCATATTGATAGATCGGAAGCCATCCAAAATTCTCCATCTGCTCTTCTGTCATGGCATATATAAAAACCGCATTTTGAGGATTCTTTTGTTTTACAACCACTCTTGTGTCCACCATGTCAGACTCGTTTATTAGCACATAGTTCGTCACTCTCTGCTTCCCTTCAAGCGGCTGGGAATTTGTGCTGTTAGCCACAAGCTGTGCGTTCTTTAGAAACTGCTCCGAATTGCCGCTGTTGACTTGTATGTCAGAAATATTACCGTTTTGATCGTACTGTATGATCAAATAATACACATACTCCTGGGCGTTCCCGTCTGTCAACTGCTCTATATCCCTCGTTGTATTTTTCAAAACAGTATCTGTGTCTTTTGCGATCACACAGTAATCCAACTTCTTTCCAAGTTCTGTCGTATATAGTTCGTCTGTCTGCAGGAGATGAGCGTGCAGCGCTGAAACATATTCTGCCTTCAGCTGTTCACTGCTGCCCACATATGCTATCTCGATCCCATAGTAATCCTCCTTGGTTACATGTGAGATCTCCTCCTCTTCAAACGAAAGATACAACTCTTCTATGGATGCGCTCTGTCCGCCTTTTTCCATCACCTCAGGATACAGTACATAATTCCACTGGAAAAGGACTTCAATAAAAAAATCACTCTCAAAGTCACTCTCGTATTCCGCATAATATTCGCTTACATCATATCTGCAGTATATTGCGGTCACAGCAAAGCATACCGCAGCCAGTGCCACGATCACAACAGCCGTATACAATGCCTTTTTATTGCTTTTCAATCTTGTACCCAACACCCCACACCACCTTCAAATATTTCGGGTCATTCGGATTGATCTCGATCTTCTCCCGAATCTTTCTGACATGTACCATGATCGTGTTTGTATTGATCGCCTGCTCATTCCACACACGCTCATAAATCTCATCCGCGCTGAACACCCTGCCTGGATTTTTCATCAGCAACAGCAGGATCTTGAACTCGATCGGTGTCAGTTTCACCGGATTGCCGTCCACTGCAACCTCCACTGTATCCTCATTTAATTCCAGTCCGCCGATCACATGGATGCGGTCGTGATCTTCCTGTTCCGTAACGGCATCCAGATATCTCCGATAGCGGCGCAGGTGCGAGTTCACCCGCGCGAGCAGTTCCATCGTAGTGAAGGGTTTCGTGACATAATCATCGGCTCCCATATTAAGTCCCATGATCTTGTCAACTTCCTCCGATTTCGCCGACAGCATGATGACCGGAAATTCATATCCTTTTTCACGCACCTTCATCATCATAGTGATACCGTCCATGCGCGGCATCATGATATCCACGATCGCGAGGTGATATTCCTCCGACTCGATCTTCTGCAGTCCCTCAATGCCATCTGCCGCCTGCGACACACTGTAGCCCTGATTCTTTAGATAGATCTCTATTCCTTCCCGTATTTCCTTATCGTCCTCAACGATCAAAATGTGATATGTTTCCATGTTCATCCATTCCCCTTTTTCATCCTCGCAGATATCCCACCCTGCTGCTGTCACGTCCCATACTTTTCTACAGTTACAGTATACCACTTATTTAGCGGAATAGGAAATTTTCGTTCAAATCTATGTCTGTATATTCGCGGTTACTTTTCACACCATGCCAACGCAGTGGGAGTCATGCGCCAAAATGCTTGTCCTTTAGCATTTTGTGTGCAAAATCTGTTATAATTCACACCTTAATAACTTATAATCTGATAAAAAATGGTGTAGGTGTGAATTGTAACGATTCGCGCGCCGCGATCGCTGCCTTATAATAATCCGCTGCACTTCTGGCAATCTCCTGTACCTGATACTTCTGTGCCGTGTCCAGCGCCCCTTTTTTCAGATGACTGAGCGGGCTTTCTAGCATCTTTTCAAGTGTTTCCCCAAACTCTGTTTCTGACACATCTGTCATAAATCCATTGATACCGTTGACCACGATATCGCTCACACCCGTCGCCTGTACCGCAAGCACTGGTGTGCCGGCTGCCATCGCCTCGAGCAGCACGATCCCCTGTGTCTCCGATTGTGAGGAAAACAGAAAAAGATCGGAAGCGCGGCAGTAATTTTTGATCTCCTCGTTTGGCACACGCCCCGCAAAACAGATTTCCTTTTCCAGATCAAGCCTTGCTGCCAGCTTTCTTAAATGCTTCTCCTCCGGCCCCTCGCCAGCCAGCACATAACGAAAATCCGAGTTTCCTTTTGTCTTTTTCCGCTCTGACAACACGCGAAACAAAAATTCCAGATTTTTCTCTTTTGCCAGCCGCGCCACTGTGCAGAACAGGTACTTTTTGTCCTGATCCTCACCGAGGATTTCCCTGCGCAGTGCCACTGCCGCATTTGTGTCCACCTGAAAACTGTCGTTGCAGATCCCTGTCGGAAGCACACGCACCGGCGTCCTGCATCCGATCTGGTACAGGTAATCCTGCATCATCGGTGTCGGTGCAAAGACCATATCACAGAACGAAATATAATTTCTCATATAGAACGGCACTGCACCCTGAAAGCAGGATGCCTTGATATAGTGCAGATACTGTTCGTACCTCGTGTGGTATGTGAGCACCAGCGGGACATGATATTTCCGTGACAGATACACCGCAGTCCAACCGATCATCATAGGATGATGCACATGGATCAGATCAAAATCTCCCTTTGCAAATTCGCACTCGATCCGCCTGTCGAAGCTGTTCGGCACCGAAGCGCCGTTGACAATCCCCTTGATCAGCGAGCGATACCTCATGATATCTCGATCATCCGACTGTTCCTTGTATGCAGGTGCAAAAATCGTAACCTCGTGCCCCTCCCTGCGCAGACCGTCACTCAGCCTTTGTATGGAAATCGGTACACCGCCGATAAACGGCAGAAAATTATTTGTCATCATAGCGATCTTCATGGCATATTCCTCCTAATGTATTGCCCACCTATAAATGAATGTACTCAAACACCGCATCTCCCAGAAAGTACCCGCCACCGACAAAGATAAGATTCCACACAAACACGCCAAGCGCTGAACTGACACTGTATTTTACAAAATTGATCTTCAAAACGCCTGCCGGTATGGAGATCAGCGTCCGCACCATCGGTATCAGCTTGCTTAGAAAGATGCCAAAACATCCCCTCTGGCGTATCATCTCAAAATTGCGCTCGATGGCGGGACGCTGCTTTGGAAACTTGTGCAGATACTTTTCGAGAAGCAGGCTGCCGCCCGTGTATCCGAGAAAATACAGGATCCAGCTGCCGATCAGACCTGCTGCGAGCGTGATGACCATCACCCAGAAAAAATGGATATTTCCTCTCGCCGCCCAGATCCCTGAGAGCGGCATGATCACACCCGCCGGAAACCCGGGCAGATTCATGTACTCCAGCAAAACGATGACAAAGATCGCGATAGCACCATATTGGGTAAAGTAGGAAGTAATGATTTCAAGACTCATAAAAACACCTCCTTTTTTCTTTTGATAGACTAAGTCTACCAACCAAATCGAAAAAAGAAGGTGTGTCAAATCGAAAGATTTTCTTAAGATTCCCTTAGAAAATTAGAACTCAAAAATTGCTGCTGTCAGCGGTGGAAGCGGGAATGTGATATACTGGTCTCTGTTATCACATATGCCTTTCTTTGCCTTCAGCACCTTTGGTATCTTGTTGCCGTTTCCGCCAAATTTCTTATCGTCCGAATTGAGCAGCAGCTTATACTGCGTATTCATGGGCACGCCAACCCTGTACTTTGGATACTCGACCGGTGTCATGTTGATGACAAAGAGCATGTGCTGTTTGCCGCTCTTGTTTCTCCTGACAAAGCTGTAGATGCTGCGCTCCGTGTCGTCCGCATTCATCCACTCAAATCCAAGCCAGTCGTTATCGATCTCGTAGAGACAAGGACTCTTCTTGTAGAGGCTCAGCAGCTCACCCATATAATCGTGCATGCCTTTGTTAAACGGCTCCTGCAGCAGGAACCAGTCAAGCTCCCTCGCCTCGCTCCACTCTCGCTCCTGCCCAAACTCCTGTCCCATGAACAACAGCTTCTTGCCTTCATGGCCAAACATGAAGGTATATAGATTTCTAAGGTTTGCATACTTGTCAATCTCATAACCCGGCATTTTGTTAACCATGGAGCACTTAAGATGTACTACCTCGTCATGTGACAGTGGCAGAATGTAATTCTCGGCGCTGTTGTAGCTCATGGCAAAAGTCAGCTTGTAATGGTTATCTTTTCTGAAATACGGATCGAGCTTCATATATTCACAGTAATCGTGCATCCAGCCCATATTCCACTTAAAGGAGAATCCAAGACCGTCTTCCTCCGGCGCTGCTGTCACCTTTGGCCACGCTGTCGACTCCTCAGCGATCGTCATAACCCCGGGGTGCGCCCCGTGGATGACGGAGTTCAGATGCTTGAAAAACTCGATCGCGTCAAGGTTCTCATGACCGCCGTACTTGTTTGGCACCCACTGCCCTGCCTGTTTGCCGTAATCCAGATAGAGCATCGATGCCACAGCGTCCACCCGGAGTCCGTCAATATGGAATTCCCTGATCCAGAACAGCGCGTTGGCGATCAGGAAATTTCGGATCTCATTCTTGCTGTAATTGAAGATCTTCGTGCCCCAGTCCGGATGTTCTCCGAGTCTCTTGTCCGGATGCTCGTACAGACACGTTCCGTCAAACTCTGATAGACCGTGCGCATCTCTCGGAAAATGTGCCGGAACCCAGTCAAGAATGACACCAATGTCATTTTTGTGCAGCAGATCGATGAGATACCTAAAGTCATCCGGTGTGCCATATCTCGATGTCGGCGCATAATATCCTGTCACCTGGTATCCCCAAGAACCGTCAAACGGAAACTCTGCGATCCCCATGAGCTCTATGTGCGTGTACGGCATCTCCGCCAGGTACTCCACGATTCTGTCCGCAAACTCACGATAGTTGTAAAATCCGTCCTCAGTCCCATCGGGATGCTTCATCCAGGATCCAATATGACACTCATAGATCGACATCGGTTCCTTGTTCATATCCTTCTTGTCGCGCTCTGTGATCCACTTCTTATCGGTCCACTTGAAATGATCGAGATCGTACACTTTGGACGCTGTACCAGGACGCATCTCCGCGTAATTTGCATACGGATCAGCCTTGTACAGCCTTCTGCCATCAGGAAGCACCAGCATATACTTGTACATCTGCCCTTCCTTCACATCCTTGACAAACGCGGCAAAGATCCCGCCCTCCCCGAGACGTTCCATCGGTGACGCACTCTCGTCCCAGTCGTTAAACTCCCCGATGACATAGACTTCCTTTGCATTTGGCGCCCACACTGCAAAGAACACACCGTCCTCCTTGCCCTTTTTGCAGAAATGTGAACCTAACTTTTTGTATATCTCATAATGTGTTCCCTGTCCAAATACATACTGGTCAGCATCAGAGATAAATACAGTTGTGTCTGTGTTGTTCATAAAAATCCTCCATTCTTATTACATAAAGTCCCTTTCCTTGAGAACTATCATGTCCTCGTTGTCATACCTTCTCGCGAACAGTACATCAACAAAGTTCTTGATTTTTGATTTTTTGGATTTCCAGATTGCCTCATCTATAATGTCGCGCACTTCGTCCTTTGTCACCACGTGATTACCGCTCTGCATGTTCGCGATCCTGGTGTAAAGGGCAAGCGTACCTAACTCATCGATGGAATATTCCAAAGCCAAGGCATAGTTTTTGGCGTAAGCAACGAGCGCATTGTTGTCCATCTCCATCAGATCGATCCTGATGTTGAAGTAATCTACGATCATCGCCTGTTTCTCCAAAAGCTTTGTGATCTCTTTTTTTGTATCCTCCATGATGACTACGATCCCGAGCGTATCCTGATTGAGGTTTGTCGCCAGTTCATACAGCTTCTCCTCACTCATCCCATTTGCCTTCTCTATTATAATACCACCATTGTTCAATTTCTCAAAGACATCTTTGATATTTCTTTGATTGATTTTTTCGCCGGTGATCTTCGCAAGTTTTCCCGAAAATCCCTCATCCGATGCCTGATATTCCTTTATGAGATTTTTTGCCATCCGCACAGTGTCGATCCCGGCATCGCCCGTGATGATGACATTTCCAGTATACGCCGCAATTGTCATATTTTCAAGCGCATGGATGATCTGCTTCTTGATTTTTCTGGTCACTGCAAAGTTTTCAAAAAGGGTCTGCTCCTCCGGTGTGAAATCGCGTATCTCCTCTCGCTTCGCACCGCTTGCCTCCTTCTTTGTCGTGGCGACGATCTTCTCTGAGAGCGAGCTTAGATCCGCGGTGTTCATCTTGATCTCCTGCGTCTTTAACGCGTCCTCCTTTGCCATCTCCGCAATACTCTCCGCATCCTCAGGGTCAAGCGCACTCGCATTGTACTCATAGCTCTGGCGGTGGTCTGTATGCCGCGGCTCCTGCGGAGTGTCACGGTATGCATCCTCGAGATCATCATCGGACTCCTCTGTATAAGAATCTTCTATGTAAGATTCATCCGTATACTCACCGGCATATCCGTCATGATATTCATCGTCGTCTGGATATGATGCATCAATACCCTCAGCAAATATCTCCTGGGTGTACTCCTCATGATATTCATCGTCGTCTGGATATGATGTATCAATGCCCTCAGCAAATATCTCCTGGGTGTACTCCTCTGATTTTTCCTCATATGTTTTCGGCTTTCTTTCATATATTTCCTGGGTATACTCTTCTGGTTCCTCCTCATGTGTCTCCCCAGAATACTCTTCTGGTTCTTCCTCATATGTCTCTCCAGGATACTCTTCCGGTTCCTCCTCATATGTCTCCCCAGAATGCTCTTCTGGTTCTCCCTCATATGTCTCTCCAGGATACTCTTCCGGTTCCTCCTCATATGTCTCCCCAGAATGCTCTTCTGGTTCTCCCTCATATGTCTCTCCAGGGTACTCTTCTGGTCCTTCTTCATACATCTCCCCAGGGTACGCCTCTGATCCATCCTCATGCGTCTCCCCGGTATACGCCTCTGATACTTCCTCAAGGTACTCTTCCGGTTCTTCCTCATACATCTCCTCAGGGTACTCTTTTGGCACTTCAACAAAATCTTCTGTATCTGAAACATTTTCTGTATCATGTCCAGCCATATTTTCTATAGAGATCTTCTGTGTATATACTTCTGCTTTGTCGTGTTCCTCCACTTCCTGATCTGCGTCAATTGGCGTCTTTGCCGCATATTGTTCCGCCTCTGACTCTTCCTGATCCATCTTTGCAGATTCATCACCGGACTCGTGACCGCTAATGTTTTCTTCTGCTATATCCTGTGCAGATCCGCCGGTCACATCACCTTCATTGATTTCTGCATATAGCTCTTGCATCGATGATCCGGGCTCCTGCGGCTCAACCTGTTCAGGTTCTGCAGGGTATTGCTCCATCCCCGCCAGTTCAGTCTTTCTTGATGGCGCTATCTGGACATTTCCTGCGGATCCTCGCGCCTGAATAGTCTGCTGTATCTTTTTCACCGGAATCTGATCCGTTACATACGCAACATCAAAGTCGTCATCTGATGTTGGCGGCTGTGGAATATCGCCAGTGACATCGGCATCCAGAAATCCATCAGTACCTTTTTTGCCCGTACTTGTCTGGTTCTTTCTCTGTGCTTCCTCCTCCTCACGCTCAAGTTCCCCCAGGATACCACTCTTAATTGAGTGATCAAAATCCGCAAATATTTTTCCTGTCTGTGTCAGCACGCGCTTCTTGAACTCCTCCTGATGCTTCTTGGCGTTGTCCTGCTTCATGCGCTCCCACTCGACCAGCACTTTATCAAGCTTCATCGGCTCTGCTGTCTGCGGCGTATCTTCCATATCATTCGCCCCTGTGATACTGTGCTCATGATATACGTTCTCATCATTGTATTCCATACGGTTATGCTCGTCATCCACTGACTTCTCTGTCGTGTCACGCAGTTCTTCAATGTCGGAATCTGATTTGATCGAACGAGCATCTTCCCCGGGAACCAAAACCTTTTTGATCGCGCCCGTGTGCGGTTCTGGAGCCTTTTCCGTCACACCAGTCACCATCTGTGCAATGTTCACCTTGCCTGTCTGTGTCTGGGAACCCGCCAAATTGTCCGATGCAAATGCATTGCTCACAGATCTGCTCCGCCCTGCATCCGACTTGCCGACACCTGTAAAAATACGGGTATCTTCAATAACGCTTCTGATCTCCTGACCCGAATTATATTTCTCCCTGTCCTCCGCGAACACGTCGTCATTGTCATCAGGGAACAGCTCTTTCATACTCTCCGCGACCACTTTCTGAAGATTGATCGTGTTATACTGACTCATATCACCGGAATTTGCAGCAGAGGAAACATTATTCTCCACCAAATGAAGTCCATTTCGATCCTGCCTGGACGCGTCCGCCTGCTCCATATGATCATACCCCTGCCCCTGAAGGTCATCATAACCTCCCTGCATATAATCACTGCCTGTGTATGCGCCGGGATCGATCAGGTTTCCGTCCTCATCATAGGTCTGTTCCACATAAAATTCCTCTGTGTAACCACTGTCCTGATAGGAACCATCAACATAGCTTAAATTGCCATACCCGTCGTCGACCAAGTGGTTCTGCGCATAACTGTCATCTCCATACTGATCACGGGGATAATCCTGCTGACTGTAACTGTCGCCATACTGTCCATCCGCATAATTTTCCTGCCTGTAATCATTTTCATATGACGCATCCGCATAGCCTTCCTGATCATTTCCGTCTCCATAAGCTCCCTCTGAATAACCATTTTCGTAATATTCATTGGCGGCGTCGTAACCCTGCCCGCTATAATCTACAGCATCGTAACCTTGTGTATCATAATTTCCTTCATTATAATTTTGTTCATTATAACTTTGTCCATTATAGTTTTCAGCGCCATAGCTTTGTCCATTATAACTTTCAGCACCATAATCCTGCCCATTATAGTTTTGTGCGCCATAATCTTGTCCATCATAGCTTTCCGCGCCATAATTTTGTCCATCATAGCTTTCCGCGCCATAATTTTGTCCATCATAGCTTTCCGCGTCGTAGTTTTGTCCGTTATAACTTTCAGCATCATAGTTTTGTCCACCATAACCCTGTTCGGAATAGCCCTCAGCCTGATAATTCTGTTCCGGATAACCTTCGGTATTATAATCCTGCCCAGCATAATCTTCTCCTGCATAACCATCCGTATCATACCCAGCACTGGTATAATCCTGCCCAGCATAATCTTCTCCTGCATAACCATCCGTATCATACCCAGCACTGGTATAATTCTGCCCAGCATTTCCGAGCATGATCCCATACTTTTGCTGCTGCATTTCTGAGAGTGGCACATGCTTTGCTTTCAGCTCCATCGCTTTCATCACATACGGTCCGTCACCAAACCAGAGTATGATGTCATCGCACTCCTCCACGCACTTGGTTGACAGCCCAACCCTGTGATACAGATAGGCAAGTTCATACGCCCATTCTTCCTGATAGTCTTTTTTCTTCAATTCTTCAAGGATCTCGATCCGCTCCTCAAGGCTTGCCTCCTGTGCCTCCAAAATGCGGTATCGGAGCGTATACACTCCATTGTCTTTCGGCGCCAGTTTCGCAAATCGTTTGTAATACTCGATCGCTGCCACTACATCATCTAATTCAATTGATAACTCACATAGGGAATACACAACCGAACGGTTTGTAGGATAACGCTCGTAAGCCAGCATAAGCATTTCCCTGCTGTCTTCGTTTCGTCTGCTGATTCTATATAATGCTGCGATCTTCAAGAGCATCGATGCACTCTTGACTCTTCGCCAGTCAATGGTGTCCGCGATCTTGACAGCATCTGCATATCTCTCTTTGTCTATTAATTTCGAAATTTCCTCTGATCGAACCTTATACTCGTATTTATCCAAGTCTTATCACCTCTGACGCTGATGACACGTAACCATTTATCTAAAGTAAAGAATTGCCTCAATGCAGTCCTTTTGAGCCAAAAGCGTGTAATTTTATCGGGGCAGAAACCGTATAAATCTGACGAATAAGACAGTCTCCCCACTCTAAAAGTCAGTTTAGCATACCACCTTGTCGGTGTCAACGCAAATACACTGTTAAATGTGAACAAATTTCATTGTTCCCGCATTGTATTCCGTGCCTCGCCGGGCATCAAAACAGGCAGGAACTATTGCTATCCCTGCCTGTCATCTTTCGATATACTATATTGATTCGTGATCAGGTTGACGACGTCTGTGACCGCACACTAACTCCCATCTGCCTGCCTCAGCAGGCGTACAAATCAGGATGGTGAAATCTATGATTTCACACTATAGATCATACTTTTCCCAGTCGCTTTTGTCTGCAATGATCGGAAGCCAGCAATCTATCTCAAACGGAACAGTTGTATATGGATCCGCATACCCATCTTCCACCGCAGTTCCGCGGCATGTGATGTGTGCCCTGTCGTTGCTGATCTCTGACACTGCCAACTTGTAATCCACGATCGGTTCATGCTCAAATAAGTAGAATAAATCTTCCCGCTCGTCCGCTTCCCTGATACTGCCCACCTCAAAGGTCACGCCCGCAAGATCCTCGATCGTCCGCGCTGATGTCCCTATAGTGCCCAGATTTAATCCCGGCGTTACCCTTTCCTGTCCAAAATCATTTTTTGTAAATGAACAGTCCACACTGTACGCCAGCCCATCCTCATCATCGTCAAATATATAAAATGCACTCTGTCTGTTGCTGGTGTCCAGCTCAAAAAAAGTACCGTTTAAGTTCAGTTCCCCGCCTCTGTCAGCCCCGTCGCGATTCATTTGCACTGACCCCTTTCAGATATATACATAGTTAGCAGTTACAGTCGTTCCGATATATTGATTACAGTGTATCACAACGGTATATCTACGTCAATCTCCTGCGTGCCAAAAGGCAGGAGGTCGCCGTGTGCCGGTTTTTCCTGTGTACACAAAGGACAGGCACGATCAGTTCCTGAACACGATCCGCTCGGCGCGTGTGCACGCCCGGATATCCTTCTCGGACTTCCTATAATAATCGCGGAACTTTCTCGGACAGGTGATGACAAGCTCCGGAATCGTGTCCTTCATGGACAGATGCTGTTCCGTCTTTCTGCGGCGCACATCTGCGATCACATTTTTCAGATGCTCGCCAAACTCGATATCGATCTGCTCTGTCTCCCCCGTCTCCCACAGAGTTTGGTGCAGGGAGATCTCGTCCTCATACTGCCGGTAAAATTCCTGATAGATGTACTCTGTCACATACGGCGTGTAGATCGCGTACAGTTTCAGGATCCCGAGCAGACTGTAGTAGACTGCGATCTGCCCTGAATACCGCTGTTGCCGGCCGTGTTTGTCCGGCTGGTACAGCCGCTCCTTCGCGATCTCGATATAATAGTCGCAGAAATCTTTCCAGAACAGGTTGTCGATCTCGTGCCGCGCCTGTCCGATCTCGTAGTCCTCCAGCAGCGATGCCGCCCTGACAGTCGTCTCATTGACGCGCTGCAGGATCCATCTGTCAACCGGCAGCAAATCCGCTTTATCATAGTTCTCCGGCTTTGAGAAATCGCCCAGCTGCAGGATCGCAAACTTCGCGGCATTGTACAATTTCCGGATAAATCTCCTGGAGATCCTGAGCTCCTCCTCGTCGAAAAACGTGTCCGTCCCAAGCTTGCTGTTCGCCGCCCAATAGCGGATCGCGTCGGCAGAATGCCGCTCGATCAACGCCATCGGCGAACCGGCGCCGTTATTTTTGGATTTGCTGATCTTCTCGCCCGGTTTTGCCAGCACATAGCCGCTGATCATGATGTCCTTCCACGGGATCTTCCCCGTGTGGTACAGGCTTTTTACGATCGAGTAAAACGCCCATGTCCTGATGATCTCATGCGCCTGGCTCCGCATTCCCATCGGCAGCAACGGATCGGAAATGTCATCTTTTTCCTTGTACCGCGCATTGATCAGTGTCGTCACGGAGGAAGTCGCCCATGTGTCGAGGACTGCCTGCTCAGGAAGGAATGCAGTACACCCGCAGTCGCAGGCGGTCGTCGGGTTGTGCTCTATCGGATTGACGGGCAGCTGCTCCTCCTTTGCAAAGAGCGGTTTCCCGCAGTCCCTGCAGTACCAGACCGGAAACGGAACCCCAAAATACCGCTGCCTAGAGATGCACCAGTCCCACTTGAGGTTTTCCACCCAGATCTTGTAGCGGCTCTTCATGTGTGCAGGGTGCCAGTTGATCTCGTCCGCCGCGGCGAGGTACTTGTCTTTGTCCGTCAGCACATCGATGTACCACTGCCTGGACGGGAGCAGTTCAACGGCAGTGCCGCAGCGCTCGTGAACCGCGACCATATGACGGATCGTCTCCTGTTTTGCCAGATATCCGCCCTCGCGCAGCAGCCTGATCATATGCGCTCTCGCCGCCTCGACAGTCATGCCGCCGATCAGCGCCACATCACGGTCGATCGTTCCGTCGTGCAGAATAACCCTCCTGTACGGAAGGTTGTGTTTCTGACACCACTCAATATCCGTCGAGTCGCCAAACGTCGCGCACATGACCGCCCCGGTCCCCTTGTCCACGGAAACCGTGTCGTCGGACAGGATCGGGATCTCGAGATCGTACAGCGGCACGCGCGCTGTCTTTCCGATATATCCCTGCATCCTGCTGTCGTCCGGGTGCACAAAGACACAGACACAGCCCGCGAGCAGCTCTGGTCTGGTGGTCGCGATCACAAGGTCGCCCAGCGGCGTAGCAAAATTCAGATAGTTGAATGTCGTCTCGCACTCCCTTGTCTCTAACTCCGCCTGCGCGATGGACGTCCGGCACTCCGTGCACCACAGCACCGGAGACTCCTTCATGTACGCTTTCCCCGCCTTTGCCAGTTCAATGAAGGAGCGCTGGGAGATCTTCTGAGACAGGTCGGATATGGTCTGATATTGCAGACTCCAGTCCACGCTGAACCCCAGCCGTTTCCAGAGATCTTGAAATTCCGCCTCGTACTTCGCGATGGTTTTGAGGCATTTTGCCCGAAATTCGCTTCTCGGCAGCATGTTTGCGCGGATTCCCTCGTCCTTCTCGACCAGCCGTTCTGTCGGCAGCCCGTTGTCGTCAAAGCCAAAGGGATAGAACACATCGAAGCCCTGCATGCGCTTAAAGCGCGCGATCATCTCCGCCTGCGTGTAGGAAAACACGTGCCCGATGTGCAGTTTCCCGCTCACTGTCGGCGGCGGTGTGTCGATGGAAAAGATCTTCCGCTCTTTGCCGTTGTTGTACTTGTAAATCTCCTGCTCTGTCCAGAACTGTTCCAGATCGCTCTCTGTTTTCTGAAAATCATACTTTTGATCCATGTGGATACCTCCTTGTCAAGACTGTGACGGGTCCATTTTTACCCGTCATAACGGTTTACATTGTTGCATGTTTGACAACACAGACAAAAAAATCGCCCTAAGCAAAAGCTTAGGGCGAAACATGTCCGCGGTACCACCTAATTTCAGAATCATTCTGCACTCTGTACGATGCGGGAACAAAGCAAAACGCGTCAAGCCGATCCTGCCTGCTTTCGTTCCGATATCGCTTCCCTTGATAACGGTGGGAATCTCCGTTGGAGTCTACTTAGATCATGTGTGTCATATCTGTTCAATCCAAAGCTCAAAGGCTACTTCCATACCACCATCACGAAAGTTTTCACCAGCCACTTTCTCTCTGTTCATCCGGTAAGGAACGGCACGCAAATCTCCTTGTGTCTCAAGTACTTGCATTCGGTCCCGAAGTATGTACTCCTCCTCGTCAATGCTTTTTGTCTGTAATTGTTATCTAGAATTGTACCACAATATTTTTCTTTGTCAACAGGATTTTTGTTGTAGTTTCTGAATTGTAGTTTCTGAATCAAAGTTTCCGAATCACAGGCAATCCCTACTCTGTCAGGTCGATCGTGACGGCGCAGTCCTCGAGCACCTCCTCTGAATCCGCTATCTGGCTCCCGTTCGCATCCCACGAAACGCGCACCGGTATGAGTGTCATTGTCGGGGAGGACGCGTCAAATCCCTTGATCTCCAGATCCTGTGAAAACGTGATCATGCCGTCCGCCCCCTGCTCCGGGTCGGAGCAGCCGTTGGAGCGAAGCCACTCCTCGTGCGTGAGCCTTCTGCCCGACGCGTCCTCCAGGATATAATCCCCCCACCGGAGGATCTCCATCATGCCTTCCTCCCGAACTTCCCAATCGAGATGCAGGTTGATGACGGACGGCGAGACTGTTACCTGGTAGGAGACGATCTGACCGAAGTCCATACCCGTGACGTTTCCGCTGTTCTGAGCGGCGGTGCCAAACTGATCGGATTTCACGGTGAAAGCGTAATCCGACCTGCTGTCCGGCGAAGTGTACACCTGAACCTTCACATTTATGACATCCGTGTCAGTTTTCTGCAGTTCCGGGTCGACGACCGTAACCTTGCATTCGTAGATGCCGCTGCCCGACTCGGTTTCCGCCACATACTCAAGCCGGCTGTCGACATCGTTAATGTAGACATGGTCGCCCAGTTCAAAGTACTCATTTGCCGGCTGTGCCCAGAACATCAGAGTCGCACCGTCATAGTAGGCGTCCGTCACCTGAAAGAGCGGCAGCTCCTGCGGGCTGCTGCCATCCGCTTCCGATCCCGCGGTGGTCTCCATGATGATCGCTTCCCCGGTCTCGTCGCCGTGGACGATGGACTGCTCCGCTCTCTCCGCATTGATCCCCAATCCGTCCAGCCAGTCCTGAAATACCGGCAGACGCGCCGCTGCCACGGTGCTGCCCGCCAGAACAAGACACGCGACAACCGGCAGCAATGCTTTGTAAAATTTCTTCCGCTTTGTCATCCGTCCTGTATTTTTGACAGGTTTCATGTGGGCGCTGACTTCCCTCGATACGATCTGCTGAAACCGCTCGGGCGTCCGGGGAAAACTTCTGCTCAATTCATCTGCAAAATCTTCATAGCTCATTCTCATAATCTTCCTCCTCACAATGCTCGCTCTCCATGATACAGCGAAGGTTTCTGCGACCGCGGCTCAGACGGCTCTTTACAGTTCCTGCGGGAACGTGCATGATCCTGGCGATCTCCTCGATGGAATATCCCTCCAGATAGTACAGCACGATCGTCAGACGGTATTCTTTTTTCAGCGCGCTCAGCGCCTCGTACAGATCAGCGTAATCCGCACTGCTGCACGCCTCCTCCTCCGGTTCCGTCCATATGGCGGCGCTCTTTTCCCGCTTTTTCAGCAGACTGTAGCACTCGTGGATCAGTATTCTGGTAAGCCATGTCCTGGCATACGCCTCCTGTTTCAGGGTGTTTAATTTGCCGAAGCCCGTAGCGATCGCCTCCTGCACCGCGTCCTCACAGTCCGCATCGTATTTCAGTATACTTTTTGATATGCGGTAAAGACTGTCTGTGGAAGAAAGCACCACGCCGGCAAATGCTTCTTTGTCCATTATATTCTCTCCTTTCCTCTTTGGAACTCGTTTACACCTATTAGAGGAATAACGCCCCCAAATGGTTCCCGATCGTTCAGATCACTCTCAATTTTATCCGAATCTGTGGTACACTATAAACAGCGCCTCTCTTTTTTGTGCAGAGATTGAGAGGACATGCGGCACAGACTTGGTTTATAATCATGATCAGATGTACTTTTGTACATTATAAAACATGGAGGTATTTTATGGAATGGATCAAACGGCTCAACGAGAGTATGTGTTACATCGAGGAACACCTGACAGATGAGATCGATTGCGAACAGCTTGGGCGGATCGCCTGCTGCTCTGCCTATCATTTTCAGAGAATATTCACTCCCCTGCTTAAACCCTGTTGATTTTTAATCTCCTCATAACTATATATAACGTGATTGATTATTGCTCACAAACACAGGCGGTCTATGACCATT
>ERZ779623.156-NODE-156-length-35418-cov-15.755733_pt1 | contig 35418 bp, 34 predicted proteins | sample MGYA00514189_ERZ779623 | MGnify/ENA primary metagenome ERZ779623 (study PRJEB29562, sample SAMEA4376712) | mouse gut metagenome | isolation source: Cecum | study: EMG produced TPA metagenomics assembly of the A DSS colitis mouse model was used to assess the... | reverse complement strand
TTGAGGCTATGCCTTCTTTATTTGCCTTTTTTCAGATTTGCTCATTTATAGCTCAAAAATCTGATGACGCTCTACTAGCTGGACGAGGAGCCCCGGAGCTATACTGTCGGCGAGATCAGTTGGTACGTCTATCTCAACAAGAAACGGGTGCCCATGCTGACGGTTGGCACCGTGAAAGGGATGTCTCACGCCAACTATCCCCGGGAGAGCTGGATCGCCTACGACGAATTCTTGAGCAAGTTTTCCAGAACTGCCGACGGCACCCTGCTGTATATGGGCGAGGAAGCCCTGTAATTCGGGAACGCCCCAAACATATAGCGCGGGCCATTGCGGCAAAAGCTGTAATGGTCCGCGCCCTTTGCGTTACATTACATCAATAAAACAGGAGGCAAACCGCCATGGAGTACAAATATCCCCACCTCTGCGCGCCCATCACTCTGGGCCGCACCATCTTCCGCAACCGAATGTTCTCTGCCCCCATGGGCGGCACCGACATCACCAACGACGGCTGCATCGGGCCCAAATCCACCGCCTTTTATGAGCTGCGGGCCAAAGGTGGCGCGGCGGCAGTGACGGTGTCCGAGCTGATGGTCCACCCGTCCACCGACGGATCCCACGCTTACCATCTGGACGAGTCCATCCTCAATTCCCTGGCTTGCGCCACCTACACCGCCGATGCCATCCGCCGCCACGGGGCCATCCCCAGCATTGAGCTATCCCACTCCGGGATGTACTCCGGCACCTATATGACCGACAAAAGCAAACAGCACGGCATGGCCCAGTGGGGTCCCTCCGCCTGTGTCCGTCCGGACGGGGTGCAGGTGGGCGAATTGACAAAGGACATGATCGCGGAAATCGTGGCCGCCTATGGCCATGCGGCGGGGCTGGCCAAGCGAGCGGGCTTTGAGCTGCTAATGATCCACGGCGGCCACGGCTGGCTCATCAACCAGTTTCTGTCCCCTATGTTCAACAAGCGGGACGACGAGTACGGCGGCTCCTTGGAAAACCGCTGCCGGTTTGCCATTGAGGTGCTGAAGGCCGTCCGGGAGGCGGTGGGTCCCTTCTTCCCCATTGAGTTCCGCCTGTCCGGCGCGGAGTTCGTGGAGGAAGGCTACGGTCTGGATGAGGGAGTACGCATTGCCCAGCAGCTTGAACCATACATCGATCTGCTCCACGTTACCGCAGGCACCTATCAGCGCACCTTTGGCATCACCCATCCCTCCATGTTCACTGACCACGGCAGAAACGTCTACCTGGCAGCAGAGATCAAAAAGCACGTGAAGGTGCCTGTGGCCACCATTGGCGGACTGAACGATCCAGCGCAGATGGAGGAGATCATCGCGTCCGGCAAGGCGGACGTGGTGTATATGGCCCGGGCCCTGCTGGCCGACCCGTTCCTGCCCAACAAAGTGATGGCCAATCAGGACGAGGACATCGTGCGCTGCCTGCGCTGCTTCACCTGCATGGCCGAGCGGGCCTCAACCTCCACCCGCCGCTGCACGGTCAACCCCCTCATCGGCCGGGAGTGCGAGGGAGACGAGGTTACTTCCGCCCCGGTGAAGAAAAAGGTGCTGGTGGCTGGCGGAGGCCCCGGTGGGCTGTACGCCGCCTACACCGCCGCGCGGCGGGGCCACCAGGTCGTCCTGTGCGAAAAGGAAAGCGAGCTGGGCGGCATCCTGAAAAGCGAACAGGCCCTGCCCTTCAAGTACGAGATGTACCAGCTCACGGGCACCTACGGGAAGCTGGCCCGGAACGCGGGGGTAGAGATCCGCTTGAACACCGAGGTCACCAAAGAATATGCTGAAAAGGAGGACGCCGACGCCCTTATCATCGCCGTGGGCTCCGAGCCCCTGGTGCCGCCCATCCCCGGTCTGAATGGGGACAATGTGGTGCTCGTCAACAACTACTACAGGGAAAAGGATAAAGTCGGCAGCGAGGTTGTGGTCATGGGCGGCGGTCTGGCGGGCTGTGAGTGCGCCATCCATCTGGCCCAGGAGGGCAAAACCGTCCGGCTGGTGGAGATGCGTGATGAACTGGCTCCCGACGCCAATGTCCGCCACCGCCCCCTGATGCTGAAGCAGATGGAGGAGTTGGGCGGTAAGCTGACCATCTGCACCGGCCACAAGGCGTTGGAGGTCACAACCGAGGGTGTGATTTGTCAGGACAAGGACGGAAAAGAAGTGCTGGTTCCCGGTGGAAGCGTCATCTGCGCGTTGGGCCAGTGCTCCCGCACGGATGTGGTGGAACAGCTTCGCGATGCCGCGCCCTTCGTCCGGGTCATCGGCGATGCCGCCAAGGTGTCCACCATCACCAATGCGGTGTATTGGGGCTATCATGCCGCCCTGGATATTTGACACTCGTTATCGTATCGCATGGAGGTTTTATGAGAAAAACGAAAATTATTTGTACCCTTGGCCCTGCTGTGGACGACGCAAACCTGATCCGAGCCCTCATTGAGGGTGGGATGGATGCCGCCCGCTTCAACTTCTCCCATGGCAATCACTCAGAGCAGCTGGAACGCTTAAACCGGCTGAAAGCAGTCCGCGATACCATGGGTCGGCCTGTGGCTACCATTTTGGATACAAAAGGGCCGGAGATCCGCATTCGGAGCTTTGAGACGAAATCAGTCACTTTAGAGGCGGGGGATACCTTCACTCTCACCACAGAGGAGGTTACGGGAACCCGGGAGATGGTATCTGTCAGCTATCCCAGGCTCCATGAGGAGCTGGCCCCCGGCCAGGAGATCCTCATCGACGACGGCTTGGTTGCCGTCCGAGTGGAGCGCATTGAGGGCGCAAACATCGTATGCACAGTGGAAAACGGCGGTGTCCTGTCCGCCAATAAATCCATCAACATCCCCGGGGTGCATATTCAGCTTCCAGCCCTGACGGAAAAGGACATAGAGGATATCCGATTTGGCGTGGAGAACGACTTTGACTTCATTGCCGCCTCCTTTGTCCGCCGCGCGGCGGATGTGGAAGCTGTGCGGACAGTACTTCACGAATGCGGCGGCGATGATATGCGCATAATCGCCAAGATCGAGAACCAGGAGGGTGTGGAAAACCTGGACGAGATTTTGGCCGCAGCGGATGGCATTATGGTAGCCCGGGGAGATTTAGGCGTTGAGATCCCGGCTGCCCGCGTCCCTATCCTGCAAAAGCAAATGATCCGCAAAGGACTTCAGCTGGGCAAACTGGTGATCACCGCCACCCAGATGCTGGATTCCATGATGCGCAACCCCCGCCCCACCAGGGCGGAAGTATCTGACATCGCCAATGCGGTTTATGATGGCACCAGCTGCGTTATGTTATCCGGCGAGACCGCTGGGGGGAAATACCCCATAGAGGCACTCCAAACCATGGCAAGTATTGTTACCGAGACGGAGGACGCTATCGACTACTGGCACCAGTTTGAAAAGCAGCGCGTCCTCCCGGCGGCCAACATCAATGACGCGGTTACCCATACCTGCTGCCTCACCGCAAAGGATCTGGACGCAAAGGCTATTTTAGCCGCCACCAGCTCCGGCCACAGCGCACAGATGATCTGCCGCTTCCGACCTGCCTGTCCCATCGCCGCCCTCACTATGCGGGAGAAGGTACGCCGACAGCTCAACCTGTCTTGGGGCGTGATCCCGTTCCTTACCGGGGAGGTCAACTCGACTGACCGTATCTTTTCCCTCACCACCGATGTGGCCGTGAAGGAGGGGTTGGTGCAGACCGGGGATATCGTGGTCATCACCGCAGGCGTTCCGTTAGGGCGGAGCGGTTCCACCAACCTTATCAAAGCGCAGGCGGCAGGGGAATGAACAGCTCCAACAGCCAAAATTTTACGAGGTGTACTTAGGATATGATGTTTAAAAATCATTTTGGAGAAACGGTAACTGTTGTCCTTGCAATTATAATGGGGTTTATTATGGCTTTCGCAGTGATTATAGCAAACCATTTGCACCTGAGCTTTTCCAACGTGTTTCAAGTGTGGTCGATGGTTACGCTGGTAATCCTCTTGGTCAGTGCAGTCATGCCCTACAAGGAGTGGTCAGCCCGATTTACAGCCCTGTTTCATTTACCTGAAAAAAGTATAGCCTATCGGATGGTAGACAATATTATACCGTCCCTGATTCTTAACACATTCAACACGGTGATCGTTTCTGCTGCCAGTGTTTTTGGTAATGAGGCCATCCCTGTGTTTGAACAGGCTGGGGTATGGTTCCATGGAATTGCCCACGACTGGTCAATTACTTTTGTGGTTTCGTATTTAGCCGCATTTATGGCGGAGGCAATAGGCAAGCGAATCGCAGAAGCGACAGCGTGTTCTGAATCATAAGGGGTAAGCGATGTCTCTGGATGCACTTATTGATTACAGCAAGGTAAAATTTTCCTTTACCACAAGGTTCTCTTTGCATATGGTGGGCTGAATCCGTGCAGCTGCCGCTTGTATTTTGCGGCCCGCTATGGTACACTAATTTCAAACAAACAGCGCATTGGGGGAAGGAGGATGCCCTGTGCTGACAAATCAGGAAGTGAAAAAGGTCGTTGAGGAGTTGTGCGGCAGCGTTGCGTCTTTGTTCCCTCAAAATAAGATCGAAGCCATCCTGTTTGGCTCTTATGCCAGAGGCAATGCGGAGCCAGGGTCAGATATCGACGTGCTGATCCTTGTGGACGCATCACGCCAGGACATATCGGCGCGGAATTGGCAGGTGGGGGATCTGGCCGCAGAATTTTTGCTTGACTACGGGATCGTAGTGTCCCCCATTGTGGAAAACCGGGACTATTTCAACAAGAACGTGGACGCACTGCCGTTTTACCGCAATGTCGAGCGGGAGGGGGTTCGCCTGGGTGCCTGATATCACAGGGATCGACCTATCCCGGTACCGCTTGCAGAAGGCGAAAGAGACGCTGGCATCCGCCATACGGGACATGGATGCAGAGGACTACGCCTCTGCCAACAACCGGGCATACTACGCCATTTTTCACGCCATGAGGGCGGTACTTGCTCTGGATGGAGAGGACTACAAAAAACATTCGGCAGTCATTGCCCGCTTTACGCTGAACTACTTGAAGCCTGAAATACTGCCCCGGGAATACAGCAAGCTGATTTCAAACGCCTCGCTGATTCGGAACCGCAACGATTACGAGGATTTCTATATCTGCTCAGTTGCGGATACGAACGCGCCTCGCCGGTTGAAGGCGAGGCCCGTTTCCCGTTTGACCACATAACTGACCACAGACACATTCGGAACACTCGGAAACGCCGCGTCCAAACAGCACCGCAAAGCAAGTGAAACTGAGTGGAAGCGACTAAAAAGCACTATAAATAACGCAAAAAAGTTTCATCCTGGCGTTGACGTGCGGGAGGTCACAAGTTCGAGTCTTGTATCGTCCACCAAGTTGCATTGACAAAAAAGATGCAGGCAAAAAATCCGCACTTTTGTGCGGATTTTTTGCGTATAATCGCACATTTTCAGATATCCAAAGAATAAAACAGAGTGGTTTACAAAAACAGGAAGCATAATTTTAAAATAACGCAAAAAAGATGCAAAACAGGCTTAAATGCCCATATTTTTAAGATTTTCACTCTGGAAGGGACTTGAACCCTAAAGCACTCAAGATTGGAAGGAAATTCTAATTTCGGTTCGAATCTATTTTACCCTTGCCTGCTGTTCGGGAATTGTGCTGGATATCCCGCATCATATGTGGTAGTGTTGCTGCTACCAAAGCAAGGGGGCGCCACCGTGGAATACAATTTTTACTTGGAGCAGAAGTATCTGTACGAGGGCCAGGTTGAAGCCCGCATCCTCACCGCCACCCAGGCAGAGGCTATGGGTTACAAAGACGACTACATCGCCGCTTGCACAGGCCACAAGCTGTATGTAGATGGCTTTGACAGCATCGATGCCATCCGCAGTTACCTGGGCGATCTGGTAAATTGCACTTTAATTGAATAGCACACACCACTAATAGCCCATGGCCAGCAGGACTGCTGACCATGGGCTATTTTTGCGTCTGCAGGACTGAGACACTTGTTGATAGCAGAGGAGAAAATAGTTGATACGTTTTTATATTTTTAAAGACGGCGTACTGCAAAGCAGCACCGCCGCAAAAGAAACCGCAATCGATCTGATCCGCCAATATCAGAAGCAGGAAACTCACCCATTCTTGCGGTCGGAATTCAGCATCATCAAAGGCGAGGAAGAATTTGTACCCTATCCTTCCCAGAGAAAGCCGAAACGAAACCGCGGGACGGAACGGTAACAGCGCAGGATACCGCGGCCAAAGCCGAGCCGCGGCCCCCCCGGCTGTTCCTTTTGGTGCTTCTGCTTCGTCTGTGCATGGTTCTTTGGTGGTCATGGTAATAGCTATGTCATCAGCTTTCGGCTATACTTGGGTTCACGATCAAAAGAAAGGAGAACAGCACGATGCCAGAAACCAAAAACCTATGTGCTCAAATCAGCCTCGACCTGCATCACAAAATTTCCGAGGCCAAGGAGCAGACGGGCCAAACCACCAGCCAGTACATCACAGACCTGCTGACCGAATACTTCAAAATCAAAGAAAACGGAGGAACTGAAGCCATGACAACCGGAAAAAATCGAACCCTTGCCTTTCAAATTGACGAGGAGCTGTTCAACCGCATCAAAGCCCACCTGGAACGGGAGACTGCTCGCACCGGCCACAAACTCACCCAGCGGGACTTTGTACTGGGCCTGATCACGGAGGCGCTGGACGCTGCCGAGCACGAGGCTCAGGAGGAACAGAACGAGGACCAAGCGCAGGAGGAGAACCAGCCCGAGGAGAAGTGACCTTCTCCAGCACCAGCAGCCACGGGGTCGATCCAGCCGGATCGGCCCCGGCCATTTTCAAGCCGTTTGTGCCCACCCGCGGGCTGGGTGGCATCCGCGCCCCTCCCCGCAGGTGAAACGCGGTGTCGGCCCCCGTGTGGCCAAACGTGACGGCCTCCCGGCCCACAGCGGCACAAAGACAGTGAATCGCCCCCGGAAATCATCCAGCATGATGATCTCCGGGGGCTTTTTTCGTTTCAGCCAAAGGGGGTGATGATCACGAAACGAAGAACAGACCCGGAAGATTTCTGGAAATTCACAGACGAGGAAATGGAGATCGCCAAAAACACAGATCTGCCCGACCTGCTGGAACACCTGGGGTATCACTTGAAGCGGGTGGGCCGGTATTACACCACCAGGGAGATGGACAGCATCCGCATCAAAAACCGCCGCACCTGGAGGCGGTACTCCGAGGGCACGGGCGGGGATGCCATCACGTTCCTCCAGCGGTTCGAGAATAAGGGCTTTCGGGAGGCCGTAGAGTACCTGCTGGCCTTCAATGGGCGGGCACGGGATTCCCCTGCCCCACTCAGGCCGCTCCAATCGGCTGTGGAAGAAGAAAAGCCCGAGTTCACCCTGCCCCCGGCCAACGGAGATAACCGCCGGGTGTTCGCCTATCTGCGCAAGCGCGGTATCGCGCCCCAAGTGATCCGGGCGTTCCTCAATGCCGGCCTGCTGTACGAGGACGCCAAATACCACAACTGCGTGTTCGTGGGCCGGGATGCCAGCGGCAAGGCCCGGTTCGCCAGCAAACGGGGCACCTACGACAAAGACGGCGTCAGCTTCAAGCGGGATGTGCTGGGCAGCGACAAAAGCATCGCCTTCCCCATCCCCTGCGATCCCAGCGTCCCCTGGGTGCTGGTGTTCGAGGCTCCTATCGACCTTTTGAGCTTCTGCACCCTTCACCGGGAAGCCCGCTCCAACGCCATAGCACTGTGCGGGCTGTATGAGGGTGGCCTGAACACCTACCTAAAAGACAACCCCCACCTGCGCCATGTGGTGCTGTGCCTGGACGCGGACGATCCCGGCCAGACCGCCGCCCAAAAGCTGCGGGCAGAGTACGAGAGCCAGGGACTCAAAGTGTCCACCAGGGTGCCGCCCAAGGGGAAAGACTGGAATGAATACCTCCAGCAACGCGGGCCGCCCCGGGAAAGGGGGCGGTAGAGAAGAAGGATTTTCCGAAAAAATGAACATAAACCGGAGGAAAACGACATGAAACGTATCTTGACCACATTATGCGCCATGACCCTTCTGCTGGCCGGGTGTACCCCCGCCTTTGCCACCGAGGTGCCCAGTACGTCATCTGCACCCTCGCAGGAGCCGGAACTGGGCTGCTACTACCCCATTTCTGTGGAGGAGTACACTTACGGCCCCCTGGACGAGCTGCGCGTCAGCAAGGTGTACCAGCTCTCCCTGGGGGACGATCCCAGCGGCATCCCCACCGGGGACTTCGAGCGCGGTGGGCGGCACTACTACCTGCTGGACATGACCCGGAAGGACGAGGTGGGGGTGGACACCCGGCAGCACACCGAAACCGTCACCCTGTCCAGCGATACCAACAAAATGGACGACATTCTCAAGCGGCTGGATGCCGAGATGGAATTTACCACCGAGGACGGCTACACTGGCACCCTGCGGCTGGATCACACCAGCGTCCAGGTCACTACGGATGGATACAAAACCAGTACAAAGGCTCTGTCCGCCACCCGGACGTACCCCAATTTGTCCGACGCCGACGTGTCTTTGATCCCGAAAACCATCACGGACGGCGGCAAGACCCTCACCCTGGCGGACGTCCAGTGGGCCAGCGCCGAGGGCACGGACGGCGAGGGCGGCGTGGTCACCCACTACACCGCCACCGCCAGCTACACCGGCAGCACCTCGTCCCGGTATGCCACCGGATACACCATCACCGCCAACTACACCGGGGAGGTGGCCAAGACTGACTGCAGCGTGGTGACGTACACCGCCGTGTTCGGCAGCGTGGAGGCCCCGGAGGAGTCCGACGCCCCCGAGGAAACTGCCAAACCGGACGATACCCCCGCTGCGTCCATCAACTGGACGGAGCTGAAAACCCCGCTGATGATCAGCGGTCTGGTGCTGATCTTGGTCCTCGGCGGCGGTTTCGCCATCAAAAAAATCAGGAGGAGATAAAGCCTATGAAGCATAAACTTTGTGCCCTTGTGTCCGCAGTTATTCTGTGCGCCCTGTGCGTGGCCCCTGCTCATGCACTGGAATACAGCTTTGACGCCCCAGCCGATTACCTGTTTGGGTGGCCCACCAGCGACGATACCCCCCATGAGTGGCAGGACCCCAACGTGGATCTCTCCAAAAGTACCGCCCTGATCCCGCCCGGCTTCGGGACGCCCACCAGCTATCTGCCGGGGAGCGGCGAATATCTGACACCCAACCTCGTCCCTGGTGCGCTGGGCAGCGGGCTGGTCAACCAGGAGGGCGGCCCCACCGGCGGCGGTTATCCTACCGTGGGCGCAGGGATTACCACCGTGGACAGCCCCAGTTTCCCCACCGTGGATATTCCCTCGGGCGGGCAGACGGTTGGCTTCACCGAGGTCACCAGCGCCATGTACTACAGCAACGGCAGCCTGGGCACCCTGAAAATCCCCTCCATTGGCCTGACGGTGGGCATCTATGAAGGCACCGGCAGCGCCCCGCTGCTCAAGGGCGCGGGCCATTTCACCGGCACCAGCATCTGGGATGGAAACTGTTGTATCGCGGGCCACAACCGTGGTGTGCGCAATGATTTTGGCAAGATCCACCTCTTGAAATCCGGCGCTGTCATTACCCTTACCACCAAACTGGGTGCCCGCACCTATACCGTCAGCAGCGTGACCAAGGTCTCCGTCAATGATGTCAGCGGCCTGGAGCCCTCCGACACCAACATGATCACACTGTACACGTGCGTGGAAAACCAGCCCGCCTACCGCTGGTGTGTCCGGGGCATTGCTTATTAAAGGTCTCCGCCAGCAACCCAGCAAAGCGGTTGCTGGTGGAAAAGGAGGAGCAAGGGAGCGCGCGCAGTTTTCGCCGTAGGCGGGAACGGAGTGCAGCGGACTTTGCGACGACGCAGCTGTTCAGCGAAAGTATTCGACTTTGGCCCCTTGTTGTGGTAGTGTTGCAGTTGCAAAAACCCAACACAATAATGAGGAGGTCAAAGTTATGAAAAAAGGAACTGCCATTACATTTACGGTAGGAGTGTTCGCGGGTCTTGCCCTGTGCGGCCCCGCCGCCCATGCCGCCACAAACATCTCCACCACACTGAGTAGCCAACCCATCTATGTGGACGGCCGGCGGGTGTCCATGACGGCTTATTCCATCGGCGGCAACAACTACGTCAAATTACGGGACATCGGCAAGGCGGTGGACTTCGGCGTTGAATATGACGCCGCCACCAACTCCGTCCACATCGACCCCAACGCTCACTACCAAGAGGAGGTGACCACCCCTGCACCGGCCACGCCCTCCCCCTCCCCGGAACCCTCGGGCAGCTATACCATCAGCACAGACCACTGGAGCCGGGAGGATTTCTCCCAACAGGCCAACCCCGCCGTATTCACCGGGGTCTACAATAGGGCCCTGTACAACACCATCCGGCAGACACTGGTAGACAGCGGGGCTGGAAGCGCCCCGGCTTACACCATGGTGGCCCAGGGCGCGGACTACAGCGCGGCGATAGATTTGCTGGGACGAATGAGCGGAGCAATTCGATATGAACATTATGTACCTGCCAACTTCACCAACTATTGGCAATATCCCAGCTACTTTTCTGTATCCGCAGCGATGCCGGAAAACTTCCTGCTGGCAGCGGAATATGTCCAGCCTGCCATCGACCATTTGAACCGGCTCGGCTCAGGCCGGGACAAGGTAACGTACCTTAACGACTACCTCTGCACCCTGCTGTCCTATGAGCTTGATAAAACGGCGGGCATCCCGCAGATATTTGCACCCCATGCCAGCGAGTTGAAAGCTGCCTGCGGCTCCTATACCAGCGCGTCCAACTTCTTGTGCGGCGCGGCTGATATCCCCTGTGTCAGCGTTAGATCCTCCAACCACTCCTGGAACCTGGTCTACGTAGACGGACAATGGCTCCATGTGGATGTATCCACCAATGATCTGCGGGGCTGGCACAGTATCCTGCTCCAAGAAACCCACCCGGAGCAGATCGACATCGCGCCGGAGGCCACAGCCTTCCTCAAGGAGCTGCTGGTTCCCGGATCTACAAAATAACCGATCAACTGAACAGACAGGAGAGGCAGACCGCGAAAACGGCCTGCCTTTTCTTGTGAAAAATGAAAGGAGAGCCCATGAAACACAAACTTTCCACCAGACTGATCTCCATGCTGCTGGTGCTGGCCACGCTGTTCGGCCTGCTGGCCGTCCCCGCCAGCGCCGCCACGCTGGACGACAGCGGCAGCGTCAAGATCACCATGGACGGCTTCGGAAGCTACCTCAGCAAGAAGGCCGGCGGCACCATTGGCGGCGGATACTGGCAGTATACCAGCAATAAGGGCCTAAAAGGGGCCGCGTACTGCGTGAATTGGGGGCTTACCGGGGTTTCCCCCAGTAAATCCCTCACCATCCGTCCCTACAACCGGAACCCCAAGACCATGGGGGCCTTTGCCAACGGCTACCCCTCCCGCACGCTGGAGCAGTTCAAAGAGCTGAATACGCCCACTTTCCCTGACATCGCCAACCTCACGGTGACCGAGTACAAGTACGCCACCCAGGTGGCGGTGTGGGCCACCTGCGGGCAGATCGCCGTCCCCGGCACCGCCTTTACCGCGGGACGCACGTCGGTGGTGGTACCCACCTCGGATGCCCGGCAGCTGCGCATCTACCACAGCATCCAACGCATCTTGGCCCACGCGAACAACTGGAACAAGCACCTCTATGTGGGGATGTACATCCACACGGAAGAAAACTCCAACATTCAAGCGGTAGAGGTCACGAATGAGCGTGGGCTCGAAGGCGCCGCCGCCAACGGGGAAACCGGCATCAAGAAGGAAACCATCAACGGCAAGGAGTATTTCACCCGTGTGATGTACCTGGATTCCGCCACCTCCACCTGGATCGACGATTATAAGACCAAGGTGTACTCCCCCGACGCCCCCGCTGGCACCATCTTTGTGGCCGCCAACAACTCTCCGCTGGAAACAGTGCAGGAGGGCGGCATCACGTACTTTAAGGTGGACACCAGCCGGGGCCACTCCACTAATCTCAACGCCAACGGCTACGCCTACGGCGGCGCGTTCAAGGTGTGCATCCCCGCGGACAACGTGGCCAACGAGGGCTCCTTCTCCATCAAGGCCACCGGCGGCGTGGCGCAGTATAAGCTGTTTATCGCCGAAAACCCCTCCGCTTCCGAGCAGTCCTACATCATTTCCGATCCCGGCTACACCACCACCGGGGCCAGTGCCACCTTCAAATGGCAGGGGACAAATGAGACGTCCGATAAGGCCAGCCTCCAGATCACCAAGACTGGACCGGGCAACGCACCCCTGGAGGGCGCGGAGTTCACCCTCACCGGCGACAAGGGCACCATGGTCACCGGCGTCAGCGATCCGAACGGCCTGGTGGTGTGGACGGAGCTCCCCGCCGGTGAAAAATTCATCCTGTCCGAAACCAAGGCCCCGGCAGGGTTCCAGATCGCCGCCTCACAGAACATCACCCTCACCGCCGGGCAGACCACCTACGTGACGGTGCCCAACAACACCGTCCGGGGCTTCACCGTCAAGAAGGTCGACGCACAGAACAAGGGCAGTTTGCAGGGCGCGGTATTCCGCTTCGAGCAGATTGATGGGGACTATGTCACCACCGGTATCACCGGGTTCGACGGCCAGATCTCCTTTGAGGGCGACGAGCTGCCCTACGGCTCCTACCGGGTGACGGAGGAGTCCCCTCCCCCGGGCTACCTGAAGGATACGCGGGTGGAAACCGTGGAGTGGACGGGTGAAAAGGATGTTCTGCTCACCTTTGAGGACGTCAGGGAGGCCCGGCTGATCATCGTAAAAAAGGATGCTCAGACCGGGGTGTCGCTGGCGGAGGCCGTGTTCGACATCTATGCGGACGGCAAATACCTCACCACCGTCACCACCAACGACGCTGGGGAAGCTTACGTCACTGGGATCAAGGATGAGATGTACATCGAGGCGCGGGAGAAGATCGCACCGGAGCACTATATTTTGGATCAAAGCTCCCATGGAATCCACATCGATCCGTATGACCCCAAGATTGCGGATGATCCCGTGCTCACCATCACCAACGAGGCCAAGACGGCCCTGCGTATCATCAAATACGACCGGGTGAGCGGCACCCGGCTGTCCGGTGTTACCTTCGAGATTTACAAGGACAGCGAGCTGTTCGACACCAAAATCACCGATGAAAACGGCGAGATCAATCTCTTTGACCTGGAACCGGGCACCTATCTGGCCAAGGAGGTGTCCAGCGATGATGCCCACATCCTCACCTCCACCCCCCAGCAGATCGAGCTGAAGGCGGGCCAGACGGCCACCCAGGAGCTGGTGTTTTTCAACGACCAGAAGCCCGGGATGTGGCTGGTAAAGGTGGATTCCTCCGACCTGTCCAAGACCCTGCCGAACGTCAAGTTTGAGATCAAGGCGGTAGACGGCAGCTTCGGGCCCAAGGAGTTTACCACCAACCAGAGCGGTGAAATCGACCTGTCTAAGCTGAATCCGGGTGCCTATGTGGTGACGGAGCTGGAATGTCCGGGCTATGTGATCGACGACGCCCAGCGCATCATTGAGCTGAAGCCCAACGAAAAAGCCCAGTTTGTGTTCACCAACAGCAAAAAGCCCACCCTCAAGCTGACGAAAACCAGCGCGGACGGCACGGCGCTGGAGGGCGTTTCCTTCCGGCTGGCGAAAATCGAGGACGGTTCCCGTTATCTTGACCGCACCACTGACGCCAAGGGCGAAATTTTGTGGGAGGACTTGGAGCCCGGCGTTTATTCCCTCAAGGAGATCGCTACCGTGGACGACCACATCATTGACCTGCGGGAGTACCATGTGGAGCTGTTCCCCGGAAAAGAAAGCACGATTACGCTGGAAAACAACAAGCGCCCCAACCTCTATGTCATGAAAAACGACGCCGACACCGGGGAGCCTGTGCCCAACACCATTTTCTTGGTGAAGGCGGCGGACGGGCACTCTGTTGATGAAATCAAAACGGACAGCGAGGGCCGCGCCGAACTGAAAAATCTCCTGCCCGGAGTGTACGAGATTTCGGAAAAGTCGGTGCCCTCCCCCTACCTCAAGGACGCCGAGCCCCAGCTGGTGACGTTGTACCCCAACCGGGACCACACCGTCTACTTCAAAAACCACAAACGGCCTGTCATCGAGATTATCAAGGAGGACAGCATCACCCACGCGCGGCTGGCTAACGTCCGCTTCCAGGTGTGGTACGCCAGCAATAATACATCCACCGGTGAGATCAACGATCTGGGCGTCTATACCACCGACGAAAACGGGCGCATCGAGCTGGATGGCACCAAGATGGGCGAGTACGGCCTGCGGGACGGCTGGTTCCGGGTGAAGGAGCTGGCTCCACCGAAAGGCTACTCCATCAAGGACAGCGACACCCAGGAGGCATTTGTGGCCGCTGGACAGGGCCACACCTTCCGTTTTGAGAACACGCCGCTGTCCGCCCTCTGTGTCTGGAAGTACGACAGCGTCACCGGCGAGGCCGTGGAGGGCGCTGTGTTCCAGGTGAAATACCTGGGCGGGACCTCCGGCACCGGCGGCACCGTGATCGGCACCTATAAGACCTCAAATAACGGCTCCTTCACGGTGACCGGGCTGAAAGCGGGTACTTATATCGTGCAGGAAGTGGCCAGCGACAGCGGCCATGTCATCGACACCGCCCCCCAGACGGCCTACATCTCAGGCGAGGATCAGGATGTGGTGCAGCTCTATTTTGGCAACTCCCCCAAGGGCTCCCTGCTGGTGAAAAAGGTGGATGCCGGCGACGGCTCCCCGCTGAGCGACGTGGAATTTTTCGTCACCACCAGCGACGGCACCGTGGTGGGCGACGCCAACGGCAAATTCGTGACAGACCGCGCGGGCACCTTCCTGGTGGAGGGCATCGACCCCGGCACCTCGCTGGTGGTCAAGGAGGTTCGCGCGAAAGAAGGCTACATTCTGGATAACGTGCCGCAGGTGGCAAAAATCAAAGCGGGACAGACGGTAACGCTGGAGTTCCGCAACCAGAAGCAGGGCAATTTGATCATCCACAAGCTGTCCAGCCTGGACAAGGCACCGCTGGAGGGGGCGCAGTTCAAGCTGATCTACGCCGATGGCAAGGTGGTGGACACGGCGAACGGCAAAGTGTCCTCCAATGGGCTGTACTTCACCAATGCCGAGGGGCAAATCGTGATTTCCAATGTCACTGGCACGATCATCGCAACCGAAGTGTCCAGCCCGTCTGGGTACGCCATTGACGCCAATTCCCGCAGCCAGACCATCGTGGTCAACCCCGGCGACGATACGCAACACGCATATTTTTACAACGATCCCCTGTGCTCCCTCACCATCTCCAAGGTGGATTCTGTCACTGGGAAGCCCATCCCCAACACCACCTTCACCGTGAAGTACGCCAGTGGCGAGCTGATCGGGCGGTACACCACTGGGAAGGACGGCACTGTGACTATCGGGGGACTCCTGCCTGGTTCCACCGTGGTGGTGACGGAATATAAGGTGCCCGACACCTACGTGCTCAACACCACGCCGCAAACAATCACGCTGAAAAGCGGCAAAAATACCGTAACCAGCGGCACGGCTGGCGGCAGCGGGAATGGCGGCGGAAACGATTTGATCTTCGAGAACGACCCCAAAACCCGGCTGGTGATCGAGAAATATATCACTGGCACCACCACCCCCATCAAAGGCGTCACCTTCTTAGTCACCGATTCCAGCGGCGCGGTCATTGGCAGTTCCAACGGCGAATATATCACCGATGAAAATGGCCGTATCGTGATCGAGGGGCTGGAGCCCGGCACCACTGTCACAGCCAAAGAGATCAGGACCGTGGAGGGCTACGTGCTCGATACCACGCCCAAGTCCATCAAAATCAAGGTAGGCGAGGCGATGACGCTGCGCTTCTACAACCAGAAGCAGGGCGGTCTCGTCATCAAAAAGCTGGATTCTGTCACCAAAAAGCCGCTGAGCGGAGTGCAGTTCCAGCTCACCTATGCGGACGGCTCCTACGTGGACTATGACAACGGCCACATGAGCAGCAAGGGGCTGTATGAGACGGATTCCTCGGGTGAAATTCGGATCACTGGACTCACGGGCACTGTCATCGTCAAGGAGGTAAAATGCCTGCCTGGGTACACCATCGACCCGGCCGCGCAGAGCCAGACGGTTCAGATCAACCCCGATGACTGTCAAACGCTGGTGTTTTATAACACGCCCGTCGGGTATTTCGAGCTCATCAAGGTGGTGGAGGGGAACGAAAGCAAGCGCATCCCCAACGTGACCTTCGAGATCCGCCGCACTTCGGACGGCGGGCTGGTGGACACCATTACCACCGGCAGCGATGGACGGGCCACCCTCCAGTTGGATGCGGGCAATTACTATGCCGTTGAGACGGCCTGCCCGAAGGAGTTCAAGCTGGATTCCACGCCCCATTACTTCACCATGAAGGATAATGGCCAAGGCACCACTTTGACGGTGAAAAACAAGGCTTTCGCAGGAATTTTGATCCACAAGACCGACAGCACCACCGGTAAGGGCATCCAGGGCGTATCCTTCCTGCTCTATGATAGCAAAAATACCCCCATCGGGCAGTACACCAGCGACAACAACGGCTACGTCTACATTGAGGGCCTGACGGAAAGCGGGCGCTACTACCTACGCGAACTGGAAAACCCGGGCTATGTGCCGGACACCCAGCTCAAGACCGTTTATGTCACCGCTGGCGAAACGACGCTGATCGAGTGGAAGAACATCCCCATCACAGCCCAGATCCAGATCACCAAGAAATCCGCTGACTACAACCCCACCAACGGCCTGCCCGCTGGCAGTCTGCTGGAGGGCGCTGTGTTCGAGATTCGGGACAAGGCAGGCAACCTGGTGGACACCATCCGCTCCGACAGCCGGGGTGTGGCCTCCTCCAAGCCCCTGCCGCTGGGCCGGTACACCATCCGAGAAGTGAAGGCCCCGGCAAATTACGGCGTCAGTGGCCAGGAGCTCACCGCCTATCTGGAGCACGCGGGCCAGATCGTGCGCTTCGAGGTGACCAACAAGTCCCTGACCACCGGGGTATCCATCACCAAAACCGGCCCCAAGGAGGCCATGGCGGGCCAGCCGGTGAACTATACCTTCTCCAGCATCGGCAACAATTCCAACGTCATGCTCACGTCGTTCTATTGGCGCGACACCCTGCCCGCCGAGGTTCGGCTGAACACGGTGGTGACGGGCACCTATAACTTCCCCGGCACCTATAAGATCACCTACCGGGTGAACGGCGGCGAGTACCGCACGCTGGCGGACAATCTGAGCACCAGCAAAAACTATACGCTGGCCGCCTCCCCCGCCGCTCTGGGCCTTGCCTCCAATCAGCGCGTCACCGAGATCATGTTCGTGTTCGGGCAGGCCCCCGCTGGCTTCGCCCAGGTGGAGAAGCCCATGCTGAAATGCACCGCTGTGTCCTACATTGCCACCACCGCCTTTACCAACATCGCCGATGTGGGCGGTGTGTACAACGGCGTGTGGGTGCAGGCCATCTCCCGGTGGGTGACAAAAGTGTATGGGAAACCTGTTGTCCCCACCCTCCCCAAGACGGGGTATTGATCTGCGTCCCTGGGCCCGCCAATCGGCGGGCCCCCACATTTTAATACAAAAGGAGTGCGATTACCATGCTGAAAATCACTGCTACCGGCAACCTCACCAACGACGTAGAGCTGAAGCTGAACGAGGAAACGGGCAAGCCTTACGCCATCCTGCGCATTGCCTCTGACCGCCGCTACCTCAATCGGAACGGCGTCCGGCCCACCGATTTCGTCTCCATCAAGGTGCGGGGCAGGCTGGCGGAGCGCTGCGCCGCCTATGCCGTCAAGGGCTGCAAGCTGACCGCTGTGGGCGACTTCGAGACGATTATCTTTGCCGAAGACCCCACCCGCCAGCCGGGCTTCCTGATCAAGGCCACCGAGGTGGAGTTCCTGTCCCCCGGCCTGGCGGACGAGGCCGCCCAGGCCGCCAACGCCAACCGGGAGGCCGCTGACAGCGGCGTTGACGGGCAGGCGGCTTAATGCGCAACACCGGCATCGAGTACAGCAGCGGGGACCGCTCCCCCGTTGTACTCCCTGAGATGGCCCAGCTGCTCCCCCCGCTGACGGGGGAGCAGCTGGCCGCGCTGGAGGCGGATCTGCTGGCCAACGGCTGTTACTCGCCCATCATCGTCAACGAGGATATGGCCATCATCGACGGCCACAACCGGCAGGAACTGTGCGTGAAACACAGCATCCCGTATAAAATAGCTGTGTTTTCATTCGCAGATATGCTGGAGGCAAAGCAGTGGGCGCTGGATACCCAGAAGGGGCGGCGCAACCTGGACAAGTGGGAGCTGGGCAAGATCGCACTCAAACTGAAGCCTGACGTTGAAGCCAGGGCGAGGGAAAATATGGCCGCAGGAGGCGGGGACCAAAAAAGCGAGGAAGCAAAATCGGGTTTGGCAATATTGCCGAACCCGATTTCTCCTGTGGATACCCGCAAAGAACTGGCCGAAGCTGTGGGCCTGGGTGAGCGCACCATGGGCAAGGTGATGCAGATCGACGAGCACGCCCCAGCCCCCATCCGGGAGGCTTTGGACAGCGGCGACCTGTCCATCAACCAGGGTTACAACCTGACCCGCCAGCTCCAGGATGTACCGGAGGAGCAGCGGGCCGAGGCCGCCGCCCAGGCGGTGGAGCTGCTCAAGGCAAAAAAGGAGATCCGGGTGCTGGACGTTGAGGCTGAGCACCGGGGCAAGGTGGCGGGGCTGTTCTGCAAAGCCTTTGAGCGGGCGGTGCTGCTCACCCCCAGCGAGGAAAATGTGCGGCTCTGGGTGGAGGGCGCCCGGATGAGGCAGGACGAGATCGAGGACTCGGTCAAGGAGGCCCGGGAGCTGTCCGGGGTGTTTGCCGCCATCGCGGATATTTTGGAGAAGATGCTGCCCATTGAGGTGGGCGGCACAGAAGGGGGGTGAGGACATGATGATCCGAAGGGAACGGCTGGACGCTTTGCGGGCGCGGTACCCCGTTGGCTCCAGGATCGAACTGGTGGAGATGGTGGACGACCCGCGGCCTGTCGAGCCTGGGACCAGGGGAACCCTGTTTGACATCGACGATGCGGGCACCCTGCACATCAAATGGGACAATGGCCGGGGCCTGGGGTTGGTGCCGGGCAAGGATGTTTTCACCGTCCTGCCGCCGGACGAGCCCGAAAAGGCTGGTCCCAACGCCCATGACAGGCCCAATTCCCGGCACAAAGCCGGAGGCGGCGGACAAGAACGATGAGCAGGCGGCCGCTTGCCGTCATTTATCATAATAAAAAATCGGCTGGGCCGGGGCGCTGACGCGCTCCGGCCCTTATATTTGTTTGATTGGAGTGTTTAAGAAATGGCAATTTTCAGAGTGGAACGGACGCGGGATTATACCGTCATGAGCAACCATCATTTAAAGGACACCGGCCTGTCCCTGAAAGCCAAGGGCCTGCTGTCCATCATGCTGTCCCTGCCGGAGTCCTGGAACTACACCACTCGGGGGCTGGCCGCCATCTGCAAGGAGGGCGTGGACGCTATCGGCTCCGCCATCCGGGAGCTGGAGCAGGCGGGTTACATCGTCCGCCGCCAGCTTCGCGGGGCAAATGGGCGGATCACCGATACCGAATATGTGATCTATGAGCAGCCCATCGAGCCGGATACGCCGCCACCGCAACCGGAGGGGCCGGATATGCCTTTGCCACGTCCGGAAAACCCGTATATGGCGGGGCCGGATGCGGCAGCGCCATGTGCGGCGAAGCCCGCGCAATTAAATACTAATCAAGTAAGTACGAATCGATCAAAAACTAATCTATCCCGACAGACAGAAGGACGGAACGCCCGCGCGGGCGCGCCCAGCGGGGCGGGCTGTGCGGAGAACAGGCCCTGTCCCGACGTACATTCGGAGCTGGAGCGGATCAGGGCGCAGATCGAGTACGGCTGTATCCGCACCGTGGAGAACCGGGAGCAGGTGGATGAGTTTGTGGAGATCATGCTGGAGGCCGCCCTGACGGAGAGCCCCACCATCCGCATCGGGCGGAACCGGGAATATCCCACGACGCTGGTGCGGGAGCGGTTCGCGCAGATCAACAGCTCCCACATCGAACGCCTGCTGGACGCCATCCTGGAAAACAAGACCCGGGTGCGCAACACCAAGGCATACCTGCTGGCGGCGCTGTTCGACGCCCCGGCCTCCAAGGAGAACCACTACACGATGCAGGCCAACAGCGCCTAAAAAGAACAAAAATCCATACGAAACGAGGTGTCTGATTGAAAAAACAAACGCTGAAGCTGGGGAGGGATGACGGTGCGTGAAAATGTCTCTGTCCGCCAGTGGCAGACGATGTACCGGATGGGCGCGTTCAGCGATAAGGCCCGATCCGTCCAGATCGAGGCGGGCTGGTATGACTGGTTCTGCCGGGACGAGTCCCTGGCGGGCCGCCTGAAGCAGATCGCCCCCGCAGTCATGGGCATCACCGATCCATTCATCCTGGACAATTACTATGTCTGGTTCAAAAATAATTGCCCCATGGATGGTCCGCTGTATGACGATGCGCGGTTTGAGCCGCTGGCCGGGGAGCGGGACGGGAAATACTTCTTGATAACGCTGGACTGCCCCCACGAAAACGCCAAGTGGGTGTTGTACACGGAGCGGTACGGCTTCCAGGAGCCGGAGTTCCAGTGCGGCAATGTGCGGGAGATGATCCGGTATGTGAACGGGCTGGGCCCGGAGCTGGCCCAAGGTACACCCGACCCAGCCCGCCATATGCCATCAAAGGCCAAGGCGCTCAGGCAGAAGGGGGCAGAACGATGAAGCCCATCCTGCCGCCCCAGGCGGAGGCGGAGATCATGGACCGGCTGTTCACCGAAATGCGGATCAGCTCCGGGGAGATCGCTGCCATTCTGGCAAAATACGATGTGCGCGGCGACGATGGGGCGCTCCAAGACAGCTACCGCAAGCGTTTAGGTCAACGGCTGATGGCCAGCATCCGGGACGAGACGGGCAAACGGGAGGTGCTGGCCCACGGCAGCGAGTATGTGGTGGTGGAGTGCTGCAACGACCAGCAGGCGCTGAAGGCCATCCGCCGCCGCATCCAGGGCCAGATGAGCGGGCTGGACGTGTCCGCCGCCAAGGTGCAGGGTCGTATCCATGTGCTGGACCGATTTCTGACCAAGTTCAGAAAGGCGGGATAAGCATGGACTTTTGGAAAAACCTCCGTGCTGTACTGACGCACCCGGATCTCCTGCGGGAAATGGAAGCTGAACAGCAGCACTCCGCCCAAATTGAACAGGAATTGGCCGAATGCGTTGACCAAGCGGAACTTGATAAATTCCTGTTTGAGCGTGAGTGTGAGAAACTTCGAAACGAGGCCGGTGAATTTCGCTCCGCGCTTCTGGCTGTCAGTCCCAAGGTGTCATCCACAGAGGAAATGAAGCGGTTTTATGGGCTGATCGCCCCATATTTGGACAGATACGGCATAACCATGTTTCATGCGGCAAAGCGCCTCACCGGTATCAATATTTACACCCAATTCCCCTATGAGGATAAACGGGGACTATTTGAGGCGGCGGATGGGCATATGCTCCTGCGCTACCTCACCGCCGCCCAGTTCCACGCGGTAACGTGGGAGGTTGTCCCCGGCGCCTGCTATGAAAAGGCGGTGCTGGGCAAGGTGGACGCCACCACCCCGGAATACCAAGAATTTGAGCGGGAGCTGTATGTCAAGACGCTGGAAAATCTGGGGTTCCAGTCTATCCTGTCCCCCGCGCCAGAGCAGGCGAGGGGGCTGTTCCAGCAAAAAAACGAGAAAAAACGAGGTGAAGCACGATGAGCGATCCTGCCATTACGGAGATCGATCGGGACACCTTCTGGGCCCTAATCAATCAGGCCAAAGAGCACCGGGGCGGCCCCAATGAATGGCTGATGGAACAGTTGATGGGCATGGGGCCGGAGCAGGCGAAACAATTCGATGACATTGCCAGCGCTTACATAAAGCTGGCCCATCAGTATGGATTGTGGAGCGCAGCCGCCGTCATGGACCGGTATGGCTTCACCGAATATGGCTTTCTTGATTTCCGCAGATGGCTGGTGGGGCAGGGTAAGGAAGTGTATATGGCGGCACTGAGAGATCCAGACACCCTCGCAGACGCAGCGGACTACCGGAAGCGCCTGTTTGAGCCTCTTGTCTATATGGGAAAGCCCGCCTATCAGGAACTCACTGGACGGCCCATCTATAAAATTTTCGATCTGGCTGAAATCCAGGTGTTGAAAACGAAATTGGCACAGGACATCGTGTACGGCACGGGCGTTAATTACCTCTATAACAACGAGGAGATTCCCCTTTACCTTCCCCGGCTGTGCGCCAAATACCTGACACCGGAGGAAATCAGAACATTTACTGCGCTGCCGTTCTGCAACTGGGATCTTAACGACCCAGACATTCAGGCGGCACGGCAAGGGCCGAAAAGTAAAAAAGTGAAACGAAAGCGAGACGACGCACGATGAGCAACACAGTTATGATCGGGGTGGACCATGGGTACGCTGCCACGAAAACCACCCATTTCTCCTTCTCCACCGGCCTGGTGGGATACGAGCACGAGCCCTACACCCGCAAGGACGTGCTGGAGCTGGACGGCAGGTACTATGTGGTGGGCACCGGACGCCAACCGCTCCAAAAGGACAAAACGGTGACGGAGGACTACTACCTGCTCACCCTGGCGGCCATCGCAAAGGAGTTGGAACACCGGCAGGCAGGACCTACGGCGGCTGTTCACCTGGCGGCGGGCCTGCCCCTCACCAGCTTTGGGCGGGATAAGAAAAAGTTCAGGGAATATCTGTTGCGGGATGGCAAGCCGGTGTCCTTCCACTATGAATGGGCGGCCTACACCGTGACCATCGAAGCGGTATCCCTGTTCCCCCAGGGATATGCCGCCGTACTCACCCAGACAGAGCTGCTGGACGAACCCTCCGTCATCGTGGCGGATATCGGCGGCTGGACGGTGGACCTGATGCGGCTGGATGGGCGAATCCCCAACGCCGCCACCTGCCGCAGTTTAGAGCTGGGCATGATCCGCTGTCTGGACGAGATCGCCGAGCAGATCCGCCGCTCCCTGGGCCTGTCCATGACGGCGGCGCAAATCGAGAGCGTCCTGTGTGGGGAGGCAAACAGCGTAGATAACAATGCCAAAGCGATCATCCATCGGGAGGCCGGGGCCTACACCCGCCGCCTGCTGTCCGCCATTGCCGAGAGCGGCCTGGACGTCTGGGCCATGCCCACCATTTTTCTGGGCGGCGGGGCGGCGCTGATGAAGCGCCATGTGTCGGCCACAGACGGCCTTTGCCAGCCCTTGATCCTGGATGACGTATGTTTAAACGCCAAAGGCTACGAGAGGCTCGTGGGGCAGTTGTCGCGGGTTTCTGGCGATGGCTGAGAAGAAGCGGCTGAATCTGGCCTTCTCCATGGCCTCGCCCCTCCAGCGGGAGGCGTGGCAGCTCCTGTCCGCCGTTCCACCGGGCCAGCGGACAGACGCCGTATGCCATGCTGTCTGCCGTGTCCAGGAACGGGACAGCCTGCTGGACGCCCTGCGGGCCATGCTCCGGGAGGAGTTGGGCGGGCCCGGCTATATCTCAACAACAGAAAAATGTGTGCAGCCGCAGGAGGCTGGGGATGTCGGGGACGACGTCCTCGGCTTTTTGCTTGCGCTGCAAAACGACGGAGGTGACGAAAAACCTGATCCGCTATTTTGATATGTTCGCGGGCATCGGCGGCTTCCGTGCGGGCTTAGACCGCGCCGGGGGCTTCCAATGCGTTGGCCACTGCGAGATCGACAAGTACGCCGACGCCAGCTACCGCGCCATCCACCACATCCGAGAGGAGGAACGATACTATCCAGACGCCACAAAGATCGACCCCGCAGACCTGCCCCCCTTCGACCTCCTGTGTGGAGGTTTTCCCTGCCAGGCTTATCCCGAGAAAAAGAATATCCCGAAGTTTTAGAGGAATCCCTTGCACTGCAAGGACTTTCCAGTAAAAATATCGGGATAAATTTTGTAGTTTTCAGTTGAGGGGCCAGCCACAATTCAAAAATCATAGAAAAACCTCCTATTCAGGTTTAATCATGAACTGACAAAATATGTACTGCCAGAAATTGACTTCCTAATAATTTTGATTCTCTTGAGCAAGTGAAAATAATGTCCACGGTGCTTTGGAACCATAGGAAATTAACCATGACAATCCAAGGTGATTAGCTGTTTTAACTAAGCAAAAGGAAAACCGCCTCTTCTGGCGGCTTTCCTCTTTATTCCTCAATATTCTTATAGCCTTTTCCACCGCAATTCCTGTCTCTCAAGGTCTTGCGCATTAGTGACATTGCTCCATTATAATTTTTTCCAAAACGTGACAATTTCGTTGATCTTTCCTGAGTTTTCCGAAGAAATATACGCCTCACCTGACATCACCCGGGAAATCCACCTCTTCAACACGCCTCCCTCTTCTTCTTTTGCCGTCCTGTTAGAATATTTCGCCCGATACATGGCTCCATAATTGTCCTCACATTTGATTGCCTGATAGAAGTAGTCCACGGTATCGTCAAATATATGTTCATTCTGAAAATTCTCTAAAAAGCACAGCTTGGTATAAACAATTGTCAGCGTGTTGAGAATATGGGCATGCGCTATTTGTCGCGGCAGCGTGTCAGAGGAATCCAACTCATCGGTTATCATATTAAGCGCTGTAAGCGCTGCAATCCTCGCTTCCTCTAGCTCATTCTTTTCGTAACCGGGGCTGGCCATTCCCCAAAGATGGCACTTTGCGTATTGGTGATAGTACTGATAACTCTCATTCAAAACTGGATTTAATCCCTCATAGATGGCAACAACCAGCCGCTTTCCATCAGGAAATATCTCATTGAGCTTATCGAATTTAACAAACCGCTCCACGCGTTTGAATTGTCGTGTATTGCCCAAAAAATCTTCAATCAAGCGTATAAACGCATCAACGATGGTCTGCTGTAGCGCAGGCTTTTTGGCCACTTCCCGCACCTGATTCAAAAGCCATACCTTTGCGTTGCAGACAATTTGATAGCTTACACTGTCAATAGAGTTGAGCGTGAGTAGATTGCGATGGTCCTCCTCAATGGTTACCTTGAGTTCCTGAAGCAATTCGCTGCTCTTTGTTGTCAATCCACAGCGTACCAATTCACTTGCTGTGGCCCTCTCGTTTAGTGCAAGCAAAATCAGCAAGCATATCTTCTCTACATCCCCTGGAGCTATATCCAAAGGATGGTCAAACTGAACCGCCCTCTCGATCTGAAGCTTTTTCTGCATGTACAGCAAATTATCCAAAATTGTCTGATTTTTTGAAAAGGGTAAAAGCTTTGGCTTTGCAAGCTTCAGCTTTTTGTTAATTCGCTCACATTCTCTGGTATCACGCCCCTTTCCAGAGGAAAAAGAGCCCTTCAGTTCGTAGATTTGGAGCCCAGAAGAGGGTCCGATCAGATGCCGCTTCTCATATCCAACCAGTGCCAGAATCTCCCGGTCGGAGTTGTTGATGCAGCATATAACGTTGATACGGTTATTCTTCAGTTGGGTGCAGCCTGTTTTAATCAGGGATTCTATCGCGTCTATTGATAAAACGTTCGTATCAAAAAGAAATACGCTGTTTTTATGTGTCAGCAAGTGGTCTAAAAGGGACTGATTCACCTGCTCTCTGGAATCAAAATAGTAGGTATCGCGGTCATGGATGTTGTGGAGCAGACCAGCCAGAAGATAGGTCTTTCCGCTTACCCGAGGTCCATGGATAATCTGTATTTCGTTGCAATGCATTTCCTGTAGAATTTTTGTTCCAACATCTCGCTCAATAAAGAATTCTGGTAAAAAAACAACTTTTTTACCTTTATTCAGCAAAAACCTTCCACGAAGGAGATAATCGATATTATTTTTTGGTGGGGCAGTTCTACAGGGAATATTGCGGAATTCGTCCAGCTCTTGCCCATTTACACTGATGCTTTCCCTGGCCAATCCAATAAAGTCTCTGTAAAACGAATCGTAATTATCCACCCGAATCACGGTATCTATCAGATAGTCCTCCAAATCTACCATAAGAAATTCATCAGGCTGCTTGTCCGTAACGAAATACCGATTTTTCTGGGTAGTAAGATTTGCTTTGAGCTGCTGTGCAACATCAAGTAGGTCCAGCTCATCGCTGAGGCTACATCCAATAAACAGGGTGTTTGAATAGTCTAAGTCTGTCCTCAGTTTTTCTAATAGGGGACGGTTGGTGCTCAGGCTGGTAATATAATTGACAAAGCTCAAAACGGTGTCTTTGGAGTCCCCATACTTTATAAATTCCTCTGCATCTCCATGGAGTTTGAATACGCATTTTTCATCACTTATCGCATCTAATTGCAGATCTTTGCGGTTAGGAAGAACCTTAAATTGATATGGTGAGTTCCGTTCAATAGCATCATCCAAATTTAGCGTGTAGACCAGCTTCCAATTTAAACTGAGAAAATCTTTGCGGAGACCGTTTAAATCAACATGAATAAAATGCTGTTTAAAGTATTGAATAATGTCGCTTTTGTCCGCAAATTTTTCGTAGTATCGCGCTATCTTGGAAAATGAGTATTCGGCTGGAACAGGATGTCCATGATCCGCAAGATACTTTTTCATATACCCTTGCATATCCTGACCGGACGGGACACAATGGTTCTCTCCATCTCTGGCTCTGGTTTTGCATCCTCTGGTAAAGCCGGAACCAATAATGGGGAAAATCTCTTGCCTTCGAATATGGCTTTGCAACTCATCGCGGATTTCAGACAGTTTCACGATTCTCACACGCACACCCACCTTTTATGATTGTTCCAATTTTATTTGGTGTTCCTGCTAGAGTAAAAACCTTGCACTACAATGGATTTTGTGGTGGTAGAAACACGAAAGCGAATTGGATGTTATGATTATGTAAGATTAAATAAACGTAACCCAATGGGCCAAACAGAGAAAAAGTGACTAACAGTATAGTCTTTAAAAACAGATTACACTGACCATTTGCCAACGCAGTTATCGTAAATCTATGAAAGAAAAAACTCACTTGAGTTCCAACAACTGTCCCCTGGAAATTTACACAACATATGATGGAAATACCTTATCATGTTTGTCGAAAAAAGTCAACATGTGACCTTAACTGATGCCAGATATAGCCAGCCCTCGTCCATGGAAATGTAGGTGATGCCGTTCATCTGGACCGGGTTAGGGCTGGGAAACAGCTTTTCGACTGCGCACTCATTATATTGCTAAATAGATCTTAATTCCACAAAATCGTTCCAAAATATTGCATTTCCAAGTCCGTTTTTGTGAAAATATCCATTTCAATATTTGTAAGATTTATTTCCCCAAGAGGTCTTATATCCTTTTGTGACCGACGTGGGCAACATTTGGATTAGTTAAGACTACAGAAAAGCAAGAGTCGTTTATTCCGGCGAAACAAGAAAATAAAAACATGAAAAGTGTCAGAGAAATTGAACCTTCTGCTGCTGCTTTTTCGGGATGATATGGACGTTCACGATATAATACCTGTACAGGCAAGTGCCTGAAACCAGAATTGTGAGGTACATATCAATGGACAGAATTGTGATAAGAGATCTTGGACCACGTGTTTTAGATGCCATGAAAGAGCGAAATCTCAAAGGAAAATCAATCACAGAGTTTGAGCGATACGGAATCCGGCGAATTATGACCCATTTTGAGAAAAATGGATGGGTATTTTATTCCAAGAAAGCAGTCTGGAACTTTGTTTTGCAGGAACGATTCAGGATGGAAGATGGGCAGCTGCCTACCTACCAGTGGGCACATACACGTCGTGCCGCAGTATACCTTGAGCAAATGGCCGAACACGGCGAGATTCAGGAAGGACCTTTGCCAAAATGGGAAACGGAACACAATCGGCTGTTCAGGCCGGTGGCTCAGGGAGAACCACCGGCCAAGGACATAGAAACTTTGATCTGCCAGGTTCGGGATGCTATGATGGAATTAGATCTATCTGAAAAAGCAAAGCAAAATTATCTCTACTGCGGGTTGGGTGCGATTTTAAAGTATTTTGATTCTCAGGGGATGACAACATACTCCAGAGAACTTTTGGATACTTTTTTAGCTGACGCGCAAAGAAAATATTTATCTGGAGAGATAAAACGAGCTGCCTGGCAAAATATACGCAAGTCTACTATATGGATAACGGAATACCAGGAAACAGGGGCTATTTCACACCACAGGCTTACAAACACATTGTTTGAATATGCCAGTCCTGATTATGAACGGTTGATTAGAGAATACAATGCCTACATACGCGCAGACGGCTATCTCAAAGAAAAAACCTGTTATGCTTACACTACCGCAGTACGGGATTTTTTTCGCAGAATGGGCTCACTTGGACCGAACAAATACAGCCAGCTCACTTTGCTTCACGTCACAAATTGCATCAGTAAGACAGCGGAGCTGGTTCCGCTTGGCATTTTTAACATTATTATGGCGCTGCGCTCTTTTGCCCGCTTTGTTGCAGAGGTTCACCCGGAATTGCCAGACCTCTCAGCGGCTATGATTTGTACCCCGGCCAAATGCAGGCGTGTTTATGTGGGATATTCCAATGAAGAGGCACAGAAAATTCTGAATGAAATTGATACAAGCAGTGCCCAGGGGAAACGAAACTTTGCTATGGTGAGGCTTGCCTACAGCACAGGTTTGCGCGGCTGCGATATTGTGAATCTCAAATTTGAAAATATTGATTGGCAAACCAGCGAAATTCGGTTGACTCAGGAAAAAACCAACATTCCATTAGCTCTTCCCCTTGATGCGACCACAGGAAACGCAATTGCGGAATACATCCTGCATGGGCGTCCTATATGTGATTCAGAATATATCTTTGTGCGGATGCAGCGTCCCTATACAAAACTGTGCAGCCTTTGGCGCATGATTGCAGGGTACGCTCATACAGCATTAGGTCCTTCCCGAAAGATGAACGGTCCCCATGCATTTCGGCGCGGAATGGGCCGGCGCTTACTGGAAGCAGGTGTACCTTCCCCCATGATTTGCGATGTTCTGGGCCATGCATCCGCAGACTCCCTGAGGCAATATACCGCTTCATCTTTGGAATGTTTGAAACAATGTACAAGGACAATGGAAGCGATTCCGGTAATGCAGGAGGAGCTGCTATGATGAAGTATCCTCTCAATTCCAATTTCGCAAGTAGAATTGTTGCCTTTGTAGATTACAAGAACAGCTTGGGACACAGCTATGAGGAAAGTTGCCGCATCCTATGGAAATTTGACCTTTTTTGCTGTGATAAGTTTCCAGAAAGAAGTACCCTTGACCGCGATATTGCCATGGCTTGGCTGGAAATGCGCGATACAGAGGGCAGAGCCGGGCACCGAAACCGGATCATGGTTTTGCGGGAATTTGCCAGGTATCTCAATGCCATTGGTGAAGAAGCTCATTTGATTCCTATTGCTATGACTACGAAGGGGCCGAGATATGTTCCCCATATCTTCACGACATCCGAAATTACAGCATTTTTCTATGGTGCCGACCACTTTATTCCCCATGAAAAAGCACCGGCCCGGCATCTGGTTATTCCTGTATTTTACAGACTGCTTTATTGCTGTGGGCTGCGTCCTTCCGAGGCAAGGCTACTTCAAAAGGAAAATGTAGATCTTGTGAGAGGGATTGTCTACATTGAAGAATCCAAAGGGCATAAAGACCGAGTAGTCGTTGTTGCTGATGATTTACTTTGTCTAATGCGAAAGTATCTCCTGAAAGTAGCCTCTATCTATCCTGATAGTCCATTTTTCTTTCCAAGATATGACGGAATGGGAGCTTATTCCAAACTGTGGACAGAGGAAATGTTTTGGCTATGTTTCCAAATGGGTGGGATAACTCAATTTGATGGTCCCAGACCCAGAGTTTATGATTTCAGACATACATTTGCCACAGAATGCATCTGTCGCTGGATGCAAGAGGGAAAAGATGTGGATGCTATGCTTCCGTTTTTGTCTGCGTATATGGGACACGCCCGGTTCGAGGATACTGCTTACTACATCCATATGATTCCCGATTTTTACCAACGCACTGGGACGATTGATACTGCCGCCTATGAATCGCTGCTGCCGGAGGTATATGATGAAGATAAAGGATGAACAGTTTTTCCGCACAATTCGTTCTTTTTTTGAAATCTACCTGGTAAAAAACCGAAGCTGCAGTCCCAATACAGTCAAGTCCTACAAGGATGCATTGAACCTGTACTTGGATTTTCTGGAAGATGAGAAAAACATCCCTGTAGCAAAGGCCGGCTGGAATTGCTTTTGCCGGCAATTTGTGCAGGAATTCTTGATCTGGTTGGAGGAAACACGTGGCTGCAGTAAACAGACCCAGCGACAGCGCCTGGCTGCCATCCGCTCATTTATCCAATACGGCGGTATCCTGGATGTCTGCACAGTTGCCATACAAGCTGATGTAGAAAAAATTAAATTCCGGAAACCACCCCAAAAACTTGTTCACTGGCTTACAAAAGAAGAACTTGCCGTCTTTTTGTCTCAGCCAGACGGTTCAAAAAGGACTGGCTTGCGTGATATGGTGTTCTTGACTGTGATGTATGATACTGCTGCACGCTGCCAGGAATTGATTGATTTGAAGATCCAAGATTTGTGTTTGATGCAGACAGCACCTTGTATATACTTGACCGGAAAGGGGAACAAAACCAGAGTCGTTCCACTCCTTCCGAAAACCACACAACACCTGAGAAATTATCTGGACAAATTGCACCCGACAACTCAGCGAAAGCCGACAGATTATGTGTTTTATACCCACAGTGGCCCACAAAAACGGATGTCTGAGGACGCAGTTGCTGCTTTTGTAAAAAAGTATGGCACCTATGCCAGACAAATCTGCCCGTCTATTCCTGAACGGGTCCATCCGCATATGCTCCGTCATACCAGAGCAATGCATTTATACCAAGATGGAGTCCCTTTAGCTCTGATTTCTGAATTCCTTGGGCATTCCCAAATTGAAACAACCAGGGTATATGCTTACGCAGATACAGAAATGAAGCGTAAAGCGATTCAGAAAGCAAATAGCACGATACCTGATACGGTTCCGGAGCCCATCTGGAAAACGAATGATAAGGAGATGATTCGAAAATTAGCTGGTCTCAAATAGCTAATGTTATCCCGAAGTTTTTACTGGAAAGTCCTTGCGTTGCAAGGGTTTCCTCTAAAACTTCGGGATATTCTTTTTCTCGGGATAACTTTGGTTATCCCGAATTTCAGGATAATCAATCGTTTTCTAATGCTGGCAAAAGAAAAGGATTCAATGACGCCAGAGGCACTCTCTTCTTTGAAATTGCCCGGCTGGCTAAAGCCAGACGGCCTGCGTATCTGCTGCTTGAAAATGTTCCCGGCCTGCTCACGCATGACCAGGGGAGGACGTTTGCTGTCATCCTCTCCGCGCTGGATGAGCTGGGGTATCATGTCGAGTGGTCAGTGCTTAACAGCGCCAATTTCCACGTCCCCCAATCAAGGCGAAGGGTGTTCATTATCGGATATTTTGATCCCCGATGCGCCGGAAAAATACTTCCTGTCTTCGGAAATGACGCAAAAACTCTTATACAAATCATCGGAGGGCCGCAGGGCTCCCGGGTCTACGACCCCAGCGGGGTAGCATGCACCCAGACGGCGGGCGCAGGCGGCATGGGCGGCAAAACCGGGCTGTACCTGGTGGATTTATGCGCAGGCCGTCCGGAGCAGACCAATATCGCCCGGTGCATCACCGCCCGGTATGGGCAGACAAGCCTGTCTACCCATCCGAGAGAGCGATCCGGGGTGCTGCTCATTAAAAACGGCACAAAGCAGGGCTATAAGGAGGCCCATCCCGGCGACACCGTGGCCCTGGACTATATGGACAGCGGTACCCGCCGGGGGCGGGTAGGCCACGACATCGCCCACACGCTGGAGACCAGCAGCATCCAAGGCATCGTTGAGCGAGGCGGACGCATCCGCCGCCTCATGCCCCGGGAATGCCTGCGCCTCCAGGGCTTCGATGAGGATCAGATCGACCGCCTGCTGGCCATCACCTCCGACGCCCAAGCCTATAAGCAGGCGGGCAATTCTGTTACCGTCAATGTAATTGAGGCCATCGGGCGGCGCATCCGGGCAGTGGACGGGGAGCTCCGAGGGGGCGAGGCGGCATGATCGGTATCAAGGATCAATGCTTCGGCGTTGAGGTGGAGATGACAGGCATCACCCGGGAGGAGGCCGCCCGGGCTTTGGCCGCTTATTTTGGGAGCAGCCCCTGTTATAAGGGCGGTACTTACGACACTTGGACCGCAAAAGATCCCGGACAAAGAAACTGGAAGCTGATGAGTGATTCCAGCATCCAGCCCGAGCGCATGGGACTTTACGGATATGAACAGCTTGAAAAATATTCTGATGAAGGGCAACTATACAAGGTTGAAATGGTTACCCCAAAGCTCACCTACAGCCAGCTGCCTGTGCTCCAAGAGTGTATGTGCCGGGTACGGGAGGCCGGGGCCAAGGTGAACAGCTCCTGCGGCATCCATGTCCATGTAGATGGGGCCAACCACAACCGACAGAGCCTGAAAAATCTGATCGGACTTATGTATTCCAAAGAAGATCTTTTATTTAAGTCGCTGCAGGTGAACGAGGAACGGGCGGCGGAATGGTGCCAAAAAGTGCGGGAACCGATGCTGCGGCAGGCCCGGACCCTGTCTTCCGACGAAACAAGGGATCTCACCGAACTGGCGGATATCTGGTATGCGGGGTTTGAGGATGATGACACGAACCGGGACAGCCACTATAACAAATCCCGTTATTACGCGCTCAATCTTCACTCTATGTTTTATCGCGGCACAGTGGAATTCCGCTGTTTCAACTCCACCCTGAACCCCGGATTGGCGGCGGCGTATGTGAACCTGTGTCTGGCCATGTCCGCCCAGGCCATCGCCCAGCGCAGCACCGTCATGCGCAAAACCCACAGCGACAACGAGCTGTTCACCTTCCGGGTGTGGCTGGTGAGGTTGGGTCTCAACGGGCCAGAGTTCAAGGAGACAAGGGATCAGCTTTTACAAAATCTTGATGGCGACCGGGCCTGGCGCCACGATAAGGACAGCTACGAAGTAAACAGACGAAAAAAACGAAACCGAGACGCAGAAAGGTGATGAACATGAAAGTCCGCATTGACGGCAATACCTACGAGGGCACCGGCGAGGCCATCATGGACCAGCTCCGGCTGACCGCCTTTGACCCCACTGAGCACCCCGACGCCCAGAGCTACCTCCAGCAGCTCCGGGCCAATTTTATCCGCACCACCGGGCTGGACTGCCCCCTGCCGGACGGCAGCGTGGAGCGCCAGGCCCAGGCCATGATCGATCAGCTGGCCAAATACGGCGCACTGGAGGTGATTCACGATGGCTGACGGCAAGTTGTACTTCGCTTATGGGTCCAACATCAATTTGGATCAGATGGCCTGCCGCTGCCCCGACGCCGAAGTGGTGGGACCGGTGACGCTGGAGGGCTGGGAGCTGCTGTTCCGGGGAAGCGGCGTGGCCACCATCGGGCGAAAGGAGGGCGGCACCGTCCACGGCCTGCTCTGGCAGCTCACCCCGGACTGTGAGCGGTCCCTGGACCGCTACGAGGGCTATCCGCGCCTGTATGGCAAGCAGCTGGTGACGGTGCGGGACGCCCAGGGGCAGGAGCTCACGGTCATGGCCTACATCATGACGGAGCGGTACCGGACCCCTGCTGTCCCGCCCACGCCCTACTATGAGGGCATCCAGGAGGGCTACCGGCAGAACGGTCTGCCGGTGGGTGAATTGAAAAAAGCCTGGGAAAACACGGTGCGGGAGGTTCATGGGGCGACCTCCCGCACCAATGCCATGGCCTCTGATCTGCCGAAAAGGAGGAACCAACATGAGCGATAAGATCAAAGTCCTGGTGGTGGAGCCGATGAAGCCCTGCCGGGTGGAGGAGATCGACCACAGCCTGGAGGCCATGCAGGCCATCGTGGGCGGGTATATTGAGGAAGTGACGCCGTTCAACGACCCAGTTGCCATTGTGTGCAATGAGGAGGGCAAATTGCAGGGCCTGCCCTTTAACCGCCCGCTGGTGGATCGGAGCGGGGCGCCCTATGACATCCTCTGCGGCACGTTTTTCATTGCCGGTGACAAGGATCGAGACGCCGGTAAAATCTCCACCCGTGTCAAGCCGGTCAAGAGGGACAGCTTTGGCCGATGATATCCCCCGCTCCACATACGCCGGCTTGCCTGCTGTTACGCCGGTGGGGGACGGCCTGATGAAACAAATGTATATCCAATCCTGTTCCTTCGGGAAAGACAGTTTAGCAAGCGTCCTGCTGGCAAAAAAGCACGGCGACCCGCTGGACGAGGCGGTGTACTGCGAGGTCATGTTCGACAGCAAGACCTCCGGTGAAGTCCCGGAGCACCGGGATTTCATCTATGATACCGCCATCCCGGCCTTGGAGCGGATGGGGGTGAAGGTGGTGGTGCTCCGCTCTGAGCAGACCTATGTGGGGCTGTTCACCGGGCGGATCACCCGGGGTCCGAAGAAGGGCATGGTACGCTCCTTCCCCATCTGCGGCAGGTGCGCTGTCCAGCGTGACTGCAAAATGAAGCCCATCCGGAAGTACCAGAAATCCCTTCCGGCAGACACAGTGCAATATGTGGGCATCGCCAAGGATGAGCAGGACCGCCTGCTACGGCTGGGCGGCGGCAGCGTATCCCTGCTGGATAAATACAATTACACAGAACAGGACGCGAGGAGCCTCTGCGAAAAAGCGGGGCTCCTCTCCCCTATTTATGAGTTTTCCGATAGGGGCGGCTGCTGGTTCTGTCCCAACGCTAAGAAGAAAGAGCTGCGCCACCTTTACGACCACCACCCCGATCTGTGGGCCCGGATGCTGGAGCTCCAGGCCATCCCGGGCAAGGCCACCGAGAAATTCAACCGCACCCAAACCTTCACCGACATTGACGAGCTGTTCCGGAACGAGGATGAGCAGCTTCCCATAGCGGCGTAGCGCAACCCGCCATTGTTGGTATTGCTGGGTTTTCGCGCCCCATCTTTGTTGGGTATCGTGATAGCTTTCGCCGCCAAAAGCTGGTATGGTTGTGGGCTGGAACCACCGAAAAATATCAAGGAGGGTAACGAAAATGACGAAATACGAACGCCACCCCGCGCCGGAGAAGCTGCTCCGGCAGATCACCACCGAGGCGGTCAACCTGCTGGCCCTGGGC
>ERZ779623.155-NODE-155-length-35500-cov-20.818000_pt1 | contig 35500 bp, 32 predicted proteins | sample MGYA00514189_ERZ779623 | MGnify/ENA primary metagenome ERZ779623 (study PRJEB29562, sample SAMEA4376712) | mouse gut metagenome | isolation source: Cecum | study: EMG produced TPA metagenomics assembly of the A DSS colitis mouse model was used to assess the... | reverse complement strand
CCCGGGCCAGGGCCGGGGCGTCGTTGATGCCGTCCCCCACCATGGCCACCTTCTCCCCCCGCTCCTGGAGGGCGGCGATCTGCCGCTCCTTGTCGGCGGGCAGCACCTCGCTCACCACCTGGGTCAGCCCCAGCTCCCTGCCGATGGCCTCGGCGGTGCGCCTGTTATCTCCAGTGAGCATGACCACCTTCAGCCCCAGCTTCTGGAAGCCCTCGATGGCCGCCCGGCTGGAGGGCTTCACCGTGTCCGCCACGGCGATGATGCCGATGGGCCTGCCGTCCTCCACGAAGAACAGGGGGGTCTTGCCCTGCTTTGCCAGCTCGTCGGCTATCATGGCGTCCTGGCCCAGCTCCACCCCGGCGTCCGCCAGCATGGCGGCGTTGCCCGCCAGATAGGACGCGCCCTGGATGGTCCCCCGGACGCCCTTGCCGTGGACGGCCTCAAACCCCGTCACCGGGGCCAGGGGGATGCCGCGCCCCGCGGCCTCCTCCACCACCGCCCCGCCCAGGGGGTGCTCGGAGGGCTTTTCCAGGGACGCCGCCACGCACAAAAGCTCCTCCGCCGTGGTTTTGCCCAGGGGGTACACGTCGGTGACCCGGGGCTTCCCCTGGGTGACGGTCCCCGTCTTGTCCAGCACCACCGTGGTGACGGAGCGCAGATGCTCCAGCCCCTCGGCGGACTTCACCAGAATGCCCTGCTCCGCCCCCTTTCCGGTGCCCACCATGATGGCCACGGGGGTGGCCAGCCCCAGGGCGCAGGGACAGGAGATCACCAGCACCGCCACCCCGGAGGTCAGCGCGCGCTCAATGGAGCCGGTGGCCAGCATCCACGCCCCGGCGGTGACCAGGGCGATGACCATCACCACGGGGACGAACACCCCCGCCACCCTGTCCGCCAGCTTGGCGATGGGGGCCTTGGAGGAGGCCGCCTCGTCCACCAGCCGGATCATCTGGGCCAGGGTGGTGTCCTGGCCCACCCGGGTGGCCCGGAGGGTGAGTACGCCGGACTTGTTGATGGAGGCGGATATGACCGTATCGCCGGGGCCTTTGTCCACCGGGATGGACTCCCCGGTGAGGGCGGACTCGTCCACGCTGGACGCCCCCTCCACCACCACGCCGTCCACCGGAACCGAGCCGCCGGGGCGCACCAGCACCAGATCCCCCGCCCGCACCTGCTCCACGGGCACCTCCACCTCCTGCCCGTCCCGGAGGACGGCGGCGGTCTTGGGGGTCAGGTCCATCAGGCGGGCGATGGCCTGCCCCGTCTTGCCCTTGGAGCGGGTCTCCAGGTACTTCCCCAGGGTGATCAGGGTTAGGATCATTCCGGCGGACTCAAAGTACAGGTCCATGGAGTAGTGCTCCACCAGGGCAGCGTCCCCGTGGCCCAGCCCCCAGCCGATGCAGTACAGGGCCGCGATGCCGTAGATCACGGCGGCGGCGGAGCCTACGGCGATCAGCGAGTCCATGTTGGGCGAGAGATGCCAAAGGGTTTTGAAGCCCACCCGGAAATACTTCTGGTTGATTATCAGGATGGGCATTGTCAGCAGGAACAGGGTCAGGGCGAAGATCATGGCGTTGCCCTCCCCGTGGAAAAAGCCGGGGATGGGCCAGCCCATCATGTGGCCCATGGACAGGTAGAACAGGGGGATGAGGAACACGAAGGACCAGATCAGCCGCGCCCTCATGTGCTTGAGATCGTCCTCCATGGCGTCCGCGGCGGGCTTGGCCGGGGCCGCCGCCCCCTCCCCCGCCGGGGCGGGCAGGGACGCGCCGTAGCCCGCCTTTTCCACGGCGGTCACAATCTGGTCCGGAGTCAGCCCGCCGTCCCAGTCCACCGTCATGGAGCCGCCCAGCAGGTTCACATTGACCTCGCACACCCCGTCCAGCTTGCGCACCGCCTTGTCCACGTGGGCGGAGCAGGCGGAGCAGGTCATGCCGGTGACGTTGAATTTTTGCTTCATGTTTGGTTCACCTTGCTTTCTCTAAGACGGCTGTCCGTCCTATGGGTCCCGCTGGAAGATCAGGGAAATGGTCTCCACATCTCCGACCCCCCGTGTGTCCAGGGGGATGTATCCGCAAAAGTCCCATCCATCCTCCAGCCGCGCCCGAATGGCCTCCTCCGCGCCCTCAAAGGTATATTTCTTCCCTTTCATGGGCCCATAGCCGCTGAGTTCGGATTTGATATGCACAAATTCCACTTTTTTCACAGGATGGCCTCCCCCTTTACAGTATCTTCTCCAACGCCTTCACCAATTCGCCGATCTTCTCCGCCCGCTCGGTGTCGCTCCCGGCGTGCTCCACGCAGTGCTTCAGGTGGGCGGTGAGGATCTCCCGGTTGGCCCGGCGGAGCATGGCGTCGGCGGCGGTGACCTGCTGGGAGATGTCCATGCAGTAGCGGTCCTCCTCCACCATCTTGATGATGCCGTCCATCTGGCCCCGGGCGGTTTTCAGCAGCCGCAGCACCGTCTTCTGATCGGCCATCATGGGCTGTCCCTCCTTTCGCAACACCCCCCTGGGGGGTAGTATTATCCTATCACGGTCCTGGGCTTTTGTCAAGGGGGCCGGCGCAGATTTTCTCTCCTTGCCCTCGCTGGTGCTTTATGGTATAATGCGAAAAAACGCAGAAGGAGGAACTGCCATGCAGTACACGCTTCACAAAGGCTCCCTTACCGCTGCCGTGGACACCCAGGGCGGCGAGCTGGTCTCCTTCCGGGACGGGGCCGGGACGGAGTACATCTGGGGGGGCGACCCCGCCTACTGGGCGGGCCGGAACCCCATCCTGTTCCCCATCGTGGGCAGCTTGAAAAACGGCCGGGTGGACATCGGCGGGCAGAGCTATGAGATGGGCCGCCACGGCTTCGCCCGGGGCAGCCAGTTCACCCTGGCGGAGCGGGGGGAGGACTTCGCCGTGCTGGAGCTGCGGGACAGCCCGGACACCCTGGCCCGCTACCCCTTCCCCTTCCTGCTGCGGGTGCGGCACGCCCTGCTGGAGGACGGCTTCTCCACCTCCTTTGAGGTCTCCAACCCCGGCGGCGCGCCCCTGCCCTTCTGCATCGGGGCCCACACCGCCTTCCACTGCCCCCTGTACCCCGGTGAGCGGTTCGAGGACTACCAGCTGGTGTTCGATGAGGAGGAGGACTCCGACGCCCTCCCCCTGACGCCGGAGGGCCTGCTCGCCTCCGGCCCCGGCACGCCCATGCTCAGGGGCACGGACACCATCCCCCTGAGCCACGAGCCCTTTGACAGGCTGGACACCCTGATCTTCCAAGGGCTGCGCTCCAAGGGGGTGCGGCTGGTTCACAGGGACACGGGCCGCGGCGTGCGCATGGAGTTCGGGGACTTCCCCATGATCGCCTTCTGGACCATGGCCCACGCCCAGGCCCCCTACCTCTGCCTGGAGCCCTGGTACGGCTGTGCCGCCTGGGACGATGAGAGCGGGCGGTTCCAGGACAAGCCCCACTGCATCACCCTCCAGCCCGGGGAGAAGCGCGTCCTCTCCTTTACCGTAAGACCTTTAAGATCTCCTTTAGCTCTTTAAGATTTTCTGAAAAAACAGCCCGGACTGTGGACAGAGCCTGCCGAATTGTGGTATGCTCTCATCAACGAAAGGAGTGGTTGTCATGTTTACACAGCGCAGCGTCCCCATGTGCGTCATCCTGTCCATTGTCACCTGCGGAATCTATGGCCTGTACTGGTACGTCTGCCTCACCAACGAGGTGGACGCCGTCACCCAGGAGCCGGGGCCCGGCGGCGGAATGTCCCTGCTGCTCAGCATCGTCACCTGCGGCATTTACAACATCTACTGGGGCTGGAAGATGGGCGACAAGCTGGACGCCTCCCGCGCCCGGAACGGCGTGGTGCCCGGTTCCTTCCCCATCCTGTTCCTGCTGCTGAACCTGTTCGGCCTCACCATCGTCACCCTGGCCATCATGCAGAGCGAGGTCAACCACTACACCCCCAACGCCTGATGGAGCGGTCCCGCCGCCTGCGCCGGGTGCTGGCAGGCGGCGGCGTCCTGCTGGCGGCGGGGCTGGGATACGCCCTGTGGGTGGGGTGCACCGGGCTGGCCCTCCCCTGCCCCTTCCGCGCGGCCACGGGCCTGCTGTGCCCCGGCTGCGGGGTGACCCGGCTGTGTCTGGCCCTCCTCCGGGGGGACTGGGGCGGGGCATGGGCGGCCAACCCCATGCTGCTGGTCCTCCTTCCCCCGCTGGCCCTTCTGGCCGGGGGGATTGCCGTCCGCTATGTCCGGGAGGGCCGGACCGCCGGACCCCGTTGGGAAAACGTTTTGTGCTGGATCCTCGCCGCCCTGCTGGTGATCTGGGGCGTGGTCCGCAACCTGCCGTAACCGCCATGCGCCCTGGGTGCCGCCCGGGGCGTTTTCCCGTTCTGTCCAGGCGGGCTTTTGGAATTTTTTCCGGCCCTTTGTTGACAGTACGCCTGTCCCCGCCGTATAATAAAGCTATCCTGAGCCTATTGGAGGTGGAGCTATGCCCGGTACTTTGGAATGTCTGCTTCGGCTGGCCCTGGCCGCCCTCTGCGGCGGGATCATCGGCCTGGAGCGGGAGATCCGCCTGAAGGAAGCCGGGGTGCGCACCCACCTGATCGTGGGCTTCGCCTCCTGCATGATGATGATCGTGTCCAAGTACGGCTTCTTTGATATGCTGGAGTTCGCCGCCGCCCACAATTATGACACGATGAAGCTGGACCCCAGCCGGATCGCCGCGGGACTTGTCACCGCCATCAGCTTTCTGGGCGCGGGCACCATCTTCACCCGCAACCGGGGCATCACCGGGCTGACCACCGCCGCGGGGCTGTGGGCCACCGTGGGCATCGGCATGACTACCGGGGCGGGTATGTATTGGCTCAGTATCTTCGGAACCTGCTTCATTGTGGTCATACAGGCCATCCTCCACCGGGATCACGTGCTGGTGGGCCACGTGACCGCCGCCGTCTTTGTCCAGCTCAGCGACGAGCTGGACGGGCCGGAGCGTCTCCGGCAGGCCCTGGAGGGGCTGGGACTTACCCCCTCCGGCTGTAAGTTTGAGCGGCGGGACGACGGCGTGTCCGCCACCATCCACTTCGACCGCCTGCCCTGCCCCGCCGGGGAGCTGGGCAGGCTGCTGGCCCCGCTGATGGCGGAGCCTTACATCAAATCCCTGCGCTGGTAGGACGGAAGGGGGGATTCCCGTGGAGCGCAGAAGCGTCCCTGAGCCCGACTTCCGGGAGGTGTGCCAGAACCTCTACGACGGCATCCACATCACCGACGGGGAGGGAGTTATCCTCTTTATCAACGACGCCTACACCCGCACCACCGGCATCCGACCGGAGCAGGTGCTGGGCCGCCGGGTGTCCGAGATCGAGGGCCTGCTCTACCAGGGCTCGGTGACCGGGCAGGTGCTGGAGACCAAGCAGCGGGTGAACGCCGTGGCCACCATCCTGGGGCTGGGCAAGGAGGTGCTGGTCACCGGAACCCCCGTGTTCGACCCCTTCGGCAACGTGAAGCTGGTGGTCACCAACACCCGGGACTTCCCCGAGCTGAAGCGGCTGGAGGGACAGCTCCACGCCCTGACGGAGGAGCAGCGCAAGGCCAACCAGGAGCTGGCCTACCTCCGGCGGCGGCAGGCCGGGGGCAAGGAGCTGATCTACCGCAGCGGGGCCATGGAATCGGTGATGGAGCTGGTGCGCACCGTGGCCCAGACCGATGTGACGGTGCTGATCACCGGGGAGTCGGGCACCGGAAAGGAGCTTATCGCCAACGAGCTGTACCAGAACAGCGTCCGCCGGGACAAGCCCTTCATCAAGGTGAACTGCGCCGCCATCCCCGCCGAGCTGCTGGAGTCGGAGCTGTTCGGCTACGAGGAGGGGGCCTTCACCGGGGCGCGGCGTTCCGGCAAGGCGGGTATGTTTGAGCTGGCGGACACCGGGGTGATCCTGCTGGACGAGATCGGGGATATGCCCCTGGCCCTCCAGACCAAGCTGCTGCGGGTTTTGCAGCAGCGGGAGCTGATCCGGGTGGGCGGGAGCCGGCCGGTGAAGCTGGATCTCCGGGTCATTGCCGCCACCAACAAGGACCTCCGGGAGGAGGCCCGGCAGGGCCGCTTCCGGGAGGACCTGTACTACCGCCTCAACGTGGTGCCCATCGAGCTGAAGCCCCTGCGGGAGCGGCAGGCGGACATCCCCCTGCTGGCCCAGCATTTCTGCCGGGGCTTCTGCAAAAAGTACGGCCGGGACATGGCCATCACCCCGGACGGCGTTGATCTGCTCACCCAGTACCCCTGGCCGGGAAACATCCGGGAGCTGGAAAACCTCATCGAGCGCATTGTGGTCACCAACGCCGGGGGCGGGGCGGTCACCCGGGAGCAGGTGTCCGCCGCCCTCAGCTCCAACGGCAGCTTCCGGGGGGACGCCCCCCCTCCCGGCACCTTGAAGCAGCAGGTGTCCGCCTACGAGCGGGGCCTGGTCCTCCAGGCGGTGGAGCGGGAGGGCTCCATCCGGCGGGCGGCCCGGGCGTTGGGCGTGGACCACTCCACCCTGGTGAAAAAGCTGCGGCAGTACGGGCTGGCGGAGGGGGAATAGGGCGGTGATTTTTTTCACCTTCCCGGTTCCTTTTTTCACCACCCGCCAATTTTCCGTCCATCTGTTCCCCTGTCCCCCCGCCCACGGGTTTCCCGGAAACTTCTGTCCGGCGGTGGGCACGGCCCGATGGTTCCATCCAAACGCAGGCGGTGATTTTTTTCACCGCCTGCGTTTTTTGCCGTTTCTCCCGGTCCCCGGCGGGGCGCGCCCCCCCTTGTCCCCCAGGGCTTTCCGCTTTTTTCCCGGCCCTGTCCAAGTTGGCACGGGCCTTGCGTCCTTGGAAGGGGCACAAGGGCGGCCTGCCCAATTCTCGAAAGGATGAGGTGTATTCCATGACCAAAACCATCATCACCGTGGCCACCACCGGCGCGTGGCCCAAAAAGGAGAACAACCCCAACGTCCCCATGACCCCCGCCGAGATTGCGGAGGACGTCTACGCCTGCTGGAAGGCGGGCGCGGCTGTGGCCCACCTGCATATGCGGGACGACAACGGCAACGGCACCATGAGCGCGGACAAGTTCCGGGAGACGGTGGAGCTGCTGCGCAAGAACCACCCCGACTGCGACATCATTCTCAACCTCACCACCTCCGGCGATCTGAACGCCACCGACGAGACCCGCCAGCTCCACCTGGAGGAGCTTCGCCCGGAGATGGGCTCCTATGACTGCGGCTCCATGAACTGGCTCCACTTCAGCCTGTTCCTCAACCACCCCAAGTTCCTGGAGGAGCTGGGCAGGCATATGCAGGAGTGGGGCGTGAAGCCCGAGATCGAGGCCTTTGACCCCGGCATGATCGCCAACGCCGCCTACTACTTGAAGAAGGGCGTGCTGAAGGCCCCCCTGCACTTCCAATTCTGCATGGGCTGCGCCAACGGCATCCCCGGCAGCATGAAAAATCTGGTGTTCATGAAGGAGACCATGGAGCAGCTTTGCCCCGGCTCCACCTGGAGCTGCTTCGGCGTGGGCCACTCCGCCATGGAGATGCTGTACGGAGCCATCGCCATGGGCGGCCACGTCCGGGTGGGCATGGAGGACAACGTGATGTACGCCAAGGGCCAGCTGGCCGACTCCAACGTCCAGTTTGTGGAACGGGCCATCCGGGTGAGCCGGGAGTTCGGCCGGGAGGTAGCCACCCCCGACGAGGCCCGGGAGATCCTGGGTCTGAAGAAATGAGCTGGGGCGTCTACTGGATGTTCTACCGCTGTCCCGCCTGCGGCAGGAAGTTCAAGTCCGGGGCGGACACCATCACCGACCCCTCCTTCGGCGTCTGCCCCGCCTGCCGGACCGAGGGGGAGCTGATCGGTGAGAGCGGCGGCTTCAACCCGCCGGACGCCAACGACTACGAGGATACCGCTGACTGAAAGGAGCGCGCACCATGGACATCAAAAATATTCTGATCTGCGGCGGCGGCATGATGGGCAAGAACATCGCCTTCGTGTTCGCTTCCAACCCGGACTACCAGATCGGCGTGTACGACCTGTACCCCACCGACGTGTACGCCGGCATCCGCACCAACACCAGGCAGCTGGTGGAACACGGCGTCCTCACCGAGGCCGACGTGGAGGACCGGCTCAGCCGGATCGCCTTTACCACCGACATGGACAGTGAGATCGTCTCCAACGCCGACCTGGTGATCGAGGCGGTGTTTGAGGACATGAAGATCAAACGGGAGACCTTCGCCAAGCTGGAGGCCCGCTGCCGCCCGGACACCATCTTCTGCACCAACTCCTCCGTCATGAGCCCCTCCGAGATCTCCGCCGAGCTGAAGCACCGGGAGCGGTTCGTGGGCACCCACTTCTGGAATCCCGGCCACCTGATCCCCCTGGTGGAGGTGGTCAAGTCCGACGCCTCCAGCGACGAGACCGCCCAGACCGTCATGGACGTGCTGGCCAGCGTGGGCAAGGAGCCGGTGCTGTGCAAGAAGGACGTGCCCGGCTTCATCGCCAACCGGATGCAGCACGCCCTCTGGCGGGAGGCCATCTCCATCGTGGAGCACGGCATCGCCGACGCCGCCACCGTGGACAAGGCCGTGAAGTACGCCTTTGGCCTGCGCCTGCCCCAGCTCGGCCCCATGGAGAACGCCGACATGGTGGGCACCGACCTGACCTACAACATCCACGATTACATCCTCAAGGATCTGGAGGACTCCCATGAGCCGTCCCCCCTGCTGAAGCAGCTGCGGGACCAGGGGAAGATCGGCTTCAAAACCGGAGAGGGCTTCCAGAAGTGGACGCCGGAGCAGGCTGCCGCTTCCAACGCCGCCCTCAACGAGTACCTGATCCGGATGCTGTACGGCAAGTAACTCCCCCAGTCCAACCCAGGGCGCGGACGCGCCCCGCCCGTTCCTCTATTTCTCTTTTCGCGGGCGGCATCAGCACATTTAAAAGAGTAAGGAGAGAAACCAACGTGAAAAATGTCAACCAACTTCCTGACGGCAACAAAAACTCCATCTTCCGCTTCGGCCTGTGGGGCTGGGTCACCATTCTGTACTGCCTGCTGATGTTCTTCCTGTACGTGGGTATGTGCAATGATGGGGCCAACATCACCGCCCCCGCCATCACCGCGGTGCTGGGCGCGGGGGACGGCGAGATCATGAACCTGAACTCCATCGCCGGACTGGTGGGCGTGGTGTTCTTCATCATCGTGGGCCAGATCAACCAGCGCATCGGCCCCCGCCTGACCTCCGGCATCTGCTGCATCGTGGCGGGCGTGGCCTACATCCTGGCCTTCAACTCCCCCAGCACCCTGCTGTACTGCGCCGCCATGTGCTTTGTCTACGGCGGCATCATGTCTGCGGGCTACGTGGCGGGGGGCACCCTGGTGGCCTCCTGGTTCCCCAAGAAGAAGGGCGCGGTCATGGGCTACACCACCATGGGCCATAACTTCGCTTCCGCCTTCTATGTCCAGCTCCTGTCCATCCTCATCGGCCCCTCCGTCCTCAAGACCATCGGCGGTGCGGTGATCCCCATCGGCATCGCCGCCATCGTGCTGGGCGTGCTGGGCATGATCCTCATCCGCAACACCCCCCAGGAGCGGGGTCTGAACCCCGACAACGTGTCCGACAAGGTGTACCAGGAGGAGTACGACACCAGCTCCGGCGACGACAGCGGCTGGACCGTGGGCAAGCTGCTGGCCACCAAGGAGCTGTGGCTGGCCGCCGTCACCACCGGCTTCTTCCAGATCTGCTCCGTGGGCGTCATGACCCAGCTGGTCCTGCGCAACGTGGAGATCGGCTTTGAGCAGCAGACCGCCCTGAACATCATGACCGTGCTGGCCCTGGGCGGCGTGGTCGGCTCCTGGCTGGTGGGCGTCATCGACGAGAAGATCGGCACCAAGAAGACCATGATCGGCTTCGGCGTGTGGTACTGCATCGCCCTGCTGCTGAACTTCGCCACCGGAATGACCATCACCCCGCTGGTCTACGTCTCCCTGTTCATGATCGCCATGGGCATCGGCGGCTCCGCCAACTTCACCACCTCCCTGCCCACCTCCATCTTCGGGCGGCAGGGCTTCGACAAGGTGAACGCCGTGATCTTCCCCATCCAGGGCGCGATCACCGCCCTGTGCTTCGCGGTGAACGGCATCGTTCAGCTCATCACCGGCGGTCAGATCCGTATGGCCTACATCGTGTTCGCCGGGGTGGCCCTGGTCAACGTGGTGCTGGTGCTGCTCATCGACGAGCACAAGTATAACCGGGACTGGAAGGCCGCCCACAAGGCCGCCAAGTAATCCCAACCGCCCGTAACCAGTCCGAAAACCGCCGGACGGCCCAAAACCGTCCGGCGGTTCAGCGTGTCGAAAAAGTCTTTTCGCCCCGCTGAGTGCGACTTTTTAAACAAAGAACGTTCAAAAAAGTCGTTGATTGGACGTGAAAGACACCCCTCCTGGGTTTCTTTCACACTATCTTCCTTCCCGTCATCGGAACAGAAGCGGCTTTTTTAACAGTCTCAACCGCCGGACGGCCCAAAGCCGTCCGGCGGTTCTTTTCTTTTTCTTAACAAATAGGCACTTGCGCTGAAGGGGCAGATACTATATAATAGTAAGAACCTGCGTTCACAGCCGAAGCCCCGTCCCGGCGGCGTCTCAGGCTGTGAACCCGGATTTCAAGAGCCTATCCAAAAGGGGGCGGACCCATGCCCGTCATTTCCGTAATCGTACCTGTCTACAAGGCGGAAGCCTTGCTCAAAACCTGCATCGACTCCATCCTGGGCCAGACCTTCCGGGATCTGGAGCTGATCCTGGTGGACGACGGCTCCCCCGACGGCAGCGGGGTCCTCTGCGACCAGGCCGCCGCGGAGGACAGCCGGGTGAGGGTGATCCACAAGGAGAACGGCGGGGTGAGCCGCGCCCGCAACGACGGCATCGCCGCCGCCCAGGGGGAGTATCTGGCCTTCTGCGACGCGGACGACTATATTCTGCCCAACACCCTGGAGGCCCTGTACGCCGCGCTGACCCGGGCCGGGGCGGACACCGCCGGGTGCGGGCATCGCCTGCTCTGGCCCGACGGACGGACGGAGGACTACGCCGGGGCCCTCCCCGCCGGGGTCTACGGCCCGGAGGAGCTGCGGGAGGGCATTGTCAAGCCCCTGCTGGGCCAGCGGCTGGACTTCGGCCGGGGCGTCCTCAACGGCTTCATTGTGCGCTACCTGTTCCGCCGGGAGGTGGTGCTGGACAACGCCATCGCCTTCGAGGGGGCCTACCTGGAGGACGAGCTGTTCCTGATGGAATACTGCCTCCACGCCCAACGGCTGGCTATGGTGGACGAGCCCTTTTACGTCTACCTCCAGAACCCCGCCTCCGTCACCCGCCGCTACCTGCCCCGCTACCGGGAGGAGTTTAGCCGCTTCCTGGAGCGCAAACGGGCCTTGGTCAAGCGGCACGGGCTGGACGGCCTGTGCCCGGGCTGGGAGGAAAACACCTGCTGGGCGGGCCTGCTCATCGCGGTGGGCAATGAATTTGCCCCAGGCAATCCCAAGTCTATGGGGGAGCGGTCCGCCTACGTCAAGGCCCTGTGCGCCCAGCCGGAGATGGCCCGGGCCATGGCGAGCCTGAGGCCCAAGGGCCTGGCGGGCAATAAACAGCTGGTGGCCGATCTCCTGCTGGGGCGGCACTACACCCTGCTGGCCCTGCTCTACCGAATCAAAAACCGAGGGAAGTGAGCCAATGCACCTGATCCAAGGCAGCGTCGTCTGCCAGTTCCTTGTCCTGCTGTGGGGCGCGCTGTACGGGCTGTACGACAACAGCCTGCTGGCCCGGGCCGTCCGGGCATCCGCCGCCTGGTGGAAGCGGTGGTGGTCCGGCAGCGTCCTGGCCTGGTTCTTCTTCGCGCGGGACGGCGTCCTCACCCGCGCCTGGCGGGACAGCCGCCTGTGCCGGGGGCTGAACCTGCTGGTCAACCTGCCCGCCGCCCTGCTCCACTGGCTCTACCAGAGCCTCCGCCCGGTGTGGGACGACAGCTTCGCCGCCCAGCTGGTGTTCGGCCTGGGGGAGCAGGTCCCCGCGGCCACAGGCTGGGTGATGCTGGCCATCATGATCATCCCCTACGGCCAGTGGAGCAACACCTATTCCCTCATCGGCTTCGTCCTCCTGTTCCTGCTGTCCATCGCCGGGGGGATGCGGCGGCGGAGCCTGCGGCTGGACACAGGCCCTGTGGGAGCCTGGTTCCTGCTCTATTTCGCCGCCGTCTGCCTGTCCTGGCCGCTGTCTATGTTCCCCGCCCTGTCCGCCCGCTACCTGCCCTACCACATCACCTGCGCCCTGTGCGTGCTGACGGTGGTCTCCACCGTGGAGGAGGAAAAGCAGCTGGTCCGTCTGGCGGGCTTCGGCTGCCTGGGCATGGGGGCGGCCTCCGTGGAGGGCATCCTCCAGCGGCTGGGCGGCCTGGAAATGGACCGCTCCTACGTGGATCTGTCCCTGAACGCCGATCTCCCCAGCCGGATCTTCTCCGCCTATGAAAACCCCAACGCCTTTGCCGAGGTGCTGGTGTTCCTGATCCCGGTGGCTGTCGGGCTTCTGCTGGGGGCCCGCTCCCTCTGGTGGAAGCTGGTGGGGCTGGGCACCGCCGGACTGGGCGGGCTGGCCCTGATCATGACCTATTCCCGGGGAAGCTGGGTGGGGCTGGCGGTGGCGGGGGTGGTGTTCGTGTTCCTGTGGAACCGGAAGCTCCTGCCCATGTTCATCGCCCTGGCTCTGCTGTGTATCCCCTTCCTCCCGGATCACGTCCTCAACCGCCTGCTGACCATCTTCAACAGCGGCGACACCTCCACCAGCAGCCGCGTCCCCCTGTGGGAGGCCGCCATCGGCGTGCTTCAGCGTTCCCCCGTCACCGGGGCGGGGCTGGGCGGGGACGCGGGCCGGGCCGCCGTCCGGGAGCTGGGCACCTTCCATGGCTCCCGGGGGGCCTTCACCCACTCCCATAACGTATACCTCCAGCTCTGGCTGGAGCACGGCCTGCTGGGGGTCGCCGCCTTCCTGGCGGGCTGCTGTAACGCGGTGAAGCGGGGGGCCAAGGCCTCCGCCCTGTCCGCCTGCCCGCCCCAGGCCCGGCTGGTCATCATCGGCGCGGCCGCCGCGGTGTGCGGCAGCCTGGTAAGCGGCATGGCCGACTACCTGTTTACCTACCCCCGGGTTATGCTGATCTTCTGGTTCACCGTCTCCCTGCTGCTGGCGGGGGTGCGTATGTCCGGGCAGAGCCGGACCCCCTCCGGGGCCCGCCCGTGAAAAACTACTGAAAAGGAAGGATTATCCCCATGAAAGTGATTGATGAGAAGGGCCGCCTGTTCGGCAAGCTGAACGTGATCGACCTGCTGGCCCTGCTGCTGGCGGCGGCGGTGGCGGTGTTCCTGGTGATGAAACTGGCCAAGAAGGCCGCCCCCGGCCCCAACGCCGGCAACGGCGAGCCTGTCACCGTGACCTATACCGTGGCCGTGTCCAGCGTCAGGCCCGAATCCTATGAGGTGGTGCGGCGTTTCGTGGACAAGGCCGCGGGCGAAAAGGACCGGCTCATGACCGGCACCCAGCTGCTGGACGGCTATGTGGTTGACTGCGTGGCGGTCCCCCACATCAACTATATCACCACCGACGACAACGAGATCAAGGTGGTCCCGTCCTCCGGGGAGGACACCCGGCTGGACCTCACCTTCACCATTGAAGCCGTGGTGACCAACACTATCACCAACGCCGTGGGCAGCCAGGAGGTCCGGGTGGGCAACAGCCAGTACGTCAAGACCGCCCACTTTGACTTCTACGGGAGCATCGTGGACGCCACCTGGAGCTACGAATAAAACCGCAAAAAGCCTCCCCGTCCGGACGTTCCGGCGGGGAGGCTTTCCGATTCTATTCAGCGTCAGCGGCCCTCAGTCCGCCCGGCCCGCCAGCTTCTCCGAGTATTCCGCCCGGAAGGCGGCGAACTGCCCTCCGTCCAGGGCGTCCCGGATGCGGGCCGTCAGGCTGTTGTAGAAGTACAGGTTGTGCATCACCGCCAGCCGCATGGCCAGCATCTCCCCCGCCACAAACAGGTGGCGCAGGTAGGCCCGGGAAAAATTGCGGCACACCGGGCAGTCACACCGGGGATCGATGGGCCGCTGGTCCAGCTTGAACCGCTCGTTCTTCAGGTTCAGCGAGCCCTCCCAGGTGAACAGCTTGCCGTGGCGGGCGTTCCGGGCGGGCATGACGCAGTCGAAGAAGTCCACCCCCCGGGCCACCGCCTCGATGATGTTGGAGGGGGTGCCCACCCCCATGAGGTAGCGGGGCTTGTCCTCCGGCATATGGGGCTCCACCGCCTCGATGATGGAGTACATCACCTCGGTGGGCTCCCCCACCGCCAGCCCGCCGATGGCGTAGCCGCCGCAGTCGATTTTTGCCGTCTCCTTCATGTGCCACACCCGCAGGTCCTCGTAGGTGGCCCCCTGGTTGATGCCGAACAGCACCTGTCCCGGGTTCACGCAGTCCGGCAGGGCCAGCAGGCGGTCGTGCTCCGCCCTGCACCGCTCCAGCCACCGCAGGGTGCGCTCGCAGGACGCCTTGGCGTACTCGTAGGGGGCGGGGTTTTCCACGCACTCGTCAAAGGCCATGGCCACGTCGCTGCCCAGGTTGGCCTGGATCTGCATGGACTCCTCCGGCCCCATGAAGATCCGCCGCCCGTCGATGTGGGAGGAGAAGGTGACCCCCTCCTCCGTGATCTTCCGCAGTCCCGCCAGGGAGAACACCTGGAAGCCGCCGGAGTCGGTGAGCATCGGCCCGTCCCAGTGCATAAAACGGTGAAGCCCCCCCAGCTCCTTCACCCCCCCGTCGCCGGGGCGCAGGTGCAGGTGGTAGGTGTTGGACAGCTCGATCTGACAGCCCAGCTCCTTCAGGTCCAGGGCGGACACCGCCCCCTTGATGGCTCCCTGAGTGCCCACGTTCATAAACACCGGGGTCTGGGCCGTGCCGTGGGGGCAGGTGAACTCCCCCCGGCGGGCCTTGCCCTCGGTTTTCATCACTCGAAACATAATTTTCTCCTTATCCATTCTTGAACCATTTCGGCTCCTCCCCGTGCTCCGGGGAAGGCCGGTTTTTTTCGCGCCCGCTGCGGCCCCCTACGAGATGAACATGGCGTCCCCGAAGGAGAAGAAGCGGTACCGCTCCCCCACCGCCTCGGCGTAGGCCGCCAGCACCTGCTCCCGGCCCGCCAGGGCGGACACCAGCATGATCAGGGTGGATTCCGGCAGGTGGAAGTTGGTGATCAGCCCGTCCAGCACCTTGAAGCGGTAGCCGGGATAGATGAAGATGCTCGTCCACCCCGCCGACGCCTTCAGCGTGCCGTCCTCCTCCGCCCAGCTCTCCACGGTGCGGCAGGAGGTGGTGCCCACGCAGATCACCCGGCCCCCGGCCCGCTTCGTCTCATTGACGGCGTCCGCCGTCTCCTGGGGGATCACACAGTATTCCGAGTGCATCTCGTGCTCGTCCAGGTTCTCCGCCTTCACCGGGCGGAAGGTGCCCAGCCCCACGTGGAGGGTCACATAGCACACCCTGACGCCCATGGCCTGGAGCTGCTCCAGCAGCGGCCGCGTGAAGTGCAGTCCCGCCGTGGGAGCGGCGGCGGAGCCTGTCACCTTGGAATACACCGTCTGATACCGCTCCCCGTCCGCCAGCTCCGCCTTGATGTAGGGGGGCAGGGGCATTTTGCCCAGCCGCTCCAGGGCCTCCAGGAAAATGCCCTCGTAGTCGAAGCGGACCAGCCGGTTGCCGCCCTCCACCTCGCCCACCACTTTGGCGGACAGCTCGCCGTCCCCAAAGGTGATTTTCGCGCCGGGGCGCAGCTTCCTGCCGGGGCGCACCAGGCACTCCCACACCCTGTCCCCCCGGTCGATGAGCAGCAGCACCTCGCAGGCCCCGCCCCCGGCCCGCTTCCCGATGAGGCGGGCCGGCAGCACCCGGCTGTCGTTGAGCACCAGGCAGTCCCCAGGCCGCAGAAGGGCGGGCAGGTCGTAAAAGTGCCGGTGCTTCGTCTCCCCCGTGGCCCGGTCCAGCGTCAGCAGGCGGGAGCCGTCCCGCCGCTCCAGGGGGGTCTGGGCGATGAGCTCCGGGGGAAGGTCGAAATAAAAATCCGAGGTTTTCACATATATCCCACCGTAATGCCAGTATAGTAGAACTGTAAGATGTTGAGGTAAGTATACCCCTGTTTGGCCATGGCGTAAGCCCCCCACTGGCTCATGCCCACGTTATGGCCCCAGCCCTTGCCGATGAAGGTGAACACGCCGTTCTTCCCGGTGGTGGAGCTGAGAGTGCCCAGCCCGCCCCCGGTGGAGCCGCCGGAACCGCCGCCCTGCCCGATCTGCTGAACCTCGCCGCTTCCGGTGATCACGCAGGCGTCCTCCCCCACGGGGACGATGTTCCCCGATCCGTCCACGGCGTACAGCCCGTCCAGGCCGTTCACCGGGTTCCCGTTGACGCTCAAGCTGGGGCCGGAGGGGGTGGAGGGGGTGGACACCGCCGCCGTGTCAAAGCCGTAGCGGTAGGAGCTCAGGCCCAGCATCCCCACCACCGCCCTGCTGCTCAAGGGATAGCTCTTGCCGTTGATTCCGGTGAAGGTCACCAGCTTGGGGTTGCCAGAGTCGGTGAGGGAGGTGACGGCGATGGAGGCCACGCCGCCCCCCACGTCGCAGCCCGCGGCCTTCAGCTTGGAGGCCAGGGTGGCGGAGTCCACCGTCTTGGTGTAGTCGTTCTGCACCCCGGAGGCGGCCTCATAGGGGTCCGCCTTGCCCACCAGATAGGGGTAGTTGGCCTGATTGCTGCCCCAGACGGTGGAGGAGCTTTCGCTGGCCCCGCCGTTGCTGGAGTAGTAGGCGGTCTGGGCGATCTTCCCGTTCCACATGGCCACCTGCCCCGCGGTCTGGTCCACGGCGGCGTCGGAGTTGCTCCCGGCCCTGGTGCGGCCGGAGTAGGCCTGGCAGTGGGTCTCGGCGCAGATGTCGAAATGGTACTTGCTGTGCTTGCTGCCCAGGGACAGGGCGTAGCTCCGGGCGGCCACCGCCTGGGCCTTCAGGGCCTCGATGGGCCAGCTGTTGGACATCTCGTGGGGCACCACGCCCTTGATGTAGTCCTCAAACTCCAGGAGATTCACCACCGTGAGGCTGCCGCCGCTCACCCGCTCGAACCGGAAGCCCCCCACGTAGGTACAGCGTTTGCTCAGCGTGACGTACTCCCCCGGCCCCCCGGCGTTGGCCTCCATGCCCAGCCCGGTGCCCTGGCCCAGGTCGTCGTACTGGAACAGGATGGTGTTGGTGCCGGTGATCACCACGCTGATCCCATACTCCGTCGTGCCCTTCAGCGACGCCTCCACCCCCTGGGACGCCAGGGCCGCCTGGGCCTCCACCGCCTTCTCCCGGGTGGTGTAGTTCCCGATCCGGGCGTAGAACACCCCGCCGATGCAGGCCGGGAAGCCCCCCTGGTAGGCGGACGCCGCCCCCTGGGCCTCGGCAAAGGTGGCGTAGGAGCCGGGGAGCTGGAGGTGGTACTCCCCCACCGCCACCGCCGCCCCGGCCAGGGAGGAGTGGTAGCTGGTGTAGCCGCCGAAGGTGCCGTAATAGACGTTCACCGTCTTGACCACGGAGATGGCCTTCTGCCCGGTGGAGCCCAGGGGGACAAACCGGTCGTTCCCGTCGTAGTACCCGAAGCGGAAGCCCTCCCCGGTGGTGTTGGCGAAGTTCAGCCCCTCCATGGACCCGGTGCCGTAGTGGAGGCCCACCCGGATGATCCGGCCCGAGCCCCCGGCGGGGGCGGCGGCGGCCCGGTTCCCTCCGGCGCACAGGGCCAGCAGGACGGCGGACAGGCAAAGGGCTGCAATTTGCACGAATTTTCGCTTCATGGGCTTCTCCATTTCTCCACTTCGGGGGGCGGCGTGAAATTGACACTTTAACGTGTTAATGTTATATTGGTAGGAGATACTGCGGGGCCGTGCCCCGCGTACCCCGGATTTCGACAGTATTTTTATTATAGCGTATCCGCCGTCAGGCCGCAAGCCCCAAATTCCCGGCGGGCGCACAGGAGGCAGATTGTCATGGAGCAATATAAAGTGGGCGTCATCGGCGCGACCGGAATGGTGGGCCAGCGTTTTGTCACCCTCTTGGAAAACCACCCCTGGTTCCAGCTCGCCGCGGTGGCCGCCAGCCCCCGGTCCGCCGGGAAGCGGTACGAGGAGGCGGTGGCGGGCCGCTGGGCCATGGACACCCCCATCCCGGAGCAGGCCAGGGATCTGGTGCTGCTCTCCGCCCAGGACGATGTGGAGAAGATCTGCGGCATGGTGGACTTCGTGTTCTCCGCCGTGGACATGAAGAAGGACGAGATCCGGGCCTTGGAGGAGGACTACGCCCGCCACGAGTGCCCGGTGGTGTCCAACAACTCCGCCCACCGCTGGACCGACGATGTGCCCATGGTTATCCCCGAGGTGAACCCGGAGCACATTGAGGTCATCAAGGCCCAGCGGCAGCGTCTGGGCACCAAGCGGGGCTTCATCGCGGTAAAGTCCAACTGCTCCATCCAGAGCTACGTCCCCGCCCTGTCCCCCCTGCGGGAGTTTGGCGTGGAGAAGGTGCTGGTGTGCACCTATCAGGCCATCTCCGGGGCGGGCAAGACCTTCGCCACCTGGCCTGAGATGGTGGATAACCTGATCCCCTACATCGGCGGCGAGGAGGAAAAGAGCGAGCAGGAGCCGCTGAAGGTGTGGGGCCGTGTGGAGGGCGGGAGGATCGTCAACGCCCAGGGCGTGTCCATCACCGCCCAGTGCCTGCGGGTGCCTGTGTCCAACGGCCACACCGCCGCCGCCTTTGTCACCTTCCGGAACAAGCCCACCATGGAGCAGATGAAGGAGGCGTGGGCCGGCTTCAAGGGCCGCGCCCAGGAGCTGGAGCTGCCCTCCGCTCCCAGGCAGTTCCTCCACTACTTCGAGGAGCCGGACCGCCCCCAGGCCCGCCTGGACCGGGACCTGGAGGGGGGTATGGCGGTATCCATCGGCCGCCTGCGCCCGGATACCCAGTACGATTACAAGTTTGTCTCCCTGTCCCACAACACCCTGCGGGGCGCGGCGGGCGGCGGCGTGGAGCTGGCCGAGCTGCTGTGCGCCGAGGGGTATATTGAACACAAGTAAGCCGAGAAAGCCTTCTCCCCACAGGGGAGAAGGTGCCCCCGAAGGGGGCGGATGAGGGGGCTTTCTTTCAGAGGCACCCTCTTGCCGCGCCCTCATCCGTCACGGCTTCCCCCTCCGAAGGGGAAGGCCAGAAATCGCCTGAAAGGATGCTGATTTATGAGAACACCCGTCTTTACCGGCTCCTGCCCCGCCCTGATCACCCCCTTTGATCAGAACAACATCATCAACTACGACGCCTTCGGCCGCCTCATCGACGCCCAGATCGAGGCGGGGGTGGACGCGGTGTGCGTATGCGGCACCACCGGGGAGTCCGCCACCATGTCCATCCGGGAGCACATCGCCGCCGTGGAGTTCTGCGTGAAGCGGGTGAACCACCGGGTGAAGGTCATTGCGGGGGCGGGGTCCAACGACACCTCCGCCGCTGTCTACCTGTCCCAGCACGCCCAGGACTCCGGGGCGGACGCCCTGCTCCACGTCACCCCCTACTACAACAAGGCCAGCCAGACCGGGCTGATCAAGCACTACGAGTACATAGCTGACCGGGTGGAGCTGCCCATCATCCTCTACAACGTGCCCGGGCGCACCGGGGTGTCCTTCACCGCCGAGACCTACAAGATCCTCTCCGAGAACCCCAAGATCAACGGCGTCAAGGAGGCCAGCGGCAACTTCTCCCTGCTGGCCCACACCCGGTTCCTCTGCGGGGACGACTTCTACATCTGGTCCGGCAACGACGACCAGGTGGTGCCCATGATGGCTCTGGGGGCCAAGGGCGTGATCTCGGTGGCCTCCAACATCGTCCCGGAGGTGATGGCGGAAATGACCCACCTGTGTCTGGACAACGACTTCGCCGCCGCCTCCCAGCTCCAGATCCGGTACATGGATCTGATCGACGCCCTGTTCACCGAGGTGAACCCCATCCCCATCAAGGCCGCCATGAACCTGCTGGGCATGGACGCGGGCTCCCTGCGCCTGCCCCTGTGCGACATCTCGGACAAGAACCTGGACACCCTCCGCCGCGCCATGGAGCGGGCGGGACTGCTGAAGTAAGGAAGGACCGATTCCATCGGCAAGAGCAATTCGCGAGGAGTTTTTCGTCACAGCAAGGCGCGATTTCCCAGGAATCATTGGTTGATTTCAAGAAATTGCAACGCAGCTGTGGCGAAAAAGGCCCGGGAAGTGCCGCAGGCGCATGGAATCAGTGCTTCCTCAAGAGTTTGCCGTGCCCTCCTGGGGGGTGGCGCGGCCCAAAAGGAGCCATTTGTATGCAAAAGATTATCCTCTCCGGCTGCTGCGGCCACATGGGCCGGGTGGTGGCGGATATCTGCGCCGGCGACCCGGAGGTGGAGGTGTCCGCCGGGATCGACCTGCTGGCCCAGCCCATGGAGGGCTTCCCCGTGTTTTCCAGCCCCGCCGCCTGCGCCGCTCCGGGGGACGTGCTGATCGACTTCTCCCACCCCGCCGCCCTGGAGGGGCTGCTGGAGTTCTGCGCCCAGCGGAAGCTGCCCGCCGTCCTGGCCACCACCGGGTACTCGGAGGAGCAGCTCGCCAAAATTGAGGCGGCGTCCGGGGCCGTCCCCATCTTCCGCTCCGCTAATATGTCCATCGGCATCAACGTGCTGCTGGAGCTGGTCAGGCAGGCCGCGGCCCTCCTTGGGGACGGCTTCGACGTGGAGATCACCGAACGCCACCACCGCCGGAAGCTGGACGCCCCCAGCGGCACCGCCCTGATGCTGGCGGACGCGGCGGCCTCCGCCCTGCCCTACGAGCCGGAATACGTCTATGACCGCTACAGCGTCCGCAAGCCCCGGGACAGCCGGGAGATCGGTATCTCCTCCCTCCGGGGGGGCACCATTGTGGGGGACCACTCCGTGGTATTCGCGGGCCGGGACGAGGTGATCGAGTTCAGCCACCACGCCGCCAGCCGGGAGGTGTTCGCCGCGGGCGCGGTGCGGGCAGCCAAGTTCCTGGCGGGCGTGGACACGCCGGGTATGTACGATATGTCCGACCTCATCGCCCGTTAGCGGGCGCGTCAAACCCTGTATTTACAGCCTTAAAATGCCGCCTGGCCGGGTCTTTTCCCGCCAGACGGCATTTTTGGCTGTGAATACAGGGTTTTTCGGGATTGACGGTCCCATCATTCTCCCTCCGGCTTTGCCGCCACAACGCGGATCACCGGGGGATCGTCGTTGCCATAGGGCGCGAAGCCCGTGCGCTCCTGGGCGTACTCCACCCGGAACCCCCGTTGCTCCAGGGAATCCGTCAGCTCGTCCAGCACGATGAAGCGGCGGTAGTGGTTGTCATAGAAGTAGGCGTTGCGCTCCACCCGCTTTCCCTTGCCGAACAGGGGGTCGTTTACCCCCCGCACCTCAATAAACAGCTTCCCTCCCGGGCGCAGCCCCCGGAACAGGTTGTTCAGCAGCACCTGCTCCTGGCCCCGGTTGATGGAGTGGATGGTAAACCGGCTGTAGGCGTAGTCATAGCTCTCGGGACGGTGAATCTCCGAGTTGACGAAATCCCCGCACAAAAACGCAGCGTTGGCAATCCCCCGGCTTCGCAGCTGGGCGACCGCCTCCCGGGACATATCCACCGCCGTGACGTCCAGCCCCCGGGCGGCGAAAAACACCGCGTCCCGCCCGTTGCCGCACCCCAGCTCCACCATCCGCTTCCCCGGCTCCACCAGCGTGGACACGTACCGGGCAAAGGCCGAAGGCTCCTCCGGGCATACCCGGTTTTTATAATACTGGTTCCAATAGGCGGAGTTGTCCACGGTATCCTCCACAATATTCGGGCACAGTATCCCCTCCAGCTGCTCCACCAGCTCCAGCGGCGTGCGGTCGCCGTCGTTGGGGAGCACAATATCGGGCGTCTGCGGCTCCTCGAAGGGGAGGTCGATGCCCACCACGTTTTTCCCCGCCGTATAAAGCCCCTTCTGGTTGCGCTGGAGCAGGGTGTCCCGGCTGGCCTTGACGTAGATCTCCTTGTAGTTTGGGATATTTGCCCGGTTCCACTGCCGGACGCTCCCGCACATGGCAATGGAGCACACCACCACGTCGATCCCCTGTCCGGACAGCAGCCGGCACACCCGGAAAATGCGCTGTGCCCAGCGCAGACGCTCCTCCTGGGTGTAGCCCACGTCCTCGCCAAAGGCCCCCCGGATCTCGTCCCCGTCCAGCAATACCACGTTGGGCTTGGCGGCCTTCAGCCGCTGGTGGAACAGCCCGCCGAGGGTCGTCTTGCCCGCTCCGGACAGTCCGGTGAAAAAGTATACGGTTCCCTGTTGGCTCATCCCGATCCCTCCCTCAGTGGTACAGCGGCTGCTCCAGCAGCTCCGGGTCCAGCTCCAGCTTGGGCATCATGTGCAGGGGCTGGCCGTCCTTGTTGATGAAATAGCGGTTGTTCAGCAGAAACATGGCCGTCCGCAGGCGGTTTTCCCGGATCTCCCTGAGCTGGTTTTTCACCATCTCCTCAATGGTCAGCTCCCGCTGTCCGGCGGAAATGCCCTGCCCGTCCCGCCGGATCTCCACGGTGCTGAACACGTTGCGCCGCCAGCTCTCCCCGATGTAGTGGTCAATCGCGGTGAACCGCCCCGCCAGATCACGCAGGCGTTCCTCGTCCACCGGGGCCTGGTCATAATACTGGAACTCATACCCGTAATACTCGTAGGCGTCCCGGAGGAAATATTCCAAACAGTACCGCTCCGCGTCGTTGGCGTAGTCGTCGTAGGTGCGGTAAATGGCGGCGGTGGAAAAGCCCAGGTCATTGCCCTCCAGGGACTCGGGGTCAATCTCTCCCTTCAGGGAGCAGTAGGTCATGCTCTGGGTGTAGGGCAGGTCCAGGAACGCCGCCAGCGCGGTGAAGGTGGCCTTGGGGTTCAGCTTTCCGTCCTCAAAGCGGACCAGAACGCTGTCCATATACAGCCGGTCCTGCCAATCGATCATGAAGCTGCGGTTGAGAATGCGTTGGGAGAGGGCGTCGGACACCACGCCCTTTTTGCCGTCCTCCCTGGGCTCCATGGTGTTGGCATACATGAACTTCACCGTGGCCCCGTGGCTGGTGGTGGGGCGGCGCATGGGGGTAAAGGTTTTGATGTACTTGAAGTTCCGGAACAGGGGGGAATTCCGGATCTGTTCATACTGCTCGGAGTAGAGCGTGACACGGCGGTCGGTCTCCGAAGCCGCCGTCATGGTGTAGAGAATGTTGGAGAAGTGGGGCTGGAAAAACACGGCGGGCGCGATGCGGGCGGACTTGTCCAGAAAATCCGCGCCCCCCCTTTTCGTTGAGGAACATGGCCACCAGAATGTCCTTCCCGGTGCGGTCCCGGAGCAGGTACAGCTCCTCCACCGTCTTGACGCTCCAGTCGGGCAGGTTCTTCACCGCCTCCCGCGCGCTGGCACTGGATTTCAGCGCGGCCTCAATCTTGCCCACCGTCTCCTCAATGCTGTCGAACATCACCGAGGGGGCCGCCAGCAGGTTGGGATGCCCGTCGAAAATCTCGTTGAAGAAGTCGCCGCCGTTGTGGGTGGCCAGCTGGGTGTGCCAGACCAAGCGGCTGAAATCCCGGATCGACAGGGGCTTCACCGGATACCCGCCATAGTCAATGCCAAAGCGGGCCTTGAAATCAATGGGGTACTGGGAACGCTCACCGCCGATCAGGAAAACGATTTTCTCCTGTTCCAGCAGGGGGCGCAGGTTGAGGCATTGCAGGTAGGAGCAGAACTCCAGCCAATCCGAATAGTGCAGGTAAATTTGGTTTTCCCGCCCAATGTGCTCACTTTTCCGCACGTTGTCGTTGAGGTACTCCAGCTCATACTGGGAAAACACGTTCTCCGCCAGAATGGGCTTTTCCAGATCCTTAAAGAAATTGCGGCTGACAATCTGCCTCCTGGGCGCGATGTGCCCGCCGAAACGGCCCTCCCGCGTGTCAAAGGGCACGTAGCTCTCGTCGTCAAAGGGGAAAAACTTGATGGGCAGCGTGTCAAACTCCGGGAAGTCCCGGCGGAACAGGTAGGGATACTTGCCCAGCAGCTTGCAGTTGCGCTCATAGCGGCTCTGCTGTTCCTTCACGTTGGGGGCATAAAACGCCTCCGTCAGAATGCCCAGGCAGTCCTCCTGAAAATGTCCCCGGTTGTAGAGGTCCACCAAAGCAGGTGTAGGAGGTTTTGTAATTCCCCCCGGCCTGGAGGATGTAGAGGGCGGCCTCCATGTCCTGGGCCGGGTCGGCCCCGGCGTTCTCATGGATGGCCAGGGAGTACGCCTCGCGGGCCTTCGCGGGCTCCCCCAGCTCCGCCATGCGGCGGGCAATTTCGATTGCAGTCATGATGTCAATTCCTTTCGGTGGGTGCAGGGCAAAGGCAGGCGGGAGCGGGCCGAAGCCCGCCCCCGCTGTTGGGTCTATGCGCTTTGTAAGAACAATCCCCGGCCTTCCGGTGGCACGGCGAAGCCGTGACGGATGAGGGTGCGGGAGGGCGGCGCACCTGACGGACGCCCCCTCACCCGCCCCTTCGGGGCACCCGTCTCGCCTTCGGCTCGGTCGGCGATATACGCTTGCCACTGGCAAGCATCGCCCCCCTGTGGGGGGAGGGTTGGGCGCGGCTTCTTATCCGGCTGGATTCCTGATGGATGAAGTCGCGCCGCTGGTTGGCGATGTGCTCATGGAGCAGGCGGTATTTCCGGACGGCCTCCCAGTAGTTTTTGGAGCCGGGTTCCATCCGCTTCAGCCTTCGCTGGAGCTTGACCAGCTTTTCCCGGGACTGCTTCAGCCAGCGGGGAGGATCGGCCCTGTGGCCGCTGTCCGCCACGTAGAAGTGGCCCATGGAGTATTTCAGGCCCAGCGTGGCCTGGGGGACGGGGGTTTTCGGCTCCGGCGTTTTCTCCTCGTGCTCGTAGAGAATGGAGCAGTAAAATTTTCCGCTCCTGGTTTTCTCCACTGTCACCCGGCGGAGCCTCCACCACGCCTGGGGGCGGCGGGAGAATTTGGCCTTGACGATCCCGGCCTTGGTCATGCGGACGCCGTCCCTGGTGGTGTAGATGGTGGGACCGGACTGGAACACGTGGTTGCAGGCGGTGAAGGAATCCCGATCCGTCTTTTTCTTTTTGAAGTTGGGATAGCCGAAGTGTCCAGGGTCCTTGAAAAATACCCGGAACGCCTGGGAAAGCCTGTTATATTCCTGGGTGAGGGCCTGATTGTCCACCTCTTTCAAAAAGGGCGCGTCCTTTTTGTACTTGGCGGGGGTGGGGATGAAGTGCCGATCCGTCTCCAGGTAGAACCGCTGCTGGTCCGCCAGCATATGGTTCCAGATATAGCGGCAGCAGCCGAAGGTGTTCTCGAACAGCTCCGCCTGGGCCTCCGTGGGGTAGAGCCGGACCTTGAGGGTGGTGTACTGAACCGTTTTCCCTTCCCCGGCCCGCTTTTTTGGTGCTCCCGGCATCCCGGCCCGCCTCCTTCCGCCATGTTTCGATCGTGCGATCTGCGGCCTTAAAACGCCCCGCTTTCCGGCCGTGAAGCAGCAAAATAAGTCCGAGGTTGTATACAACCCCGGACTGAAAAAATTTTTCTATAGAGCCTTAATTTCCACACAATCACGCCGATATGTAGTACAGAGCGGCGATAAAGTTCCCTAAAAAATCCTGACCGGAGAAGTATGAAATCCCGGACAGGGTTTTATTTTGCCCTGGCGCACCCCTCCGCCAGCTCCGCGCGGAGGGCCGCGTCGTAGAAGGTGGACCTGGGGAGGCCGCAGGTTTCCGCCGCCGTCCGCAGCGACATCTGCTTGCTGCGCCACGCCTGCCGCAGCTGCTCAAAATTGTCCGGCAACGCCTTGGGCGGCGGGCCGAACCGCACCCCCCTCGCCTTTGCCGCCGCGATGCCCTCCGCCTGACGCTGGCGGATATTTTCCCGCTCCGTCTGGGCCACATAGCTGAGAAGCTGGAGGACAATGTCCGCGATCAGCGTCCCGGTCAGGTCCCGCCCCTGCCGGGTGTCCAGCAGGGGCATATCCAGCACCACGATGGCGGCCTTCCGCTTCTTGGTGATCACGCCCCACTGCTCTAAAATCTCATCATAATTCCGGCCCAGCCGGTCGATGCTTTTCACCACCAGCACGTCTCCCGGCTGCAAAGCCTTCACCAGCTTCCGGTAGCGCGGGCGGCGGAAGTCTTTCCCGGACATCTTTTCGACGACAATGTTTTTTCCCTCTACCCCGAATCCCCGCATAGCGGCAAGCTGGCGGGTTTCATTTTGCTCCTGGGTAGATACCCGGACATAGCCGTAAGTTATTTCTGCCATACTTCGGCCCCTTTCTGTAAAACGTGGTGCTCTTATTTTACCGGAAAAGAGGCGGTTAAAACATTGCGATCGGGTCATGGGCTTGTTTTTATTGGAATTTTTACCCTGCCAGCCATTCGCATCCCAAGGCTTCCCCTGCTTCCCCAGGCGGATATTGGAAAAAACTCGCGGAATCGTAAAGAAATATATTGCAATCTGCTTTACAAATGATATAATAGAGTTGAAAGAAGGGATGTGATCAGGATGGCGCAGGTGATGATCAATTTCCGCGTCGATGAGGACACCAAACGGGATATGGAGCTGGCCTGTAAGGAGATGGGGCTGACAATGACCACCGCGTTCACCATTTTCGCCAAAAAAGTGGGAAAAGAAAAGCGCATCCCCTTTGAAATCACTGCGGAGCCCCATCCGTACCAGCCCCGGCGGCGGGAGCAGCTCCCCCAGCCGGAGGCGGAGACGCCGCCCCCCGCCCTCACCCGGCGGCAGGAGCGGCTGGAGGGCCTGTGCCGGGAGATCCGCCGTTCCCTCACCGCCATCCACACCGCCATCCCCGCCTCCATCACGGGCCTGCCCATGGAGGCCGTCCGGCTGCTGTGCGGGGACGAGCTGAAGGACAAGGCGGCGGCTGTCTCTGCCGCCTGCCGCTGGCTGTTCTCCGGCGGGAACGCCCAGCTGCTGGAGCAGAAGGATCTCACCATCCTGGACGAGTACACCGACAGCCTGTCCGCCATCGCCGGGGAGCTGCTGGACGTGGAACGAACCCTGATCCCCGCCATGAAAACGGCCCCCGGCGGGGACTACGCCCCCTGGCAGGAGCGGCTGGAGGAGGTCTCCCGGCAGTTCGACGGCCTTGCCGCCGTCCTGCGGCGGTTCACCAGCTCCACCGCCCCCAACGGCGGAGCCCAGGCCGCGCGGGCACGGCTTCAGCGGGCCGCCGCCCCAGTGGGGACGCCCTACGTCCGGGCGGCGGCGGAAACCCTGGAGGGGCTGATCCTGCGGCATTACGACGCCCTGCCCGTCCGGGCGCAGGCCCGGCTGGAAGCCGACTACCTCCCCACCCTGGAGCGCGCCCTGGGCGAGCTGGCCCGGGCGGAGCGGGACGGGGCGGACGGAACCGGGGAAGCCGCCCTGTGCCTGCGGGCGGTGAACGTGCTGTCCCAGGTCGTGACGGAGGGCGGGCAGTCCCGGCGGGAGTGGGATCGCCGTGGCCTGGAGGCGGAGGTAGAGGCCCTGGAGCGGCTGGCCGCCATGCGGGGAGACGTGGCCGGGGACATAACACCAACAGGCTGAGAAAGCGTTCAAGCCGCACCCGGCTTGTTTGAGATAAAGGAACCACCCTGTGAAAATTGAAAGGAGGAGTCCCCATGCTAGAAAACATCCCCATCCCTACCATCATCGCCATTGTGGTGGCCGTGGTTGCCGTCCTGGCCGTCATTCTCTCCGGCTATGTCAAGGCACCCCCCGATCAGGCCTATATCATCTCCGGCCTGAAGAAGGAGAGCAAGGTGCTCATCGGACGGGCCGGCATCCGCGTGCCCATCTTCGAGCGGCTGGATAAGCTGTACCTGGGCCAGATGACGGTGGATATCAAGACGGAGCAGTCCGTCCCCACCAGCGACTTCATCAACGTCAACGTGGACGCCGTGGCCAAGGTCCGCATTTCCCCCCACGCCGACGGCATCAAGCTGGCGGCCAAGAACTTCCTGAACAAGAAGCCGGACGAGATCACCCGGGACCTGCAGGACTCCCTCCAGGGCAATATGCGCGAGATCATCGGCACCCTCTCCCTGAAGGAGATCAACACCGACCGGGACTCCTTCTCCGACCAGGTGATGCAGAAGGCCAGCAAGGACATGGACAAGCTGGGCATTGAGATCCTCTCCTGCAATATCCAGAACGTCACCGACGAAAACGGGCTGATCAAGGATCTGGGCGCGGACAACACCAGCCTGATCAAGAAGAACGCCGCCATCGCCAAGGCCCAGGCCGACCGGGACATCGCCATCGCCCAGGCCCAGGCGGAGCGGGAGTCCAACGAGGCCCGGGTGCAGGCGGACACCCAGATCGCCCAGAAGCAGACCGAGCTGGAGATCCGCCGGGCGGAGCTGAAGATCCTGGCGGACGGCAAGAAGGCGGAGGCGGACGCCGCCTACGAGATCCAGAGCCAGGAGCAGCGCAAGAGCATCGAGACGGCCACCGTCAACGCCGAGATCGCCAAGACCCAGCGGGAGGCGGAGCTGCGGCAGGCCGAGGTTGAGGTGCAGAAGCAGCGGCTGGAGGCGGACATACGGGCCAAGGCGGACGCGGAACGCTACCGCCAGCAGCAGGAGGCGGAAGCCGACCTGTTCAAGCGTCAGAAGGACGCGGAGGCCGCCCGCTACGAGCAGGAGCAGAAGGCCGAGGCGGAGATGAAGATCGCCCAGGCCCAGAAGTACGCCCGGGAGCAGGAGGCGGAGGGTATCGCCGCCGTGGGCAAGGCGGAGGCCGAGTCCATCCGGGCCAAGGCGTTGGCGGAGGCCGAGGGCATTGACAAGAAGGCGGAGGCCATGAAGAAGTACGGCGAGGCCGCCGTCATCGAGATGGTGATGCAGGCCCTACCCGAGATCGCCAAGCACGTGGCGGAGCCGCTGTCCAAGGTGGACAAGATCACCATGTACGGCGAGGGGAACAGCGCGAAGCTGCTGGCGGACATCATCACCGGCACCACCCAGGTCACCGAGGGCATCACCCAGGGCATGGGCATCGATGTGAAGTCCCTGGTGGCGGGTATGCTGGGCGGCAGGCTGGCGGGCGGCGCGGATAAGACCATCGTGCTCCAAGGCCCCGCCCCGGCGGAGCGGCCCCAGGAGGCGGCCCCCGCCCCGGCCCAGCCGGAGGACGGCCAGTAAGGAACGATACGCTGAAAGGTGCGCCGATAAAAATGACGGAGTTGGAAGCCAGAAAAAGGGCCGCTGAGATTGCGGCCCTGCTCCGGGACGAAACGGTGCCAGACGAAGAAATCATCCGCCAGATCAGGGCGGAGCCGGAGCTTGTCCACGCGAAATGCCTGTCGGGCGCGAACCTGTTTTTGGAGGCGGTGGTGGACAACCGGTTCCCCGTGGCCCAGGCCCTGCGGGAGCTGGGGGCCGACATCCACTGGACCTGCCAGGCCAGCGTGTTCAACGGCAACGCGCTGAACGTGGCCCGCACCCCCCGGCAGGCGGACCAGCTTCTGGAGTGGGGCGTTGAAATTGAGCGGAACCTGTCGCTGCTGATCACGAAGCCCTTTAAGAACCCGGCGATCATGGCGGCGTTCCACAACGACACGGTCATGCTCACCTATTGGCTGGCCAAGCAGCGGGAGCTGTTCGCGGACGAACCGGACTATGTGGAGGAGCTGTTCCACGCGGCCATAGACGTGGTATCCACAATGAACCAATACAATATGCTGGCCTGCGTCATGGCCGACCAGGAGCTGTTCGGCATTCTCAAGGAGATTTACTCCCAGGTTGACGACACAAAGTCCGTCCGCCTGTACCTCAGCGCGTTGCGGCACATCAGCGGCGAGAGCCTGGAGCCAAAGAAAAAGGAGCTGCGAAAAATCCTGAACGCCAGGAAAAAGGCGTTATCCTGCCCGGAATATAGTCAGCACACTTGAAAATCGGTATACTACCGATTTTCAAAACAGCGGCTGTGCCGCTGTAGGCAAAGCCTGTGCGCTGACTATGAAATCTGACGCAAGGCCGCTTTGCGGCCTGTGCGGCACTGACGTGCCGCACAAGTTAAAAAGAAGTGTACACTTCTTTTTAACTGCGTCAATTATAACACGGCAAAAAGGGACAGGCGAACCCGGCGGTTCGCCTGTCCCCCTTTCGTTTCAGATGGCCCCGCCCTCCGGCGGGATTATTCGGCCTCCTCCGGCCCCGGCGCGGCAGGCTGATCCAGCTCCTCCCGCAAAGCGCGGAGCTGATCGCCGGAATAGCGATACACCCTGTCGCAGAATTGGCAGGTAAGCTCCGCGCCGTCCTGCTCCCGGATCAGCTTGTCCAGCTCCTCCCGGCCCAGGCTGATCAGGGCGCGGGACACCCGCTCCTCGGAGCAGTAGCAGCGGTACTCGATGGGGGTGGTCTCCAGCACCTCCAGCTCGAAGTCCGCCAGCACCTCCTGCAGCAGCTCCAGCGGCTCCATGCCGCCATCCAGCCGCGCGCTCACCGCCCCCAGGCGGGCCACGCCCCGCTCCACCGCCGACACCACGGCGTCGTCCGCCCCGGGCAGCAGCTGGATCAGGTAGCCCCCGGCGGCCTGCACCGTCTGATCCGGCGCGATCAGCACACCCAGGGCACAGGCGGTTGGGATCTGCTCGCTCTCCACGAAGTAGGCGGCGATATCCTCGGCGATCTCGCCCCCCACCAGCTGTACGGAGCCGATGTAAGGCTCCTTCATGCCCAGATCCCGGATCACGGTGAGATCGCCCTCACCGCCCACGGCGACCCCTACGTCCAGCTTTCCCTTGGCCTTCCGGGGCACGTCCACGGCGGGGTTCTGCACATAGCCCCGGACGTTCCCCCCGCTGTCCGACACGGCGGTGAGCGCGCCCAGCGGCCCGCCGCCCCGCACCCGCAGGGTCACGGAGCCGTCCTCCGCCTTGAGGACCGCGCCCATCATGGACGCCGCCATCAGCAGCCGGCCCAGGGCGGCGGAGGCCACCGGCCAGCAGTCGTGGATGGCCCTGGCCCGCTCCACCGTGTCCCTTGCGGTGATGGCCATGGCCTTCACCGGCGCGTCCTTGGCAATGACGCGAATGATCTGATCCATCGGTTATCCGTCCTTTCTGGCGGTAAAAAACACCCGCTCCGCCCCCGGCCCGGGGGCGGTCATGGTTTTGTCCCCATACTGCCTCACCCGGCGGAAACCCGCCTCCCGGAGGAAACCGTCCAGCTCCTCCATGGTGTAGGCGTATTCCTCATGGTACTCGCCGCCCCGCAGCCAGCTTCCGTCCTCCTGCCGGAGGAACAGGTCCAGGCCGTAGGCGCACACACGGCGGCGGGGGTAGTAGTCCGCCCGCCACACGCAGTACAGGCCCTCGTCCTCGTCCAGGCAGGTCTCGCCGTCCGCCCCCTCCAGGGCGGCGGGGGTCTTGACGTCAAAGAGGAACAGCCCGCCGGGGGACAGGTTCTCATGGACGCTTTGGAACATCTTCAGCAGCTTCCTGGGTTTGGTGACGTAGTTCACGCTGTCCAGGCCCGAGACAACTGCGTCCACCGGGCCGATCCAGCCGAATTTGGTCATGTCCTGGCACAGAAAGCGGGCGTTCAGCCCCCGGCACTTCTGCTCCGCCACCGCCAGCATATCGGGGGACAGGTCCAGGGCGGTGACGGCGTATCCCCGCCGGGCCAGCAGCCTGGTGAGGCTTCCGGTGCCGCAGCCCAGCTCCAGCACCGTCTCCACCGGGCATTTCTGCTTGGCAAAGTGCCTCTGGGCATAGTCCGCCCACCTCTCGTAATCCACGTCCCTGGTGAGCCGGTCGTAGCTGCCCGCCAGCACCGTATAGGCGTCCATCATGGCTTCACCCTGGGCAGGACGGTTTTATAGCCGTCGGCCCCGTATTGCAGCGCCCGGTTCACCCGGCTGATGGTCGCGCTGGACGCCCCGGTGCGCTGGAGAATGTCGTTGTAGATCAGGCCCTCGTCCAGAAGCTGGGCCACCTCCAGACGCTGGGACATGGCCTTCAGCTCCGCCACGGTACACAGATCCTCAAAAAAGGCGCGGCACTCCTCCGGGGTTTTCAGGGACAGCACCGCCCGGTACAGCAGGTCAGCGGGCCCGTGAAGCTCGTTTTGCATATGGCATCCTCCCGTGAATGGCTTGGCTGGCAGGGGATGGGTTTGTCCGCCGCCAGTCAAAAATATTGTATCACGCCGCTTTACGGAAGTAAAGGGGGAAACAGAAAAAGGCTCCGCCCAGGGCAAGCAGATGAGCGGTTCCGGACAATGCCGGAACCGCTCAAGACTGTTGAAAAAGCCGCTTCTGTTTCGATGACGGGAAGGAAGATAGTGTGAAAGAAACCCAGGAGGGGTGTCTTTCACGTTCAATCAACGACTTTTTTGAACGTTTTTTGTTCAAAAAAGTCGCACTCAGCGGGGCGAAAAGACTTTTTCGCCCCGCTGAGCGGTTCCGGACGATACCGGAACCGCTCATCTGTATCAGATCGCTTGCCTTATCACCGCAGGCTGACAAAACGGCAGTCATACGCGCCGATCAGCGGCGCGCAGTACGCCTTGAACTCCGGACGGATGGACGCGCCGTCCTCCCCAATCCAGGCGGCGGGGAATTTCTTCTCCGCGTTGGCCACCTGCTCCAGGGGAATCAGGCAGGTCCGGCACGTGTAGGCGGGCTCCCGCTCGGCCTGGAAGCCCACCATAAACCCGGTCTCCCCCTCCACGGCGGAGCGGACGGCGCAGGCCCCGGCCTCCATGGCCTCCGCCTGATCCACCTGGGACATGAGGGCCACGCTGGTGCGGCCCAGCAGTCCGGGCTTCTCGGAGCGGGCCTTCAGTCCGGTTTCCGCCATGATCATGTCGCACAGGGTCTGGGCCGCGCCGCCGGGCACCTTGTGCCCGAAGCCGTCCACCACGCCGGAGTCCGCCACCGGGGAGCCGTCCCCGTAGTGGATGCCCTCGGAGATGGTGACCAGCAGGCCCTTCCCCCTGGCAAATTTCTCCCGGACGGCGGACAGGAACGCCTCCTTGTCGAAGTCCGTCTCGGGCAGATACACCAGATGCTCGCAGGGCATGAGGTCGGCATACAGCGCGGAGGCGGCGGTGATCCACCCGGCGTTGCGGCCCATCAGCTCCATCACCACCACGTGGATGGGCAGGGCGGACGCGTCCTGGGCGGCCTCCAGGGCGGAGGCGGCGGCGAACTTGGCCGCACTGCCAAAGCCGGGGCAGTGGTCGGTGACCGCCAGGTCGTTGTCGATGGTCTTGGGAATCCCGATCACCCGCAGCTCATAGCCGGACTGGCAGGCCAGCCGGTAGATCTTGTGGCAGGTGTCCATGGAGTCGTTGCCGCCGTTGTAGAAGAAGTAGCGGATATTGAACCGCTTGAAGCAGTCCAGCACCGCCGGATAATCCCCGTCGGTGAGCTTCCGCCGGCAGGAGCCGATGGCGGAGGCGGGGGTGCGGGCCAGCAGGTCCAGCCGCTCCTCCTCCACCGCCCCCAGGTCGATGAGGTCCCCCGCCAGGATGCCCTCCGCGCCGAAGCGCGCTCCGTAGATGGTCTCGATCTCCGGGTGGCGTTTGGCCTCCCGCACCGCCCCCAGCAGGGAGCTGTTGATCACCGGGGTGGGGCCGCCGCCGTGGGCGATGAGCATATTTCCCTTCAGCATATCCCCGCCTCCTTACACGCCGGACAGGTCGTCGTCCGCCATGCACAGGTGGACGGCCCCCAGCTTGAAGGTCTTGGGCAGGGCCAGGATCTTCGGGTCGGGCCCCACAAACTTGCGCTTGGCGTCCTCCAGAGCCTCCTCGAAGGTGGCCCGGGTTTTCAGCCCCATCCCCCGGGCGATGCCCGGCTCCTGGGCCCCCACAATGTAGATGGCGGCGGTGTTCATCTCGGCGATGTGGCCGCAGGACATCATGGAGAAGCCGTGGAAGGGGTGGAAGGCGTTGGCGAAGCGGTACTTGCGGATGTACTCCTGGTTGGTGGCGAAATACTCGCCGTAGCGGTTCATGTCGGGCAGGACGTTCATATGGTCGTGCTGGAACATCTCGTACAGCTCCCGCAGGTAGGGCCACCGCTCGTCATGGAAGTAGCCGTTGCAGAGGGAGGAGCAGATAATCACACAGTTCTCCTTCATCACCCGCTTGTGCCGGATGACCTGGGCGGACAGGGCCTGCATCATCTGGATGGGGTTGGTTCCCATGCCCGCGCCGTAGTGGAAGTCCTGGGGCATCCCGAACACCATCACGTCATACTTCTCCCTGGCGTAGGGCACATAGGTGCGCTTGTTGGCCACCTCCCAGCTCTGGGGCTGCATCTGGGCGGCATAGCCGGAGAAAATAGCGATCTGCCGGGAATAGGTGTCCAGCACCGCGTCGCAGCAGAAGAAGGGATGGCCCATCTTCTCCTCCATCCACATCCCGATCTCGTCGAACTTGGTGCGCATAAGGCTGTGGCCGGACACGGGGGTGAAGTCCTGCCGGTGCATCACCTGGGGGACGTGATGGCTGGCGATGGACCGCCAGTGGGTAATTCCGGTGGCGCAGTGCTTATAGCCTCCCGAGTAGCCGCCGTAGGGGTTCCCCTGGGTGTGTCCGATGAGGATAGGCAGGTCGCAGTCGAACACATACTTGTTCATCAGCACCGGGTCGCCCCGGCGGGTGACCCCCAGATCCACCATGTGGTCGTAGTCCTCGCTGTCGTGGGAGGTGATCTGCCCGGTGTGGTAGAACTCGTTGAACAGCTCGTCCCCCAGGATCTGCTTCATCTCGGGCACCGTGGCCCGGGGGTGCAGGCCGTTGGAGAACAGCAGCAGGATGTCCTTCTTCTCCACCCCGGCCCCGTACAGCTCGTCCAGGCAGGCCCGGATGGACACCTTCCGGTGGGCGGTGGGCTGGCAGCCCCCCTTGACGATGTCGGGAATGACGAACACCACCGTCTTGCCCGGGCCCGCCAGCTCCTTCAGCGGCGGCGTCCCGATGGGATTGCGAAGGGATTCCAGAGTGGCGGCGTACAGGCTGTCCCAGTCCTGGGGCAGGCAGGGGGGATCGGCCACCGTCTCGCCGGGGATGAACACATCGGTGCTGTCGGGCAGCTCAGCGGCCATCAGGCCGTGGCCGTATTCAAACTCTAATTTCATGGGTATCCTCCCTTATTTGCCCAGGTAGAGCCGGATAATTTCCAGATATTCCTCGGGGTAGAAGCCGATCTCCCCCTGGAACCGGGTGAGGGCGATCAGCCCGCCGTCGATCTCATCGATGGAGGCCAGCATGGCGGCGTTGTCCGCCTTCAGCCCGCCGCCGTACACCACGTCCAT
>ERZ779623.154-NODE-154-length-35813-cov-7.349069_pt1 | contig 35813 bp, 33 predicted proteins | sample MGYA00514189_ERZ779623 | MGnify/ENA primary metagenome ERZ779623 (study PRJEB29562, sample SAMEA4376712) | mouse gut metagenome | isolation source: Cecum | study: EMG produced TPA metagenomics assembly of the A DSS colitis mouse model was used to assess the... | reverse complement strand
ATGCATTCTCATTAGAATTTTCAGGGTTGCATTACTGTTTATTTGTCAAGGTTCTAATTAATCATCGCCTGTCTTATTTGCGACAGCTTATTTAGTATATTTCAATCTATCAAATCTGTCAAGTACTTTTTTCATTTTTTTGAAATATTTTCTAGTTTCAAATCAACTTAACTATTTGTACTTCTTAGCGACAGGATTTATCATACCATGCCTTTTTTCATCTGTCAATAATAAATTTCACATTTTTTCAACAATTTTTCAATAAAAATATATTTCCCTTTTCACTAGTGCTCTATCCAGATAGAAATTAGATTTGTGGGCTGCATGATTCGTGCTAGAGCGTGTTTGATACAGATATTCCAAGAAATCCTGTCTTTTTCATTATATTCTCATCTTAATTTCATCCCGGCAATCTGCGCCGCGTTTCCAAGCAGCTCACACTTACCAAATTTTCGTGGCTTCTACAGAATGCTTACCCCATTTTTTATATTTGTTCTCTCTTTTCAAAAAAGTGTTCCCTGTAGTTTGACAGCATTAAAATCAGTTACTTATTAATTCAGAAATCATTTTTACCTTTAATGGACGTTTTGTTAAAAACCCGGCATTTTCATCCATTGTCGTTCTCGGATGCTGAAATATATCATTTTGAATGTCAACAGGTTCGTCAATGATATGCAAATATCCTTCTTCCACTTCATTGAGGCTCCGATGTAAGTACTGCTGAAATGTGCCTTTTGCAGGTTTTTGTCACGTGATGCAGTCATGCTGTGCATAAACAGCACCGAGAGAAATCCAATTGTATAGCTAAATCGAGTAGGGGAACGACCTTCTCCACTACTCGCGCGCCGGGCACCCGTCAGCTTCTGCTGACATGCTTCCTCTGGGTGCCTGTGTGCATAAAGAAACAGACAGGACCTGCCTATCTGTTTCTTTATTGTTTTATATTAGCTTATTATCTCTTGAGGTTGATCAGCTCTTCGAGCAGTGTATCAGAGGTCGTGATGATACGGCTGTTTGCCTGGAAGCCTCTCTGTGTGGTGATCATGTCTGTGAACTGCTGGGAGAGGTCTACATTGGACATCTCGAGGATACCACTCGTGATGGAACCTGTTCCGCTTGCCTTGATGTCAACAAGGGCAGGATCCCCTGAACTTGCTGTCACCTGATAGAGGTTGTCACCTGCATTCTCGAGACCCATTGCATTCGGGAAAGTACTAACACAGATCTGGCCAAGCTTTCTGGACATACCATTGCTGTACAGCGCTGTGACGATACCGTCAGTTCCAACGGTTACACCAGATCTCGTACCGATCCTGCGGCCATCGAGTTTCTTTCCTGCTACTGAACATTTCTTATCATTGTTCCCGTCGACAGTGCCTGAGATATCTACTTCAACATTATCAAAATTTGTACCAAGTACACTGAGATTTACATTAAAAGTATCATTGCCTTCCTGACCCACATACCGGAATTCGCCAGTACCGTCATCATACTGAACATTCCATGATGTTGTACCGCCATTCTTCAGTGCATCAATACTGATCTCTTTTCCAGTCGCATCTGTGATCGCCAGCAAAGTAATGTCATAACTTCCCTTTTGAACAGTGCTGATATCTTTTGATTCCTGTGTCGTGTATACTGGTTTTACCTCCTTGGACTGGAACAGTCGCAGTATCTTTACAATATCATCATTCTGACTGGTTGGAATGTCAGGAATCGAATCTGTTGCATTGTACTTGAAGATGTAATCTGTCTGTGTATTATCATTATCATCCAAGAATGTCTGCTGTACTGATGTAATGGACACGGTATTAGGACCGCCGTATGCACCTTTGACCTGATACAGTGTCCAAGCGCTTCCACCTGTAGTAGTTGTTGCATCATATATCTGGTTAACTGCTTCCTGCGATATAACACTCACTTTTGCCTTGTCTGCGTCACTGAGCGGATATTTCGGCTGTGTACTCATAAAACCGGAATCACCGGAAAAGTTAACTGTGAGAGTTGTAATATTTCCCAATGTACCATTAGCCAGTGTAGTTCCCTTATAGTCAGGATGATTATTAAGGAAATTCTGCAGATCAATAGTTACATTACTGTCTTTTGTTCCAAGCTGGTGTGTACCGTTACAATTATAGGGATTTTGGGTTGGATCAGCAATATAAGTCCAGATTGTATCCTCCAAGTCCTTCATAAATTCCGGATTTTCTGAGCTGGAAAGTGTCTTCGTCTCATTGCCATCCTGGTATGTGAACGTCAGTTTGGAAATATCAACTTTATACAAATCACCGACTCCATATTCTACTTCTCTGTTTGTAATATCTCTTGTACCACTTGTAGTGGTCTGTGTCGGCAGTATACCAAACTTCATATTATAAGCATATCCAGCCTTATCATAGAGATCTACAGTGACTGATTTGCCGCCTTTTGTCCTATTCTCAAACTCGCTGTCATTCTTGTCGATGATACCACTGATCCTAGCCTGTTTTGTAGCGTCTGCTCCAAATGTATCTATCGCTGTCACATGGATACCGCCTACGCTGCCCTGTACGATATCTCCATTCTCGTCAACACCCCAGCCCTGCACGATGTAGCCGGTACTTGCCATGCAGAGATTTCCTGCGTCGTCCACATCAAAAGATCCATCTCTGGTATAGAAAGTATTGGTTCCATCACTTACCACGAAAAATGCTTCACCTGTGATCTTTAAGTCAAACGGATTGCCTGTGGACTGGTTTGCACCTTCCTGCGTGATGGTCGTGTTGATGGCTGCGCCCTTCACACCGAGACCGATCTGTCTGGGGTTCGTACCACCTGTACCGTTTGCTGCATTTGCGCCTGTCGCTGCCTGTGTCGTCTGATAAAGCATATCAGAGAAGTTCATCTGCTTTGCCTTATATGCAGTGGTATTTACATTTGCAATATTGTTACCGATAACGTCCATTCTTGTCTGATGTGTTCTGAGTCCTGATACACCAGAATAAAGTGCTCTCATCATAATTAAGTGACCTCCTAAAATTATATTTGCCGTCAATTTCTACCCCTCATCCGTCATTCCGAGGGTTGGTAAGCCTCCTTAAAAGGTCCGGCTTTGTCTTTACATCCTGTATTAGATAATTACGGCTCCGTCAATATTTGTATAAATATTTTCATTTGCCTCTGTCTGATCCATTGCTGTGATGACAGTATTACTCTTTGTGTTCACGATAAATGCAAGCTGATCTACGAGTACCAGAGAATCCTTGATTCCTTTTGCCCCTGCCTTTTTCGTGCCATCATTCAACCTTTCCAGTTGTTCGTCGGTCAGTTCGATCTTCCTGTCGCTCAGTCTGTTCGCGGCATGTTTTGAGAACCGCACAACCTCTGTAGTTGATGTTCCCTGCGTCCGCTGCTTATGAAGGATCTCTTCAAAGCTCATGCCCTGAGGTGTCTTGTTTCCAGAATTGACCTTTTGCTGTTTTAGATATTGATCCTGTAGCTGTTCAATGGAAAGGAATTGACTGTTGTTAATATTCATCGCGCATTCCCCCTCACCATAAAGCCTTTAATTTGTTTTCAGATCCTGCTATGCATTCTCTGTCTCTTCTGTCTGATCGTTGGTGCCCTCCTCGGTCTTGTCAGCAACATCCGGCTTGTTTTCCTCAGTCTTATCGCCTGTGACCTCGCCCGAATTGTTTTCTGAACCTGACTGGTCTGTGTCTGTTTCCGGCTTGTTTACCGTTCCGGACTGATCTCCATCTGTTTCCGGCTTGTTTGCTGTTCCGGACTGATCTCCATCTGTTTCCGGCTTGTTTGCTGTTCCGGACTGATCTGCATCTGTTCCCGGTTTGTTTACCGTTCCGGACTGATCCGTATCTGTTTTGTTCTCTGACAGCAAGTTCAGTTTTTCAATAATAGCATTCATCTTGGTATTGAAGCTTTCCAGAATATCGTCAAGAGATGTCTTCTCCTCTTCTTCCTCCACAGAAGTATCTTTGAACTTGATACCCATATTTTCAAGCTCAAGTTTCCACTCTGTAAACTTCTCCATCTGCTCTGAACCATAGATCTTCATGAAATTCTTCTGATAATCGTCCATTGTGTTGTAGAAGTCCAATGCTCCCTGCACAACATTCTCATAGGTTCTGTTTGCAAAAGCTACATCGGGAAGTGCATCGATCATTTCCTTGAAAGTACTATACTTCTCATATGCCGCCGAATACTGGCTGCTGACGATCGTATCCAGATCACTGATCGAATACTTCTTGTCATCGATCACAAGCAGCGGCTTGCCGTTTTCAACTTCCACAAAATCTACAATACCCTGAATGTAGTTGACATCACCAGTGCTCTCGCTGGTCGTCCTCATAATGACTTCCTTGCCGATCAGATTATTCGCCCTGAGCACATCAATGGATTCCGCCATCTCGCTCATCTGCTGAACCTGTGTGAAGGTTGCGTACTGCGATACCCACTCGGTATTGCTCGTCGGCTCCAGCGGATCCTGGTTCTGCATCTCCGCCACCAGAAGTGTCAGGAACATATCACTGTCCACTGTGTTTTTATTCTTACCGCTTTTATTTTTCAGGGAATCACCTGATGTGGTTTGTGTCTGCAGATTTCCCTTCTCGTCAAACGGTGCTATTAAACTTCCCATTTGTCCACCTCTCTTTTTCATACTGCTTCATACTGCATTTTAGGCTGCAAATTTTTATGACAATTAAATCATACTAACAGATCCATCGTGTTTCCGTTTGCTGCCATGATCTCCATAGCGATCCTTGTCGCATCATCCGCTCCCTGCATTTCTCCTTCTAGTTCCTCCCCATCGGTAAATGCCCTGAGATTGATGCTGCTCCTGCCTCTGCGTATCCCCTGGATACGTCCTCTCTCCTGCTCCTGTGCCTGCCTCTGCTGCTCCTGTCCGTTTTTGTCAAGATTGCGCTCCATCTGGTGGCTTTCCACTGACACCTCGATCGCCTCAACTTTGACTCCCTGCTCTTCGAGATTTGCCCTCAGCTGTGATGCCTGCGCTTCAATCGCTGCTTTCACCGTCTCGTTTTGCGTGGTAAATTCTGCTGTCACTACGCCGCCTTTTGTCGTCAGGGACACGTTGACTGTGCCAAGGCTTGCCGGATGCAGCTGCAGTTCCATCTCGGTGAGATTTTCATTTTTGATGATCTTCACCATGTCGGCGAGCTGTCTCATAATGTTGTCTGTACTCTCCGACGTAAACTTTTCAATTCCTTCTGCCGCTGTTACGTCATTCATTTCATTGAGATTACTCTGAAAATTCTGCGATGCATGATCCTGACTGAAATTTTCGGAACCTTTTTCATCGCTGCCTTTCGCATCCTTTTCGCTGCCCTGTGTCTGAGGTTTTGCGGAAACTTCAACTGAATTTTCCTGCGGCTTTTCCGGAAGCGTATCATACTGTTTTGCAGGCTGTTCGGTTGATTTGGTATTATCCTCATATTTTACGATCAGTTCATCCGCAACCTGCTCCTTTACAGCCGGCTGTTCTACTGGTGCTTCTGCTGCTTCCGTTTCAAAGGATAATATCTGTTCTCCCGAATCCTGATTCTCCATCTCCTGAAGTTTCTGCAGTATTGTCTCAAACTCCTCACTCGTGAGTCCTGTTTGATCGAGCAGCTCACCTACCTGTGTCTCCACCATCGCTGTAATATCCTGCATTGCCGTGTAAAGTTCCTCGTTCGCAACAAGGCTGATCACTGAATCCTCACCGGATATGGTGGCTACAAGCTGTGATATATTGTCGGCATTCAGCAGATCATAAGGCTGCAGATCCAGCTCCTCCATACCAATCATAAGTTCCTCATCTGTGATACCAAGGATCTCTTTGATCTGTACGATGATCTGCTCTAAAGCATGTGCGATCTCATCAATCGTCATCTCATCGACCGTTTCCTCAGTCTCAGGTCCTTCCACTGCAGTCTCTTTCATGTCAGGCACTGTATCAGATACTTTTTCGTCCACTACTGTGTCGACATCCTCCACGATCTCGCCCTGCTTCATCTCATCCGCCTCTGTGCTGGCATCCACTTCTTTAGGCTGCTGTGGCTTGGAGTTTTCACTTCTATCTGCGGATGGCTGCTTCGAGTTTTCGATTTTTTGCGCTGTCTTGTCAAGCACTGCTCCAAAATCCTGCGCACTGCCTGCCGACGGCTGTGCTGTCTTCTGTACGCTTGCAGCCTTCAATGCAGGATTCAGTGGATCTGCTCCAAAAAACGCACTTTTTAGGGCTGTGTCCGTCATTGTCATTCCTCCTTTCTTCCTCTTTAATTTTCAATGTACATATATCTTTTTATGCACATGTTTATTTAACTCAACAAATGAACTAAATTGTCTGAAAATTCAGTTCATTTGAAAGTTACATAATATATATCGGTAAAATTATCTGAAAACTTTAGGTTTTGGACTCTTTAGTTTCAGGAAACTTCAGTTTCCTGGATTCATTATCTTAGTAATCCTTGCTGCCACTGCCGGATCCATCTCTCCCATGATCGAGCCTCTTGTCGTCGCCGGAAGATTGGATAGGATATCTGCCGCCAGTTCCAGATTGTCCGTCATGGCTCCGAGGATGCTTGCGGCCTTTGCTGCATCCATATTGCTGTAGGTTGCCACATAATCCCTCATCTTGCTGTTGACTGCTTCCTCCTGGATCACTTGTTTGTACAGTGCCTCTGCTGTTGTCGGATCCATGCCTTCATAGTACTCACGGTACGCTTCCGGACCTGGTCCATTTTCTGCATACACTACTTCCTCATAGAACTTTTCTTTGATTTCCTGGAACGCTACCTGATTTTTCTCAAAGGTCTTCAGGCGTTCCCCCTCTGCCTTGAGCAGCTCGATCTGTTCAGAATACGCTGTGTTGGTGCTCTGCGCCTGTTCCAGCTTCCTTTCCAATTCTGTGATCTGGTCTACTGCCTCTTTGATACTGCTATATCCACCATAAGATTTCTCTTCCGTTGACTCCGTGTCGAATTCTGTAGGTAAGATCTTGTTGACTATAGGTATATCTTTTAACATCGGCGTCAATACATTGGAACCAAACCCGCCAACATCCATCTTGACCAGGAGGCAGAGAATCCCTAGCCATATTACTATGATGAATAACGTGACTACAACCACGGACGCGTTCGTGCCCTCGATCTGCTCATCTAATTCCCGCTCCTGATTTTCCAGTTCCTTCGCGCGTCTCTTCGCTTCTTTTTTCTGATTTTTCTGCTCCTGTTTGAACGCCTTCTGACTTGCTTTTAGCTGCTTGAGCTGCGCCTCTGGTGCGTCAGGGTTCAATGCTTCGTCCTTACGTGCCATATCGATAACCATGCCTTTCTATTTTTTATCTTAGAGCGTGTTTGAAAAATCATTCCTGCCATCTGCATAAAGCCACTATAGCAAACACGCTATAGGAGGTATTGGGGACTATCTTGGAATCATACACTATGTATTCCTCACGTTCTGTTCCTCCATCAGCTTCTGTCCATATGTATATGAGGTAAGCTGGTCGATCTCTTTGCTCTCCGCAGCCAGTTCATCTTTCATAAACTCCTCAAATGCGTTCTCCTTGAGCTTCTCATGCGCTTTTCGTTCCTGCATGAGCTCCTGCAATGCTGCCCTTGCCTTCTCAACTGCCTTCGCAGCGCGGGCGATCTCTCTCATCTGATCCGCAATGTATTCGTCCATCTTGAGAACTGCCATCTTATTTTCACGGATTTTGCGCACGTCTATCAACTCCATGCGCAGTTTCACACCCTCCTGCATGTAGTAAAACTTTCTCGCCTGAAGTTCATCGAGTTTCTTCTTCTCCGCATCGAGCCGCATGTTTGCTTCCGCAAACTCCTGCTTTGCCCTGTCCTCGAGTTTTTCTTTGATATCAAGAATCCCCTGCATCTTGTACCGGAAAACTGCCATTCAATTACCACCCTTTTTGCATTATTCCCGTCTGCCCGCCTCAGCGGGCTCTCCATTCAGAATTGTGAAATCTCGGATTTCACATTACTCCCGTCTGCCCGCCTCAGCGGGCTCTCCATTCAGGTTTTATAGCGTTCGACAAAGAACGCCTCACTCTGCAAACAATGCTTCCAACTGCTCCACGGACTCCTCAAAAGTAAACTTGGCATCTGTGTCCTGCAGCAGATATTCATTCACCTGATCGATCTTGTTGATCGCCCGATCAATATTGGGATTGCTCCCCCGCTTGTAGGCACCGATATTGATCAGATCCTCCGCCTCATTGTAAGTCGCCATTATATTCTTTAATTTGCCTGCCGCAGCCTTGTGCTCTCCTGACGCCACCATTGACATGCATCGCGAGATACTCTGGAGCACGTCTACTGCCGGATAGTGGTTTCTGTTGGCAAGTTTGCGTGTCAGCATGATATGGCCGTCGAGAATACTTCTCGCCGTATCCGTGATCGGCTCATTGAAATCTTCACCTTCTACCAGAACAGTATACAAACCTGTGATCGACCCGTTTTCAGAACATCCGGCGCGCTCGAGGAGTTTGGGCATCTCCGAGTAAACACTGGGCGGATACCCTCTTGTCACAGGCGGCTCTCCTGTCGCCAGACCGATCTCCCGCTGTGCCATCGAAAAACGTGTGAGTGAGTCCATCATCAACAGGACATCTTTTCCCTGATCCCTGAAGTACTCCGCGATCGCTGTTGCCGTCTTTGCCGCTTTATTTCGCTCGAGAGCAGGTCTGTCAGAAGTCGCCACCACCACGATGGAGCGTCGCATCCCCTCCTCGCCAAGGTCACGCTCGATAAATTCTCTGACCTCTCGCCCGCGCTCTCCGATCAGGGCGATCACGTTGATATCTGCCTTCGTATTCCTTGCAAACATCCCCATGAGTGTCGATTTACCTACGCCGGAACCGGCAAAGATACCGATACGCTGTCCCTTTCCTACCGTGATCAGTCCATCCACCGCCTTTACGCCAAGCGGAAGCACTTCGCTGATGATCGTCCTGCTCATCGGATCAGGCGGTGCCGCTTCGAGCGGATAGCGTTTCACCGTTGACGGTTCCGGCACATATCCGTCGATACATCTGCCCAGTCCGTCCAGCGTCTTTCCCAACAGACTCTCACCAACCGACACACTGAGTGGATAATTCATATTCTCGACGATACAGCCAAGTCCTATGCCCTCTGTATCCTCATAGGGCATGAGCAGTGTCCTCTTGTCCTTGAAGCCGACCACCTCTGCAAGAATCCCATGCACCTTCTAGGAATCAGTGTAGATCTTACACATATCGCCGAGCTTTGCGTCCGGTCCCGACGACTCGATCGTCAGCCCTACCACATTCTCCACCTTACCAAGCTTTTTAAAAAAACTTTTATTTAAAACTGTCTGATATTTCTGAAAGGAAATACAAGTTTCCATCTTACTATTTACAACCCCTTTTATGGTTACGGTTCATATGACAGGAGTCTCAACTCCTCATTCAGCGCTTCGAGCTGTGTCCCCAGACTGCAGTCAAATACGCCATTTCCAGTCTCTATCATGCACTCATTTTTTCCAAGTGTCACGTCCTCGAGGAGTTCTACATTATCAAGCGCTATATTCGTACCCTTGATCAGCTCCCGCTTCTGCATACTCGCAAAAGGATAATCCTCCTTTGACACATGAATCAGATAAGTGCTGCCAGTCTCAATGTTTCTCATCGTATTCTGTATCAGATATACGATGAGTTCCCTTGAATTTTTAAGACTCACATGGAAAATGTGCTCGTATATCCCGGTCAGCGTATCGATGAATATCGGCTCGAGTTCTTTGATCTTGCGCTGGTATTCATCCTCCAGGGCTGCCACCATCTGCTCAACCTCAGCCTGTGCCTGTTCTCTCTCCTCTGCCACACTGTTCAGCCCATCCTGATGTCCCTGTGCAAAACCATCATTCTGACCCTGCTCAAAACCTTCCTGATAACCCTGACTCCTGGCTTCCTCAAGCATCTGGATCTTGGTCTGTTCTATCTCAGCAATCGCCTCATCACGCATCTGCTCGATCTGAGCCTGCGTTTCAGCGATCAAATCCTCCTGCATCTGCACAGCCTGCTGTGTAGGAACAGCCTCCTCTGACTGCATCGCATCGTCAAATCCCTGTTCCTCACCGACTAAATTTCCTTCCCCGTCACGGATCAGCTGTGACACCTCGACTGCACTGATACCCTGTGTGAAACCCTCCGCAAAATCCGGCTCCTCACCGCACTGCACAGCAAGCTCCATCGCCAGTTCCTTGAGCCTTGCCTCAGCTCTTGCATTGGAATCTATGATCCTTGTATTGGCTGGGTCTACCACGACCCAGCCTGATTTTAAGATACCACCATTAGACAACGATCTCGTCACCTCCGCCTCTAGAAATAACGATCTCTCCGGAATCCTCAAGCTTTCTTATGATATTGACGATCTTCTGCTGTGCTTCCTCAACATCCTTCATTCTGACAGGTCCCATAAACTCCATGTCCTCCCTGATCATCTCAGCCAGACGCTTCGACATGTTGCTAAAGATCGCGTTCTGCACTTCCTCTGTCGAACCTTTACATGCGATCGCAAGATCGTTGTTGTCGACATCCCTAAGCACACGCTGTATCGCACGGTCGTCGAGAAGCAGGATATCCTCGAATACAAACATCTTCTTTCTGATCTCGTCCGCGAGCTCCGGCTCTTCCACTTCGAGTGTCTCCATGATATGTTTCTCTGTTCCTCTGTCTACTGTATTTAAGATCTCTACCACTGCGTCCACGCCGCCAATGATCGTGTAGTCCTGATTTACCAGGGAAGAAAGCTTTGACTCCAGCACGCGCTCCACTTCCTTGATGACATCGGGACTTGTTCGGTCCATCGTCGCGATACGTCGCGCCACTTCTGCCTGTTTCTCAGGCACCAGTGCTCCGAGAATCGTAGCCGCCTGCCCCGCTGACAGATAGGACAGTATCAGTGCGATCGTCTGTGGATGCTCATCCTGTATAAAGTTCAACAGCTGCGACGCGTCGGTCTTCTTCACAAACTCGAACGGTTTTACCTGCAGTGACGCTGTCAGCTTTCCGATGACATCCATCGCCTTGTCTGCGCCGAGCGCCTTCTCCAGAAGTTCCTTCGCATATCCGATACCACCCTCTGCGATATACTGCTGCGCCAGGCACACCTCGTAGAACTCGTTGATAACTTTCTCCTTTACCTGTGGTGTAACACTCTTGGTATTCGCGATCTCAAGTGTCAGGTCCTCGATCTCTTCTTCCTTTAAATGTTTAAATATCAGGGAAGATTTCTCAGGTCCGAGGGCAATCAGTAAGATTGCCGCCTTCTGTATTCCCTTTAACTCTTCACTAGCCATTACAAGTTACCCCCAGTCCTCATCAAGCCAATTTCGCAAGAGTGTAGCCACCGCTTCCGGATTTTCCTCGACAAAGTTTTCTATCAGTTTTCTAGCTTCGGACTTCTGCTCTGTCTCGATGCCCTCCAGCTCGTCAATGTTTGACTGCAGCAAGTCTTCCACTGCAAGTTCTTCCTCCTCCTCGACTTCCTTCTTGGTTCTCAGACTCATGAGGACCACGAATGCAAGGAGTGTCAGAATGATGACGATCAGCACGATCTGTACGATATCTTTGAGTTCTACTGTAGACTGGATCTCATCGATGAACTGAACCTCTTCGTATGCCACAAGACTTATGTTCCTTGTCGGAATACCAGTCGCATTTGCCACCATGCTGACAAGATCCTCATCTACTTCAAGCTTGATCCTCTCGTTGTTGGCAAGCTTATACTCCTCCCATGAGATCCCCTCCAGAAATCCCTGAAGTCTCACATCCTGCTCTCTTACCACACGATATCTTACTGCCGCTACCGACACGGAACTATCGTTGTATACAACTGTTCCTGTAGCTGCTGTTGTCTTGATGATCTCCTCATTGGGAAGATAGTCACTCCTTCTCTCGTATGTACTGCTGTTTGTACCTGCTGACTCATTGATCATATAATCTTGCTCTGAGTTTGAATCTGTTCCAGGCACTCCACCCAGACCATCTGTAGCAGTTGACTGAAATACTTCCTCGTGTGAAAGCAGTCCCTGATCATGCTCGTCATCCGGTGTGGAATAATTGTGCTGTGTGATCTCCTTCTGAGAGAAATCCATTGAAATATTGGCTGCAACTTCGATCTGATTGAACTCATTTGTACCGAAGAGCACCTGTCTTACTTCGTTCTTGATCATGCTCTCTGCTTCCTGCTTGAGCATCATCATGTTATCAGCTTTCTCGATCGTGGAGTAAGCCTGCTCGACCGGGAACCACATCTTTCCGCTCACATCTGTGATCGTCACATTGTCCGTGGTATCATTGCCCAGCGCTGTCGCGATATATCTCGCGATCGCTGCTGCGTTCTCCTCGTCAAAGGCTGCCCCCTCTTTGATCTCCAGGATAACACCTGCATAGGTCTCCCGGTTCTGCGCGATGAGTGTGCCGTTATCATCCGGAATAGTCAACTGGCAGGTCGCCGTCTTGATCGCTGTCATGCTCTTGATATCGTCCTCCATTTGAGACTCGATAAAAAGTTTATACCGCTTCTGCTTATCGGCCTCTGTCGTAGAAAAACTTCCGTTCAGCACGTCATCGATCGTGTATCCTGCTGTCGGTATATTGTTTGAGCCAAGCAGGAAGTTCGCATCCGCCTCCTGTGATTCGAGTACTTCAAAGTGCAGACCATCTGATGACACATTGTACTTAATGTCTGCACCCTCGAGCAGATCCCTCACAGCCGCGCCTTCCTTGGTGGACTCGCAATTTGCGATATTGACATATTTTTTTTGCGTGAGCACTGCCACCAGTATTGCAATGGCAAGCAGAATCACTACTCCAATTCCAATGATCAATGTTTTCTGCTTTGGCTGGAATTTATTCCACCATTCTTTTAACCGCTCCAATAGCTTTTTCCCAAAATCCAATACCTTGTCAACCATTTCAGTGTCTCCTTCTCCCTAAATTCCCCTGTAATCCTTTACATGTAATCCTTTACATCAGGTTCCCTTAAATCTGTATCTGCATAATCTCCTTATATGCTTCAAGGAGCTTGTCTCTGAGTGCGATCGTGTAGTTGAGCGCTGTCTGCGCTTTGCCCACCGCAATCGTAAGGTCGTGAGTATTCTCTGAGATGCCCATCATCCACTTCATTTCCTCATTCTCCTTTGTTGAGAGCAAATCATTTGTACTATTAATATTTCCTACCGCCGCGTCGAGGATCGAACTGAACAGATCTCCGTTCCTCTGCCCTTCGCTGCCTGTATTTGCGTCATACAGACTTTTCCTTACTGCGTCCGATTTTACGTTATATAAACTATTAATATCGTTTGCTGCTGTTATTGTCATTGATCTTCCCCCTATACTCTCCACAATAATTCCTTATAAATCCTCTTCAACCCTTATATCTTAACAATCGGGTAGGGGAATGATCTTCTCCCCTACTCGCGCACCGGATACCCGTCAGCGAACCGATTTATCGGTTTGATGACATTCTTCCTCTGGGTGCCAGTGTGCATAAAAACCAGTTAGAAATTCATTTCTAATCCTTTGTTTGCCATCGCTTTTGTCGCCTCAAATGCTGCCTGATTTGCCTCATATCCCCGGCTTGCATCGATCATGTTTGTCATTTCTGTAATGACATTTACATTTGGATAATGTACATATCCATTCTCATCTGCGTCCGGATGTTCCGGATCATATGTCATCACTTCCTCTGTCCATGTATCCTCGTACAATCCCCCCACTTTGACGCCTGTTCCCGGACTTGTCAGTCTGGCGGAGTTCGTACATCCAAGCGGTCTGCCGGTCAGATTGCTGAATGCCGTGTCAAGCATATGCGAGAACGTCCTGTTTTTTGCGTCCGTCTTCTCCTGAAAAGTGACAACTTTCCTCACATACGGCGTCCCATCCTCAGTTCTGGTCGTATGTGCATTTGCCATATTCTGCGAAATAATATCCATGCGGTACTGTTCTGCTGACATTCCCGACGCACTGATATCAAATGAATCAAATATTCCCATCTAACACTCCTCCTATTTCATCACTGACATCATCTGCGAAAAATTCTGGTTCAGCAGTGTCATCATTCCGTTGTACTTGGTCTGGTTCTTCGCGAGGATCGCCAGCTCATTCTGGATGCTCACGTTGTTACCGTCATACCGATATGAGAGTTCCTCGTAATCTGTGTAGATCTCTGGTGCGAGCGCCTCCAGGTCGAGATTCTTGACCCTCGCATCCACAGTTTCCTCGCCCGCCCTTGCAAAGGCATGTTTTAGCTCTGTCTCAAAACGAATATCTTTTCTCTTGTAATTGGGAGTGTTCACATTTGCAATGTTGTTGTTGATAATGTCATTTCTCGTAGCTGCTGCATCTAATGAAGTTCCCAATGCATTAATGTAGTCAAATACACCTGAATTGTTTAACATCAATACTCCTCCTTCTCTTGTTTTTGCTATTTTCAGTGCTATGTAAACCATAATGTTTAAAATGAATTTACATAATATATTATCTTTCTTACTCTATTATAGATTATTTTCAGAATATTTCAAGTATTTTTTTTATTATTTTACAATATTATGTGAATTTGTTTTGTTCTGTTATGTAAATCCATTATTTTTAACCCATTATACACAAAAAAGGTCTATCTTTTAGAAAAGATAAACCTTTTATTTTTATTGTTGTATTTATTTGGCTAATTCATACTATTTGTTCAATTGGCGCTTTAATGCATCCACTTCCTCAAAAACGACATCGTTCAAAACCTTGATGTAAGTCCCCTTCATGCCTGACGAGCGCGACTCGATAACCCCTGCACTCTCAAACTTGCGCAGCGCATTGACGATCACGCTCCTCGTGATACCCACACGGTCTGCAATCTTGCTGGCAACGAGGATTCCCTCTGTGCCGTTGAGCTCATCAAAAATATGTGTGATCGCTTCCATCTCGGAGAATGACAATGTGGAGATCGCCGACTTCACCACCGCTACCTTGCGGCTCTCCTCCGCGTTCTCCTCACTCACTGCCCGAAGCATCTCAAGCCCTACCACGGTCACACCGTACTCGCACAGGATAATATCATCAATATCGTACTGCTCATTACATTTATAGATGAACAGGGTCCCCAGACGCTCCCCCGCTGTCTCGATCGGTGTGATGATCGCCTGGTATTTGCGTATATCCGGACTCTCAAAACCAAGCGTCGCAAGATTGACATTTTCTTTCGTGGAGAGCACACCGAGAAGTCTCTCATTTAACATGGGATCGATAAATCCCCCGACGCTGTCCTCGACAAGCTCCTTCAACTCGTCCACTCCCTCGCAGGTGCCTACGCCCAAAACCTTGCCTTTCTTGCTGATCACCAGCACATTTGAATTTACGATATCGCGCATCACCTTACAGATATCATTGAAAACAACCTTACTGGAATTATTATTGTGTAAAAGTTTTCCAATCTTGCGTGTTTTATCCAACAGTTGTACACTACCCATAATAAACCTCCAAGTCCTACATTTCTTCGCAGCTCTTGGGAACTCCTGTAAGTCAAGCAGTTTCCTTTTTCAATTTATCCGCAAAAAAAGTTCTTTTTATAGGGAAATTTTAACATATGACATTTAATTTTTCAATAGTTCCTGTCAATAATTCAAGAATACTTTACAATTTAATTATTTTTTTATATACGTATAATAATTTGATCTGTTGGTGGAATTTCCTTGATAATTTCAAAAAAAGTCTTCCGACACACTCCTCTGTACACATGCCGGAAAACTTTTTTAAGATATTATTGGGCTGCTGCCTTGTCATTCTCGATTTTCTTCATGAACCCGCACTGTTCATCCGCGCAGACAAGTTTGTTTCCCTTCACGAGCATGATGCCGCCGCACCGCTCGCACTTCTCTCCGGATGGGCGCTGCCATACCATAAAGTCGCATTCGGGTATCGCCTCACATCCATAGTATCTCCTGCCCTTCTTCGTCTTGCGGACCACGACCTCCTTGCCGCATTTCGGACAGGTTACGCCGATCTTCTCAAAATATGGCTTTGTACTCCTGCACTCCGGAAATCCCGGGCAGGCGAGAAACTTGCCATGCGGACCGTATTTGATGACCATATTTCTGCCGCACACATCACACACCTCGTCCGACACTTCATCTGCGATCTCCACTTCATCCAGTTCTTTCTCCGCTTTCTTTACCGCCTCATCGAGATCAGGATAGAAGTTCGCCACCACCGTCTTCCAGCCGACCGTGCCTGTCTCCACCTTGTCGAGCAGTGCCTCTAGATTTGCTGTAAAATTTACATCGACGATCGTCGGAAAGGCGTCCTTCATCATGTTGTTGACCACCTCGCCAAGCTCGGACACATAGAGATTTTTGTCCTCCTTGACCACATAGCGCCTTGCCATGATCGTCGTGATCGTCGGCGCATACGTGCTGGGACGACCGATTCCAAGCTCCTCGAGTGCCCGCACAAGCGATGCCTCCGTAAAGTGCGCGGGCGGCTGGGTAAAATGCTGCTTGGGATCAAAGGACTCGAGTGTCAGCTGTGTCTCCTTCGTGATCTCCTTCGCCAGTGTATTGGAGTCCGCCTTCTCCTCGTCCACTTCCTTGTAAACGCTCATAAATCCATCAAAACTGAGTTTTGACGCAGACACCGTGAACCGATGCCCGTTCGCATCGATCCTGATGGAAGTCGTCTCATACTTTGCCGGTGTCATGCGGCTTGCCGTAAAGCGCTTCCAGATCAGCTGATACAGGCGGAACTGGTCGCGGCTCAGGGATTCTTTCAAGTCTGCCGGTGTGTTGCTGATATCCGTCGGACGAATCGCCTCGTGCGCGTCCTGTATCTTCTGATCTTTCTTCTTCTCTGTCACGACCTCAGCAGCGTACTGATCTCCGTAATTCTTGGCAATATACGCCTTGGAAGCTGCCACGGCCTCATCGGACACTCTGGTTGAATCCGTTCTCAGATAGGTGATGATACCGACTGTCCCCTGCCCTTTCAGCTCCACACCCTCGTAGAGCTGCTGCGCCAGACGCATTGTCTTCTGCGTCGAGAAATTAAGAGCCTTGCTCGCCTCCTGCTGGAGCGTCGATGTTGTGAAGGGCAGCGGAGCTTTCTTGACGCGCTCCCCTTTCTTGATATCTTTCACTTCAAAGTTCGCATTCTCGAGGTCTTTCAGGACTTTGTCCATCTCCGCCTTGGAAGAGATCTCTGCCTTTTTATCACCGATGCCGTGATACTTAGCCACCAGCGGCTTTTTTTCTCCCTTGATCTTCAGCGCCGCATCCAGCGTCCAGTACTCCTCTGGAATGAAGGCATTGATCTCGTCCTCCCTGTCGCAGATGATGCGCAGTGCCACCGACTGTACCCTGCCTGCACTCAAACCTCTCTTGATCTTCGCCCACAGAAGCGGCGAGATGCGGTATCCCACCATTCTGTCCAGCATACGTCTCGCCTGCTGTGCATCCACGAGACTCATGTCAATCTCTCTCGGATCCTTGAGGGATTCTTTGACCGCATTCTTAGTGATCTCGTTGAATGTGATGCGGTATACCTTCTTATCCTCCAGTTTCAACGCGATATACAGATGCCACGAGATCGCCTCTCCCTCGCGGTCAGGGTCCGTCGCGAGATAGATCTTGTCTGCCTTTTTGACTTCCTTCCTGAGCTTCGCCAGAATGTCTCCCTTGCCGCGTATCGTAATATATTTCGGCTCGTAGTCATTGTCCGCATCAAATCCCAGCTGGCTTTTGGGCATATCGCGCACATGGCCATTGCTTGCCATCACTTCATAATTTGCACCCAGAAATTTTTTGATCGTCTTTACCTTCGCAGGAGACTCCACTATCACTAAATACTTTGCCATATCCAACCTCTACCCATTCCTTCTATATAATAATATGTCATTTCAGTCTGTCTGACTTACGTTCACCACTATAACCCAATTTTCCAATCGTGGCAAGTAAAATTTAAATTAAATTCATATTCAATCCGGCAGACGTCCATATTGCCTGTTCCGGCATCGGATAAAGCCTTTCAGTTCCAGTTCCACAAGCCCCTGGCAAATCTGTGGTATCGTACAGGCACTTTTCTTCTCCCGAAGCTTTGCGACGATCACGTCCTGTGCCGCCGGCAGCATTTCTAAAACCTCGTAAACCTCCTGTGCCGCCTGTGAGAGTCTCCTGAGCATTTGGTCCTGGGGAGGATCCTGGGATTTCCTCAGGATCGCTTCCCAGGACATATCGTCTATGATATCCTCCGGTGCAGTCGCGGCCGCTGCACCCTGACGAATCAGGCGGTTGCAACCCATGCTGAGGCTGTCTGTACACCGCCCTGGTATGGCGTACACTTCCCTGCCCTGCTCCAATGCCATATCCACAGTGATCAATGTCCCGCTCTTCTCCCGCGCCTCCACGACGAGCACCACATCCGCAAGCGCGCTGATGATACGGTTCCTCGGCGGAAAGAGGACTGGTCTTGGCTCCATCTGGGGCGGATATTCTGACAGTACTCCCCCGTTTTCCAAGAGCTGTCTGTAAAGAGTCTCATTGCTCCGCGGATATATGATATCGACGCCACACCCCAGCACCGCATAGGAATTTCCCCCCGCTTTCAATGCCGCAGCCTGGCTGATCCCATCTATCCCTGCTGCCATACCGCTAATGACATCCACGCCGCGCTCTGCGAAACCTTTTGCAAACTTTTCTGCCATACTCCTGCCATACTCACTGCATTTTCTCGCCCCTATCACTGCCACTGCCGGCACACTCCCGTCGGGAAGTCCTCCTTTATAGAAAATCCCAAACGGCGGATCTGGGATCTGTGCAAGTTTTCCCGGGAAATCAGACGCCTGACAGTATGTATAACGGACGCCGGTCTCCGTGAGATAGTTCCATACTTTATGCGGTTTATAGCGCTTCCTATGCTGCAGAAAATACTCACAGCCCTTCAGTCCCATGAGTGCAGCCAGTTGGCTTTCCTCCATCTCATATATCTTCTGCACGCTTCCCGCTGCGGCAAGAAGCCTGTATTTTGTCTCACTTGCGACCCAGTATATCGTATCAAGCCATGCGGCAAATATTTTCTGTTCCAATTCATTCTGATTTGCTGTCATACATTAGTTCCAATACCCTTTATCATTGATTCTGTAGCAGACTGCCTCGCTGATATGTCCTATGTTTATATCGTCCTGCCCATCCAGATCGGCAATGGTCCTTGCCACCTTTATAATTTTATGATATGCACGTGCTGACAGATTCATCATGGTAAATATTTCCTCCATCATTTCCTGCTCATCGGTTCCAAGCCTGCAGTACGCCCTGATATCGCCGGAGCGCAGCTCGGCATTGAACCGATAGCGCGTGTTCTTGTAGCGGTGCCTCTGTCGCTCTCTGGCATCCGCGACACGCTCCTTGATGACGGCACTGCTCTCGTTGTGCATATCCGCGGAAAGCTGCCTGATATCTACTCTGGGTGCCTCTGTCACCACATCGATCCTATCCAGGATCGGTCCCGATATCCTCGACAGATATTTTCTGACCTCCGCCTCCGAACACGTACATCGGTTTCTGTCCGGAAAATAGCCGCATGGACAGGGGTTCATCGCTGCCACCAGCATAAAATCCGCCGGATATACAAAGTTTCCATAGGTTCTGGCAATGTGAATATGCTTGTCCTCGAGAGGCTGACGCAAGATTTCGATGGTATTGTGGCGAAACTCCGGAAGCTCGTCCATAAAGAGAACGCCTCTATGTGCCAATGATATGACGCCGGGCTTTGGGATCCTCCCTCCGCCTGCGAGCGCCTGCTCAGAAATCGTGTGATGTGGATCGAGAAATGGTCTCTTCGTGATCAGTGCCTTATCGTCATCCAGCTGCCCTGCCACGCTGTATATCGTGGATACCTCAAGGCTTTCCTCCCTGGACAGACCAGGCAGTATCGTGGGTATCCTCTTTGCGATCATGGTCTTGCCGGAACCCGGGGACCCGATCATCAGGATATGGTGAAATCCTGCCGCCGCCACTTCCATCGCGCGCTTTACAGACTCCTGTCCGTTGATCTCCGCAAAATCGAGATCTGGGTCCGGATCGTCAAAAGCTTTGATCTGGGTCTGGCTGGCTGGCGCGATCTTATGCGGCTTGCGCTCCTCGACCTCCTGCAGATACTCGATCGTCTCTGACAGGGTGTTTACCCCAATGATCTCAATGCCATCTATAACTGCTCCCTCGCGCACGTTTGCCGTAGGAACGACACATCTCTTAACAAGCTCCTGTCTCGCCTTCTGCACGATGGGCAGCACGCCTCTGACTGCACGCACTTCTCCGTCCAGCCCCAGCTCCCCCACGATCAGGGTATTATGTATGCCCTCCTCCGGTATCAGCCCCAATGACACAAGAATGCCGACCGCGATCGGAAGATCATATGACGCGCCTTCCTTTCGCATCTCCGCCGGTGAAATGCTGACTGTGAGCCGTATGGGAGGTATTTGTACGGAGGCATTTTTGAGTGCAACTCTGACGCGCTCCCTTGCCTCCCTTACCTCGTTGCTAAGCTGCCCTACCATCTCAAAACCGGGCATCCCCTTGGACGCATCGACTTCCACCGCCGCAAGCATGCTCTCGATCCCGCTGATGGCCCCTGTAATCACTCTGCTGTACATGTATTGTCGCTCCTTCGTCTTTATATATTACCTGTCATATATAACACAAGTAACATACGAAAACAACTGAAATGTAAAAATTAGCACTCGAAATGTAAAAAATAGCACACTTTAACACAGTTTTTCTTCTTCAAGACCTTCCCTGAGCTTGCCGAGCGCCTTCTTCTCAATTCGGGATACATAGCTTCGCGAAATACCCAGCATTTTGCCGATGTCCCTCTGTGTCATCTCTTCACCGGTAAAGTTTTTACCGAGTATACCATACCGCATCCTAATGATCTCACGTTCCCTGTCATCTAGTTTTTCCTCGATCAGGCGGGACAGGCACCCAAGTTTTGCCATCATATCCATGTCGTCCACGATATCGCGCTGTTCCTGCTCACAGACATCGATCAAATTGATCTCATTCCCCTCTTTGTCTGTTCCGATCGGTTCATACAGCGATACCTCCCGCGTCACTTTCTTTCTCGCCCGAAACATCATCAACAGCTCATTGTCTATGCATCTTGCCGCATAGGTGGCAAGCCTGCTGCCCTTCTCTGCCTTGAAGGTATTCACTGCCTTGATCAGCCCTATGGTTCCTATGGATATCAGATCCTCCATATCCTCACCGCACCCCATGTACTTCTTTGACACGTGCGCCACCAGACGCAGATTTCTCTCGATCAGAATCTGCCTTGCCCTATGGGCTGCTTCCAGATCCTCGCTGTTCATCGCTTCCAGGTACAAGGTCTCCTCCTTGGCAGATAAAGGTTGCTCAAAGGTTTTCAAGAAATGCCCCCAGGACTCATTTATTCTATTGTATGAACCGCCGCCTCTTTAAGTGCCTTTCCAAAAAAAATTAGGAGGATTTTAACGTGCGCGTGGCATTCAGCACTGCGATGATCATGACTCCGACATCTGCAAAGATCGCCCACCACATATTGACAAAACCGATTGCGCCCAATCCAAGACACGCAAACTTGACTGCCAGTGCAAAGACGATATTCTGGTGCACGATCCCCAGCGTCTTTCTCGATATGTTCATAGCCGTGGAGATCTTAGACGGGTCGTCGTCCATCAGCACGATATCCGCAGCCTCGATCGCCGCGTCCGATCCCAATGCCCCCATCGCAATGCCAATGTCTGCCCGCGACAGTACGGGCGCGTCGTTGATGCCATCGCCGACAAACGCGAGACGTTCTTTGTCTCCTTTTGCCGTCAGGAGACGCTCCACCTCGGCAACCTTATCCGCAGGAAGCAGCTCGCTCTTCACCACATCCACGCCAAGTTCCGCCGCCACTGCCTCCGCAACGTTTTTCGCATCACCTGTCAGCATGATGACCTGTCTGACTCCCGCTGCTTTCAGACCGACGATCGCAGCTTTTGCATTGGGTTTGACAATATCTGAGATCAGGATATACCCCGCGTAGTTCCCATCGATCGCCACATGAACTTCTGTTCCTGTTTTTTGCGGCACTTCGTACGGGATATCCAGCATTTTCATAAATTTCACATTTCCGGCAGCTACTTTTCTGCCGTCAATGACTGCAGATACCCCATGACCGCTGACTTCCTCCACGTCGGAAACCCTCGCTGTTTCAAGCTGTTTTCCATAAGCTTCCTTTAAACTTTTGCTTATCGGGTGATTGGAATAACTCTCCGCGTACGCTGCCATTTCAAGAAGCTCGTCCTCAGTCACGCCCTGTGCTGCCTCTATGTGAGTCACCTCAAAAACGCCTTTCGTCAGTGTGCCTGTCTTGTCGCACACCACATACTTTGTCTCTGACAGTGCCTCTAGATAGTTGGACCCTTTTACAAGCACGCCTTTCGACGACGCACCGCCGATCCCCCCAAAGAAACTGAGTGGTATGGATATGACAAGCGCGCAGGGGCAGCTGATGACAAGTGTCGTGAGTGCTCTGATCACCCACTGCTGCCAGTTTGCAGGATTTCCCATTATGAGGTTCACCACGGGCGGAAGCAGGGCAAGTGCGAGCGCACCGATGCAGACTGCCGGTGTGTAATATTTTGCAAAACGGGTGATAAAGTTCTCTGACCGCGATTTTTTCATGCTGGAATTTTCAACGAGATCCAGTATCTTGGATACAGTGGAATCCCCAAACTCCTTGGTCGTCTCAATGCGAAGCAGTCCTGTCAGGTTCACGCACCCACTGATGACCTCGTCGCCCTCATGGACTTCTCTTGGCAGGCTCTCACCCGTGAGCGCGCTTGTATTGAGCGTCGAACTCCCGTCTGCGATCACGCCGTCGATCGGAACCTTTTCTCCTGGCTGCACCACGATCACCGTCCCGACTTCAACATCGTCAGGATCAACCTGTTCGAGCTGTCCGTCCCGCTCGATATTGGCATAATCTGGTCTGATGTCCATGAGCGCCGAAATGTTCCTGCGGCTCTTCCCCACCGCATAACTCTGGAAAAGCTCACCGATCTGGTAAAACAGCATAACCGCAGTGCCCTCGACATACTCCCCAAGGATGATCGCCCCCACTGTGGCAAGCGCCATCAGGAAATTCTCGTCAAACACCTGCCCGTTGACGATGCCAAACCCTGCCTTTTTGAGAATGTCATAGCCGATGACGAGATAGGGGATCAGAAACAATGCCAGCTTTACGTATTTGTTCTCTATGCGCAGCAGGCTAAATATTGCGACTAATATGGCAGATATGATGATCCTTATCAATACTTTTTTTTGCTTTTTGGTCATTTTATTTCACATCCTTTTTAGATTTTATGGATCAAAATGGCTCTTACATCTGCTGCAGAGCCATTTTCACACTTATTATTATGATGCTTTTATTCATGTCTCACACAAAGATCTCGCAGTCAGATTCAACCTTCTTGCAGTTTTTCAGCACCTCTGCCATGACTGCTGTCTCGTCAGCGCCCTCCTCAAACTCAACCTTCATCTTCTGCGGCATGAATGCGACGGTCGCCTCCCTGACCCCTGCGGTCTTGTTTGCTGCCTCCTCCATCTTTGCAGCACACGCTGCACAGTCCACCTCGATCTTGTACGTTTTCTTCATTGTAGTTATCCTCCTTCTTTATGATATGTCTCCCGGATTCAGAATGCCGGATTTGACCTGTTCACTCCTCCAGAACATGCTCCATGCCAATGCGAATGATCGCTGAGACATGTTCATCTGCAATAGAGTAATAGATGCTCTTCCCCTCGCGCTTTGTCCTGACCAGCTTGCTCTGCTTTAGAAGCGCCAGCTGGTGGCTCACACCGGACTGCGTCATACTCAGCCGCTCAGCGATATCGCCCACACACAGCTCCTCGTGATCCATCAGCAGCGAAAGAATCGTAAGCCGGGTGAAATCCCCAAATATCTTGAATACGGCTGCCAGATCCTCCATGATCTCTGTCGTGGCTCTTTTGTCTGCGTCCTCCACTCTGCCACCTTCCTTTCTTCATAATTTCCTAGAGCGTGTTTGAAAAATGCTTTCCGTCAGATGTACGTCACAGTTTGTGGGAGATTAAATCATCTTACAGATGATGTGCCAAATGAAGGAGACGTAGCGGGCTACGTCGACTGAATTTGACGCAAATATCGCGCAAAATAGGACGTACAGATGGCGGGAATGATTTTTCAAACACGCTCCAGTACTCCATCCGGTCAGAAATCAGAATGGAGCACCAGATTATATGATCAGCGTAAAGGCATTTGTGCTTTACATTTATCATATGAACATTTAATCATATATTCATCTATTTGTCAAGACAGTTTCCGAAATAATTGAAAAAAAAATTGAATAAAGAAGATGAGGTTTTACCCTCATCTCCCTCTCAGTTTCTCCACCTCTATCTCCACCGCGCTCTTGTCGATCCGCTCAAACAGGATCTGTATCTCAGGCAAAGTATACCCGCCTGGAACTTTGTGTATATGCCATGTATCATCTACGTGGAGCCACTTACAGACCTTCTCCGATGAGAATGGCAGAAATGGCTTTAACAGCACGGCGAGGTTTGCTATCATCTGCACGCACTGATACAGTGTATTCTGACAGGCTGTTTCGTCAGATGTCCGCGTGATCCACGGCGTCTCTGTGTCAAAGTATTTGTTTGCCCGGCGCACAAACTCAAAAATCCCGGCGACCGCGTCCTTAAACGCTCCTTTTTCGATCAGATCTCCCGTAGTCCGATACAGGTTCTCTATCTCCGCATCGATCCCCGCATCCGTTTTGCCGTTTGGCACAACTTTGTTCCAATATTTCCTGATAAACGTAAGCGACCGGTTCACAAAATTTCCGTACGCGCCGAGCAGTTCCCCATTATGACTGTTCACATACTCCCTCCACGAGAAATCTGCATCCTTTTTCTCCGGACCGTTCGCAAGAAAATAGTACCGGATCGAATCCGGATCATACCGGTCCACGATATCCTTTACCCAGATCGCATAATTCTGGCTCGTGGAAATCTTTCTGCCCTCAAGCGTCAGATACTCGCTGGAGACGATCTGATCAGGCAGATGCCAGCCCTCACCGTTTGCGGTCAGCAGCGCCGGCAGTATGATGGTATGGAACGGTATATTGTCCTTGCCATGCACATAATAATGTTTTGCGTTCTCTCCCCACAGCTCTCTGAGATCAGTTCCCCTGTCCTTTGATACATATTCGCTGGCAGACAGATAACCCAGCACGTTTTCTGCCCAGATATAGATCGTCTTTCCCTCATAGCCCTCCTGCGGGACTTCGATCCCCCACTCCAGATCCCTTGTCAGCGCCCGGTCCCGCAGTCCTTCCTCGATGTATCGATTTGTGAATGCCACCGCATTTTTCCGCCAGCCGACCGCATTGTCCACCAATGACCGCAATTCATTTTCCAGTCTGGAGATGGCGATATACAGATGCCTGGAGTTCCTGAATCCCACCTGACTGCCGCAGACAGCACAGACCGGATGCAGCAGATTCTCCGGCTCGAGCACGGTGCCGCAGTCATCACACTGATCTCCTCTTGCCTCCCTGCCGCATTTCGGACAGATCCCCGTGACAAACCGGTCTGCCAGAAAACCCTGGCATTTTTCGCAATATGCCTGCGGCGTCTCCTTCTCATAGACCAGATCACTCTGATACAGGCGCGCATGAAACGCCCTGACAAACTTTTTGTGTCTGTCATCTGATGTCTTTGTATAACAGTCATAGCTAAACCCCAGCTTCTTAAAACACTGCTCAAATTCTTCGTGATAGAGATCGCTGATCTCCCGGGGCGTCCTCCTCTCCTGCTTCGCCCTTACCGCCACCGGTGTGCCGTGACAGTCGCTTCCTGACACAAAATATACCTGATCCCCACATGCTCTGTGATACCGCGCCAGCACATCTCCCGGCAGCAGTGCCGCAATATGCCCGATATGCAGTGAGCCGTTTGCGTAAGGCCATGCGCCCCCGATCAAGATATTCCTTTTATCAATTTTTTTCATTTCCATCTACCTCATTTCTTTATCGTGATAACCGTTTTTTGATACAAATAAATACGAAAAAAGCCCCCCTCTCTGAAAAATCTCTTTTCAGGGACGAGAGCGACAGCTTCGTGTTACCACCCTAATTCACTCATGCCTCACGGCAGGAGCCTTATCAACTACGGACGAGAAATGATTCATCGATAGTCTATCACTGTAACGGGTGCACCCGTCGCAGCCTTGGCGCATTCACGCTTTGGTGCGCAGCTCCGAGACCATTTTCAACTGTTCCTTCCATACCTGCTCTCACCGGCACAGGTTCTCTGTAATGTATCTAACAGCCTACTCTTCTCTTCACAGCCTTTTTGTCATCATATCACAGATAAGCGTGATCCGTCTACACTTTTTTACTGATTCCTATACATAACCACAAACCGATTCTTCAGTGCCAGAAACTCATCCAGCTGCATCAGGGTATAGAACAGGAGTGCTCTTGCCTCAAATTCTTCCCTGCTCTCCGGAAGTGTTTCCTGTTTCATACCGGTGAGCATATCTTCCAGGATCCTGAGCAGTTCCTCCACATCATTGTCTCTGTGGTACTGCGCTTCGATCTCCTCAAAAAATCCGGCAACCTGCATCGTCTGCACCGGCAGTACCCTGATCCTGACAATGCTGTCATAGATATTTCTCAATACCCTGCTCTGATTCTCCCGCATTCTGATATAATCAAGTTCATAAGAAGACTGGCTCCACAGCGTGTTGTTCCAATTCCTGAGCGCACATTCCTTTGCAGCACGGATCTTGTCCTCCAGCCGCAAAAAACAGTCCGGATTGTAACCTGACTTATCCTCACGCCTGAGATTTTCTGCCATTCTGTGGACGATTCCTTTGATCTCATCGTCAACCTGTATCGAAAGCCTGTCGAATTCGCCTTCCTTTTTCCTCAGATGGAGGTTGATCAGAATGCCAAAAAAGGTGCCGATGACAAACAGCAGCACCTCATTCACAAGCATACCGCTGTCAAAACGCTGTTCTGTCAGAAAATGAGAGATCAGCACCGAATCCATGGCGATCGCCTCTCCCCACCCCGCACTGAGGCACAAAAATGCAAAGAAAAAGAGATAGACGATAAACGCCCTGACACGAAAACCAAGAAAGAAATAACATATAAATGCCATCATCAGCGCACACAAAAAAGCCAGTCCTCTGTTTCTGGCAGTTTTGAGCGTCTCGCGCTTGGTATTCTGAATGCTAAGAACCGTGATGATCCCTGCTGTGACGGCATATCTTAGCCCCAGCAGGTTCGCCGTCAGTATCGACAGCACTGCCGCCAGGGCGATCTTAGATGCCTTAACGAGGTTAAACCCTTTGATCCATCTCATCTTATGCCTTGATAAAATCCAGGATCTCCGCCTTTTGTTTCGCGCCAACTGATCTTGCCGCAGCCTCACCGTTTTTGAACAAAATGAGCGTCGGAATAGACATCACCTTGTAATTAAATGCGAGCGTTTCAGCCTCATCTGTATTTACTTTACAGATCTTGACGTCTGTGACTTCCGCTGCGATCTCCTCTATGACTGGTGAAAGCATTTTGCACGGTCCACACCATGGAGCCCAAAAATCTACCAACACCGGGATGTCGGAACCCAGCACCTCCTGCTCAAAATTTGCCTCTGTCAAATGTACTACTGCCATAATCAATTCCTTCCTTTCGTATACTAAGTTTTCTTGCAGATCCTAAACTTAGTATACCACTTTTTTATTAAAATAGTAAACAGGGTACGATCATAATTCACAATTATCCATAAAGTTTATTACTGCCTATCCTCAACTGTTCTGCCGCCGGCAGCGATCCTGCACACGTTTTTCACTGCGTCGACGGGGCCTTGTTCTCTCCGTTTAATATCATCGCAATAATATGCGCTATCGGATCACAGGCGTTCATAGCCTCCTCCACTGTATTTGTCTGCGAGCCTAGCTCGATCAGTACACTCTTGGGTCTGTAATGCAGATTATAGCGATAGCCTTTGAGGTAAATGCGTCTGGTCAGTCCCGGGTAATACTCTTCTGCCGCCAGATGCATCTGGAACGCAAAGGATATATTATCCTGCACATATGGATTGGGGAGATTGGTCAGTGCCCCCAGAGCCCTCGTATAGCACAATCCATTAAAAAACATAAATCTTGCCGTCGGCCGGTCCTGTATCGTGGTGACAAGCTTTGTGTCCGGATTGGTCTGATCCCTGTGAAGATCGATCATGACCTCTATGGTTGGATTCTCTGCAAGCACCTTGTCTAACCCTGCCATGGCGTTTGAGTACGCATTGTCCCGGCTCTCCACGTCATATTCACCTGTGTGATGGAGCACGTTAAATCCATACTGTGTTCTGAGGATATCACACAGGTGTTCCCCGACACCGACGATGGAAGTGGAGGGATCCCCTGGTATCGAATCTATGTACGCCTCCTGGGAATGAGTGTGGTACACGAGGATCTGGACATCGCTGTTATCCTGTTTCAGCGCCGCGTCAAATCCCATGAGCGTGTTATATTGAAGCTGATCAGATCGAATCTGCGTGGTTGGATCCTCAGCATAAAATGTTTTCTTGATAAATGCCGGATCAATGAGCTGCTGTTCCGAATACTTTGCAACGGGTGTCTGTACTGGAACAAATGCGTTCGCCGCAGTTTCGCTTTCTTCCATCACGACCTGCTCTGACTCCTGCTGCCCGCTGCTGTCTGTGATCCCGCCGCCATGGCTCTCTGTCTCGATTTCATTTCCCAGGCTGTTCTGATACGCCAGGCTGTTCTCGATGGCAGCCATCTCCTCGATGACTGACGGCTGCCTGTACTCTGTCACACGACTGTCGTCCCCCGCCTCAAACAGCAGGCACATTTCCAAAGGCATATTCCTGTAAAACCAATACTGTATGCCGTCTTTCCCACTGCCGTTTGCATACAGCATATAAGGATTTGAGGTCTGGACTCCCTGCCGCAGCGCGATATTGTAGATCCTCCTGCCAAGTGTATCATTTTCTGCCATACTACTTATATCATAAGAGGCACGCATCATCAGATACGCCAGAAGCAGCAGGAATATCACAATCAATATTTCCTGCTTTTTGACTTTATGGTTCATATTCACATGCTACTCCTCCTGCTCCATGTCCAGGGCAATATTGATCGCTTCCGACAATGTAAAGCTAAGCCTTTTTGTAGTCTCATCAATATTCTTTGCTGTTACATACATATTATGAAGCTGTGTATCTGTACTATTCCTAAAATGATCGAGTGATGCCTTTCCCTCATTGTACTCTTCCGACAGCTTTTCCAATGCGTCAGAAACGATCGTCCCTGCATCTACCACCATGGGGATGCCGATCGCGATCACCGGCACGCCAAGACTCTCCTTGGTAAGGGCGTTTCTGTGATTGCCCACCCCCGAACCGGGATGAATGCCGGTGTCTGTTATCTGCACAGTCCTGTTGAGCCTCTTAGTGCTCCTCGCTGCCAGTGCATCTATTACTATAACTATGTCCGGTGTTGTCTCTTTTATGACTCCTTTGATGATCTCTGCGGTCTCCATTCCCGTTTTTGCCATCACCCCCGGCACAAGCGCACTGATCTGGTGGATCCTGGAAGCCTTGTATGCCTGTTTGCCGTACTCTCGTATGATATGCCTTGTGACAAAAAGGTTATCGACAGTACATGGTCCCAGGGAATCTGCCGTGACATCACGGTTGCCGAGTCCTACGACCAGTATGGACTTTTCCTCCTGATCGATATCCGGCATGACACTTTTTAGCTGACTCGCCAGCTCCTCCGAGATCTCCCTGTGATAATCCTCATCGCTCTCCTGAAGTGCAGGTGCCTCCAGTGTAATATATGTCCCCATAGGCTTTCCCATGCTCTTTGCGGCATTCCGTGTCATGATCACTACTTTGGAAATGTGAACGTCGTCCAGAACATCATACTCGTTGATGGATATTCCCCGCATCTGCCCTGAAGCCTGCTTTCTGACACTCTCTGTCGCCTCCAGTGCCAGGTCCGTCCGTATCTGAAACTGCTGCATACTTTTTCCTCCCTGTTTTATAACTATTCATACTATCAGATATTTTTATTTACATTTTTTCTTTTTTTTTCTAGAATATGTATTGACATATGAGATTCCATAAATTACAATATATAAGTATGTTTTATTAGTTCGTCCGTGTCCGACTTTCATAAAACATAACTTGTAACTGCGGGTATGCAAAACAGTTACCATAAATGAAACTATCGGGAAAATGGGAGGTGACAAGCATGGCAAACATCAAATCTGCTAAGAAGAGAATTTTGGTCAACAAAACAAAGGCTGATCGCAATAAAGCTATTAAGTCTGGCGTAAAGACAGCGATCAAGAAGGTTTACACAGCTGTAGAAGCGAACGACAAGGAGGCGGCGGCGGCTGCTTTATTAAATGCGACAAGCGTCATTGATAAAGCTACAACAAAGGGCGTATACCACAAGAATTATGCTTCCAGAAAAGTTTCTCGTTTATCCAAGATCGTAAACCAGTTGGCTTAGGCGTGAATATAGAAAATGAAATAGTATCAAATAAAAACAACCCATACTGTCATGTGGGTTGTTTTTTAGATCTTATCTTTTCGTAGTTCTCATTCATCCAGCTGATCGCCTGACCAAGCCCCTCCTCACTGAAATCAAAGAGCTCTGAGATCTTCTCTTCGTCCGGTGTCGCCTCAAATCCAAACGGTTCGCTCCAAAGATATACCTTTAGCTTTTTCTCCTCCTCTACGGTCTCCTGGTGCAGCATAAAACGCATTCCCTGATGACTGCCGGTGAAATCCTCTTTTTTCACAAAATTGAGCGATAAAAAATCCTCCCTCGACAACATATGAAAGCCCCCTAACTATTGCTGCAGCCCGACACCTGTCTGTGTGAGTACCTCGAGAAGAGATCCATTTACTGACACATAGCGATACGCCGGATCTTTCTCCTCATGAAAGACCGGATAACGATTAATGTAAAAGCCATCCATCCCTGCTGCCTTCGCACCTGCCATATCAGATTTCAGTTCGTTGCCGATCATGACAGACTGCGCCTTGTCAAGCTGATACCGCTCACAGCAGATATCATAAAACTTCGGATCAGGCTTCATACAGCCCTCGTCCGAGGAAATCAATATGCCGTCAAAACAGGGGATCAGCCCCGTCAGTTCCAGTTCCTGCCATGTAAAGCTTCTCTGTGCATTGGATAGCAGGTAGATCTTCTTTCCGGCTTTTCTCAAGCCTTCCAGACATGCAAACGTGTCTGGAAACAGGCGCAGGTAGATCAGTGAGATCCGGCGGAAGCCCTCGCAGAGATACGCTGCCTGTCCGTCAGAGATCTCATAGCCAATTGCCCCGAACACTTCCCGAAACACATCTTCGCTCCGGATCTCAGGTTTCTGATATCTGCCTGCCCTGGCAGCGCTCTCCCTATGTTCCCTCTCGATCGATGTATACAATCTGTAAAAAAGCTTCCACTCAAAATGAAATCCCTGCTTTCTAAGCCATTTGGCATATTTCTTAAAAAAATTCTTACTGTACTCATCCGTGCGGATATCGATCAATGTGCCGTACAGGTCAAATATATAATTCTGATACATCATAACTCCCATCTGCCTGCTTCAGCAGGCGTACAAATCAGGATGGTGAAATCTTTGATTTCACACTAACCTCCTTCAAATACATATCCTCGTCAAAATCAGGGATAAAACTTTCTCTTGCGGTATCACCTTCCTGCACAAATGCATTTTCCACTCCGAGCGCGATCGCATAGTCGATCACTTTTTCATATTCCCTGCGCGTCACCCGCCTGTTGATCTCGGGATGATCCGCCATTGCCGCGGGCGGCGTGTACTGATTCATTATGCTTATATAGATGTCATCTTTGTAGGTATCATACAAATATTTTATCACTTTCATGGAATCCCTGACATGCCCAGGCATCACCATATGTCTCACGATCACACCGCGTCTCATCATCTGGTCATCGGGCAGCGCATTGTCAAAGAGAGGAGCCCCAGCCTGGCGCACCATTTCCGAGATTGCAGAAGATGCCTGCTCAAAATAGTCCGGCGCATTAGAATAACGCGCCGCCAGCTCCCCGCTGTAATATTTCAGATCAGGAAGATAGATATCGACAAGCCCCGCCAGCATCTGCAGCGTCTCAACCCGTTCATACCCCGATGTGTTGTACACGACCGGAATAGAGAGGCCTTCTGCTTTTGACATTCTGAGCGCCTCCGCGATCTGCGGCGTAAAATGTGTCGGTGTCACAAGATTGATGTTGGCAGCCCCTTTGTCCTGCAGCAGCAAAAACAAACTTGCCAGCTGACGGGGTGTCAGCACGCTGCCTCGATCCCCCGATATGATCTTCCGATTCTGGCAGAACACACATTTCAGCGGACAGCCTGAGAAAAAAACAGTTCCTGATCCCATTTTTCCGCTGATACAGGGCTCCTCCCACATGTGGAGCGATGCCCGTGCCACCCTCACATCACTGTGCTCTCCACAATATCCGCTGCCTCGATCCCTATCAACCCTGCACCTTCTCGGACAAAGTATACATTTCATTTCTCTCATCCCTCCAGAGCATGTTTGCCCATCAGCCATTCATTCAGGCACTTGTACACTTCCTCCGGCTCGATCGGTTTGGAAATGTGCCCGTTCATTCCGCATTTATATGAGTTCTGAACATCACTCTCCAGAGCGTTGGCTGTCATAGCTATGATCGGTACCGTTCTGCAGTCTGCACGATCTATCTTTCTGATCTCCATGGTCGCCTCATCGCCCCTCATGACAGGCATACTGATATCCATAAAAACAAGATCGTATGTTCCTTCCGCTGCCGCTTTGATTTTTTCGACAGCTTCTTTGCCATTTTGTGCCTCATCTATGACCAGCTCCGAATCTTCCAAGAAACATTTGATGATTTCCATGTTGATGTGCTTGTCCTCGACAATCAGGATCCGCTTCCCAGGATATTTGCGCTGCACTTTTTTTAACGCTGACTCTGAGCAGTCATCGGACTGAGCGCATACCACAAACGGGAGCATTACTGTGATCTTTGTTCCTACGTTGATCATACTGTCAATCTTGATCTGACCTTTCATGAGGTCTACAAGGTTCTTTGTGATCGCCATCCCAAGCCCTGTACCTTCTATGCGGTCTGACAGATCTGTATTCTCCCGCTCGAAGGGTTCAAACACACGATTTACAAAATCACCGCTCATGCCGATTCCATTGTCCCTGATAACAAAAATGATATTGCACTGTGCATCAGATTTTCCCGCCTGCTCGATCACCTCCATGCTGATCCTTCCATAAGATGGCGTATATTTGACAGCGTTGGAAAGAAGGTTGATCATGATCTGACGCACCCGTAGATTATCCATGCGCAGATGTCTGTGGACAACCTTATCATAATTGACAACAAAGATCTGCTGATTTTCCTCACATCTGCTGCGGATCAACAGCTCGATATCCTGTATTATCTTCACGATGTCTTCTGATTTCTCGCGAATCTCGATCACACCGCTCTCTATTTTGTTCATATCAAGAACATCATTGATCAGCGCAAGCATATTCTGCGAAGACAGCAGGATGGTGTTCAGACACCTGTCGACCTCTCCCCCGTCGTCAATGTGCCTTTTCGCCAGATACGCCATACCCAGAATCACATTCATCGGAGTGCGCAGATCATGCGACATGTTGGACAGGAACTTACTTTTGGCATTGTTGGCACTCTCAGCCTGCAGGAGTGCCTTCTCCAGATCCTTGCTCTTCTCCGCCAGAAGCCTTGTCATCTCCAGTTCCTTCGCTTTTGCCTCCAGCTCCTTTTGAAGCTGTTCTGCTTTCCAGATCTCATGCTTCCTGAATTCGTCAACGTTTCTGATCAGTATAGCCATCTTGGGACCCGAGAGCACATTCACCTTCGCATTGTACTGACGATAATAGTGATATTCTCCTTCTTTATCCTTGATCCGGTATTCACATTCTGCCCTTCCTTCCCTGTGAAACCGTTCATCTGACAACTCCAGGAGAAACTTTTCCCTGTCTTTCTCATGAATCCTTTCCAGCATCGATGCCACCCATACAGAATAAATCCCTTTTTCCGGAAAGTCCATGACGCTCTCCATGCGATGGCAGCCGCACTCATATCGGTCTGCCTCCATATCCCGAAAGGCAACGAGTGTATATATATCATTCATCGCCTCGGACGCAAGCACCTCGTTAGTCCTGATCTGCATCTCCTCCGTGTAATCCCTGAGTGCAAAGATCATTTTTTCATTGTCGGATCCATACTCTGGCACCGGAAAACATTCAAGCCGCTTCCATTTCTCATCATACGACTTGTAGATGAACTCTATTTTCTTCTCTCCCGACGAAAAACGTCTCTTGATCCCCTCCATATCCACAAGCTGATTGAACTTTTCCTTGTACGGCGGTTTGGTCCATGTGACGAGTGCTCTCTCCATCAGCTGCTTAAAATCCCCCGTTAGCCTTTTGATATCATCCCCGCGCCGCTCAGCAGAGCGGATAATCTCATATGAGCCGCGATTGAGATCCACCACATACACCTCAAAATACTCACGGCTGAAATAGACGAGCATATCATCTCTCTGTCGTTGATTCAGCTCACTCATCTGCCACTTGGAAGATACCTTGCTGTTCCGAAACGCGAGAATGACAATGCAGAGTATCACCAGTACCACGCACACTGCCTGGAAATACCAATTGATGCTTAACAGCTCTGTAATCAATAAAATACAGACTAATATAAAAATCGCATTCGTACTTGCCGCTTTCGCAAACTTCTGTATCATTCTGTTCATAAAGATCATCATTTTCTTAAAGCTTAAAGATCAGATCATGGTTGATCTGTTTTGCGTTTCTGATAATGCTCTCTTCCTGCTCTTTGAGATACAGCTGGAGCTGAGCGAGCTCTCCCTCGTCAAATCCCCTTGAATTGACCACGTTCCTGCTCGGCAGAATGATCTCTGCATAGTCGTTCCTATCGTCTGTCTTTCTCTCAAAGCACACATGAATAACTTTGCCGCTCTTCCCCGGAAGCAACCCTGTATGCGTCATCGTGATCTTGTCGTTGTCGTTTATCTTGAACTCCATCTTGTGATTCTCCTTCTACTTGTCTACTATAGATTCAATATACGCTAACTCCCATTTTCCTATCAAGATGGTGAAATCTCCGATCTCACACTGAATCCACCACAAATGTATCTCTTTCTCAATAAATCATACCATAATCATCGCATTTTCTCAATCGAATCTTTGCTTTGTTCGTTCCTTTTTCCCATGTTTTATTGTACTGGTTTTATATTCGAATCGGGAGTGCTCTTTACCCCTTTTACTCCCTTGACTAATAACATCATTGGACGCCTCAGCTCGTCTCTCATGCCTGGAATGTTCATCATATCTTTCGGCGGCTCTGCCTCCTCCACAGCCTTCAGTTCAAATCCGCTATCTAATAAGCCCATCAAGATCTGCGAAATTGTATGATGTTGTTTCATTACATCGTGCCCAAGAAAATGAGTGTTTCGCTCTCCGGGATAGAAGTAATCATCAATCGGCCAATATTGAGGATTTCCCTCGTCGGTATAAATCCAGTCCTGTCCTACTCCAGCTGTAAAAATCGGGTGTTCAATGTTTAAAAGAAACATTCCGTCTGGTTTCAATGT
>ERZ779623.153-NODE-153-length-36093-cov-8.580720_pt1 | contig 36093 bp, 23 predicted proteins | sample MGYA00514189_ERZ779623 | MGnify/ENA primary metagenome ERZ779623 (study PRJEB29562, sample SAMEA4376712) | mouse gut metagenome | isolation source: Cecum | study: EMG produced TPA metagenomics assembly of the A DSS colitis mouse model was used to assess the... | reverse complement strand
AAAACTATTTGTCACAACTTTTACAGGAAAATAATTTTTAATGCGTCTGCCCTGTACAGGATGACATTTGTCACTGCATAAGGTGACCACCTGTGTCTGAAGAGACAAAAACCTGTAAAGGTACAAAATTAATCAGCGAAAAGCAAGAGCAGGTATAATAAAGCTAGATATATAAATGCAATATCATTGTCAAACAACATTTCTTTATACCCCCCCCGAACGGTGGTTTCGCTTTATTTATCAGCATATACTTGGTGAAATAAAAATTAATTCAGTACATTTGTCTACGCCTACATCTATATAGGAAACATGGAAATAAACGAAATACAGTGCATAAAAGAACTACGCAACGGGTCTTACCAGGCTTTCACCCGAATTTATGAAGCCTATGCCGACCGACTTTACAGCTTCGTTCTAAAACAACTTAAAAATCGTTCCCTGGCACAAGATATTGTTCAGGACACTTTTCTACGCCTATGGGACAACCGCGAACAACTGAACTGTTTCGGCAATCTTCAAGCTTTCATCTTCACTATTGCCAAACACCAGGTTATTGACCATTTCCGCCGGCAAGTCAACGAGCTGCAATTCGAGGACTTCATGGATTATTGTGAAAATCAAGCTACCGACGTATCACCGGAAGACATCCTATTATACGACGAATTCCTGCAACAACTGAAGAATTCAAAGAGAGCCCTTTCGCAACGGGAATGTGACATCTATGAATTGAGCAGAGAAAAGCACATGCCTATCAAGCAAATTGCCGAACAATTGGAGCTTTCCGAGCAAACAGTGAAAAACTACCTGACTTCCGCCCTAAAAGTACTTCGCAGCGAAATGCTGAAATACAATATTATCTTCTTGTTCTTTTTATAATATCACTGCCCACAACGCATCACAGGATGACAAAGCAACATCCTGTCCCACAAAATAATCCGCCTTACTTGATTTTTATGTTATAAAACACAAAGAAATCATAGTACCCTCTTATTTCATTTACGTATAACCAATAGAAATACCCGATAATATGACTGTACGTTTTAAAAATTTATACCGCGAATATATGGGGAAGGGAGTCCCTTCTTCTGATTTTGGAGAGTTCAAGAAAGAACTCGGCAATATGCCTGACGAAGAACTATGGAATACCATGATGGATATGGAAAAAGAATCCGTAACGGAAATCGGGATGCCGCCCATGATGAAAAAGCAGATACGGAAAGAACTGCATCAGATTATATGGAGACGCCGTTGGATACAGTTTGCCAAGTATGCTGCTGTCATCGCTTTGCTTGTCACTTCTTCTTTCGGCATCTATTCCTTATTCGAGACTCCCGATACGCAGCAGATGATTACCGCCAATGTGAAGCCGGGCAGTAAATCGGAAATCATGTTGCCGGACGGGACAAAAGTGCAGTTGAACGGTGCCACTACAATCACATATGATGTGAATAACTCCAGGCAACGACTGGTACATCTTTCGGGGGAAGCCTTTTTCGATGTAGCAAAGAATCCCGACTGTCCTTTCAGAGTGATAGCCAACGACCTGCAAATCGAAGTTCTGGGGACTTCTTTCAATGTAAACACCTATAAGAAGGATATCATCGAAACATCTCTGCTCACCGGACGGATTAAAATATCCGGCGGCTCGCTACCGCAGGAGTATATCCTCACTCCCGGTGAAAAGGCGACCTATTCAGGCACGGACAAGGCACTTAGAATAACGAAAGCCGATGTCCATGTAGAAACCGGATGGTGTGACGATTATCTGATATTCGATTCCGAACCTCTGATTGATGTTATCGAAGAGATAGAGAGATGGTACGGTGTGGAGATAGAGCTAAGATACCCGCAAATCGGGCAAGACCGACTGTCCGGCTCTTTCCGCCATGAAAGCATACAAAATGTAATCCGGTCATTGAGCCTGCAATACAAGTTCAAATACGAGATACATAAAGATAAAATCACTATTTATTAACCCATTGAAAGAAAGGAGCCTATGGAGAACAGCCGGTAATTATATAAAAAAACAACCAAAGAATCGCCCAATCCTTTGGTTGTATGTAAGTCGATAAAATTAATCCATTAAACATGAAAAATAGTATCAACTATGAATTACACAAAGTTAATTTATTCCTTTAGAAAGAGGAGACAGAATCTCCTTATTTTTAGAAACTTTACCATTTTATTTCTTGCGCTGGTTTTATTGCCCGCAAGGGTATTGGCGCAAAAAGGAAATGTGTCGGTGAATATCAATAATGGCACGGTGAAAACGTTTATAAAGGAACTTGAGAAGCAAACCCGGTATACGTTTGTCTACCGCAACAATGTGCTCAACGACCAGGCGAAAGTAACTGTCAATTGTCAGAATAAGCCTATCGACCAGATATTGTCACAGGTATTCACGCCGATGAATATATCCTGGTCGCTCAATAACAATACCATCGTACTGGTAAAGAAAGAAGCGCCACAAAAGAAAAGTGAGAAGAAGACCCTCAAAGGTACGGTGACCGACAGCAGAGGTGAGCCAATCATCGGCGCCAACGTGATACAGGAAGGTGGCGTCGGAACCATTACGGATGTGGACGGAAACTTCACTGTTACCGCAGACCCGGCAAAGCCGTTGAATATATCCTATATCGGGTATAAGAAAAAGGCAATCCGCATCGGGGCTTCTCCGACCATCCACGTTGCACTGGAAGAAGACGCGCACGTGATGGATGAAGTAATTGTCATCGGATATGGCTCGAAAACCAAACGGGATGTCACCTCTTCCATCGGTACGTACAAACCGGGAGAAATCAATGTGCGCCAGGCATTGGGAGTGGACGAGCTGTTGCAGGGACGTGTCTCCGGTGTGAATATTACCTCCGCATCCGGAGTGCCGGGAAGCAAAAACCGGGTAAGTATCCGGGGAATCGGGTCTATCACGGCAGGCAATGAGCCTTTGTATGTGATTGACGGAGTGCCTATCAACAATACTTCGGGAGATACCGGAGCATGGGGAGCGCAGTCAATGAACGGTCTTAATGATTTCAACCCTGCCGACGTGGAGTCCATACAGATTCTGAAAGACGCCGCTTCCGCCGCTATCTACGGTTCACGTGCTACGAACGGTGTAATTCTGATTACGACCAAGAAAGGAAGCAAAGGTCAGGCAAAGGTGAGCATCGACACGAATGTCAGTTTCTCCAACCTGACAAGAACCGACAAACTCGACATGGCGGATACCGACCTTTTCCTGGAAGTATTGAATGAAGCCATTGACAATTATAATCTCCAGACGAACAGTACGCAAAGCCGCATCGACAATCCGGCTCCGGGAAAGGCACAGACCAACTGGCTTGATTTGGTACTTCGTACAGCAGTCACTTACACTACTACGGCTTCCGTATCCGGCGGGACGGATAAAACCAACTATTACCTGTCAGCCAATTACAAGCATAATGAGGGGGTGATTATCAATAATCAGCTCAAACGGTATAACTTGAAAGTCAACTTGGACACGGAAATCAAGAAATGGTTGAAAGTGGGTACTTCGCTGAACTTGAGCTATTCACGCAATAACCGTGTGCCTACCGGTTATAATATCGGTACGAGCGTAATAACCCGCGCCATCGAACAGCGTCCCTGGGATTCTCCTTACCGTCCCGACGGAGAGTATGCCGTAGGCGGAACGGAACTTGCCAATCACAACCCGATACAAGCGCTCAACGAAGAAGATGTATATATCGACAACTACCGCGCCCTTGGTTCGCTCTATATGCTGTTCAACATCACGAAAGACTTGAACTTCAAGACAACTCTCGGAGAGGACTTCAACTACAAAGAGGAGCATATTTACTATACAGACAAACATCCGTACGGCAACAAGGTAGGCAAGCTGATTGACGGCCGAAAATCTTACGCAAGTACCTTGTGGGAAAACGTGCTGACTTACAAGCATTCATTCGAGGAAGATTTCTCACTGGATGTCATGCTGGGACATTCCATACAGAAAGACGTATCGTCCTCGTCCGCACAGACGGGCATCGGATTTCCTTCTTCTTCTTTCGATGTGAATTCCGTTGCCGCCGAATTCGCGGATGTAAGTACAGGGCTTTCATCGTTCCTGCTTCAGTCATTCTTCGGCCGTGTGAGCTTGAACTATAAAAACCGCTATCTGCTGACCGGAACGATGCGTGCGGACGGTTCTTCCAAATTTATATCCAACAACCGTTACGGATATTTCCCATCGGTCAGCGCCGGATGGAACTTGGGAGAAGAATCCTGGTGGAAATTTCCGCAGACAGATGTCAAGTTACGTGCCAGTTGGGGTTGCACGGGTAATCAAGGCGGTATCGGTTCTTATGCCTATCAGGCACTGGCCGGCGGCGGTTACAACTACAACGGAGAGAATGGTCTGGGACTGACTACCGCAGGCAATCGCGACCTTAAATGGGAGAAAGCACAGCAAGGGGATATCGGTGTAGACCTTTCATTCTTCAAAGGAGCTGTCACGTTCACAGCGGACGCATTTATAAAGGATACGAAGGATTTGCTTTATCAGAAGCCCACTCCTGCCACATCGGGCTATACGAGCCAGGTATGCAACATCGGTTCCATGCGTAACAAAGGACTTGAGTTCACATTGGGAGCTAATTTAAGCAAAGGGGGGTTCTCGTGGCATTCGGACTTTAATATCTCTTTCATCAGGAACAAGCTGACCGCCCTTCTCGACAACAACGAGATATTGACGACCAGTTCCATGCACGCCCTGAAAGTAGGCGAACCGATAGGTTCTTTCTATATGATTAAATGGAAAGGAATTTACCAGTCGGACGACGAAATCCCTGCCAAGATTTACGAACAGGGCGTAAGAGCCGGAGACTGTATCTACGAAGATGTGGACGGCAATGACGTCATCGACGAGAAGGACAAGCAGTTTGTAGGTTCTGCCAATCCCAAATTCACCGGTGGCTTCAACAATACATTCAAATATAAAGGGCTTGACCTGAGCGTATTCTTTACCTTCTCATCAGGGAATAAGCTGTATGAGCTTTGGACGGGTGGTCTGCGAATGGGCAACGGCACATGGCCGATACTGAAATCTTCCGCAGAATCCCGCTGGACAGAGCCGGGAAGTACGAACAAGAATCCGCGTGCCATCTACGGCTATACATGGAACTCGACAAAATTTGTCAATACCCGGATGCTGCACGACGCGTCCTATATCCGATGCCGCACCGCTTCTATCGGTTACAGCCTGCCCAAAAGCTGGATTAACCGGATACATATTGATAATCTCCGTGTCTATTTCCAGGCCGACAACCTTTTCGTAATCACGAAATGGCCGTATCTCGATCCGGAAGTAAATGTAAGTCTTAGCGCCACCAATATGGGATACGATTATCTCTATCCCTCACAGCCGCGCACGTTTACAATAGGTGTAAATCTTAAATTCTAACAGCTATGAAGAATTTTATCATATCGCTAACAGCACTACTATTGGTATTTGCCACAAGTTGCAACGAAATGGATCAATATCCCCACAACGCAGTATCCAGTGACAACCTGACTGAAGAGGATGCACGGTTACTGCTTACAGGGCTCTACTTTTATATGCAGAACAAGCCGACAGCAAACGGTTATCTCACGCAGGATGTCGTGGGTGGTGAACTGGTGCGCGGCGGAGCTACCGGACTGAAAGACCCGATATTACTGGTCAAAGACCTTGTCACTCCCGAAAGCGGCTTTGTCAGCGGGCCATGGGACGGTTTTTACACGGCTCTCTACCAAGTCAATTCACTGATTGTCTCCCTGAACAAGTTGCCCGACACGTCTTCCAGAAATGAGATACTGGGAGTAGCCAGTTTCTTCCGGGGATTGCTTTATTACAATTTGGTCAGCCGCTATGGTGAAGTTCCTATCCTCGAAGCTCCCGTTTCAGGAGATATTGCCGCATCGTCAGAAGCGGAAGGATGGAGTTTTGTGGAAAAGAATTTCCAGACGGCTATCGACTACGCACCTGTGTTTACAGATAAGAATTATGTCTCCAAGCAGGCGGCAAAGGCTTTGATGGCACGTACCAAACTCGCTCAGGGAAAACTGGCGGAAGCCGCGAAACTAGCGGAAGAAGTTATAGGTGATGCCAACTTCTCACTGGCGGATTTCGACCAGATTTTCCGGGGAAAAGCAAATAGGGAGGAAATCTTCACGTTTGCCAACCTGCTCAATGAATCCAGTGTCAATCTAAGCGCGTCTCTTTATTCGCGTTCGTCGGCAAATGGCGGCAGTTATACGTATGCACCGACTACCAAAGTGATGAATATGTTCGAGCCGGATGACAAACGTACCGCCATATCTGTCGACATGCAGGAAACGAACGAGGTCATTAACAAATATCCCGGTGGAGAAGTCACTACCGACCCGATTATCATCACCCGGTTGGGAGAAATGTACCTTATTAGCGCCGAAGCACAAGGACTAGCCAAAGGGCTCGGCCGGCTGAATGAACTACGCAAATTCCGCGGACTTGCTGCCGTGCATCCCGCAACTGAGGGTGAATTTATTGATGCGATTCTTCAGGAACGTCGGGTAGAATTACTGGCCGAAGGATTCCGCTGGTTCGACCTGGTGCGCCTCAACCGACTGGAAAGTGACCTTGGATTCGAACGCAAATACAACCGTTTGCCTATTCCGGCAAAAGAGAGGTCTCTCAACAAACTTCTAAATCAAAATTCATATTGGGCTAACTAAAAAAATAACAAAGATGATGAACTTATTAAACTACATACAGATTCTGTCTTTCCTGTTACCGTTTGCATTTTTAAGCTGTTCAAACGATACAATCAAAGACATTCCCTACACTCCGCAGACCGAGATAGGCAAGAAATTATTGGCTAACAGCGAGACTGTCGCACGTGTATATACTGATACGAGCTTTGTCGTGGCGTTAGGCGTGACGGAGACGGATATTCACTTTCAGAAAGCGGACAGCCGCTCCACCCATCTATTTATAATCGACATTGACTTGAATGTGCCGGGAGTATCGCTCGAAGTCGGTATGCCATATGATGCCGATGTACGCAATAATTTCCAGCGTCAAACGCTTACGGAAATGGCTGATTACGCCGACCGTCCGTGGCATCGGGTGGCTGCGATGGTTAATGCCGACTTTTGGGATGTCAGTACAATGGACATCAGAGGGCCGATTCACCGCAACGGTGTGATTCTGAAAAACTCATTTATCTATAAAGAGTCACTTCCCCAACAGGCTTTGAGCTTCATTGCATTGACGAAAGACAATAAGATGGTGATTGCGGACTCGGTGGAATATCGGGGTATGCAGTACAATCTCAAAGAAGTAACGGGAAGCGGAGTCATCGTATTGCGCGACGGGGAAATATCCGGTGGAACTTACAAAGGTATCGACCCACGTACGTGTGTCGGATATTCAAATGATGGTCATGTCTACTTTATGGTGGTAGACGGTCGTGTGGAATTCTATTCATACGGATTTACTTATCCCGAAATGGGGTCGATAATGAAAGCGTTGGGCTGCTCGTGGGCTGCGAACTTAGATGGCGGCGGGTCTACCCAAATGCTTATCCGCCACCCGATAGCGGATATATTCCAGATACGGAATCGTCCCTCCGACGGGCAGGAGCGTCCTGTCGTAAATGCCTGGATGGTAACAGTAAATGAACCTTAAAAAACGAAAGAGTATGAAGAATTCAATATTGATTTTATCCATTTTATTCTGTTGCAACCTGTTATGCGGGTGTTCAGATTCTGACGAGACAGATTCCCGGCAATTTCCCCCGAAACTCATATCCATCATTCCGAAAGCCGGTTCGACAGGGGGTACTGCCATCATTTCAGGAGTTTATTTCTCTGAGACAGTTACAGATAATAAAGTCTTTATCAATGGTGTTCAAGCGGAAATATCCGATGCGACTAACAATCGCTTAGTCATCACTCTTCCCGATAATCCCAACGGAGAATACACGGTCAAAGTGAGTGTCAAAGAACAAACCGTGGAAGGACTAAAAATCACCTATGCCACGGCACCCGCTCCGCCTGAGTTGACAGTACTGCAAGTAATGCCGTCATCAGCTTATGCAGGTGACGAAGTACTCCTTATCGGACAATGTTTCAGCAGTTCTGTTGATGAAAACGAAGTTACCATCAACGGAGTGAAAGCAGAAGTAAAAGAGGTTGTTTCTTCCAGTCAACTCCGTATCATCATTCCGGACACCCAGGAAGGGACCTACCCTATCCGGGTAAAAGTCGGGAATAAAGAGGCAAACAGCCCGTTGTTTACCTACCTGCACATCATTACACTGACAACGACTTCCCTGACTCCTATCACCGGAAATCCCGGAGACGAAGTGGTGCTGACAGGTGAAGGATTCGGCAGTAAGCCAAGTGACGTGAAAGTTACGGTGAATGGAAAAGAGGCAGAGGTAAAAGAAGTAACTCCAGGCACACTAACTATTGTGATGCCGGAAAACGAACCAGGAAGATATCCAGTCGTGGTGACCACAGAAGAAAAAACAGTAGACAATCTGAGTTTCACCTACTTAGACAAGACTACGTATACGGTAGCTACCGTAGCAGGAAGTGGAACTGCCGGTAGTGCCAACGGGACAGGAGCCGCCGCTTCTTTCAAATTCCCGGAAACTCTTTCTCTCGCTCCGGATGGCAGTATCTGGATTGTAGAGCGCAACAATGCTGTTCGCCGTATGGACAAAGACTTTAATGTAACCACCGTAGCTTCGGGCGCATCATTCAAATCGTCCTATTCCGGTGCCTTCGACAAAAATGGAAATCTCTACGTAGCCAATAAGGACTTAAAGAATATTGTCAAGGTTACGGCGAATGGTACCACCACTGTCTTCACATGTCAAACGACATTCTCAGCTCCCATGGGTATTGCTTTTGATAATGACAACTGTCTTTATGTAGCCGACCGAGACGCGAAAAAGATATTCAAACTGACTATCGACGGAGAACTTCGTATGACTTATGACATGTCAGACGAGAAGCAGGGGCCGTGCGCCATTGCCGTAGACAAGAAAGGACGCGTACTTGCAGCCAACGGCGCCTCTTTCAAGTTGTTTATGTTTGAAACAGACGGAACGAAACGAACCATCTTTGGAAACGGAATAAAGCCTGTAGCTGAGACTTACTCAGATGGAGAGCCGGGTGATTTATCCAAAGCTACCATGGGAATTGTATTCGGCAGTCTGTCATTCGATGATTCGGGAACACTCTATTTCGGTGACTGGAATTGCCACACCATCCGCTCTCTGACACCTGACGCTAACGGCGACTATTCGGAAGGAACATTAAAAACAATTGCAGGCCTACCACTCAAGCCAGGCAAAACGGACGGGGCAGGTCAGAATGCCACCTTTAAAAATCCGGCCGGTTTATTGGTCAACGGCAATATTATTTATGTTGCGGATGAACAAAACAATTTGATTCGTTCCATAACTATTAATAAATAGAAGATTATGAGAAAGATATACATACTACTGCTTTCCTGCCTGCTTTTATCCACCTTTGCAGCATGCAGTGACAACGACTACAAAGCATCGGTAACAGAGCTCAGATTAGTTCTCGTAAAGCCGACCAATGTCTACTCCGGCGAAATAGCTACGATATTAGGACGTAACTTCAGCCCTATGCCGGAAGAGAACGCTGTCTTCATCAATGACAGGCAAGCGACGGTAATAGAAGCCGCCAAAGACGAACTGAAAATCATATTGCCCGAAATGGCTCCGGGAAAGTATTCTATCCGCGTCAAATCCCCTTCAGGCGAACTGACAGGACTTGAACTTAATTATCTCAAGACTCCCGACCAAGAATATATCGTCCAGACCATCGTAGGCCAAAAAGGCATCTTCGAGATGAAGGATGGCGTAGGAACCGAAGCAACGACCAAACTACCCACCGGAATCGCCTTTGCTCCCGACGGCAGCCTTTGGTTTACAGAACGCGGATATAACTGGATACGCCGGATTTCTCCGGATTTCCTGGTCACTTCGCTTCTTGATGTGGCTGTAGACAGTAAAAGTGCCATCTGGCAAGGCGGATTTGACTCGAAAGGGGATTATTATTTTATTGATAAAGGAAAAGGAATGTTGCGGAAAGTTGAAGCCGGCAGCATGACCGTTTCAACTGTTGCAACCGATATGAAGAGTCCGATGAACGTAGCATTTGATGATGAAGACAACATATATGTATCGGCGCGTGACAACAAAGCGATTTATAAATTTACCCCTTCGGGTACGAAAACGACTTTCGCAACTCTCAATGCATCTCCCAACTACATTGTATTCGACAAGAATAAAAATATGATTGTCGGTACTTCCAGCAGCTATGCCCTGATTCAGATTAGCCCGGACGGTACTCAAAAGACGATTGCAGGAGATGGAGTGAAAGGTCAGGAATATTATGACGGTGAGCCCGGCAATCCGCTTACTGCCAAAGTAGGCGCGACTTTTGGTGTGGCTGCCGGCTCGGACGGATGCTTATATATCTCTGACAATACCTATAATTGTATCCGCAAATTAACTCCCGACACAAATGGAGACTACTCGAAAGGAACATTAGAAACGATAGCAGGTTCCGGCAAAGCCGGGTTTGCCGACGGAAAAGGCTTGAAGGCTACTTTCAATCAACCGTATGAAATCATTATTTCGGAAGACTGCAAGACGATGTATGTGGCAGGTTCTGTCAACTATCTGATCCGGCGTATCACTGTCAAATAATCAAATGTCCTACGAGAGGACGACAGGCTTTATCAAGTACTGTTTTCAGGAATAACTTAGCACATTTACCAAAAAAGGTCAACTCACCCTCATGAGTTGGCCTTTATTACTTTTATCTTTCTGCTTCTATCAGTATTGTTTTTCCATTATGATAGCTTTTTTCTGTTTTCTTCATCATCTTTTATTCCTGTTATTCATCTCTCGCTTCTGTGATTCATCCTTCGCTTCTGTTATTCATCCGTAAACTTGATTTTCAGAATCTTGCCGATAGCCGGTTTATATTTCTTCAACATTCTGTCGAATCCCAAATCATTCGGGTGAGTCCCGTCAATCGTTCCTTCATGATCTGTACCCAAAAAGCTGTCCTCTTTGATGAAATACAGGTTCTTGACGTTCTTCTTACGCAGTACTTCTATCTGTCCGGCAATGGCTTCATTCTGCTGCTTCACATTTTCACGGGCTTTCAGGTTGAAATTACCCGTTTCACGGATCAATGTCTGTATCACGATGATAGGAGTATCCGGATGTTTCTGGCGCAATGTCATTACAAAATCGACAGTACGTTCAGTAATCTCTTTGGGAGAAGGATTGGGAATACAATCCAGGATAAAGGCGTCCGCGTCTATATCCGCCAACATTTCGGCAACTTCTTTCTCCATCTTTCCGTTACCGCTCAATCCTAAATTAATAAAATTATATCCGCTGCTACGGGATAAACGGGACGGGTAAGCCATACCGGGACGGCTGGCAGATGCTCCCTGCAAGATACTTGACCCGTACACTACTATTTTTTCTTTGAACGGATTCTGTCCTTTGCGTATATACGAATCGGAAGGAACTCCGATTTCAAGACTTTTCAGTTCATCATATAAAGGGAGGTACAGCAAACATTCTTTTTCTTCAGTACCCATGTTATCGACAAGTACTCTTTCCGTAGTCACGCCGCCCGGCATTCCTACTCCTGCAAACTGCCATTTTCCATCCCACTTGATGTATAAGTCCAGCCCTTTCTGAGCGACTCTCGTCAGATTAGGTAATTGCGGATTATCAGGTACAGTCCATTTTGCCTTTATCACCGGACTATTCGTAGTAAAAGAAATAGCCAGACCGGCAGAGTTCGTAAATAGTTTCTTCACCCTGGGCGGCATTGAATGGTACTTCGCGGTGTCTACCCGATGGAAATATTCACCTTCGGTGGTTGCTTTACCCACCAGTAAAAGGTCTTGTGCCGATGTATAGGTAAAGTTCTTCTTTTGTTGCGCGGACATGGCAAGAGGCAGCATCAGCAAACCTAAGCAAATCCAAACATTCCGTGTCAAGTTTTTCATGGTCAATTTAATATTAGTGGTTTATGAGTGGTTCTATCATGTCAGGACAGTATCATACATTATTTATAAATCAACGTAGACAAGTATTCTTCTGCAAACATTTCATTGGCAACTTCCAGTAGTTGTTCTGCCGTTAATGTCTCTATACGTTTAAAGACAAGCTCCGGCGATTCGTGCTTATGGTAATGCAGGTATGTTTTCGCCATTCCCAATGCATTATTCTCAAAATTATCGGATGCCACTCCTATTTGTCCGATAAGCTGCTTCTTGGCTGCCGCCAGTTGTGAAGAGGTCATCTTCGTGTCCCGCATTCGTTTCAGTTCTTTATAAGTCAGTTTCAGGCAGGTGTCCATATCTTCGACATCTGTCCCAAAGTAGATACAGAAAGCTCCTGTATCGGTATAAGAAGTCAGGTTGGATTCAACATTATAAACCAGTCCCCTACGCTCACGGAGAGATACATTCAGTTTGCTGTTCATGCCGGGGCCGCCGAGAACGTTATTCAGCAGATAGAGGGCAGTACGTTTATCATCATAGGCGTTGTAGCCACGGCTGCCGATCATTACGTGTGCCTGATGCGTATCTTTGGCAATCGTTAAATGCTCGGGGACGTAAAGTGGAGGGGGTACACGGTGATTGTTCACTTCCACGGCGGGAATATCCGACAGGTATTTCTCCGCCAGACGGATTATTTTCTTGAAGTCGTATTGTCCCTGAACGAAGAAGACCATATTCCCCGGCTGATAGTAACGGCGGGTAAATGAAAGAACATCTTCGGTGCGGAAGCTCCGTAGCAGTTCCGGTTTGCCCAGGATATTTCTTCCCAACGGATGATTGCGGAAAATCATGTCTTCAAAATCATCGAATATCAATTCCGAAGGAGTATCCTCGTATGATTGGATTTCGTCAATAATGACTTCCGTTTCTTTTTCTATCTCGTGTTGAGGAAAGGTAGAATGGAATACAATATCCCCCAACAGTTCGAGTGCACGCTCCAAATGTTCAGTCAGGAAGGCGGAATAGACTACTGTTTCTTCCTTATTGGTGTAGGCATTCAGGTCACCGCCCACATTCTCCATCCGGTTGAGGATATGCCAGGCTTTTCGCTTCTCCGTTCCTTTAAAGATGAGATGTTCCACAAAATGAGCCATTCCCTGTTCGTTCTCAGCCTCATCGCGCGTTCCGGCATCAATGGCGAAACCACAATAAGCTACTTTTGAGAGAGTCGGTTCATGGATAATACGCAAGCCGTTGGGGAGTGTATATACGTTAGATTGCATTGTTTTCTGGTTCCTTATTGAATTATGGTACAAAAATACAATAAAACTTATTGCGGTTTATAGAAAATTGCAGATATTTGTGGACTATAACAGTTACAACGTATATGGAAAAGATAGGAATATTCTGTTCTGCCTCAGAAAACATTGACAAAATGTACTTCGAAAGCGCCCGCCGAATCGGCGAATGGATGGGGAAAACAGGTAAAACGTTGATTTACGGAGGAGCCAACCTCGGACTTATGGAATGCGTAGCCCGTGCCGTGAAAGAGAACGGCGGGAAAGCCATCGGGGTAGTCCCTTCCAAACTGGAAGAGAAAGGCAGTGTAAGCAACTGCCTGGACGAAGTGATTCGCACCCATAATCTAAGTGACCGGAAAGATGTGATAACCGAGAAATCGGATATACTGGTGGCATTGCCGGGTGGCGTGGGCACATTGGATGAAATATTTCATGTGATAGCCGCCGCTTCCATCGGATACCATCATAAAAAGGTGGTCTTTTACAATGAATACGGTTTCTACGACGAACTGTTGAAAGCACTCAAAACATTAGAAGACAAAGGGTTTGCCCGGCAGCCTTTTTCCACCTATTACGAAGTAACAAACACCCTGGAAGAATTGAAAGAAAAAATAAACTGATTATATGATAGACTCCATCAAACAACTTTTGCAACAGGAAGCACAAGCCGTGCTCAACATCCCTGTAACAGACGCTTATGAGAAAGCCGTACAACTGATTGTAGAACAAATACATCAGAAAAAGGGGAAATTAGTAACTTCCGGCATGGGAAAAGCCGGACAAATTGCAATGAACATTGCTACCACTTTCTGTTCCACCGGTATCCCATCCGTTTTCCTGCATCCCAGTGAGGCACAACACGGTGACTTGGGTATCTTACAAAAGAACGATTTACTGCTGCTTATCTCTAATTCAGGCAAGACACGCGAAATCGTAGAATTAACACGCCTTGCCCATAATCTGGACCCGGACTTGAAGTTTATCGTTATTACCGGAAACCCCGACAGCCCGCTGGCACACGAATCGGATGTCTGCCTGAGTACCGGCAAGCCGGCTGAGGTCTGCGTTTTAGGAATGACGCCTACTACCTCAACCACCGCCATGACCGTTATCGGTGATATATTAGTAGTGCAGACAATGAAGGAAACCCAATTCACCATAGAGGAATATTCAAAACGTCATCACGGCGGTTATCTGGGCGAAAAATCAAGGTCACTATGCGAAAAGTAATCGGTATCGGAGAAACTATCCTCGACATCATCTTTCGAGGTGACCAGCCTTCCGCAGCCGTACCGGGAGGCTCTGTGTTCAACGGCATCGTATCCTTAGGACGGATGGGAGTAAACGTCGGTTTCATCAGCGAAACCGGCAATGACCGTGTAGGGAACATTATCCTGCAATTCATGCGTGAGAATAATATCCCGACGGATCATGTGAATGTATTCCCCGACGGTAAATCACCGGTATCTCTTGCTTTTCTCAACGAACAAAGTGATGCCGAATATATTTTCTACAAAGATTACCCCAAGCAACGCCTGGATGTCCTGTTTCCAAAATTGGAAGAGGATGATATTGTCATGGTAGGTTCATACTATGCCCTGAATCCGGTATTACGGGAAAAGATTCTCGAATTACTCGACCAGGCAAGGGAGAAAAAGGCCATTATCTACTATGACCCCAACTTCCGCTCCTCGCATAAGAACGAAGCGATGAAACTGGCACCGACCATCATCGAAAACCTGGAGTATGCGGACATTGTGCGCGGTTCACTGGAAGATTTCCTCTATATGTACGGCATGCAGGACGCGGATAAGATATACAAGGACAAAATCAAATTCTACTGCCCCCGGTTTGTCTGTACCGCAGGCGGGGAGAAAGTGTCGCTGCGCACCAACCTGGTCAACAAAGATTATCCGATAGAGCCGCTGGAAGCTGTCAGCACCATCGGAGCAGGTGACAATTTTAACGCAGGACTGATTTACGGACTGTTAAAACAAGATGTTCGCCACCGCGATTTGAATAATCTGAACGAAGAGACTTGGGATAAGATTATTCAATGCGGAAAGGACTTTGCTGCCGAGGTTTGCCGCAGTTTCAGCAATTCTATTTCGGTGGAGTTTGCTAAACAATACAAATAACAAATACTCCCTAATTTCGCATTGACATTTCCAGAAAATATTCCTTATCATAATTCCATATCAAACCGGTATTTGCTATTACAGGTTAGGTATGGAATTATAAATCTCTAGCACGAGAATTAAATCGCACGCTAGTATTTATCAAATATTATATTTACCTTTATCCCAAATTCAACTTTAGCGATAAAATCTAATATAATCATGAGAAAGTTTATTTTACCAGTGTTACTCTCCCTCATTTTTATCAATCCGGTTACGGCCAATGATGAAATCAATTCATTATTAAAGATATTAGATAAAGCGCTAAAATACAAGTTAAACTATGCGGAACAAAAGCAAGAGCAAATAGATAGTCTTAAAATAGAACTGAAACTGCACCATAAAATACACCAGAAGGTGCAAATTGCCCAATCATTATGTTTCGCCTATTCTTCCTTTCAAAAAGATTCCGCTTTGGCTTACGCAATCCATATGAACGAGTTGGTTAAAGAATGCGGAGATAAAGAACTTATCATGGAAGCCAAACTAGATTATGCACGAATATTATCATCTATGGGATTCTTTAAAGAGGCATTAGCGATCGTCAATTCCACACAACACGAGTCATTATCACCCAAGCTTAAAGTAGAATATTTCCTCGGACAAGTCACTATTTACAATCATCAAAAGTTCTTCGCTTCCAGCGAAATCGATTCACGTAGAAATGACTTAATAGCACAAACATATCGTGACTCCCTGCTTCAATGTGCAGAAGTCCCTTCAAATGTAAAAGCTTTCACTATAGCCCCTACTCTCCTGTATCAGAAAAGATACAATGAGGCAATCCATATGCTGGACAGCGCCTATTCGAGTTATCCCCTATACTCACGAGATGCTGGTATACTGGCTTATTCGTTAGCATCTGCCTATCAAGGCAAGGGTGATTCCCAAAATGCAATCAAATATTTTACCGTATCCGCCATATCTGATGTGACAAACGGAACCAGGGAAAACCGTTCTTTGCGCATATTAGCAAAACTTATATTTGAAAGTGGAGACATAAATCGGGCATACGTATATATGAAAAATGCAATGGAGGATGCAATTTTATGTAATGCCAGAATTAATACAATCGAAGCTTCGGATATGTATCTATTCATCGACAAGGCTTTTCAAGAAAAAGAAAAGCGTAAATTTGCTATTATCAGTAGCTTACTCACTGCACTATTCTTTGTTTGTATCCTATTGTTCGTTCTTTTCACCCAGTTAAAGAAACAAAAGAAAAAAGTGGAACAAGCCAATGAAAGCCTATCATACCATTTGGACGAAATACAGAAAATAAATTCAGCACTGGCTGATAGCAGTAAAATCAAGGAAGAATATGTGGGATTATATATGGAACAATATACCAATTATATCACTCAGATAGACAGCTTCAAAAAAAGAGCTCTTAAAATAGCAAAAAGTGAAGATATCAGCAAAGTGGTTTCTTTCCTTAAATCTTCGCTAAATACAGAAGAAGACTTAGCAGAGTTTTATAATAATTTCGATAAGACTATCCTTAACTTATTCCCAAACTTCGTAGCAGACTTTAATGCACTTTTATCACCCGAAAATACCATAGTACCAAGCGCAGGTAAACTACTGACTCCTGAATTAAGAATCTTTGCACTGATTCGGTTGGGAATCACGGACAGCGTAAAAATAGCCCATTTCCTGCAATACTCACTGTCGACCATTTACAACTATCGCTCGAAAATGAGAAGTAAGGCCATTGGTGACCGCAATGATTTCGAGGAAAGAGTAGCTCGCATAGGACAATGAAAATCACAACTCACATCTCACCAGACCAACTATGCTTTTTCCATATTGGGCTATGCAAGCCCCGCACATATATTTATCTTACATCAAGGATTGACCTTGACAACCTGTTCCCATTTCAATTTCGTCGGATAGCCCCAATCCGGTTTGGTGGGGTCACAGAAATCACCGACAGCAACCATGCGGGCATAAAGTAATTCAGTAAGTTCCTTGCATTTCTCACTATACTTTGGGTTGTCATAAAGATTATTCATTTCCATTGGGTCGACCTTAAGATTGAAAAGCTGAGGATGACGCTGACCGTCTACATTGTAAAGTATAAGTTTGAAGCCATCCTTCTTGATGGCTCGTTGGAGATTGATGTATGTCAGCAATATATCCTTGCGCTTTTTTACTTTCGGGTTCCGTATGGTTTGAGCCAATGAGATACCCTTAACGGTAGTCGGTGTCTTTATATTCGAAAGATCGCAGAGAGTGGGATAAAGATCATATAGATAGCAGTAAACATCGCTCATGACATTTTGTGGAATATTGGGACCACAAATCACCAAAGGTACTCTAACTGCCGCTTCATATAGATTTTGCTTACCCAACAGTCCATGCTCTCCGACACAAAGACCGTTGTCTGCAGCAAATACGATGATAGTATTATCGGCTTTACCGTTTTTTTCGAGTGTATCAAGGATACGTCCTATCTGAACATCCACCTCATTGACCATACTATAATAATTGGCTCTTTCAGCAAGCACCTGTTCCGGAACACGCGGAGTAGGCAATAGTTTTTCATCACGTTCGTTAAGGTCACCAGTATCAAACGGATGTTGTGTGACGAAATTCTTTGGCATCGCAATTTCCTTGCTATCGTATCTACGTCCGTAATCGGGTAACACATTACGCGGGTCATGTGGCGAAGTAAATGCGACATACATCAGGAACGGATTATTGTTTGACGCATTTGCTTCAATGAACTTGATGGCAGCATCGGCATACAGCTTGGACGAGAAAGTTTTGAGTGATGCGTTTACCCATTGGCCGTTTTTGTATTTCCCTGTCGGGTCGTATTCATGCAAATAAGGACACCGATGCCCCTTTTCGTTCTTCTCATTTCCGTATGGATGCATTCCCCCGAAAAAGATATTTGTACCCGTAGAGAACGAACGGTTGAATGAAGCTTTGTCACTGTGCCATTTGCCTGTTCCGAAAGTTGTATAACCGTTTTCACGGAACAGTTCGGGAAATGTTTTCTCATTCTTAGGAATAATTTGTCCATTACGATGTACATCCATCAGCCCACGTCCGGTAAGCAGCATTGCACGACTAGGCTGAGAGATGGCACCATTCAGTCCACCCATCACATGAGTTTGAGTGAATGACATCCCCTGATTAACAAGCCTGTCCATATTCGGAGTCTGAATTTCGTCATTGCCCCAAGCATGGATAGTGCTGAATGTCTGGTCGTCTGTGAGCAAAACAAGCACGTTGGGACGTTTCGGCTTATTCTCTCTACTATCTTTCTCTGTATTTGCCCCAAATGCGGAATAAACGAAAAAAGGTAGGCTCAACATTGCCGGAAGGCACAAGAACAAAGGCTTGTTTTTCATTATTAAATTCATCACACAGAGTTTTATTTAATGATTTCAGTTTTTATTTAGACGGTGCCTGACAAGGGATTGCTCCCCACGCACGATAATGCCTGGTCATTGCACTGTTCAACTTTCGGAACATATCCCCCTTCAAAGGCAACGAAGCCGTTTCCAAGGAGTCCTCCTTCAAATTAAACATCTGTGCCTTTTCAAAAGGAAGATTCTGTAAAAGTTTGTACTCATTATACCTCACCGCACTCTGTGACTTTCCGCCAAACTGTGCGCCGCCCTCATTCCTTAGCCAATAAACAAAACGCCCCTCAGTATCCTGCGTTTTCCCCTTGACAGCATCCAATACGGAAATACCATCTATCTCATGTTTAATAGGTATATTCACTAATTCACATATAGTTGGCAGAAGATCCATCATCACAATAAAATGATTATCCCGCCGACCACCCTCAAAGACTCCCGGCATATTCAAAGCACAAGGAACACGAATTCCCCCTTCAAACATATCTCCTTTAGCCCCCCGGATAGGACCATTATTCGCCATACTTCCGCGGTCTCCCCCATTATCTGAGGCAAATATGACCAAAGTATTGTCCAATTGTCCGCTTTCTTTAAGAGCTTGCATTACCTTGCCGATATTATAATCCAAATGTTCAATTAAAGCAATCAATCGGGCACGTTTTACCGGAAGAGATTTATCTCTCGCCTGTACCTTGTTCACCCATTCCACCGGTGGTTGTAATGGGCTGTGAGGAGCATTGTAAGCGAGATAAAGAAAGAAAGGATTTTTTGCCTTTGCCTCCCTCTTTATATAATCCACACTCCATGAAGTAAACAGGTCGGTTGCATGACCTTTAGGATCAATTTCTTTATCATTAAGAAACATGTAATTTCCTCCTTGCCGACGATGAGTATAATAATCGTCCATCATATCTGCCAGAAAACCATGAAAATGATCAAATCCCCTCTCATTTGGCAGATTTGGACTTTCCCAACCTAAATGCCATTTGCCAATTAATGCGGTACTATAACCGCCACTCTTGAGCAAATCAGGCATAGTGACGGCAGATGGCGCAAAATATCCCCAATTTTGATCAACAGAAGGACGAATAACTCCCGGTACTCCTACCATAGCCGGGAAACGTCCTGTCAATAATGCGGCACGTGAAGGAGAAGAGACCGAAGAATTAGCATAAAAATTATCCAAACGTACTCCTGTTTCAAAAATACGGTCGATATTAGGCGTACTTAAATCTTTAGCATACTGACAGGACAAATCGCCTAATCCAAGATCGTCTACAAGAATAAACAGAATATTTGGATTTGTTTTATCAACAGTATTTGAGGCTAAAGCTACACTGGAAGCAATCAAAGCTCCCATAAGCAAGGCGGGTCTTTCTATTTCCATATTTACTATTACTATTTATTAGTTGATCGTACTTTTTTGGCAAACTGATCAGGCACTTCCGAATATACGGATTTAGACCAGCGGGTGATTTCCTTATTAAGCCTTTCCACTAGTTCCGGCTTTTGAACACTCAAATTGGTCTTCTCAGAAGGGTCTTTATCCAAATCAAACAAATGCAAAGTAAGTTCACCTTTTTTATAGTGACGAACCAGCTTCCATTTGCCGTCTCTCACTGATATAGTCTTATTACCATTCCCCCAGAACAAGAGTCTTGGAGCAAGTTCTTTCCCTTTAAACAAAGGCATCAAGGAAGTTCCATCCAATTTTTTCTTAGAATCATCATAATGAATGTCAGCCATATCCAACATAGTCGGAAAAAGGTCAAAACTCATCACTGCCTGTTTGCATATTGTTCCTTCTTTGATAGTGCCAGGCATATAACAAATACCCGGCACACGATGTCCTCCTTCCCATGGAGTTCCTTTAGCACCTCTATATCCTCCGGCAGAACCTCCATTATTTATCACCGGACCATTATCAGAGAAAAAGACAACAAAAGTATTCTCATCCAATTCATATTTCTTCAGCGTCTCCAGAATCCGCCCCACACTCCAGTCCAGTTCCTCCACCATATCTCTATAAATCTCCTTATTAGGTCTACTTGAGTTTTTATCTCCTTCTGGAGTAACATCTGTACGAATCGCTTTCTCACCGGGTCCCTGCATGGGAGAGTGAGGGGCGGCATGCGCTATATATAAACAAAAAGGTTTATCCTTATTTTCTTTAATATAATTTTCAGAAAGCGTGGTCAACAAAGTCGTTGTGTACCCCGGCATATCTTTTACTTCCAATCCGTCCCACCAGTCTATATCGCCATAACGGTTCCGATGACTCTGATAATCAATATTTCCAGACTTAAAACCAATAAATTTCTGAAAACCAAAATTCATCGGATGATGTTTCTGCAAATATCCTAAATGCCATTTACCAATCAAAGCTGTTTGATATCCATTGTCCCCCAAAACTTTTGCAAAGGTTATTTCTTCAGACGGAAGTCCCACTTCCTTATCCTTATCATTTCGAGGTACCAAAAGTACCTTCTCTAACCCTGCACGTTGTTGATAGCGCCCGGTTAAGAGCCCGCAACGTGTCGGACTACTAACAGAACCATTTGAGTGGAAATCAGTGAACATCATTCCTTTTCTGGCCATCTGATCGATATTCGGTGTCCTGATATCCTCATTACCATATATTCCCACATCGCCATACCCCATATCATCTGCAACGATAATAACAAAGTTTGGTTGTTTTTGTGCCATCATTTCTACTGGAGAGAATGTCGCCAAAACACAAGTAGCAGCTAACAAACGTTTCGAGTGATTTTTCATATCCTACTTAATTGGGTTAAAAAAAGAACCGATATTTTACACAAAGATACAAAATGCCAATGCCATAGAAACTCATTTAATTCCATTTTGAGATAAAAAGTAAATAGTTATTCTTTTAAATAGCTATATATCAATATACTACATAATTATTTTTAGATTATTATGTAACTATGACAGAGAGCAAAATACTCCCTATAACCTTACATTCAACAGTTGTTTTAATCCTAAAGAGTTCATATCCTCATTACATTTCCACCCCCTAGAATTACCAATAACACATTAATAATAAGTAAATTAATCCTTTTCTCTTTTTACAATTTCTCTTTGAGATTCTTACATCATATAAAAAATCAGCATAATGATTGTATTTTTGCGATGTAACTAAATTCATTACTTATGAAAAATATTATTTCTATCCGCATTCTCTTCTTTATTATTGTATTTTCAATATTTGAAGTTTCTTCATATACAGGTGGAAGTACATACGCGCAGAATGCACGAACATTTGCAACGGGAATCGTTGTTGACGAACAGGGACAACCCATACCCGGCGTAAATGTCCTTTGCCAGAATTCCAGTTATGGAACAACTACCACTATGGACGGAACTTTCAAAATTCAAATGAAAGGTAAAAATCCGATTCTTGAGTTTTCGTTCATCGGATTTCAAAAACAAGAGGTTGCAATCAAAGACCCCAAGAAACTTATTAAAGTTATCATGATTGAAGACGGGTATATGTTGGATGAAACCGTAGTCATTGGTTATGGAACACAAACAAAAAGAACCATAACCTCTGCTATGACATCCATCAAGTCCGAAGAATTATCAGGCTATGTAGGTTCTTCTATTGAACAAACTATTTCAGGCTTAGTACCCGGAGTACGTATACAAACTTCCGATGCGACTCCCGGAGGTGATATCAATGTAGAAGTTCGCGGTATTGGTACCGTCACTGCAGGTGCAGCCCCCTTGTATATTGTCGACGGAATCCCAATGGAAGGAGGATTATCGACCATTAATCCTGATGACGTAGCTAATATCCAAATATTGAAAGATGCCGCTTCAACTGCCGTGTACGGCTCACGCGGCGCTAATGGTGTAATACTCATTACCACCAAACGGGGTGAGAATGCCAAACCAGTAGTAACCATCAATGCTGCAACTACCATAGCACAAATACAACATAAATTTGAATTGATGAATACAGCCCAATTGCTGGAATACTATAAAGACAAAGGGCTGAACGACAGATACCGTTACACAACAAACCAAAATCAAGACTATTTTCCTTTTGACGAGAATCTAAATACAGATTGGCAAGATGCCATTTTCCAAAATGCCATTCAGCAAAAATATAATCTGTCCATTGCAGGAGGAGGTAAAAATATGCGTTACCGGATCTCCAGCGAATACTTTGACCAAGAAGGTATCCTAATATGTACCGGAATGAAAAGAATCGCTTTCCGATCCAACTTCGACATCAAACTCAACGATTGGGCGAAAGTAACCGTAAACTTTGCCCCTACGTTTATCAATCAAAAAAAGACAAGAGAAGGCGGAGAAGGCTCTAACAGCGTAATCCGAACCGCTATTTCCATGTATCCCTTCTTCCCGGTCAGACTTCCAAACGGAGAATACTTCTCTACATTAGAATATAATTTGGCACCGAAGAATTCTACCGACCCAAGAGACCCCGACACCGGTACATTTTCATCCATTTCCAAGTCACCATTGGCTGACAACCAAGATAATCCGGTCAAAATTGCTCATGAATACAAAAATCAAACAAGCACAAGCCGAATTACCGGAGGTCTTAATTTTGAGTTCAAAATAGCTAAAGGACTAATTTTCAAACCGTCATTAGCCATTGATATAATGTCATCCGAAAATTCAATATGGTATCCTGCATCTATTGGGAAAAACCGTACAGACTCGGAGGCTTCTACCACTATGACCCGTAAGCTCATGTGGATTAATGAGAATATCCTGACTTATCAAAAAGAATTTGGAGATCATAATATCAGTGCCGTAGGAGGTATGACTTTACAAAGCAACCAACTCAACAGGCTCACCACATCTGCCTACCGTTTTGCAACAGAATCCCTTCCTTCTATTAATGGTGGTGTAATCAATGGAGGCTCCTATAACAAGACCGAAGACCGCATGCTGTCCTACATAGCCCGGCTAACCTACGACTACAAGAGAAAATACATGATTCAAGGAGTATTCCGCGCAGATGGCTCAAGCCGTTTCGGAAAGAACAACAAATATGGCTATTTCCCTTCCATTTCCGCAGGATGGGCAATGACGGAAGAAAAATTCATGAAACCAGTCAAGAAAGTACTTAGCGAACTAAAATTGCGGGGTAGCTTCGGTTTATCCGGCAACAACGCCATCGGAGACTACAATTATGAAACCAAGATGTCACAACAATCATATATTGCAGACGGTTCTGTCGTAAGCGGTTGGGCTCCGTCAAATATAGCCAATCCTGACTTGAAATGGGAAGTATCCAAACAGACTAATTTAGGTATAGATATCGGTCTTTTCCACAACCGTATATTCATGCAGTTAGATTTATACAAATCAATCACCTCGGATATGCTCTTGAACACAATTGTTCCAAGCACCTTAGGAGTTTCACGCATGCTGCAAAACATCGGTTCCGTCGAGAACAAAGGTATCGAATTCAATATCGTATCCCGTAACCTGACTGGAAAATTCAAATGGACAACCACATTCAACATTTCAGCTAACCGGAACAAGGTATTGGCACTAGGACTCGACTCCGAAGCCATTACCGACGGAGTAGCCGAATCGAACATCACCAAGGTAGGATATCCGATAGGTATGTTTTATGGAAATGTCTTCGGTGGCCTATATCAGTCAATGGAAGAGATTCAAGCGTTACGAAACGACCCTTATTCCGGACTGGCTTTCGACCCGAATGTCCGTCCCGGAGATTGTAAATGGTACGACCTCAACGGCGACGGACTTTACGACGACAACGACCGTACCATCATAGGCAATCCTTATCCGCGCTTCAATGCCGGTATGGTCAACACATTCTCATATAAGAACTTCTCATTTAGCTTTCAATTGAACGGACAATACGGAAATGAAATCTATAATTATACGTTACGTGAAACTCTAAGAGGAAACAACAACAGTAACCTTTCCATCAAGGTTGTGGACAGGTGGCGTTCACCCGAATCTCCGGGCAACGGTTTGGCAGACCGTACCTTCACCACCAACGATGTACGTCCAACTACGGAAATGAGCAAATTCACCAACCGTTATCTCGAAGACGGCTCTTATCTGTCTATCCGTAATATCCAGTTCTCTTACGCTTTTGACAAGAAAGCGCTGAGAAAAACGTTCTTGAAGGGATTAATATTGAGTTTCAATATTGACAATTTGCATACTTTCACCAAATATACCGGTATGAACCCCGAAGCCAATACCTTTCGCTCAGCTACTGCACCAGGTATCGACCGCACCGGTTACCCTTTATCCCGGAATTTCACTATAGGACTGAAAGTTACATTATAAATCTAAAGCATGAAAAAGAATATGAAAAATCTGAAGAATATACTGACAGCAATATTGGGTTCAGCCCTCATGTATGGCTGTAGCTTTCTGGACATTGAACCAGAAACCACTTTGACAGGCAAGAATTTCTATAAATCGCCTGAAGATATACATTCCGCACTGTACGCAACTTATTCTTCATTGAGAGACAACGGGCTGTATTCGGCCAGTATTTATCTTTTCGGTGATGTACGTTCAGACATAGCATTCCCGAATCAGACCAATTATTATGCTAACACATTCCGCCATGAAATAGAAAGATTTACCATGTCCGCCAACAACAGCGGAAACCAGAACTATTGGGCTCACCACTACAAAGGAATCATAAGAGCCAATACAGTCATCGAAAAAGGGAAGGAACTTTTTGGCGACAACACCAATGTCCAAAAATACATCGCAGAAGCCCAAGTGCTGCGAGCATTATTCTATTTCAACTTAGTTCGCGCTTACGGCGGAGTACCTGTTATCATGGACATTCCACAAGAATACACTGATTCCAGAGGACACCTGCGTGCATCAACAGAAGAGGTATACATACGGATTCTCGCCGATTTAACCAATGCACTCGAATCAGACAACCTATATCGTTCGACAAACAGTGAAGAGAAAGCCCCGACAGGAAGAGTTGACAAATATGTGGCGGAAGCTTTATTAGGGAAAGTATTCCTATCCATGCCGAACGATATCACAGAGGCCGCTTATCCAAATGTAGAAGCTTGGAAAGACATATCCAAGCATCCAAACATCACCGCATTTTATCCGGAAACAACGACTACACAATATGAAGCCGCCAAATATTATTTAGAGGATGTGACAAATAATGGAGGATACGACTTGCTCACTACATTCAGTGATTTGTTCAAGCCCGCCAACAAGCATTCATGCGAGTCTATATGGGAAGTAGAATACAAAACAGGCCAGGCAGAAGGATTGGGCAGTCCATTCTATACTCTTTTTTCGCCGGCATCCTATTCACCACGTAATACAGCCAACTCAAACGGATATATCCCGTCTCCTATTTCAAATCAAGGAAACGGCGCCTGCTCCCCAACCGGTTATTTCATGGATATGGCAAAAAAATGGGACTCCATGTACCCCGACTATCAATACGAAGTACGCAAATTTGATGATGTAATCTACATCGATTCACGTATCAGTGACGGCAACATCAAGTTAGATACAGACGGTATTTCATATCTTCCGGTAAACAACAACAAAGATTATCCGCAAGATATTGTATATCCTTACGATCCTTACACCGGTACTTCTTTCCGAACTTCCGTAAAAGGTTTCAATGCAGACAATGAATGGATGTGTGGCAAATATATGGGAGCTTCAGAGTATAAGACTAATGATTCCGATGACAACTGGTACATCTTACGTTTTGCGGATGTGCTACTGTTATTGGCAGAAGCGGATGCGCGTATCAATAACGGATATTTATCACAAGACATTCTGGACAAAACAATTAACCTTGTACGAAAAAGAGCCGGCATTGTTCCATATCTTGCATCGGGCGCCCCTAACAAAGAATGGGTATTGGATACTCCGGAAAAAGTATATCAAGCAATTTTTGATGAACGGGCATTAGAACTGGCATTTGAAGGACACCGTTGGTTCGATCTGGTACGTTCCGGGAAAGCAGTAGAAGTGATGAACCAACATTTCACCGATTTCTACAATGCCTATACTTCCAACTCTTCTCCCAATGTGAATAACTACTACATGAAGAGCGACAAATATGAAATTGACCAATATTGTACCTTATTTCCAATCCCATCACAGGAAATACGTGCCAATCCTAACCTGACACAGAATTATGGTGCGAGATAACTAATGTATAAACAAAAAGAGACAGTATTATGAACAAGATTACCACATTAATATCCATACTATCCATCGCAGGGCTATTTTATTCTTGCGAAGAACGTCCAGAAATGGAATATACCATACAGGCAAAGCATTTGTCCGTACAAGAATCCACCATCTACGTTGACGGATTTCTCGCTAAAGGAACACCCGCCTTTGCTGGTGACGAAAACGAACCCGCCGACCGTCTCGGCATCCCGTTCGTCAACGGATTCGGACGAAAACTATCCGTCAAATTCATAGACCGCTCATCCGAAACAGGATTAACCATAGAAGACGGAGAAGTTCAGCTTTCCTATCAAGGAGATAAACAATATGCTTATTTTCCCATCAGTGGAATCCCTGCACAAGACGGTTCAGTACCCGTTTCGTTTGAAATTTATGAAGACGGAGAAAAAATCGGAACAACCGTCACCAAAACAATCCCTATCTGGCCGGCAGGAACTCAACGTCCGGCACGTGAATTCATTCCTACCAGCGAGAAGCCTTTCGTTCTGCTCGGTGGAGAAATCAACTGGGTAAATCAGTCTATCCCGACAACCGCAGCCAAGAATGAGCAGGAGTTTTGGTATGCACGAATGCCGAATCCTTCCACACAAATCAAGGTATCAGGTTCTACTTATAGTTGTGTTGCCAACCTGCGTTATAACTCCATTATAATTGCCAATAATGCCATTCGTCCCGATTTCACAGGGGAGAACAACAAGGGCACACTTACAGTATTCGTCCCTACACCGGAAAACTTAGAGCAATACCCTGAAGCATTCACTTTAAAAAATGGCAGTCTAAGCCACGTCTGGGGTGAGAAAGATATATTCTTCCACGGTACAAACTCAAAACCAATATCAGTAGGCATGTGGGACGAAAGCACCCCTGACCTGATAGTCAGCGGAAGCCGTTCACGTCCGTTATCCTCTTTATCATGGACAGTCAGCTCCGTAAAGCCATACGGCTCTTATATAAACGAACCGGGTAATTATAAAATATACGTCAAGTATGCAAATACTGATGCCGGTAATGACATCATACAATATTTCCCAAAACATCCCGTTACGGGAGAAGCCGGATGGGTACCTTTTGAATTCACGATTACGGAAAATCCGATACCCGGATTCGTAGCTGACCCGGGTATCACGACCAATACTCCTGATATGCCCACATACAATGCAGATTGGGAGCCGACAGAAAGCGATCCCGTCAAAGCGGTACGTGCTGAATTAGTTTTTAACCACAAAACAAAAGTTTTGACCAAAGGACAAAAGCTCGGCGCATCCGCCGGTTCTATCCGCATTTGGTTCGCAACGTACAAGCCCGAAGGAGCCACTACACCTACAGGCTATAACTTCAAGGCACATGATGACAATAAAATCAATTGGTTCAGAGGGTTCTATACACCGGATGTGGTGAAAATAGCCGGTGCCGGTTCCAAACTCGGCGCAGGAACAGCCAACAAGATAACCAATCAGACAGTTCATTTCTTTGAAGATCCTGAACTCAATGAGAAGTACTTTATATCATACGCTGATTTCAATGCTGATGCAAACACCCTGCTAAATAAAGCCGGCACATTCACTTTCACATTTGAATCACTACCTAACTCAGGAACTGCATCTCCGAAGTTCGAAAAAGGATTTACTTGCCCTGTAAATATCATTGTGCAAGAAGCTCAATAACTCCAAAATGTAAGTTCGATGATTTTTTACGTTATATTACCCTAAAAAATCATCGGGCTTCATGTAAGGGAAACAAGATACATATAATTGCAAGTTTATGAATAAACTAATAACAATCTCGTCAGCACTATTTGTGGCAACAGCCGTAAAAGCGCAATCACCCAATGTGATACTTATATTGGCTGATGACTTGGGCTATGGAGACATTTCGGCATTCAACCCGAAATCCCAAATACATACTCCGCACATCGATAACCTGACGCAAGATGGAATTACCTTTACGGATGCCCATTCATCTTCCGCTTTGTCAACACCTTCACGATATTCCATCCTCACCGGAAGGTATTCATGGCGGACAAAGCTAAAAGAAGGTGTACTTAACGGTTTTTCCTCCCCCTTGATCACACCTGACCGCCGGACAATTGCTCAGATGCTCTCAGAAAATGGCTACAACACTGCCTGCATCGGGAAATGGCATCTTGGTTGGGATTGGGCATACCCTAAAAACGCCAAGAATAAAAAAGACGTAGATTTCTCACTCCCCATCAAAAATGGACCAACAGACAGAGGGTTCGATTATTTCTATGGCATACCGGCATCACTCGGCACAGCACCACACGTTTATGTGGAAAACGACAAAGTGACCGCTCTTCCCAATCGCACCATTGGTTCACAAAAAGGAATCAAACTAATACGTAACGGAGTTGCAGGCGCCGACTTTGAACCGCAAGACTGCCTGCCCAATATAATACGCCACGGTATAGATTATATCGACAAACAGCGTAATAGTTCCAAACCGTTTTTCTTATATCTGCCTATCACAGCACCACATACACCCGTTCTGCCGGCTGATGAATACAAAGGGCAGACAATCATTGGAGATTATGGAGACTTTGTAGTCATGATAGATGATATGGTACATCAACTCGTGGAAACATTGAAGAAAAATAAGCAATTGGAAAACACCATCATCATCTTTACTTCAGATAATGGATGCGCCCCTTATATAGGTGTACAGGAGATGGAAAAACAAGGACACTACCCGAGTTACATTTTCAGAGGTTACAAAAATGATATTTACGAAGGCGGACACCGCATTCCCCTCATCATTTCCTGGAAAGGAAAGTTTACGAAAGCAACCAACAGTTCGCTTGTTTCACTTACTGATTTCTACGCTACCTTTGCTCAAATGGTAAATCACCGGTTAAAGAATGAAGAAGCGGTCGACAGTTACAGTATATGGCCTATACTAAGTAAAAAAGGAACTTCTGCCCGGAAAGACCTTATCTACGAATCAGGAAAAGGTTATTTATCACTGCGTACACCTCAGCTAAAATTAATTTTCCATGGTGGTTCAGGAGGATGGGGCTATCCTAATAAGCCTGCTGATCTAGCCAAACTTCCTAATATGCAACTCTTTGAACTTGATAGAGACCCTTCGGAAAAGAAGAATATCATCAATAACAAACGCTACAAAAAAGAAGTAGCCAGAATGACACAGACGATCAAGAAGTATGTAGAAGAAGGACGTTCCACACCAGGGAAAAGAACAACAAATGATACAGAAAATATCTGGAAGCAGATCAAAATATTCATGCAATAAATAATTGAAATTTATGAATAAACTAATCACCCTTTCATCTGCAATACTTGCAACAGCAGCCGTAAAAGCTCAATCTCCCAATGTAATACTCATATTGGCGGATGATCTTGGCTATGGAGATATCTCAGCATTCAATCCGGAATCTAAGATTCACACCCCTAACATTGATAATCTGACTCAAGATGGAATCATTTTTACGGATGCCCATTCTTCTTCCGCCTTATCAACACCTTCACGATATTCCATTCTCACCGGAAGATACCCATGGCGGACAAAGTTAAAAGAAGGTGTACTTGACGGCTATTCGCCTGCCATGATTACCCCCGACCGCCGGACAATCGCCCAAATGTTTTCTGAAAATGGCTACACTACCGCCTGTATTGGAAAATGGCATCTTGGTTGGGATTGGGGATATCTTCAAAATGCGAAAAACAAGAAAGATGTAGACTTCTCATTACCCATAAAAAATGGTCCCACAGACAGAGGATTCGACTATTTTTATGGTATACCCTCATCATTGGATATCGCCCCGTACGTCTATGTAAAAAATAACATGGTAACTGCTCTTCCCGACCATACCATCGCACCACAGAAGGGGCTCGGCCTAATGCACGGAGGAGTGGCAGGGGCCGACTTTGATCCGCAGGATTGTCTACCGAATACGATACGTCATAGCATAGATTATATTGACAAACAACGTAACAGTGAAAAGCCGTTTTTCTTATATCTGCCTATTACGGCTCCCCACACACCTGTCTTGCCGTCAGATAAATATAAAGGCAAAACAACGATAGGAGCCTATGGAGATTTTGTAGTCATGATAGATGATATGATACAGCATATCGTGGAAACATTAAAGAAAAACGACCAGCTGGAAAATACCATCATAATCTTTACCTCGGATAATGGTTGCGCACCGTATGTTGGCGTTAAAGAGATGGAAAAACAAGGACATTTTCCAAGTTACATTTATAGAGGTTATAAAACTGACATTTACGAGGGCGGACACAGAATTCCGTTGATTATTTCCTGGAAAGGAAAGTTTACCAACGAAACGAATAATTCCCTTGTCTCACTTACTGACTTTTATGCAACCTTCGCCCAAATGGTAAACTATAAATTAAAGGATGAAGAAGCAGTCGACAGTTACAGCATATGGCCTGTACTAAGCAAAAAGGGAACTTCTATCCGTAAAGATCTCGTTTATGAGTCAGGAAAAGGCTATTTATCACTACGTACGCCTCAGTTAAAATTGGTATTCAACGGTGGTTCGGGTGGTTGGGGATACCCCAATAAGCCTGCTGTTCTTGCCAAGCTGCCCAAAATGCAACTCTTCAACCTTGAGACAGACCCATCAGAGAAAAAGAATCTTATCGATAATAAACGCTACAAAAAAGAAGTGAAAAAGATGACACAAACTATCAGAAAGTATGTGGAAGAAGGACGCTCTACACCGGGGAAGAAAACAACAAACGACACAGAGAGCATCTGGAAACAAATAAATATATTCATGCAATAATTATTAGTAATGACCATCATGCAGTATATCTTAATAAATATCATTTGCGCCTTTACTTTGATAAATGCTAATCCCAATATAAAAAGGGCACAGCAAACACTGGACTCTCTCTATCGGAACTATGCATCACCTAACACTTGTCTGTTACGTGAACATTATCCTTTCGATCAAAACTATAAAGCAAGTTATCTAGCTTCAGAAGAGCAGGCTGGTAAAGGTAATAAATATTCTTATCTATGGCCGTACTCTGGCACATTCTCGGCAGTCAATACATTGTTGGCAACAACTGGAGACAACAAGTACCAGCTACTTCTGGAAAACAAAGTGCTACCCGGATTAGAAGAATATTTCGACACACAAAGAGTCCCTTCCGCCTATTCTTCCTACTTAAATAACCAACCTCTTTCTGATCGTTTCTATGATGACAATATCTGGCTTGGAATAGATTTTACCGATTACTACCTTATGACAGAGAAGCAAGAATACCTGAAAAAAGCCGAGTTGATATGGAACTTCATTATCAGTGGCAAAGATGAAGCACTTGGAGGAGGAATTTATTGGTGCGAACAGAAAAAAGAGACCAAAAATACTTGCTCTAATGCACCGGCTGCTGTATTTGCTTTCAAACTATTCCAAGCTACTCAAGACAGCACCTATTTAAAAGAAGGGAAAGAATTATACGAATGGACAAAAGAGAACTTAGAAGATAGCAAAGACCATCTTTACTTCGATAAGGTTTCGCTCAACAAGAAAATAGATCGTACAAAGTATGCTTATAATAGCGGACAGATGATGCAAGCCGCAGCCTTACTCTTTCAGATAACAAAACAGAAAGAGTATCTGAAAGATGCCCAAGAAATAGCCCGAGCCTGCCACAAACATTTCTTCACCCGCCTTACTACACCCGACGGAATAGTGTTACAGTTACCGAAAAAAGGAAATATCTGGTTTACGGCAATTATGCTCCGAGGGTTTGTAGAACTTTATCAAATAGACCATAACAAGACTTACCTGACCGATTTCCAACTAAGTCTTGATTATGCATGGCATCATGCCAGAGACGAACAGGGACTATTTCAAAAGGATTGGAGCGGAATGGATAAAGACGATAAGAAATGGCTACTGACACAAGCAGCTTTTGTTGAAATGTACGGAAGATTAGCTTGTGTCGATATTAAATAACAATTTTATAACCACCTCAAAAACACTAAAAAATGAAGAAAAAAAACATTGGTCTATGGGTTATCACAGCCACCCTGCTAATAGGTAACCAAGCCAAAGCTACAGAATTTATTCAGGCAAAAGATAATACCAATATCATCAACCGTGCTGCAGAAATAGCTGCTTACAAAAGTAATCGTCCACCTGTCAAGAAACGCCTTTTCACCTCGAAAGCAGTAGAAGCAGAAATCGCAAAAGTAAAAAAGTTACTGACAAACCCCAAATTAGCATGGATGTTCGAGAATTGTTTTCCAAATACACTGGAAACAACCGTACATTACCGTACAACAGATGGTAAACCGGACACTTTTGTGTATACCGGTGATATTCACGCCATGTGGCTACGTGACTCCGGTGCACAAGTATGGCCTTACGTGCAATTGTCCAATAAAGATCCAGAACTCAAGAAAATGCTTGAAGGAGTTATCCGCAGGCAATTTAAATGCATTAATATTGATCCATACGCCAACGCTTTCAATGATGGAGCAATCGGTGGAGAATGGATGTCGGATAAAACCGACATGAAGCCGGAACTACACGAACGTAAATGGGAAATCGATTCTCTATGCTATCCCTTACGTTTAGCCTATCAATATTGGAAAGAGACTGGTGACACCAGTATATTTGACAGTGAATGGATACAAGCCATCACCCACATTCTGACAACATTCAAAGAACAACAACGAAAAGAGGGAGTTGGTCCTTATAAATTCAAGAGAAGAACAGAACGAGCACTAGATACCTTGAATAATGATGGTCTGGGTGCGCCGGTTAATCCTGTAGGATTAATTGTTTCTGCTTTTCGCCCGTCGGATGATGCAACGACACTTCAATTTCTTGTACCTTCCAACTTCTTTGCAGTTTCATCCTTGCGAAAAGCAGCCGAAATACTAAACACAGTCAATAAAAAAACAGACTTGGCACAACAATGTACAGCATTAGCACAAGAAGTGGAAAACGCTTTAAAACAATACGCGACTTATAATCATCCTAAATATGGTACTATCTATGCTTTTGAAGTAGATGGTTTTGGCAATCATTTTTTAATGGATGACGCCAATGTACCTAGCCTGTTAGCAATGCCATATCTGGGTGATGTAGACATTAACGATCCTATCTATCAAAATACACGCCGCTTTGTCTGGAGCGAGGATAACCCTTACTTTTTCAAAGGAAAAGCCGGTGAAGGAATTGGCGGACCTCATATCGGTTATGATATGATATGGCCAATGAGTATTATGATGAAAGCTTTCACCAGCCAAAACGATGAAGAAATCAAGAGCTGTGTAAAAATGCTTATGGATACAGATGCAGGAACAGGATTTATGCACGAATCCTTCCATAAAGATAATCCAAATAACTTTACCCGTGCTTGGTTTGCCTGGCAAAACACCTTATTCGGTGAACTGATTTTAAAATTGGTAAACGAAGGCAAAACAGATCTGTTGAACAGTATACAGTAAAAGCAGATTGCAGGATAACAAATCGTTTAAGGCGCTCTTTTGTCATTAAGGGCGCCTTTTTCAACACGTAAATTACTATTAACTTTGGCTAATTATCGCAAAGGAATTACCATATCTTCCGGTAATTCCTATCTTTGCGTATATGATTCACTCAGACAAAGAAACTATGTATAAGAACCTGTTTAGCTGGCTTACCATCCTGTTAGTGCTTCCATCCTGCTCCGGCACTCCACCAACCATAGCAGTGGTATGTGAAGAAAACAACGTGGGAAACTGCGTGATTAAATGGGAAACGGCACCAGTACTGAAAGGACAGGTACGAGTATATGCATCTACTTCCCCCAAGTTGATTCCCGAAGACTCTCCCATAGCGATGAGCAAAATATCCAGCGGCAAGATGACCATCGTCACTGACGACCCGTCCCGACGCTATTATTATTTGATGGTGTTCGATAATAAATACAGGGTCAAGGTGGCTACCCGCAACATTAATATTCCCGGTATCCAGAATTTCCGTGATTTAGGCGGATATAAATCCGTCGATACAGGGAAATCAGTCAGTTGGGGAATGCTCTACCGCTCTGCACAGATAGATAGCATTCCGCCCTGTTCGCGTCGGGAACTGAAGAATATGGGCATACGGACTATCATAGACTTACGTGCCGAAGAAGAGCGGCATAACTATCCGCAGCTACATGATGATGAGTTTAAGATTGTGCATATTCCCATCCCGACAGGAAATATGGATAAAATCCTGCAAGGGATTCAGGAAGAGAAAATAAAAAGCGATACCATATATCGCCTGGTGGAGCGGATGAATCGTGAATTAGTGATGAACTATCAGAAGGAATTCAAAGAATTATTTTCTGTTTTGCTCAATCGTGACTGCTATCCGGCTGTGATTCACTGTACATCGGGGAAAGGGCGCACGGGAATCGTTTCCGCCTTGTTGCTTGCCGCCCTGGGTGTCAATGAAGACGTGATAATGTCAGATTACCGGTTGAGTAATGATTATTTCAATATCCCCAAGGCTTCAAAATATGCTTATCAACTACCGGCAAATTCGCAAGAAGCGATCACTACGATCTATTCGGCTAAGGAAGATTTTCTGAATGCCGCAAAGGAACAGATTGAGTCAGAGTATGGAAGCGTACAAGTCTACCTGAAGAAAGGGATAGGACTTTCTGCCGAAGAAATAGAAGAGTTACGCAGTATCCTGCTGGAATAAATGGCAAATCGTAATTAATAATTCGTAATTATTCTCTATCTTTGTGCCCGAAATAAAAGATATACAGAGATTTAATGAAGACATTTGAAGAGCTTGGCGTTTCTCCGGAGATACGTAGAGCAATTGAAGAAATGGGATACGAGAATCCCATGCCGGTACAAGAGGAAGTGATTCCGTACCTTTTAGGAGAAAATAATGATGTAGTAGCTCTTGC